>ENA-UOOA01000113-UOOA01000113.1-human-gut-metagenome-genome-assembly--contig:-P61old-NODE-113-length-173286-cov-16.024539_pt1 | contig 173286 bp, 186 predicted proteins | sample MGYA00242467_ERZ724014 | MGnify/ENA metagenome assembly ERZ724014 | reverse complement strand
ATGTAAAAGTCGAAATAGTTGACAAAGACGGCGTCGTTGATCTAACCGGGAAATGCAAGGCTGCCGCAGGTGCTACAATTCAAATAACACATGGTAGTCTCAGTGCATCATACGGTGGTACAAATACAACAGACAGCACCCCAAGCGTTTCCGGCAATGGTGACTCAATCTTTGTTGAAGGCAAGCAAGACGTAACCATAAGCACGTTTAATGTAGTCCCCAGTGACAAAGAAAAGCCCTGGCAGATTGTAGAAGATGGCGATGCTATAGGTGGTTGGGCTGTAAGTGTAACCAGCGGTACAGGAGTTACCCCATTCACAGTAACCCTTTCCCGCAATCACTTTAATATGGGATGTCTGTATGCAAAATATACAGACAACAGTGCCGAATCAAATAAAATATGTTTCAAATACAAAAACCATGTCAATCCCAATGACCAAAAGTTGACAATAGTATGGCATGGCACAGGCTGTGAAGATTTTTACGCAACAGTAAATCTAACAGCAACAAGCGGAAGCGGTTCAAATCAAAGTTTCACATTTGGCCGGGTAGGAACATCCTCGAGTGGTAATGCATCATTTGATATGTTCCCGGGGAATTATAGTGTAAGCGTAAGCGATGCACGCGTGAAAAACCCAGGTGCAGACTATTACACAGAGCCGACTTCAGTAACGGTAGACCCAACAAACCTTTCAGGCAATGGAAACAAGTCAATTACAGTTAACACCAAGTGCGAAAAAGCTAAAGACACAAGTTGCGATTTAACCTACTCCTGCAGCAACGTAACGACAGATAGAGATAATCCAAATAATCGCGGTCTAACAATTAATTATGATTTGCAATGTACTTCTGGCACAGCGATGCCCTCAGATAAAATTAAATTTGACGTAAAAGGAGTCACTCCTCCAGTAGCAATAACTTCAACCGAGACCGGAATAGGCGGAGGTATCGGTAAAGAAAATGATAAACGTAATCAAAAGATACCTTTAAGTTTTTGGACAGCAGTAACGCAAGGTGGCTTTACTGTTACCGCAAGCACTTCTTCTAAAAATGTAAAAATAGTTTCAAGTCCTGCAACTTGCGATGGTGATGGCGGTAGTACTCAATGTGTATCAGCATCAAACAATACTACCGTGTCCTTGGATAAATCACCTACCGCGTCAAATGCTATTACAATTTGGCCGAGTGTTTATTTATCAAAGGCATTGGATAAATATGTAGAATTTGAGCTTGCATGTGATTTTAAGAATTTGGACAACGGTTATACCGAAACATATTATGCAACAGTAGGTATAGACGCCGGCAGAACTAGTCCAAGTTCAACTGGAGCTGCCCTGCGCGGAAAAGCCGGTACTTGTTATGAACAGCTGACACCTTGTACCGTAAAGCAGATAAAGCCAAGCACAGCTAATATTTGTAAACCAATCTCCGAAACAACCTCTAAAGCTCAAACACCTTCTGGTTGCAGCTCATCTTCAACTTGTTCAATAACTTTAGTTGGTTCAGGTGACACAAGCAGTGATACCTCTGCAAGTGTAAATTTGACTGGCGGTTCAACATTGAGTACAAAGTTGGATTATGGAAACAATTTTAGAACATCTTGGACAAATTTAAAATGTGGTGTCGCATATAATATTAAAGCAAGTGATTGTAAAGCAGGTTCTAATACTTGTACCGTAGAGGCAAGTCCTTCTACTATCAGCAAACTTACCGGCACTCAGACTGTGACTGTGAAGTTTAAAAAGGCAGCTTCTTCCAAAACCTATAACATAACAATGTGTTGGAAAGATGAAGCCGGAGTTGCGCACAAGTACGGGAATACAGATGCGACGGCTACATATTGTGGTGCTAGCGGCTCATACTCTAACCCTGATGGTTCAAGTGGAAATTTCTCGGATAGTCCTTATAACTGTCAGAAAGCAACAGTAAAAGAAGGCGGCACAATATCCTGGAGCCAAAACAGCTCTTGCACAGGCGCACCTGAAGGCGGTTTTAGCACTTGCGTACCAAAAGGTTTCAGGCTTGAAGGAAAGGCATTTAGCGGCAGTACAACTGTACAAGGATATAGTTATACAAATCTTTCCGGAAATGTACTATGGGATTGCAGTGGTTCTTCTAAGCCTAAACCCACATATACTATAAGGGTATGGCCACGCGATGAAGCAACAACGGATTCTTCAAATCCGTTGTTCGTACCCTGTGCAGCAGCTAATGTTTCCAATGGACCGTTAGAACGAGATGTATGTTTCCAAATTGTAGGAACACTTACTTGTGATTCAGGCTCTGGTTCAGAGACTAAGTCTGGTATGAAAATCTGCTTTAAGGAAGGTTTTAACTCTTGTTCTTCAAGCAGTGGTGGCTCGGGTTCAATAGGTTTCAGCAATGTCTGTGCCGGTAAGAAGACCGTAAGTTTTTCATATAAAATGGTAGAATAATAACAAAAATACTTTTTGCTCAATATAGGCGCCAGCTGGTCATAGTTAAGGCGCCTTTTCCTTTTCTTCAGTCAAACTTATCATGTTTTTTACATGTAGTAGTTTTCATTGCGTCGTGGCGAATAATCCTTTCTCAAAACAGCTTTACCTTTTCTTTTAATAAGAACCTTTTCTCCCTCTTGTCAGTTTCTGTATATCTTTCCAGACCATGCTCAGGACGACAGGGTGTTATAACGAGACGTAATCAAAATGATATTAGTCGGTCGGCTATTATGATTTTGATTATGCGAAAGCATTGGCAGGTAAACATCAGGTTCTGTCAAGTTCTATCGTGTGGCGAATTAAGGAATGCGCTGCAAGCAAAAGATACGGACTTATTTCGTTAGTGTGCGACATGTTAATTTTTGCTATTGTGCTTTCGGTTTTAGGCTGCTGCGGTGTGGATTTTTTTGTTTCAAACGAGATTACGGACTCCATTGAGTAGTGTTTTTGCTCGCTTTGCAGACGCAAAAGCAATTCGTCTTTCGGAAATTCGGCACTGCATTCAATGTTTATGTGTACCGAATTCTGCGTTTCAAGTATCAGGGTTGCAGTAATTGTTCCGTAATTTATTGTTGTGATTGTGACGATTAAAACGCTTTCCTGTTCGATTCCGCCTTCTGCTGCTTCAACTTCAAGGTCAAAGTCCGTTCCTTCCTGCAACGGCAGCCAGGGAAGATATAATAGCATTAAAGTTTTCAATGTTTGCGCCGGATTGTCTGTCGAAGCAAGTGCAATACTTGCGTTGATGAGCTTTGCCGTTTCTTTAAGCTGTGATAAATCATTTACGCCTTGTTTTGATGCGTTTGCCATTGCTAAAATCAGTTTTGTTACGGCGTCTTTTCCATTTGCCTGAATTAATGCCGAGATGTCGGCTAAGTTAATCATCTGGCCGGCCGCAAGCTGAAGATTTTTTATTGAGGAGGAAAGCTGTGAGTTTAACTGGTTTTTCATAGCCTGTTGCATTTCGCTTGTGGTAAGGCCGTCAAGCTGAGCGAGGATTTGAGCCTGTGTTTGCGAGAGAAAGTTTCTTCGCGCGGCCAGATGCGCGTCAAACATTCTGTTGAACTGCACCTGATTAAGATTTTTTTGAAGCATGAATATTAATTCATTCATGTTTCGCGGAAGCTTCATCAAATCCTTGATATAAACAGAGCGGTCGCCGCCGTTCAGCGCACCCATTTGCGGAGAAATGTTTGTGGAGTTTCCGGCAGAAGCGGCCGGAGTTTGCGGTGCTGGTGTAAAATTTTGTGCAGAAGTATTTGCAGGTTTTGTGCCTGCATTCGGGTTGTTGTTCACGCGGTAGGTGAACTTTGCAATCATTTTACCCAGATTGAAATTTTCCACATGTTTATATTAAATGATTTTTTATATAAAGGCAAATTTAGAGGGATTTATACACAAGTTTACACAAAGTAAGTATTACTCGCCAACGATGTAAGCAAGCAGTACAACAATAAATAATATGGATTGCCACGAAAATCTACGATTTTCTCGCAATGGCGGTGCAAGTTGTGTAAACTTGTATATAAGTCCCAATTTTGATTATTTCCTCACCGGAAGATATGACTGCGGGTAATTATAATCTTCTTTAAAGCCGAGATGCCTGTACATTTTCAGCGCCTGAAAATTATTTGTTTCCGTGCAGGTGTTAACTTCTGTAATCGGTTTTTCGCCATTGTCAGCCCATTGGAGAAGCTTTTCGACAGAAGCTTTTAGCATGTGTTTTGAAAGTCCGCGTCCCTGATGTTCTTTTTTGATTGCGACAATCGGAATATTTGCGATTTGGCCTCCGGTAAGGTTCATGAAACAAAAGCCGACAGGTGTTCCGCTGCAAAGAAGTACGCTTGTTGCTTCGGGCAGGAATTCCGCGTAAACGTCATGAACGATTTTGTCAATAATATCGTATGTGCCTTCAAGAGTTTTGAAACGCGGGTCAAAAAGTGCATCGGCGCTTGTTGAGAAGGCTTCGTTAACGATTTCAACCGCGCTGTCAAAGTAGTCATCTAACCAGCTTACAACATTGTAGCAGGGGTTCAGGTCGGTAAGTTCCGTGAGTTTAAGAATTTCGCGTGAATTCGTGCCGCTCATCATAAATCTTAAAACCGCAATCCCTACAAACTTAAATCCGAAACGTGCAATTTCGCCGATTAAAGTTTTCTGCGAACCAAGCATTGGATAGCAAACGATTTTTTCGCGTCTGTCTGAACGTGTCTGGCGCAAAAATTCTTCAATCAGGTATTTGCTGCGCGTCATCATGTTTTCCATTTTGAAGGAGTGGATTATGTTTAACTCAACAGCCTCTGAAATTGCAGTTGTATAAACCAAAAAAGCTGTTGGAATGTTGTTTTCCGTCAGCACAATGCAGTTTATCAGTTCCTTTTCGTAAGCGTCTATGAAATCCTCGTAACCCAATGGTTCAAGTTCAAATTTGTATTCTAATATTGCTCTGTTTCTGAAATCATTGTAAACAGTCGCAAAACCTTTATAGTCTTTTTCCTCTAACAGCTTTGCTTCATAAATTGTTTCAGTCATGATATTTCCTTTTAGTTAGCTGCAGTTTCACTTTAGAACATGTGATGCATTTTGTCTCTTTTGGTATTCATATATTTCTCATTATATGAATTGATTTCAGGAGACAATTTTACTACATCATTTATGGTTAATCCATAGCCCTTTAGGGCTATTATTTTTTTAGGATTGTTTGTAATGAGATTAAAGTTGTTAAAGCCTAAATCAGCAATTATCTGTGCGCCCATGCCGTAATCTCTCAAATCAGGCTTAAAACCCAGAGAGATGTTGGCTTCAACTGTATCCTGCCCGCATTCCTGTAAGTGATAAGCTTTGATTTTATTTACAATCCCTATTCCACGGCCTTCATGGCCTTTCATATATACGACTGCTCCCTTGCCGTATTTGTTAATCATTTCCATTGCGCTGTGTAGCTGATAGTTACAGTCGCATTTCAAACTATGGAAAATATCGCCTGTCAAACATTCGCTATGAACTCTCACAAGCGGAATTTTATCTGAGCCATCGTCTTTTACAAGGGCAACGCTTTCCTGACCTGTAAGATGGTTTACATAGCCGTAAATTTCGAATTCGCCGAATTGTGTCGGAAGATGTGCTTCAGCTTCGCGTGTTACGACTTTTTCGTGCTTAAGCCGGTATGCGATAAGTTCTGCAACCGAAATAAATTTAATACCGTGTTTTTGCGCGAAAGCATAAAGTTCGTCGCGTTTTGCCATATGCCCGTCAGCGCCCATAATTTCACACATCGGGCCTGCCGGAATATGTCCTGCAAGTTTTGCCAAATCAACAACCGCTTCTGTGTGGCCTGTTCTTTGAAGAACTCCGCCTTTTCTTGCCGTGCAGGGGAAAAGATGGCCGGGGCGTCTTAAATCAGACGGAACAGCATCAGGTGCAAGCGCAACTTCAATTGTTTTTGCACGGTCGAATGCTGAAATTCCGGTTGTGACGCCGTATTTTTCTGCCGCGTCAATACTTACCGTAAAAGCTGTTTTCATACCTTCGGTATTTTGTTCAACCATTTGCGGCAAGTCGAGTTTTTCTGCCAATTCCGGCGAAATAGCAAGGCATATCAAACCTTTTGCGTTTTCTGCCATAAATTTTATAATTTCCGGCGTAACCATCTGCCCCGAACAAATTAAATCGCCTTCGTTTTCGCGGTCTTCGTCGTCTGCCACGATTATCATTTTGCCGTTTTTGAAGTCTTCGATTGCTTCTTCAATTGTATTAAATTTGAAATCTTCCATTAATAAAATCCGTTCTCTTTTAAAAAGTTTTCTGTAATATTATTATTTTGCGAATATAAAAATTTTTCAACATACCGCCCGAGAATATCAGTTTCAATATTTACCAAATCGCCCGGTTTGAGAAATTTCAGGTTTGTCTTTTCAAGAGTGTGTGGAATTACGGCAACGGCAAACGTTTTATTTTTGTTTTCCGAAACCGTCAGGCTGACGCCGTTTACGGTAATCGAACCCTTGTAAACCACGTATTTGTCAAGTTCTGAGGAAAGCTGAAACGTCATATTTCCCAAATATTTTGCAGTTCCGTCAACGTGTCCCTGTACAATGTGGCCGCCCATGCGGGTTTGAGGGGTCAAAGCCCGTTCAAGATTAACTTTTTCACCGCTTTTGAAACCTTTTGTGATTTTGAGAGTTTCTGCGCTCACGTCTGCTGAAAAGGTGGTGTTTGTCATAGAAACAACGGTTTGGCAACAGCCGTCAATTGCAATGCTGTCGCCGATTTGAGTATTTTCGAGGACCTTAACGCATTCAACGACGAGTTTTGAGCCGTCAAAACTTTTTATTGTGCCGATTTCTTCTACAATCCCTGTAAACATAACTAAAGTTTAGCATAAAAAAATCTCTCCGGCTAATAAAAAAGCGGGATTAATTCCCGCTTTTTGTTATGCTTCAACTTTTGTATTTTTTAAATCACTTTCGACTTTTGCCAAAATCTCATCAAGTTTTGAAGCGTCTTTTACCCCGCCCTGCGCGAAATTCGGACGTCCGCCGCCGTTTGCACCGGTTGCGCGTGCAATTTCGCCGACGATTTTGCCTGCGTTAACGCCTTTTTTAACAAAGCTGTCTGAAACTTTTGCAATAACTGTTTTGCTGTTTGCAAGAACGATTACGCTTTCGCCAAGTTTGTTTGAAAGAAATTCAACGCCGATTTTTGCCGCAAGCGGTGTGATATCTTCGATTTTTGAAATGAAAAGCTTGCCGCCGTCGATTTCTTCGGCTTTTGAGGCGAAGGTTGAGAATTTTGTGCGTGCGTTTTCTTCTTCAAGTTTTTCGATTTTCTTGCCGAGTTCTTTGTTTTCTTCAAGAAGTTTTTCAACGCGTTCGACTGTTTCGTCGTAGTGGGTTTTGAACATCAATGAAAGCTTGTCCATTTCGCGGACTTTTGCGTTCATAAATTCAAATGCAGAACGCGCAACAACAAGCTCAATACGGCGTGTTCCGGCAGAAATTGCACCTTCTGATACGATTTTTACAAGGCGTAAATCGCGGATATTGCGTGCGTGTGTGCCGGCGCAAAATTCTTTAGAAATACAGGTTTTGCCGTCTGTAATCGAAACAACCCTTACAACATCGTCGTATTTTTCGCCGAAAAGCGCTGTCGCGCCTGTTAATTTCGCCTGTTCGATGTCCATAACATCTGTTTTGACTTCGTAGCCTTTTGCAATCCAGTTGTTCATGATTTCTTCGACTTTGAAGATTTCGTCAGGCGTCATTGCGCGGTTGAAAGAAAAGTCAAAACGCATTCTGTTTTCTTCGACCTGCGAACCAGCCTGATGAACTTCGTCGCCGAGCACTTTAATCAATGCGGCTTGCAGTAAGTGTGCCGAGGTGTGGTGAAGACGGATTTCTTCACGACGCGGAACATCGATTGCCGCTTTAACTTTTTCACCGATTGTAATTTCGCCGTTAACAACTTTTGAACGGTGAACAAAAAGCTGATTGACTTTGAAAGTTGTCAAAACTTCAGCTTTCATGTTGTCGTTTTCAATAACGCCGCTGTCGCCGACCTGACCGCCGCATTCTGCGTAGAACGGGGTTTTGTCAAGCACAATGTCCACGTATCCGTCGCCTTCGACTGTTGCAAGAATTTTTGCGTCTGCTTCGTTTTCGCTGTATCCGACAAATTCGGTTGAGCCGACTTCGTCTTCGATTTTTGCGTATTTGATGTCGCCGGTTACGGAAATCTTTGCGGCTGCGGCTTTTGCACGGTCTTTTTGTTCCTGCATTGCAGCTTTGTAACCTTCTTCATCGACTTTCAAACCGTTTTCTTCCGCGATTTCTTTTGTAAGCTCAAGCGGGAAGCCGAAAGTATCGTAAAGTTTAAATGCGCTTTCGCCGTCAATATCTTTTTTGTTTGAAATAAATTCATCAAGAAGTTTGTAGCCTCTATCAAGAGTTTTGTTGAAGCGTTCTTCTTCTTTTTTAATAATGTCAACGATTTTGGCTTTGTTTTTAACCAGCTCAGGATAGGCTTCGCCGTAATGTTCAACAACCACATCGACGAGTTTGTAAAGGAACGGCAAATCCATTCCCAAAATCTTGCCGTGGCGCAGCGCGCGTCTTAAAATCATTCTTAAAACATAACTTCTGCCTTCGTTTCCGGGGATTACGCCGTCAGAAATAAGGAAAGTTACGCACCTTGCGTGATCTGTAATTATGCGCAGCGAAATATCTGTTTTTTCGGACTTTTTGTAAGCAACCCCGCTCATTTCGCAGACTTTGTCCAAAATCGGTTTCAAAAGGTCGGTTTCAAAGGTTGAGGCAACGCCCTGACAAACCATTGTAATACGTTCCAATCCCATACCGGTATCAACGTTTTTGCTTTCCAGAGGCGACTGGTTGCCTTCTTCGTCCTGATAAAGTTCTGTGAAAACAAGGTTCCAAATTTCAACCCATCTGTCGCATTCGCAGGTATCAATTCCGCAATTCGGGTTGTCGCATTTGTACTGCTCGCCCAAATCATAGTGGATTTCAGAGCAAGGACCGCAAGAACCTGACGCGCCAGGAGGGCCCCAGAAGTTGTCTTTTTTGCCTTTGCGTTTAATTCTTTCTGCCGGAACGCCAACGTTTCGCCAGATTTCGTATGCTTCATCATCGGTTTCAAAAATCGTAATCCAGAGGCGGTCTTTGTCGAGTTTAAGAACTTCTGTTACAAATTCCCAAGCCCACGGAATAATTTCTTTTTTATAATAGTCGCCGAATGAAAAGTTTCCGAGCATTTCAAAGAAAGTATGATGGCGCGGTGTACGGCCTACGTTTTCGATATCTGAATCTTTGCCGCCTGCGCGTGCGCATTTCTGACAGGAAGTTGCGCGTGCAGGGTCATATGGAGATTTCACAATTCCCAAAAATATCGGCAAAAATTGCAGCATTCCCGCTGTTGTCAAAAGCACAGTCGGGTTATCAGGCACAAGACTTGAGCTTTCTACAACCGTGTGCTGGTGTTTATCTTTAAAATAATCCAAGTATAATTTACGAATTTCGTTTCCGGTTAGCATAATCTTTTTCCCTTTTTAATTTTTACATCCTTTATTAAATTGTAACGGAAACATAATAAAATTGCTATTAATAAAAGAAAAATATTATACTGAAAACATTGAAGGAGGTTATATGAATTTTGATGAAAAAGACTTGCTGCTTGCACAGAAAAAGGGCATTATTTCTTCAGAAACTTTTGAAAAACTGCTTGATTTTTTAACGAATTTGAATGTTTATAATACTGAAACAAATAATGTTTGTGAGACAGCAAAAATTGAGGTGAAAAAGAAATTTACACTGGAAAATTTTTTATATTATTTTGGCGCGTTAATTATTATTTGTGCAATGGGCTGGTATTTGGGAAACACTTTTGACACATACGGCAATGGCGGGCTTCTTGCATTGTCTGTCCTTTACTTTGCCATTTTTGCAGGTATAGGAAACCTTTTATGGAAAAATGATAAAAAAACTCCGGGCGGACTTTTATATGTTTGCGCGGTAAGCGTTGTTCCGCTGGCGGGCTGGGCTTTTGAAAGGTTAATCGGGATTATGCCAGATGGGTATGACAGCTATTCGAAATTTCATGTATGGAGTAGAAGCGGATTTATCCTGATGGAAATTGCAACAATCTGCGTTGGGCTTATATTTTTAAAATTCCGGAAGTTTCCTCTTCTAATACTTCCGATTTGCTGGGCGCTATGGTATTTGTCAATGGATATTGTCCCGCTTTGTCTGGGAAATATTTCCGAGCCAACCTGGGGGATGAGAAATTTTGCAACTACAGTATTTGCAATTTTAATGCTTGGTGCTGCATTAAAACTTGACAAAAAGACAAATGAAGATTATTCAAAATGGCTTTATATTTTCGGCGCAACAATGTTATGGTTTGCAATTCTGTCAATATTAATACGTTTATACTGGAATAATGAAATAGCATATTTTCTTTTTGCAATGTTCAGCCTTTTATATATGATAGTCAGTATTTTGCTTCAGCGGAAAGTGTTTATGATTTGGGGCGCAATCGGTGTATTTGGGTATATTGGACATCTTGCATATACTGTATTTAAAGATTCTCCGCTATTTGTGCTTTCGCTCGTAATATTGGGACTTGTGATAATATTTTCCGGCGCATATTATGCAAAAAATTGCGATAAAATAGAAACTAATTTAAGAGCATTTATTTTAAACGGCAAAAAAAGCCGGGAATAAGTTTTATTGTTAAATAGAAAAGCCGGCCTGAAAGCCGGCTTTTCTTATATAAAGTTGAAAAACTTAAACTTTAGCTGCAACTTTCATTGTGTTTGCAATAATTTCGTTGAAGCTGTCTGCTTTTAATGAAGCTCCGCCGACTAAAGCGCCGTCAATATCTGATTTAGACATTTGTTCAGCGATTGTTGAAGGTTTAACTGAACCGCCGTAAAGAATTCTGATTGCATCTGCTGCTTCAGCGCCTGCAACCTCTTTAACAACTCCTCTAATCATTGCGATTACGCGGTTTGCTTCGTCAGAATCGCAGGTTTTGCCTGTTCCGATAGCCCAGATAGGTTCGTAAGCGATAACTGATTTTGCAACATCTTCTGAAGAAATTCCATCCAAAGCTGCTTTGATTTGGCCTGCAATCCATTTGTCTGTAATGCCTTCTTCTCTTTGTTCAAGAGTTTCGCCGCAGCAGATAATCGGGATTAAGCCGCCTGCAAGGATTGCTTTTGCTTTTTTGTTAATCATTTCATCAGTTTCTGAGAAATATTGTCTTCTTTCAGAGTGGCCGATGATTACATAATCACAGCCTGCATCTTTGAGCATTTCAACAGAGATTTCGCCTGTGTAAGCGCCTGAATTTTCCCAGTGGCAGTTTTGGCCGGCGATTGAAATTTTGTTTCCGCCGCAGCCGCAGGTGCATTTAACAGTTCTTACAGCGCTGATTGATGTGAATACGGGCGCGATTACAACAACCGGCAATTCTTGTGCTGTATAATCTTTTACAAATTCTTTAACGCCTTCAAAAACTTTTTCAGCTTCTGAGCGGATTAAGTTCATTTTCCAGTTTCCTGCAATAATTGGTTTTCTTGACATATTTTCTCTCCTTTATTAGTGTCACGACATGGATATTATAGAGTGAAAATGTTTTTATTGCAATTAGAATAATTATAAATCTACTTTTGAAACGTCGACCAATTCAGGAAGCGTTATATCAAGCGCAACCGCAATTTTATTAAGAACTTCTATTGACGGAACACTCGCGCCACGCTCAATATCTCCGATATGTGTTTTGCTTAAATCTGCCAATAGCGCAAGTTGTTCTTGTGAAAGATTTTTCTTCATTCTTTCAAATTTAATTTTAAGCCCTATTTTAATATGTATTTTATCTATTTTATCTGACATATTATCAACTATAATAGACTATTGACAAACCATAATCAATCATCTATAATTGACACATAGTCAACTAAAGGCGACTAAAGGGGGTTTTATCATGCAGCATATTGAGCCTGAATATGAGAGTGAACACGAATTTGACAAGCAAAAGGCGCAAGTCTTAATGCACGAATTGAACAGCTTTTTGCTTGCGTTAAATGCTTTTAGCAAGCAGTTTTACGAAATGGAAGACTTTGATACCATATTAATTCTTCTAAAACATATCTTAAAAATTGCTGACGATTTATGCTGGGAATTGGAAACCTGGCAGATTATTAATCTTGAGCATAAATAATTTCCGGTGGGTTGAAATCTTTAAAAAATCTTTAAAATATATGTTATAATTTAATTAAGGGCGGAGGATTTTCGGTAGGGCGCCGTGTGAGCGAATAGCGAACCCAGCCCGTAAGAGCAGACAATCCGTTTGAGCGGTAAAAGCCGTAAGGCTTTGAAAGCGAAAGTTAGGATTGTGCGTGCCCGAATAATCCGAAAGAGCAAGTTACCGCTTGCCCCTTTAAAAGCCCCTTATTGTGTTTTAAGCGCTAATATTATCAGCAAGATAAGCATTAGCGCTTTTTCAGTTATACTGAAATCCACTTTATCACCTCCTTTCTTTGTAGTTATCAAATTTGTAGTTTGTCTGCAAAGTTAAGTCGATGATGAGGGCTTACCCAATTTTTATCATACATTTCGTCTGAAAAATTGTCAATATTATTAATATTTATTCTTTAATCTTTGCTGTTGATTGTAAATATTGCTTGATATACAATAAGTTTGTAAAAGAATAGTTTTTTAAGGAAAATGTATGAACACAATTACCCCGAATATGAACCCGTCTTTTGGAATGGCTCTCAAATATAACAAGCAGGGAAAAAAGTTTTTTCAAGAAGTTTTTGCCGATAACAAGGCGTTAGGTGATAAGTTTATTAGAAATCAGGCCGGCAATGCTGTATCTGATATTATTTTGGAAGGCCCCAACAAAGTTTCTGTTACTCTTAACAATGAAAAATGGAAAGTTGTAAACAGTTTGCGTGTTTTCCAGAATTCATATGAAGAAGTTATGCTGATGAAGCCCGGTAATATTTTATCAAGGCCGAAGATTAAAACTGTAATTTGTGAAAGCGAAACTCCTTTTGCTGAAAAATACGGAGAAAAAGGAAAGCTCCTTGCGGCTGCTGAATGTATTGCAGATTTTGAGTCCTCAAAATTTAATAATAAAAAGCCGGGTTTAATTAAAAAAATTACTTCTTTTTTAAATAATGCATAAACACATGCAGAATTTTTCCGCATGTGTTTATCTAATTTGTAAATTGTTCTTATGATGCAAGCCCCAGTTCTATTTCAGGAAGTTCTATTGCAGTTTCATTAAAATCCATTGTGATGTCTTTAAAGTCTATAGATATAGGCTCAAAATCGCAGCTGATGTTAGTTTCAACCCCGTCAATTTCTGAGGTTGCTGTGTGTTGGTTTAAATTTGTAATGTTTGTGAAACATTTTTCAAGAAATTCGATAACTTTTGTCATAGATAGATTTGATACATTAATGCTCATCTTTAAGCCTCTCCTTTGTATGATACTTTAATAAAGTATTTTAGAAAGTTCGGATTTCAAAACCTGTTCATTTTGTTACATTTGTTAATTTTAACTAAAGCCGGTCTGATATAATAAATTTGTGCTTTTTATGATATGATGTTTTCGGGATAGCTTGATTAGAGTAATTATAAGGAGTTGAATATGACAGTTTTGAAAATTGAACAGTTGCCGCATAATAAATTTTTACCTGAATACAAAACAGAGGGCGCTGCTGGAATGGATTTGTGCGCGGCGATTGCTGAGCCGGTTACATTAAAACCGTTAGAGCGTACGCTTGTGCCGACAGGTATAAAAATCGAACTTGAACACGGTTACGAAGCGCAAATCAGACCGCGTTCAGGGCTTTCCATCAAGCACGGAATTACGCTTATCAATTGCGTCGGGACAATTGACGAGGATTACAGAGGTGAAGTCTGTATTCCGGTTGTGAACCTTTCCAATGAAACTTACACGATAATGCCTGATGAAAGAATTGCGCAGATGGTTATTGCAAAGGTAGAGCAGGCTGAAATTAAAGTTGCGGTGGCACTGACCGCAACAGCGCGCGGTGAAGGCGGATTTGGTTCAACCGGAAAATAAATTTTTTAATTTAAAATTTGAAATAAAGCAAATTTTGTTTATCATGTGATTTTGTTCACATCCTTTAGTACGCTTTAAAATCCTTCATATGGAGTATTGCCCCCCCCCCCCCCCCTATTGCTGTAAGATAAATAGGGTATTTCGAGGATAGCTTTTTTAACAAAATGAAAGGATGAAATTTGCTATGACAATGTATCGTGATCAAATGGCTGCACAGCAGCAAATGCAAGCGCAGAAAAAGAAAGTTCAAACCGGTAAAAGAAATTGGCTTGTTGCATTTTTACTTGCAGCATTTTTAGGGCCTTTGGGCATTCACAGATTCTATACCGGCTATACTTTAATTGGTGTTTTACAATTATTGTCTTTTGGCGGTTGTGGTATTTGGCTTTTGATTGATTATGTAATGCTGGCCTTTAATAAATATAATGATGCTGATGGTTGTGCGCTTGATGATTATAACGGATTAGTTGCGATGATTTTTCTCGGGCTGACAGTCATAGGAACTATCGTTGTATTGTCAGCACGCGGCTAGCAGCATAAAAAAGCCCTCTTTATAGAGGGCTTTTTATTTATTTTTGAGTTTTAAAAACAGAAATACTTTTCAGGTTTTCAATATCAAAGTTTGTTTTAATCAAATTATCAAACAGATTGTAGGTTTCAGGTTTGTCAGTTTTGCTGCTCTGATTTTTCCAGTAATCCTTGTCTAGCTGCGGATTGCCTTTGTTGTTTGAATAATCTGAATACAAGTCTGTCATGTTGAACCCCTTATTTGCTTTTTCAGTTTAACGGCCGAAAATTTTAAAACTTTATGGTATGGAAAAATTTTTTTACATTTTTTAATGAAGTAAACATTTTAAAATATTATTCCCGTTCTCTTGTAATTGTCAAAAGCATGTCGTTTGGAATAAAGAAATCTTTTACCCCGTAATTAGCATTAACTACGCAAAATTCCATTGTTTCGCCTGCACCGATATCAAAAACATCAAACGGAATTTGCAAATCAATAACTTCATCATAAACTGATTTGATATCTTTTGAGTTTTTGAGCACCCAGAGATTGTTCGGAATTGATTTTATAAGTCTTATCAACTGAACTTTTTTACTTTTAACGGCTATTTGCAGCTCGTTGTGGAATTTCTCTTTTGATATCGGAAGAATGCTTTCGGTTTTATTAATGAGCCTGATTGGCGAAAGCGTTTGTTTTCTGTCGGTGTTTCTTGCGTAGAGATATATTTGGAAGGTTTTTTCAATAAGTTCAGGGTTCTTATGAATGTAATCGTTCACATAAAATCTTAAATAAAGGTTATCCTTGTCATATCCGAAACAAATTCTGTCAAAAAACTTGGATTCTCTCAGAAGCGGGCCGTCAGGAATGTCAATACAGCCTGCATTAAGCCAGGAATCGTCCATGCTTGCCGTACCATTCATTGCCGGTTTAATTTCGCCTTTCGGGTATCTTGAAGGCTTTGTAATGGCTGAAATTAAAGGTGTATCTAGATAGGCCGGTGGTTCAAGACCCAGAAATATATAAATATTCTTTAAATGCTCCCGGAAAAGATAGTCGAAAATATTATCACGGCCTGAATCGTTAGGTTCTCCGTACCACCAGAACCAATCGCTGCCTTCACAGATAAAAAGTTCTTTGCGTGCCTGCTCAATGTTTGGATGAAGCGGATTTTTCTTTACAAAAGCCGAAAAATCGTCTCTAACCTGTTTTAAATAACTCCAGGCAAGATTTTTTAATGGTTCGTCAATCCATAGTTTAAAGTTTCTGTTAATCCATGAACCTGCATAAATTTTGTTCAAAGGTTTGTGGTGCTTTTCTTTTTCAAGATATTCGCTTATCAAAACGGTTTCTAAAGATTTGTCTTCTTCAATGAGTTTGTATAATTTTTTCAGGAAAACAAAGCCGTCCTGCGGATAGTTTTCCCAGCAGTTTTCGCCATCCATCGCAATTGTTATAAGATGGTTTTCATCAGGTGATGTCAGAAGTTTTGCCTGCGCTACCTTAATCCTGTCATACAAATCATTTGCCGCAAGTTCAGCGTCATGGTTAGGATATTCGAAACTTATCAGGTTCGGAATTACTGCGTCGCGGAAAATCATCTTTAAACCGTTTTTGTATTCGTAAGATTTTAAAAGGTGATACGGGTCTTCCAAATAACCCTTAAAATCTCTTACAAATTCGGTTTCAATACTGCTTGAAAGAATTCCTTCATCGGAAATCGTCCATTCTATTCCGAGATTTTTAAACATATCAAGCATTTTCGGACTTACACAGTGTTCGGAAGGCCAAATGCCTTTCGGGCGTTTTCCGAAAAGTTCTTCAATTCTTTTAATCGCAAGTTCGGTTTGAACTTTTGCATCAAGTCCCATTTTTAAGTCAACCGGCAAGTCTTCATTGAAGGATTTTTTTATTCCGTTTATGTCAAGCAATATCGGCAAAATCGGATGATAATACGGGCTTGTTGTAATTTCAATTCTGTTTTTTGAAAGTAGTTTCTTATAAGTTGGTATTATTTTTCTTATAATTTCGCGCTGGATTTCTATAATGTTTTGGCGGTCTTCAAGCGTATAATTTTTGCCTTTTTTGATAAGTTTTTTCAAATCAGGGTATTTGTTTTTCAAATCAGGATCAAACCAGGCGAGGTTAAATAACGCCATCAAGTCTGAGTATTCCTGGTCAGAAAAAATATCAAGCGAGCATTCGGATTTTGAAATCCTTTTTTGATAAAGCCTGTTGTACTCTTCGTTCGGGAAAATCATTGTTTGATAGCCGGCATCAAAAAAATTATTCAGGATAAATTCTTTGTCATCGTCGTTCAAATCATTGACGCTTTTGACGGTAATTCGTGAATGCAAATCGTGAATTCCGTTTTCGCCGTAATCAATCAGTGAATCCAGAAGAACAGGTACGAGGTTAAAGTTAAGCTTGATTTTTTTGAACTTATTAAGGAGTTCGGCCATAGCATAATAATCTTTTACTGCATGAAGCCTTACCCAGGGCATTAAAAAATCACCATCCGGCGTCAGTTGATAAACAGGCTGGTGCATATGCCAGTAAAAAGCTATGGATAATTTTTTTGTTTGACTCATCATAAGAGTTAACTCCGACCGTAAAATTATTATATCGTAATTCAACAAATAGGGCAATGCAGAAAATTCAGGATTTTACGAAATAATTCCCGAGAACTATTGCATATTTTTTGTAAATTTGCTACAATCATAGCAGGAAAGAAGGTTAGGATTATGATAAGTGCAGTAAGAATGTTTTCAAATAACTTCACCTCCGCGCAGAACCAGCAGCGTCAGGAAATGATTAATCAACGCTATAATGAAATTTATTCGCATGAACTTGCGCACCAGAGGGCCGGAGGAAGCCTTGCCGGCGGAATTGTAATTGAACGTGATGCAAACGGAATTCCGACAGGCGGCCATGTGCCTATCAAAATGCCGGCACTCGATAAAAACAACCCTGAAAAAACAATTAAGGATGCAAATACTGTAATTTCTTCTGCAATGGCACCTTCAGACCCGTCAGACCAGGATTACAGAGTCGCAAATCAGGCAAGGAGCATTAAATCACAGGCTGAAGCCTACAAAAAAGCACATCCTGAAGTCGGACAAAAACTGGATGTAAGAGGATAAATATGCGCAAATTTATAGTAATTTTCTTATCTTTTTTATTTTTAAATGTTGGAGTAAGTTCTGCTGTTTTTGCTGAAGAAGTTATGTACAATACTGAAACCCAAAAAGTTCACAAAGTTACTTGTGCGCACGCAAAAAAATGCACAAAAAATTGTATTAAAATTGACAGGAAAGACGCTTATAGCAAGGGCGGAAAGCCTTGTAAAGTCTGCGGCGGCTGATAAATAAAAAACGGGCGGCTAAAAAGTCAATAATTCTTGCGTCATTGCGAGGACGAACGTAAGTGAGGACGCGGCAATCCTGACGCATATTGCTTAAATCTGACTTTTTAGCCGCCCGTTTTTTTAAAAAATTCGATAAGAAACAATTTTTTAAAATATTTTACTGCTAAAGGTTATTTTTTGTTTTCTTTTTCAGCTTTTTTAATTGCTTCTTCTTCTTTTTTCTGAGCATGCTTTTCTTTCATGTCTTCAACTTTTTCTTCGACTTTTTCTTTAACTTTTTCAGCGCCTTTTTTTACATCTTCTTTGACGTCATGCGCTTTCTCTTTGATATTATGAGCAGCATGTTCAGCTTTTTCTTTTAAGGTTTCTTTGCCTTTATCATTCATTTTTTCGTCTTTCATCAGTTTTCTCCTGTAACTTTTTGTAATACACAATCACAAACTGATTATAAGAGATTTTTCAAAAATTTTAATTGCTCTTCTGCGCTATTATGCGTTATTTTTCATACTGCTTTGAGGTAATATTTGGAGAAAATGAAAGTTTATTTTTTCAATTTATCTTTTAAAAGTTTTTCTGGCAAAAATTTCGAGGTTTTTTCCGGAGAAATTACATAATTTGACAAATTATAACGAAAAAGTCTTGAAGTAATTTCGGCCTGGTTTTTAAAATTCATATAATAATATGCTCTTTGCATGTCTTTGTCCAAATAAGCATTTTGGATTTTCATAATGCTTCTATCAATTACTTTATCCATATATATGCCAATTTGTTTCAGATTAATTGAATTGTTTACCAGATTTTGTGCGATTTGTGTCATTTTCCGCAAAAAAATGTTCATTTGCAGTTTGTCAATTTCTGTATCGCGTATGTCAGCTGGAAGATGTTCTAAAAGTTCGTGGTGCATAAATTCTTCAACAGCTGCGTTTTCAAAGATTTTTTCATTAGTTTTCTCTTGGAGTTCAGCGTAATAATAAGCTGTTTTCTCATGGAATCTGCTTTTTAAATTCATATATAAATCAAAAACTTTTGAGGCTTCCTGTTTGTCGGCAAAATCCAGATATGGAGAAAGCAAGTCATATTCAAAAGATTTCAAATTGCTTGTTCCGTAGCCCGTATCAGATAAAAAATTAAGCAATACAAATTCCCTGTCACTTTTAGGCTGCTCAATTCCGGGCTGACCAAGAACGGTTTTTCCTTTTTGGATTGGAGTTTTTAAGAGGACTCCGACATCAATAATTCCAGCATTATCATCTGTAATATGAACATTTTGCGCCCTCAAATCAGGATGAAGTATTCTTGTTTCATCCATTCCTTTATCAAGCCGCTCAAGAATCTCCATAAGAGCTGTCAGATTTTTTTCGTTGAACTGGTTTTTCTGCGGATGCGGAAAACTTCCCGGCACTTTTGACGAAAAGATAAAGAATTTGTTATGGAAATTTATGCCGAATAAACCTTTTTGAGAATTATGAAGATAATCCGGATTATTATTTTTAATGCATAAATCTCTTAAAAAATCCAGGTTTTTGGTTTCTGCCTGCCAGCGTCTCGGAGTCGGAGCCGGAAAGGCTGTGTCTTTAAACAGCTTAACAACGCTGCTGCATAAATCATAAACGATTCCGCTGCGGCCTTCTCCGATTACATTTTTTAAAGAGTTTTGACTAAGCTGTAAAATATCATTTTCTGTGGCAATTTTTTCAATTGGATAAACAATGCCCTCCGGAATTTTATAAGGGGGCCGACAGCCTGCGAAATTCGTATTATTTATACGTCTAATTTCCATGTTTATAATAAATCCGCGCAAATATTTTTTTGCTTTTTTAGAAAAAGCCTCTTTAGGAGGCTTTATAATTATATCTTAATCAATAAAAATTTGCTGTCTTTTTTAGCGAGAACTTTGTGCTGTTCATCTTTTTTAAACATTAAAATTTCACCTTTTTCAACAGTGAATTTTTCGGCATCAAAGTGAAGTTCAATTTCTCCGTCAATAACATAAACGGCTGCGTCACAGGTTGAGGTGTGAGTGTCAATTATCTCATCTTTTTTAATAGCTATTGCACTTAGGCTGCTGTTGTTTTCTTCCATTAAAACTTTTCTTGCAAATTTTTCGTCTTGCAAGTCAACGATATCTTTTGCCTTTAAAACATTGTAAAACATTAGAATTCTCCTTATCTAAACTAAAACCTCAAGGCTTTTGATAAAAAAGCCTGCCGGTTTTATTAAAAAATCAGCAAATAAAAAAAACAACCTCCGGCAAGGCAATTAACAAAATACATACCAGCCAAAATCAATCTACTATAAATGGTGGATATATTGGATTTTTCATTGACACTGTTTTCATAATATTTTACCATTTATTTAAAAATACCTTAATAACGTTTACTATAAAACAGATAATTTCGGAGAGAGTATGAAAATTAATTTAACCAGAAAACATTGGGCAGTGATAATTCTTTTGGTGATTATAGTACCAATAATTTATAACAAATCAATGAGTTTAATTGCGGGATTTATGCAGCAGCAAGCCATGAGAATTCCAAAGGAAGTGGTAGTTGATAATCCTCACATTGAAGAAGTTAATATTTCAGCAGAATCAACAGGACGTGTTGAAGCAAAGTATTCTGTAGATTTGGTTGCAAGAGTTCCCGGATTTTTAATGAAAAAATACTTTAACGAAGGTGATTTTGTTAAAAAAGGCCAGCTTTTGTTCCAGATAGACCCTCGTGAATACCAGCTTGAAGTAAACAATTCGCAGGCTACAGTAAATCAATACAGCGCTCTTTTGAAAAACGCACAACAGGAGCTAAACAGAGCAAACGCGCTTGTTAAAGAAGATTTGATAAGCCGTTCGGATGTTGACCAAAGCCTTGCAACAAGAAATCAAAATAAAGCTTTACTTGATGCCGCACGCCAGCAGCTTGAGCTTGCAAAAGTTAATTTAAGTTATACTTCTGTAAAATCTCCAATTGACGGCAGAATCGGCAAAGTGAATATTACAGAAGGCAACTATGTTACAGCAAATTCAGGCGGGCTTGTTAACGTTTCAAGTGTAAATCCTGTTTATGTTTCCTTCAGTCTGAAAAGCGATGAGTTTGTAAAGCTTTTAAAAGCAAGTGATCAATTTAAAGATGTAAAAGTTCAGGTTCAATTCAGCGGTGGCAGCTGGTATGACAAAATAGGAACAGTTAACTTTATAGATAACAAAATTGACAAAAACTCAGGTTCTGTTGAAATGCGTGCAACTTTTGATAATTCAAAAATGTGGCTTATTCCTGGCGATTACATGAAAGTTAAACTTACAGCTCCGAAAAAGGTTAAGTTCGTGACAATTCCGCAATCCTGTACAAAAGGGGATGCTATGAGCGGATACTACGTTTGGGTTGTAGAAGACAATAAAGCTGTCAGAAAAGATATCAAAGTGTCTGACAACATAAACAACAACTGGGTTGTAAATGAAGGACTTTTGCTTTCAGACAAAGTTGTCATCTCAGGAATTCAAAGTATCATGTCAGAAGGACAGAAACTTAAAATAATTGAAAAATCCCAAAATACTGAAAATACCAAAAAGGCAGCAGGTGAAAACTAATGAAAAAAGTATTTGATAAAGAAAAACTGTTCTTTTTTATACAAAAACCAAGATTTGCACTTGTAATTTCTGTTTGTATAGTTATATTGGGTTTTATATCAATGATAAGCCTTAAGCAGGAGAGTTATCCTGATGTGACTCCGCCTCAGGTAAGGGTTTCTGCAAGTTATCAAGGTGCAAGTGCTGAAGTTATTGAATCTTCTGTTGCAACAATTTTGGAAAACAAACTCAACGGTGTTGAAAATCTTACATATATGACATCAACCTCGTCAGACGGTAGCTATTCGCTGACATTATATTTTAAGGTTGGTTCTGACAAAAACATCAACCTTATGAATGTTCAAAACCGAATTCAACAGGTTCAATCCCAATTGCCGGAAGATGTTCAAAGAACAGGTGTAACTGCAATTAGCCGTTCTTCAGGTTCAGGTGCAGTAATACTTACGCTTTATCCTGAATCAGGCGACTGGACTCAATTGGATTTAACAAACTACGGTTCTATATATATTAAAGACGAGTTGAAACGTGTTGACGGTGTTGCAGATGTAAGCGTTTTTGGCGGCGGCGATTATTCTATGAGAATCTGGCTTGACCCGCAGAAAATGGCAGGTTTAAATATTTCAACAAGTGAAGTCAAGGCTGCTATTGCAAACCAGAACACACAAGTTACGGCCGGTGCACTCGGTCAGCTTCCGACTGATGAAAAACAGGCTTTGCAAATTACTCTCAAAACACAAGGCCGTCTTAAAGATGTTAAAGAATTCGAAAATATAATTATTCGTTCCAATATGGATGGTTCCAACGTCAAAATTAAAGATATTGCGCGTGTTGAATTGGGAGCACAATCATATTCAAATCTGGGGCTTGTCAATGGAAAACCTTCAGCAGTTGTTGTAATTTCACAGCTTCCAGATGCTAACGTAATCAACCTTTCCAAAGCTGTTAAGGCAAAAGTTAATGAACTCAATTCAAGACTTACAAACGGGATTAAAATCTTATACGTTAAAGACGATGCGGATTACATTCATGAATCAATGAAAGAAGTTGAATTCACAATTCTTTTGACAGGTTTGATTGTAGTTATAATTATTTTCTTATTCCTTGGCGACGGTATGGCAACACTTGTTCCATGTGCAACAATTCCCGTATCTCTAATCGGAACTTTCTTTGCTTTGAAGGCGATGGGAATGTCAATCAACCTTTTATCGCTGTTTGCTCTTGTTCTTGCTGTAGGGGTTGTAGTAGATGACGCGATTGTTGTAATAGAAAATGTTAACCGTCACATTGAAGAAGGCAAATCAGCGATTATGGCAACTCAAATTACAATGCAGGAGGTAGGTTCCTCGCTTGTTGCAATGGCGCTTGTTTTGATGGCCGTATTTGTTCCAATTATATTTATGGGCGGCATGACAGGTGTTATGTATAAACAATTTGCAGTTTGTATTGCTGTATCAATCGCGATATCTGCAATATGTGCTTTGTCGCTTTCACCTGCAATGTGCTCGCACTTTTTAGGACATAAAAACAATGAGCATAAAGATTCAACAATACCTTTGTTTGCTTCCTTACAGCATATTGCAAAGCGTATCGGGAAACGAACTTCCGGTATTGTTGAAAAGTTTAACAAGGGGTTTGCTAAAGTTGAAGATTTTTATATGGAATATGTCCACAAGTTCGTCTATAATAAAAAACTTGTTATAATGACTTATTTCTTAATTGTTTTGCTGACTCTTGTTTCTTTCAAAACGATATCAACAGGATTTATTCCGGATGAAGACCAGGGCGTTTTGCTGGCAACTATTACGCTTCCTGACGGGGCTTCCTTGTCAAGAACGGAAGAAGTTTCAAGGAAATTTGTTGACGGAATTCGATATATTGACGGCATTAACGAAGAAAAACTTACGGTATTCGGCGGAGATGGTGCTGTAAACTCTTCAACAGTAATTATACTTCTTGATGATTACAGCGAAAGAAAAATGACTCCTGTAAAATGGATTAAAAGAAAAATTCAGGGAAAACCAACTGATTTATCTCATGCTGCAATTCTTAATAAAGTCAGAGCAGTGGCCTCAAATACAAAAGAAGCGTCAATTCTAGCTTTTTCACCGCCGGCAATTATGGGGATGAGTATGATGGGCGGATTTGAATTCCAAATGCTTTCACAGGGCGAATACACCGCGCAGCAGTTGGAAAGCTGGGCTAACAAACTGATTGCCGCAGCAAACCAGGATCCGTCACTTTCAAACGTTAACACAACCTTCCAGGCAAATGTGCCGCAATATATTGTTGAAATTGATTATGCAAAAGCTCTTGCGCAAAATATTGACTTGCAGGAACTTTATACAACACTTTCATCAATGCTTGGTACATATTACGTAAACGACTTCAACAAATATGGAAGGGTTTTCAAAGTTCAAATTCAGGCAGAAAGCAGATTTAGAGATAAAGCTTCTGATTTGTCGGGAATTTATGTAAAAAACAATAACGGTGTTATGGTTCCGATATTGTCGGTCGTAAAACTTAAACAAACGGTTGGTACAGCTTCAATCACAAGATACAACCAGTATGAATCAGTACAAATTCAGGGTCAGCAGTCTGCAGGCAAAAGTTCCGGTGATGCGATGAACGCAATGGAAGAAGTTGCCAAAAAGACACTTCCGTCAGATATGACCTTCGACTGGTCTGGAACTTCAGCTCAGGAGCGTGAAGCTTCAGGACAAACCGCGATGGTTGTTGGAATGGCTTTAGTATTTGTATATTTGTTCCTTGTAGCATTGTATGAAAGTTACACCATTCCGATTGCGGTTCTTCTGATATCGCCGATTGCGGCCTTGGGTGCGTTGATATTCCAGATGATGATTAATCAGTCCTTCGATATCTATTCACAGGTTGGTATGATTACATTAATCGGTCTTGCTGCAAAACAGTCAATTTTGATTGTTGAATTTGCGAAAGAAGAACACGAAAAGCACGGGCTTTCTGTAAAAGAAGCTGCAATAAAAGCAGCAAAACTCAGATTCAGAGCGATTATGATGACGGAACTTGCGTTTATCATAGGCGTATTGCCAATGATATTTGCCTCTGGTGCCGGCGCAAATTCAAGAATTTCTGTAGGTTCTACTGTATTTGGCGGTATGATTGCAGCGGCAACTTTGGGTGCTGTTTTGACACCAGCGTTCTACGTAATTGTTCAGGAATTCGTTGACCTTTTCCCGAAAAAAGAAATTACTGAAAAAGATTTGGAGATAACAGAAAAAGTATGAAAAAGGTTCTAAATTTAATTCTAATATGCTCACTTTTGTCCTTAACTCCGGCTACAGCTATGGCAAGTGATGCTGTGGCAAAAGCTAACGAAAAAGACACAATTCATATTGTTAAACCTGAAAAGACAAAGGTTAACAAAAAGCGTGAAAAAAAGAAAAATGTCGAAAATGCAAAATCAAAGGCTAAATCTTCCAAAGAAGCCGAAGGTATGTATGAAACAAAATTTCCGGTCATCAACAGCCAGATTGAATATTCTGATATGAACGGCGAAGTTACGCTTGTTGACTGTATAAAACTTGCGATTACCCATCATCCGGCAATTATGTCAGCAATCAGCAATTCAGAAATCTATAAATCTCGTGTTGGCCAGGCATGGTCAAACTATTTTCCGACATTGAGTGCAGGCGTAAGTTATTCAAGAAATGACATGCTTATGACAATGGGCGGCGCTTATTCAAGAATGATGGCTCAAACTTACAATATGTATTACGTTCCGACGCTTTCGGCTAATATGTTGCTGTTTGACTTTGGCAAAACAAAGGCCGGTGCTGATATGGCGAAAAGAAATTTTGAAGCTTCAAGATATGATGCCGAAGCTAGTATTGAAACCGTAATTTATAATGTAAAAGTTGCATATTATAATCTTGTATTTGCAGAAATTCAGAAAACAGTATACGAAGATACAGTAAAAGACTTTGAACTTCAATTGAAACAGGCAAGTGCTCAGTATAAAATTGGCCGCAAAGCCAAAATTGATGTAACTACTGCCGAATACAACCTTGGTAATGCGAAAGTTAATTTAATCAAAGCAAAAAACACACTTGAACTTGCTGCTGTTCAACTAGCAAACGCTGTTGGTATTCCCGAGCTGGAAGGTGTAATTTTAAAAGACAAGCTTAATACAAAACAGTATGATGTCAACTTTCCGGAATTGATTAAAACAGCGGAAGCTGCCAGGCCGGCTCTTTTATCAGCCAAAAAGAAAATGGATGCTGCTGAAATGAATGTCAGAGCTGCAAAACGTGCATTTGTTCCTGATTTGAGCGCCTTTGGCTCTTACAACAACGGCGGCCGTCAGATTGACAGTGATTATGGTTATCAGTTCGGCGTTCAGCTTCAATACAATGCTTTGAATGTAATGCTTTTAAAGAAACAGGTTGATGAAGCCAATGCAACTTACAGAAAATATGTTGCAGATTACGAACAAGAAAAACAAAATGTTTATTTAGAAGTAAAAAGTGCTTACATCAGCCTTTTGAATTCTCATGATAGTCTAGGTGTCGCAAAACTTGCACTTCAACAGGCAAAAGAACGTCAATATCAAGCTTTCAGAAGATATCAGGTCGGATTGGGAGATGCTATTGAATTTAAAGATTCAGAAAACACATATCTGAATGCACAGCTTGATTATTATAACAACCTTTTGAACTACAACATCAACGCCGCAGAACTTGAACGTGTAATCGGCGCGCCAATCAAAGAATCGGATATTGATTTGTAATTATAAGGGGCAGAATTAGTGCAAGAAGAAATATGTTATGTTATTTTGCGGATTTCTTTTGCATTATAATCATCAAAACTCCGCTTAATATCATTAAAACCCCTGTAACAATTTTCATTGTCAAATGTTCGTTGAAAAACATTACACCGATAAATATTGCGGTCAACGGTTCTAATGCTCCCAAAATCGCTGTTTTTGTGGAACCTATGAATTTAATTGCAATGTTTATTGTTTCAAGCGAAATAATAGTCGGCAGAATAGAAAGTCCGATTGCGTTAAGCCATAGAATTGGTTTGTCAATTATTTGAAGCTCGGTGCAGAATTTTAAATTGTAAATATATACCAGAAGCCCGAAAAGCATTACATAAAAACTCATTTTTTCGCGTGAAATATGTTGGATAATTTTTATTTTTTTCACTCCGACGATGTAAAGCGCATATAAAAGTGCAGATAAAAATACAATCGCAACTCCGTGAAGATTTAAAGTTGAACCGGGTTTACCGTTATATAAAAGCCCGATGCCGCAAGAGGTTAAAAGTATTGCAACAACAACTTTTCCTGTAAGTTTTTCTTTGAAAAACGCTGCCATAATAACAGCCACAAGTACAGGATAAATAAACAAAATTGTACAGGCAATTCCGGCTTCAATATATTGAAAAGCTTGAAAAAGCGTCAGTGAAGACAGCGAAAAAAATAATCCCAAAATTAACAGCGGGAAAAATTCTTTTTTGGAAATTCCGAGCGGAATTTTCTTTACAAATTTCAACCAGAATCCGTAAATTAAAACCGCGAAAGCGTATCTGTAAAAAAGTACAGAATTCACTCCGATACCGCCTGCATAAAGCGGAAGGGCAAATAATGGATTTGTACCGTAACTTGCAGCTGCAACAGCGCCGTTAAGTAAACCTACTGCGTGTCTTCTCAAAAAAATTCCTCCATCAACAATTTATATTAAAGTTTACTTTTTATCAAGTAATTTTGTTTATTGGACTTTTTTTTCAAAGACCCGGATGTTGGCTTCAAAGTTTATTTGCCGGTATTTTCGCCGAATAAATCGTAAAAATGGTAAAATTGATAAGGATATTTCAGTGTATTTTTTTCTAAAAATTCACCGAATTCCTTCTGAATTTTTGCAAGATTTTCTTTTTTGTCACCGGCGGGTATAAATTTTTCATAATCAATCACGTATTTTGTTTGCTCTTTTGCGCAGACAATAAAATAAACCGGACATTCAAGCAATAATATAAACCGCATAATTCCGAGCGGGAGTTTGATTGTTCTGTTTAAAAAGCTGATTTCGTAAAATTTATCCTCAGTCTGCGCGGAGAGTCTGTCGCCGGCCATGTAAACAAGTTCGCCGTTTTCAAGTTTTTCTTTTATTTTTATTGAGGTTTCGATGTCGATATCTTCAATTGCGAAAAGCTCAAGATTATGCTGTTGCGAGATTTTCGTAAGAAATCCGTTAAATATTTCGCACTGATTTTTTTGCATAAATGCGTTGACTTTGATTTTTTCGGCGTAATCCTTCAAAAACATAAATTCCCGCATCATTTCAATGTTTCCGATGTGGGTTGAAATTAAAAATGCTCCCTGCTTTTCGTCCATAATTTTTTCAAAATCAGCTTTCAAATCCTCAGTTGCAAAGGTGAGTTTTTCAGGTGCATAATTCCCTGTAAATGCAAGCATTTTGTCAGCAAGAGAGTTTGCATAATTGAGAAAATGTTTGAAAGAATTCAGATTTGAAGGCTTCAAAGATTTTTTGCCGGTGAATTTGTAAAGCACTTCAAAATATTTTTTTGAATATTTTCGCAAATCTTTCGCATGAACAAAAGTTCCGGCTGTTATAAAAAATGCAATGAGCCTTAGCGGAAATTCTCCAAAATGTTTGTAAATCCACCAGGTTAAAAGAAGCCTTTTAGTTCCGGCAGCCTGTTCTTTTACCTGAAACCATTTTGTCATTTTTTTACACACTCCAATAATGTGTAATCATGCGCGCCTATGCCGGTGTAAGTGTTTTTGAGTTTCAATCCTGATTGTTCAATCATTTCTTCCATTTCAGTTTGCTTGTACATTTTGCTGTTGCCGTTTGCCATGCAGGTGAAGTACAACGACGTATGCACAAGCGAATATCTTGCGCCTTCAAACTGCTGATTGTCCGTGAAGGGTTCAAGAATATAAACAAGCGTGTTTTCTTCGGAATTTTCGGAAATTCTTGTCAAAATCGAAATTATCTGCTGTTTTGCAAAACAGTCGAGAAACTGGCTCATAAAAACCGCGCCCGAAAGCTGCGGGAATTTTTGGGTTTCATCAAGAACATCAATTGCGTGAAACTTGCAGGTTTGTAATTCTTTGTCGCGGCTTACGATTTCAATATTCTCATGCAAATCCAGCATTGTAATATCAATATTCGGATTATATTTCAGGCAGGTTTTTTCGAATTTTCCTGTGTTTGCGCCGATGTCAAAAATCCTTTTCGGGTTTTCGGCCGCAATAATTTTGTAAATTATATCATAACAATTGTCTGAATAATAATGGTCAAATTCATACCAGCTTTTGCGGACTTTTTCGGGCAATTTGGGCACGAGCGGATAAATTGTACGTGTATTCCCGAAGAATTTATGCAAACCTTCCGGCTTTTCGTTCAAAAATGATTTTGTCATCTCGGAGGCGCCCAAATAACAAACCTCACGTACAAAATTGAAATTAACTTTTGTCATTTCATCGTAAAGAAATGCTTTCCCAACCGTTGTTGCAGAAAAACTTCCGTCATGATTTTGTTCTGCTATATTTGCAGTTTCTGCGATTTCCAAAAGAGTGCTGACAATATATTCACTTAAATTCAATTCACTCATCAAGTCTTGCGGCCGGCATGGTTTTTCATCAAGCTTTTTCAATATTCCTAAATCAAGCATTGTTCCGATTGCCTGAAAGGTCAATGGTGCAAAAGCTGTCTGCTGTGCCTGCGTCAGCGCTGAAATTGTTGAATGTTTCCGATTTTTTCTTCTATATTTTAATTCGTTCATGATAAAATTTTAACATGAATATTTTCATTATAAGAACAGAAGAATTTTTGCAAAATGTCGACAAAAATTCTCTTACAAAAGAATTTAAATCTCAAAAGCGCTGTGTTGAATATTCTTTGGGGCGTTTTCTGGTAAAATATGCGGCGAAGAATTTTTACAAAATTGATGATACTGAAATTGTTGTTGAAAAGAAAAAACCGAAATTTAAAAACAGTTCATTAAATTTCAGCATTTCGCATTCAAAAAATATTGTTGCAGCAGCGTTTGACGAAAACGATACCGGCTTTGATATTGAGGAAATCAAACCCAGAAATTTAAAAAGGCTTTCTGAATATTTTCATCGCGATTTTGTTGACGAAAACGATTTTTATCGTTACTGGACAAGCTACGAGGCTGAGTACAAAAGCCAAAAGCAGGAGATTTCCTCCTTCAAATTCGAAAATTACATGTGTTCGGTTTCTTTTTCGGGAATTAATACAAGACTCAAAATGTATGAACTGGTTATCCCTAAGAAAAGCACTGTTCCGAGCGAACTTATCAATTTGAAGCTTGTAAACGACAGCATTAAAAACGAAAACGCGGTTGAAATAAAGGAAATAAATACCGCGTCTTTGGAATTCTTTTCGCCGCTTGCTCTAAAAATAGAATAATCAAGGCTGAAACCGGTTATCAAAAACATTGCGAGAATATTGAAAAAGTTCAGCGGCTGGCCGGCAAGGCTCAAAACCGAAATTGCAAAAAATGTGCCTAAAAACGGTGAAATTATTATGCGGCCGGCTTTTTTAAAACCGAAAATCGCGCCGAGCAGAACAAACAATATCAAAAACACGAAGGGAAGAAGTTTTAAAGACGCAATGCGTAAATTTTTAATCTGTTTTGTGATGTCTTTTGAAATATTTATGTAATTCACGTTTTCATCTTGCGGCGTGAAGTTTTCAGCGTCAAACAAAATCATATAAAGCGTATTTTTATCAAGCTGAAAATTTTTGATAATTTTATCTGCGGATTTTCCAAAATCTGCCTTGTGCGACGTTTGAACAGAAAGTTTTAATTTATTTCTTGTTTTTTTGTCAAGAAATTGCGCGTATTTATCGAGGTTGGAGTTGTATAAATTTTTTACCAGTTCCTGATTTTCTGATTGGATTTTCGCTGATGGAAGAAGTTTTGAAAGCGAAAAATATTTGATATTTTTTTTATCAAGTTCTTCTGCTGTTTTCTCCTCTTTTTCTATTGCCGAATTCAAGTCAGTCCCTTCAATTGCGGCAAATGAAACGTCGGGCGTTTGAAAGGCATTTTTGCTAAGAATTTCAGCCTTCAAAAGCGCTTTTGAAGGGTTGTAAAGGTTTCTGATGTCATCGTTAAAAGACATTCTGAAAAATCCGACTCCAATAACAACCAAAACAACTGCAATAAATATTTTTTTGAATTTTGTCAATTCCGGAACAGGCAAAGCCGCCGGCTTTTCAGAAATAAACTTTTTGAAAAACGGGAAAAACAACAAAACAAACGCATAAACTCCGAAAAGTCCAAAGCCTGTAAATATGGCAATTTCTTTTAATATTTCAATTCCCGAAAACGGCAGAACCGCAAATGCTGCAACGGTTGTAAGCATTGAGGCAGTGAGATTTTTTATGAAGCCTTTGCTGCAAGATGTCATTATATAATGCAGTGAATAATCAAGGCTTATTCCGATTAAGGTTGTTGAAAATACGAATGTCAAAATATGCACAGAGCCTGCAATTGCCTGAACTGCAAGCCAGCCGAAAAACATTCCGAACGCAATGCTTGAAGCAATCGGAAATAAGATTTTGAACGATTTGAAATAAAATTTGCACAACAAAATCAGCGCTATTGTCGAAATTATACAAATTAAATTAATTTCAAACGAGGATTTTTGGCTCGTGATATAAGAATGAACCGGTGTGCCTGTAATGTAGATTTGGCCGTTATTTTTTGCGTTGAATTCTTTTTGCAGTTTCAGCAGTTGTGCAATTTCAGCGGAAGAATTTTCTGTATTTTTAAGGCTTAATTGCTGTTTTGTGTAAAATTTCCCTTCAAATTCAGAAATCTCTGAGCCGCTGTAACCGGAGGTTTGCAAACTCATCACATAATCCGTCACAAAAAGATAAGGATCTTTGTCAGGAGTTTGTATAAAAATTCCAAGCGGATTGTAGAGAGTTTCAAGACTTTGTTTGTCGATTTCTGTGTAATTTTTGCTGCGCAAAAGTTCTCGTTTCTGCGGCGTTAAAAAGTTTGCCGGATTGTTTTTGTAAACCTCCAAAATCTCTGAAAAATCATAGTTTTCTATTTCAATTGCACCGGATTTGAGTTCTGAAAGAAAGTTTTCTTTTAATTTTTCTACGCTTTCATAATCTTCGCTTTCAAAAATCACATTTATTTTCGAAGACGAAAGGTCAGAAAGTTTCAGAAGCTGTTCGTTTTTTGTGCTGTCGGGTTTGATAAATCCCTGCAAAAGCCTTGTTTCAACGGGCTGAAACCTAATCACTGCCAGAGCCGCAAATACGATAAAAATTATCAAAAAAACTGTTCTGAAAATCGTTTCTTTTTTCATAATTATTTGTAAAACCTGATTGTTGTTTCGGTTGAATTTTTCATTTTTATAATGATTTTTGAAATATCATTTTTGCCTTCAATTTCTACGGAAGCCAGATATTTTGAAGATTGGTGTGATTTTTTCGGAATAAAACCTAACGTCCAGTTTTCGCCGGTTTTTGTAAAATAAAAATCAAAAATGTTTTCTATTTTCGAAAAAGATTTGTTTGAAATCGCGTTTATTACCTCATTAATCTGCTTGAATTCAGCCGCATTGTAGGAGGTTGTGCTTTCAATCGGGTATTTTGTTTTAAATACAATTCCCTGTTCTTTGACGAATTGAAAATCGCCCGAAGAGACTAAAGGAACCATGGTGCCCGGAAGAGTTTTCTCCTGTTTGAATTTGCAGTTGACGTTGTTCAACTCGGGAAGCTGCGGGTAAATCTCCGAAAGTTTTTGCGGATGTTCAAAAACACCGGCCGCTGCGGTCTGCATTGTTATAAAAAATATTGAAAATATGATAAATATTTTTTTAATCATGATTTACGCTTTCTATTGCTTTCACAAGTCTTTCCGGCGCATTGTAAATGGTTTCTTTTGTTTTGGGATTTACACAAATCTGCATTGAGGAAGCTTTGAAAAGCTTCTCTTTTGTTAATGCATCATAAATCTCATATTTTATAATAATTGCAGGCTCGATTTCCTCAAGAATACACTTTACTTCAAGTTCCTGATTAAAAGAAGCCGGTGCTATGAATTTTAAATCCATTTTTGCAATCGGATATGCAATTCCCGTATTATGCATATCAATATAGCCGAAGCCTAAATGTTCAAAAAATTTTCCGCGTGCAAGCTCGAGATATTTGATATAATTCCCGTGCCAGACAACGTTCATCGGATCAAGGTCGCAAAACGGGACTGTTATTTTTGTTGAATATTCGATTTTTTTCATACAACTCCTTCCAATATATTTTTCACAGGAAGATTGCCCGAGGAATAAGTTTGTTTGTCATCGTGGTACTTGAAAGTAATTTTATTTTCCGAAAATTCCAGATTTAAATTGATTATTTTGTCCGGATAAATAATTCCGGCAAATTTCATTCTGCGGATTTGGCCTGCTGTACAGTTTATTCCAAAAGCGTCTTTTGCAAAATATTGTGCATAAAAAAGCTGGACAACGCCCGGCAAAATAGGATAACCCTCAAAATGCCCTTTGAAAAAATTGCAGTTTCTGTAAAAACATAGTTTAATGTCAGCAGAATTTTCGCAATATTTTTTCTCCAGCACAAGCGGAAATGAAAGGTTTAAATTAAACAAATTTTCTATTTTTTGTTTGTCTGTTTTTCCGTTTGAAGTTTTCGGAATTTCGTCTAAAAATTTCCACTTTTGAGGAAGAATTTCGAAAGATTTTCTCAAATAATTTTTCAAGATTTTTATCAATTCTACAGAGCCGGAATTTATTAGAAAATCAATGCCTGCGTTGTTTAAAACTGCGATACAGGCGAGTTTTTCACCATTTTGTAATACATAAGATTTTTTGAGAAATTCATGTTTGTTAAGCGTATTTTCTACTTCTTCTGCAGAAAGCCTTTTTTCCTGAATTTTTAAAATCCTGTCAGCCCGTCCGAGAAGTTTTATTGTCCGGCCGTCGAGAACTTCAATCCTGTCGCCTATTATCTGAATTGGCTGAAAAGAATATGGTGTTTCAATTTCAGTGCCGTTTAAAAGCGGTTTTATTCTGATATTTTTTAAAAGTTTGAGCGGTTCTTGAGCCGAGCAGCGGTAAGCGATTGTGCCGGTTTCTGTACTGCCGTAAATATCTATAACTTCTCCGGAAATTGATTTTGCATAATTTAGAGTTTCCTCTTTGAATTTAGCGCCGGCAGCGAATATTTTGAGCGGCTTTACGAGAGGTTTTTCGCTATATTTCTCCATTTTCTCCAAAAAAGACGGGCTTGTGATAAGGCAGGCATTTTCAATTGTCAGGTTTTCAGGATAGCTAATGCTGTTCGAGTTAATTACGCCTCCTGAATTAAGCGGCAGTATCAAGTAAAATACAAGTCCGTAAAGATGGTTTGGTGTGGTTGTTGCAATAAATTCCAAATTCTCGTTTATTGCAAATTCTTCTTTTAAATCCTCTGCTTCTTTTATGAGGTTTTTAAGTGTTTTTTGTATATTTTTTGGTGTGGCAGAACTTCCGGAGGTAAACAGGTTTATCATTATTTCGGAAGGGTTCCCCGCTTCAAAATCAAAGTCCGAACGGTTTTCGGAATTTTTTATACAAAGCTTTGTAATATCAGGAATTTCAAGGCTTTCCGTGAAGTTTTTCAGAACAATGTTTTTCTTTGCAAAAACGCAGGATAAAAAGTTGATTATAAAATCAAAATTGCTGCATTCGCCGATTGCAATTTCTGAAGAATTAAGAGTACGTAAATAAGCTGCTTTCGGCGCAATAATCTTTTTAATATCATATACCGAATAGCTTTCTCCATCTTTTTTCAAAATTATTTTGCTGTCGTATTCGGAGCCTTCAAAATATTTCAAAAAATCAGCAGTCATATTTCCTCTTAAATCTTATTCTTACAATATATTCTACCGCAAAAAACATTCCGATTAAAAGATACGAAATAAATCCGTTGTAAAGCGCCCAAACGGCTTCGCTCATAAAAACTGTCGCAACCGATACAAGCCAGTTTAAAAACGTAAACACCGCCCAAACATATGTAAGTTTTCTCGTATATTCCAGCGCTTTGGGTTTAATATCAGGTTCCATTGCTCTGGCTATTTTTTGTATAACAGTTTCTTTTTGAAACAATGAGGTAAAAAACATCAGAAAAATTAAAAAATTCACAACAACCGGATAATACTTCACCACAACCCAGTGTGTGAAGTGGAAAAGACAGATTATAAGTATCGTGAAGATTACAGGCAAAAATGCCCCGAATTTTTTATTCATCTTTGTTCAACAGCGCCAGAACGGCATTAACAACATCATCAACAGTTTTGATTTGTTTGAATTCTTCGGGCGTAAGCTTTTTGTCGGTAAATCTCTGCATTCTCACTGCAATATCAACCGCATCAATGCTGTCAAGCTCAAAATCCTCAAAAAGATTTGCTTCGCCTTTGATTAAATCTTCATCAATCTCAAGTTCATCGTGCAAAATATTTTTTAACTCTTCAAAAATCTGTTCTTTTGTGAATTTATTCGCCATCAATTTTTGACCTCACAAATTCTGCCAGAGTGTTAACAGAATAAAAATATTTTTTATTTTCTTCTTTGTCATGACCCAGAGTGATGTTATATTTCTTCTTTAGAGCCATTCCAAGCTCCAATGCGTCAATTGAGTCAAGCCCCAGCCCCGTTATAAAAAGCGGTTCGTCCTCTTTTATATCTTCCGGGGTTATTTCATCAAGTTCCAACGAGTCTATAATTAGTTTTTTTATTTCATCTTTTAATTCCATAATTATAATATAGCACAAATTTAATTATACAAGGAATTTTCTATCAATTTTGTAATATTTTTTTTAATAATAATTTCGCTGTCATGTTTTTGAATTTCGGCTAAAACGTTGATTTCGGGACATTTTTCAAGTGAAAAAACAACAGGTTTTTCACCGGCTTGCCAGACCGGCTGATGGATAAACAGAAAATCAAAATCTGTATAAAGTTTGAGAGGAACGATATTTCTTTTTGCGTTTAATGCTATCAGAGCCGCACCTTTTTTAATTTTTGGAAATTCATTTTTTCTGTGGCGTATGCCTGACGGGAAAATTATTACATTGAAACCTTCGTCAAGCAATTCTTTTGTTTGTTTTTGAAACTCTTCAAGATTGGCCTCGTTTGTAATGAAAATCGTGTTCAGGATATTTTTCATTATTGGATTTCTTGCAAGCGCTTCTTTTGCAATGCAGGTGGTTCTTGGTATCAGCCCGATAAGAATTACAACATCAATAAAGCTCGGATGGGTTGAAACGATTATTTTATTTTTAATTTGTTCTATTTCTTTGCGGTCTTTAATGTTAAGCTTCATAACGCCTGTAAAGATAAGAAAATTCGTGAAAAATCTCCATACTTTATGAATTGTTTCCGAGTAAAAGTCATTAAGCTTTTCTTTTTTTATGAAGATTTTTGCAGAAGGAAAAAGCAGGAAGTTTATTATGCATGCGCCGGCTCCAAAAATTCCAAAACAAAATAGTACAAGAACGGAGCGGAAAAACTTTATCATTTCTCCATCCTTTCAATTGTTCCGCAGGGTGTGTGAAAAACTTTTGTGCAGCCGTTTAAAAATTCGCTGAAGGCTGAAAATTCGTCAGCTTCAGAAGGCTTTGAGCAAGGTGTGAAAACACATTTTACAGAATTTTCGCTGCCGGTTTTGGAAATCAGACAGGAAATACTCTCTGGCATATCAAAAGCATCGCCGTAACAAAACAAAACTTTGTCATATTCAGAAATAATTGCCTTGACAAGTCCGGCCGAAAGTGAGTTTTTGCCTGCCGAGAGCGCCGTGTAGGACGAATTTATGTTATTCAAAAGCGAAAATAATCCTGCAAAGTTATTGTGAACAGAGGTGGAAAATTTCGCCGGAGAAACCTCGTTTGCCTCTAAATATTGGCTGATAAGCGTTTTTAATGTATCAAACTCGCCGTATTCCGAGGAGAAAATAATCTCCTGTGAAGTTTCATCAAAAACTTTTTTCAAAGACGACAAACAGATTTTGTCAAGCCTGCTCAGCTTTCTGCGCATTAGCATCGGGATGTCCGTAAGGTCGGTTTCGTTTGAGTTTTCTATTGCAAATTTTTCAATATAAAAAATTTTACTGGAAGTTTTCATAAACTTATTATACAATAAAGCAAGGCGATGAGTATTAAAATTACAAAATATGAGGCTGCCTGTAATTTGGGCGGTTGTATAGAGGAAATTTACCAAAATGCTCTTTTGGGCGATTTTGAGTGTTTTGAAGAGAATTCAGCGTGCTTAACAGGCAAGCCGGCGCGGCTTGGTGTAATTTCAGGTGATTTGCCGCGTATTAGCGAACAGGATTATGATTTAAGATGCAACCGGTTGCTCTTAAAGGTTTGCGGGCTTCTTGAGAATGAGATTAATGAGCTTATCAAAAAGTACGGTGCTGAAAATATCGCTGTCGTTGCTGCAACGACCAATACCGGCGTTGAAGAATTTGAAACCTCAAACAATCCTGAACATGCACAAATCGGAAATCCTGCCGGATTTTTAAAAAAACATTTTAATTTGAAAAATTTCCATGCCTCGGTGTCTACGGCCTGTTCTTCAGGAATTAAAGCCTTTTCTGCGGCTTGTGAAATTTTGGAGAACAATGTCGCACAAGCCGTTATTGTTGCAGGCGTTGATTCAATAGCAAAAGTTGCGGTTTACGGTTTTGATTCGCTTGAAGTTCTTTCGCCAAAGCCTTCAATTCCTTTCAGCAAAAACCGCGAAGGAATAAATATCGGTGAAGCCGCTGCAATTTTTCTTCTTGAAAAAGATGTGTCAAAAGGGATTGAAATCTCCGGAATTGGCGAAACCACAGACGTTTACCACTCCACAACGCCTGACCCGAAAGCTGTTGAGGCTGTCCGCGCAATAAAAACCGCATTAAACAAAAGCAAAATTGACCCGCAGGAGGTGGATTACATAAACCTTCATGGTACAGGTTCGATTTCAAATGATTTGATGGAAGCCAATGCGGTTTATCAGGTTTTTGAAGATAAAGTTTATGCAAGTTCAACCAAACCGCTTACCGGCCACTGTCTCGGTGCGGCAGCAAGTCTTGAAACAGCTTTATGCTGCAAACTTCTGGAAGAAAATAATACAAAAGTTTACCCGCATATTTTTGACGGGGTTTACGACGAAAATCTTCCCAAAATCAGGCTCGCGCAAAAGAATTGCGAAGTAAAACAAATTAAAACATGCCTTTCGCTTTCTTTCGGCTTTGGCGGGACAAATGCCGCAATTATCTTGAGGAGGTGCGATGAGTAATTACGATTTGACAAAAGTTCTTCCGCATAATCCTCCGATGATTTTGATTGATGATGTTTTAGAATATAATTTAAATGCTAAAACTCTTACCGCTGTTGTTACAATTAATGAGGAAATGTTGTTTTTTGACAAAACAATAAACGGTGTATCATCATTAATTGGCATTGAATTTATGGCACAGGCAGTCGGCTGCTATTCATATTTTAAAAGCTGCTGCAAACCGCCTGAAATAGGTTTTCTGCTTGGTTCGCGGCTGTTTAACAATGCGCTTGGGGTTTTTGAAAACGGTAAAACTTTTACAATAAAAGTTCATGAATCATTTACAGACAACCAAATTTCCGCATTTGATTGTATAATATATGATGAGTCGGCAGAAGAAATTGCAAGCGCTACTGTAAAAGTTTATCAAAGCGAAGAAGCAAAGGAGCTTTTGAAATGACGGAGAAAACAGTTTTAATAACAGGTTCAAGCAGAGGGATAGGTAAAGCCGCGGCATTATATCTGGCTGACGGCGGATATGATATTGTTCTTCACTGCTCCAAAAATCCCGGAAGATTAAGCGCGTTAGAAGACGAAATCCGCTCAAAAGGCCGAAAATGCAGAACGCTCGCGTTTGACGTGAAAGACCGCGCGCAAACTTCTGAAATTTTGTTGAAGGATATTGAAGAAAACGGAATTTACTACGGAATTGTTCTGAATGCAGGAATTGCAAAAGATGCACCGTTTCCTGCAATGGAGGAGGAAGAGTGGGACAGCGTTTTGCGAACAAATCTCGACGGATTTTATAATGTTTTGAAACCGCTCATAATGCCTTTAATCCAATCACGCCGCGGAAGAATAATTGCAATGACTTCAATCTCCGGCTTAACGGGAAACCGCGGGCAGGTGAATTACAGCGCCTCAAAAGCCGGAATTATCGGCGCGGTAAAAGCTTTGTCGCGTGAGGTTGCCAAGAGAAAGATTACCGTAAACTGCATAGCACCGGGAGTTATTGAATCTGATATGACCGTTAATATTCCTGAGGATTTCATAAAAGAAATTCCGCTCAAGCGTATGGGAACTCCAAAAGAAGTCGCAAGTCTTGTGAATTATCTTATGAGCGAAGATGCCGGATATATTACAGGGCAGGTAATTTCCATGAACGGAGGGCTTTACTTATGACAAGACGTGTTGTAATTACGGGTATGGCGCTTGCTTCACCATTAGGGTCGGAGGTTGAAACTGCTTTTAACAGATTAAAAAAGTTTGAAAATTGTGTCAAATACTGGGAAGTTTTAGATAAATACGACAAACTGAATACGCGGCTTGCGGCTTTTGTGGAAGGCTTCAAAACTCCGGAACATTTTACACGAAAAGTTACAAGAACAATGGGGCCGGTGTCGGTTATGGCCGCCGCAACAGCCGAAGAAGCCCTTAAGCAGGCCGGACTTCTCGACGATAAAATAATTCAAAGCGGTATGACAGGAGTAAGTTACGGCTCTTCCTGCGGGTCTTTGGATGCGGTTTTGGATTTCTATTCAATGTATGTCGATAATGAGGTTAAAGCGCTTAACTCCGGCTCTTACATAAAAATGATGCCGCAAACTGCTGCTGTAAATATTTCGCTTTATTTCAAAACGCATGGAAGGCTTATTCCTACATCTACGGCCTGTACATCGGGGTCAATGGGAATCGGATACGCTTATGAAATGATTAAACACGGCTTCCAAACCGTTATGATTGCAGGCGGCGCTGAAGAAATTCATCCGACAGAAATCGGAGTTTTTGACACGCTTTTTGCAACAAGTACGAAAAATAATACTCCAAAACTTACACCCAGACCGTTTGATAAAGAACGTGACGGGCTTGTCATCGGCGAAGGCGCCGGAACTTTGATTTTGGAAGATTACGAATTTGCTAAAGCAAGAGGCGCAAAAATTCTGGCTGAAGTTGCAGGATTTGCCACAAACACTGACGGCTCTCATATTACAAATCCGAATAAAGATATGATGAAAGAAGTTATGCTCATGGCGCTTGAAAATGCCCGAATTTCTCCAAAAGAAATCGGCTGTGTAAATGCACACGGAACTGCAACAATTCAAGGCGATATTGCTGAAACCAACGCGGTTTTTGAAGCTTTTAAAACATCCATTCCGATTAGTACGATTAAAAGTTACACCGGCCACACACTAGGTGCCTGCGGTGCTATTGAAGCAATTCTTGCAATAAAAATGATGAATGAAAAGTGGTTCTCGCCAAATCTTAATCTTGTAACTCCTGACCTTGAATGCGGGGATTTGGATTATATTACAGGCTCCGGCCGCGAAATTGACACCCAATATGTGATGTCAAACAACTTTGCTTTCGGCGGAATCAATACCTCTTTGATTTTGAAAAGAATATAGCCCGCAAAATTGAAATCCAAACCTTGACAACTGTAAAGCGGGAGTTTATACTGTATTAAAAGGGATGCCCCGTGATGCAAAAAGGATTAAATTATGAAATCTGTAAAAGAAATTTCTATTGAATCAAAAATTCAGAAAAGACTTCAAAATAACCCGAACTGTTTGAAGCTTGTCAATTATCTGTTTGCGGATGAAGAATTACAGGAACTTCAGGACTATGCAAACAATGTTTCAATCAAGCGTCTGGGTTACAATGACCATGGGCCTGTGCATATGCGTCAGGTTGTCGGAAATGCAATAAAAATGCTTAATCTTTTGCAGGATGCCGGAATTAAAACTTCTCTGGAAACCGAAGAAATCGGAACTTTTGAAGACAGCATGTGTGCGGTTATTCTGGCAGGCTTAATGCATGATTTGGGTATGTCAATAGGACGCCAGGGACATGAAGATATGTCTGTAATCCTTGCTCAGCCTATTATAGAACGTGCTTTAAAGTTCGTTTTTCCGGAGAATCTTCATAAACGCGTTGTTATAAAATCTCTTGCAACTGAAGCGATTATCGGTCATATGTCTTCAAAAAAAATCCATTCAATAGAAGCCGGCATAATTCTGATTGCTGACGGCTGCGATATGACAAAAGGCCGTGCAAGAATTCCGCTTGCTATAAATACCGCTCCAAAAGTCGGTGATATTCATAAATATTCCGCAAATGCCATTAACCGCATTGGAATTCATCACGGTGAGAGAAAGCCAATTCGAATTGATATTGAGATGTCCGGTGATGTCGGGTTTTTCCAGATTGAAGAAGTTCTTCTTACAAAAATTGAATCAAGCCCTGCCAAACAATATGTCGAGCTTTACGCCGGTGTTGAAGGTCAGGAAAGCAAGTGTTACTTATAATCTGAAAAGAGATAAAATTTTATGCAAGTATCATTTAATGGAATAAACAATGTTCGTATCTTTAAAAAAGAATATGCGAAATATGGTGCTTATATTACGCAGGATAATAATGTCAAACAAGGTGATAAGCATTACACTGTTGTAAAAATCAGCTGCAATTTGTCTGATGATGAAAACGGTATGGATTTGACAGAGTTTCGGAATGCGCTTGCAAAATCCGGTGACAGGTATGAGTCAAATTGTATAAACCATCAAGAACCTGATAAAGTCGAACTAATTTTAACAAGGCAGGATGTAAAAGATACAAAAGGACATGTTTCAATGTCGGATTTCATGATAAATAATTTTGAAATCATGCTTAATAGTAAAGAAACATTGCCGATGTTCAGCTATATTGCGCGTTTGAGCAGAAAAATCGCAAGCCTGGAAGGTTTAAACCAGCCAAGAAAAGACTGTATAAACTTAATCAACAAATCTGCCGAGGATGAAGCTGTTAAATTTATTGAATCAATTTAAAATACTATTTATCTGCGTCTTATTTTATCATAAATAAACTCATTCAAATCTTTGACAGCTTGTTTTGAGCTTTCCAGGAGCTGATAGGTGTTCTTGTCGGTTTTATCTGTAATATTTTTTGCGTAATGGTTAATATAATCTAAATAACGTGTTTCTTCAAAATATTTATCCATTTTTTTTGAATATGGCTTATTAGCAATATTGTTTTTTATATCCTCAAGTTTTGCAATGGCTGTATTTGTTTGTTCTTGCCAAAAATCTTTTATAAGCGCCGGATTATTTTCAAAATCGGCAATATCTTTCATAACACGTACAGCTTCGTAACGGTCTTGCATGTTTGCTGAAGGCAGATTAACAGCATCATTAAGCAGTTGTTTTGCAATATCAGTTTGGCCTTTTAATTTTTTTATTCTTGCCGCATTGACTTTAAAGGGAACAATAGCACCTTCTTGTTTAATCATGTCAAGAAATCCATTTTCATTTTTCAATGCTTGTTCAATAAAAAGATTTTGAAGTTCTGCTACAGGTCCGTAAGTTTCAGTAGTCATATTACTACCATTTTGGTGTATATATTCATTTAATTTTTGGTATTTTTGTTCATTAGCTAATGTAACATTATTATTAATAGCGTCATACCCGGCTTTTAGTTGTGTAAATATTTTTGTTTCTGATTCATCAAGTTTAGGCATAACTTTAGTAACAGTTTTTAAGTTTCTTACCTCAGTTTGTTTTATATAAGAAGCCATAATTTCAGAACCATTTGTTTTAACCTCTGAAATCTGTGGTTTGATAGTTTGCTGGACAGGTTTTTTAAATATATTTTTTACGTTTGCAGAAAAGTTTTTCAAATTTACAGATATTTTCATAATACTCCTTTTATATTTTAAATATTTTACGTTATTTATAAAAACTGAAAAAAATTTTTTTTGCTATTTTTTTGCAAAAACTTTCCCAAAAGGTAAAAACAAACATTTGACAAAAAGATTATATAAGTTAAAAAATACTTTCGAACTGCACGCTGAGAGACGGAAAGCTAAGCTATATCTATAGTAAACCCTTCTGCTACTTTGTAAAAAATGACCACTGTCGCAAAAAATACCCTGGATGCGATTCGAACGCATGACCTACCGCTTAGAAGTCAGTAGAACCACTAAAATATACAAAAAGGTAAAAAAGATTAAAACAAATAGCAGCTTGCATTTTAAGCTTTTATGTTTTATAATTTGTTTGTATTTTTTTATATCTTTTTGAATTTTATTACGACAATTCTACGACAATTTTTATTAGGTTTTTTATGGCAGAAATAAAAGAACGGAAAAAGAAAAACGGACAAATAAGTTATACAGCAACAATTCGGATAAAAGGTTCTCCGAGTGTATCAAAAACTTTTCAGCGTAAATCTGATGCCAAAGTTTGGGCGGCAAAAATGGAGGCAGAAATTAGAGAAAATATAAATTTCCCAAAACGTAAATTAAAAAAAATGACAGTAGGGGAGTTGATTAATAAGTTTATAGAATATGAACTACCCAAAAAGAAACCTAAAATACAAAAGGATTTTTTAAAATCTTTGAATTGGTACAAACAAGAGATTGGCAACACTTATTTAAGCACATTAACAACGGCACTATTTGTTGAATGTAGGGAAAAATTATGTAAAAAACCTAAAGAAATTCCTATAGCAAATAAACAACCTAAAATAACAGACAAACGACTTTCTAACGCAACAATTAATAGATATGAAGGCTATATGCGTAGTGTATTTTCTTATGCTGTTAATGATTTGGATATTTTAGACATTCACCCAATGAAAAAATTAAAAAAATTGCCAGAGAAAAACGAAAGAAAAAGATATTTAGACCAAAAAGAAATAAAAAAACTTTTAAATGCTTGTTATACAACTGATTATGAACTCTTTTTGTGTGTACTTATTGCATTATTAACAGGAGCACGAAAAAGTGAAATATTAAAATTAACTTGGGCTAATGTAAATTTAGAATATAAAATGTTTTACTTTATGGATACAAAAAATGGTACAGATAGAGGAACACCTATTCACGAGTTTTTATATCAGGAGTTAGTTAATTACAAGAACAATAAAAAAGTGCGTTGCTTAAAGAATGATTATTTATTTGCTACAGAAAATAATAAGCCTCGAGAATACTTAATAAGTAAGCTATTCCCTAAAATAGTTAAAAAATGCCAAATTGAAGATTTTAGATTCCATGATTTAAGACATACCGAGGCAAGCTGGCAGGCTATGAATGGAACTTCACAACCTATTACCCAAAAAACGTTAGGGCATAAATCGCCAGCTATGACAAATCGCTATTCACATTTGAGGGATGAAATATTAAGACCGGCAATAAATAGTGCTGGTGATGTTATGTTAAAGGATTGGTTACATTCTAATTCCGAAAAACCGAAAGCAGGTAAAAATGAATTACGAAAATAAATGTGTTGAAATTGATAAATTAAAGCTTGAAATAGACAGATATAGACCATTAAGCCAAGACGCATTAAAGCAGATACAGGAATATTATAAGATAGGTCTTACATATTCCTCAAATGCTTTAGAAGGTAATACACTCGATTTAGTTGAAACAAAAGTCGTGTTGGAAGACGGTCTGACAATAAACGGTAAGCCAATGAAAGACCACTTAGAAACTGTAGGACATGCTGCAGCGTTTGATTTGTTGTTAGAATTGGCAAAGAACAGAACCTTTACAGAAGATGATATAAAAACATTACATAGTCTTTTTTATTCAAAGATTGATAATACACATGCCGGTTGCTATAGGGATAAACAAGTAATAGTAACTGGTGCCGACATTGATTTTCCTGCCCCCGAAGAAATAGACGACAGAATGAAAGAGTTTATTAATGGACTTCCAGAGCTAAAACAAAATTTACATCCTGTTGAATATGCGGCAATGGTACACGCTTTATTTGTAAATATTCACCCTTTTATTGATGGTAACGGACGAGTAGCAAGATTATTAATGAATTTAGCATTATTACAAGCAGGTTACAATATAACGATTATTCCACCTATTGTAAGAGCTGATTATATCCGGGCATTACAAAAATCTAATCATAACGACTTTAAACCTTTTATAAAATTCATTACAGAAATGGTCTATGAAGCACAAAAGGAATATTTAAAAATCGTTAAACGCTTAGCAAACTAGCAGGCATGAGGGCAATATGACAGAAGAAATCAATTATTATGAAATCTTAAGCGAATTAGGTAATTTATTATATAAAATTCAAGTATATAATCCTTTAGAAAATAAAACTGGTGAATGGTTTGCAACACAGGCAAATAAATTAAGGTTAGATGTGTTGCAGTATATTTTTTCTATTCCTCTTTTAAAAAATGAATTTATAGATAAAGTAAATAAATATATTGAAGAAAGAAAAACGCCTGATTACAAAGAAGAAGTAGAACGGTTTAAAAATAAAGTATTAGAATTATATTATAATGATAATTCAGTATCACAGCGATTATTAGCAAACAAAATTGAAAATCTCGCACATGAGGCTTTTACTCAACCTTTAGAAAATATGCAGAAGTTAGTTAATGAATTATCTGCATCAATAAATGTAGATATAGAACTTTTAAAAACTGAAACAGAAAATGCCAAGATTGATGAGATTGATGATTTTTTATGTGATTGTGTGCCGGAAATTTTTTATTATCCTAAGGTTGCAACAGAAGAAAATAATTATATATTATGCGAGTCTATCGTATGGTTATATGCATTTAATGAGGAACTGTATCAGAATTTAAAGACAGAGTATTTAATTAATATCCCGTTAGAATATTATGTTATAACAAAAAATTACCCATTATATGCGGAAAATCCTGATACATTATTTTGTGAAAGTTATATGATGACGGCACTATGTAAGGTAATTGATGATTTGTATTCTTTTGTTGATAAAGAATGCCGAAAAATATATACTGGGCGAATAATGAAGTTAGATACTTTAGACCAGAAATTAAAAACCTTAACTCCAAGACAAAAAGCTGTTTGTAAAGAAATCGTGAAAGGTAACAGTGTAATTAATATTTCAACAACTCTAAATATGGAAGAAACTACGGTCCGGGCACACATAACCCAAGCGTGTGTGCGATTATCTCTTGATGGTAGTGCTGGGATAAAAACTTTAAAAAAATATCTTGATATGTTATAAATTACTAGAAATTATTATAATAATACTACGTAATTTTTACGATACCCAACTTAAAAATCTCCTATTATATTTGAATTATAAAATGTAAAAAAAATCAAAAAGAAAAGGAGTTTTTTAAATGACAGCAAAAACACAAACAACAGCACCTGAATTAATTCCGGTATCAGAATTTAACAATTTTTATGCTTATCCCTCTGTAGGCGCATTACGTCAGCTGATTTTTTACAATACTGATAATTTCGTGGAAAAAGTTATCAGACGTATAGGCAAACGTTTATATGTTAAAGCCCCTGCATTCTTTGAATGGGTAGAAGAAACTAACAGAAAAGAAGCTGTATAATGGAGGGCTAAAAATGACAGAAACAAAAAAAGCCCTCAAGCAAGAGAGCTTATACAAATTTGATGACAATATTATAACATCAAATGACAATTATAGCAACATGCCAGCAATTTTAAGAGATATATTTACTTTTTATAAAAGCAAATATATAAACTTATCGGATAAATTTATCTTAAATATCCTGATATCAAAAACAGCGCAAATGTTGACAGGTAAACGTACCACATTAAACGAAGCAGGGAAAATAAATATCCCGAATTGGTATTCAATAAACTTTATCCCCAGTGGATATGGTAAAGACAAACTTGTTAATGATTTAGATTGCAATATATTTAGCGATTACAGGGCTTGGTTTAAAGAACAGGCAAAAAAATACTATCAGACTGAAATTGAACATATAAAACAAACAGCAGAAGAAAAATATACGGGCACTAAACAAGAAAAAGTGAAAGCCGCTTTTATAGAAAAAGAAATTGAAAAAATAAGAAACATAGTAATTGAAATCCAAGACGGAACACAAGAGGGATTTTATGCAGATTGCAAAGCATTTTCTAAGGCTCCTTTTGGCAGTGCCTATATTAAAATTTCTGAATTAGGACTTTACTTAAAATCTTTATCAAATGAAAAGCTGCAATTTATAAACTGTTTATATAATGCCTATGATGGTGTAATAAATAGCAAATGTATTAAAGGTGGCATAAGAGAAAATCAAATAGAAAACTTACCTGTTAATGCCTTATTATATTCTGATTATACCTTATTTCAAGGTGATATAAAAGCAATGTTTACCAGTCTTATAAGTACCGGGTTAGGCAGACGGGCATTAATCAGCTTTCAAGCCCCTGATGCATTACAAGACGAATGTATGACGGAAAATGACGAAGAGATATTTTACCGCAATGCACAGGAATACGGGAAAAATCTATTTTCAATTTTTTATAACTTACCTTCTAATGCTTGTTATGTACTTGATGCAGATGCGAAAGACAATGTTTTAAATGCTTATAAAAGAGAATTAATTGACAAATTCAATAATACCGATAATGAACTATTGAAAAAAGAGATAAAATCAAGAGAATTAAAAGCATTAAAACTATCTTGCATATATGCTTGTTTAAATCATCCGCAAAAATTTGTTATTAGTAAAGAAGATGTGAGGCAGGCAATTGTTACAATCGAATTTTTAAGTACAGATTTTGAAAGAGTTATCAATTATAAACCTAAAACAAACGATTTTTATGACCGTTTATTTAATTTTATACTTGAGAATCAGGATAAAGAAGAAATTACAAAATACAAACTCACATACAAGTATTTTCAGCAATTAGGTATATCAAGACGAAAATTTCTTATTACCTTTGATGAAACTATTGGAATTGTAAAGGAAATTGCAAAATCAAATGATTATACGCTTATAGAGCAATCAATCAATAATAACACAGGTATAAAGTATTATTTGCAACCTTTAACAATCTATAATGAAGATAATATTATCTCTTTTGATGAAGTTATAAAAAACAAAAAATAAAAACACTATGGTTAATGCAGTGAATGTGGTTAACCTAAGACTATGATAGGGTTTTGAGATTTACCGCTCCAGAGAGTGTTGTGAATGCCAGTAAAGACAATGCTTTTGAGAATAACCAATTTTAAAACCATTGCTACAAGCGACATTCACACACTAACCATACACAAGTAAAATAAAAATGTTTTAGGAAAATATGACAGATTTAACACTTGATTTAATAATTGAACATTTAGGGAATCCAATTAGAAAACGCGGTTGCGAGTATGAATGGCAGTGTCCAATCTGTAAAGACACCGGAAAAGATAATCTTAAGTTTAACAGTCAAAAAGGCGTTCTTTATTGTTTTGCTGATGAAAGCCATGCCAGAACCATTTTAAGCAATATTATGCGTAATCATAAGGATTTATACTTGAACAACAAAAAAGAGGGCTTAAATCGTCCTATAGAAGCTAATAAAACCCAAGAAGATAAACTCACTCCGGAAGTTCAGGAAAAATTTAAGCAATATATGATTGAATGCAATACTTCACTTTTAAATGACAGTAAAGTTTTGGACTTTTTAAAGAAAAAACGAGGGATTAACCAAGAAACAGTTAGCAATACAGGCATGGGAATAGATAAGCTCAAGCGCCGCTGGGTAATTCCTACTTTCAGATATATGAATAATGAAATTATTGGCTTTGAATATCGGCCGCCAGATTTAAGTAAAAAAGGGCTATGCAGAGAAAAAGGAACGCCGACAGGACTTGCACAAATTAACTGTTACACGCCTAAAACTGAAAGTTTAGTTATTGTTGAAGGATATTTTGACGGTTACGCGCTTTTACAGTATTTAACCGAAACTAATCAAAGCCAGAATTATCATATTGTTACGCCCTCAAACGGAGTTCAAGGCTTAGTTAAACAAATGCGCGTTATTGATTTCAGAAAGTATAAAAAATTTGAATTATTTATTGATAATGACAAGACTTCATGCCCGATAGCCAACAAAATTATTGAAGAATATCCGCTATTTCATAAGGTTGAGCTTAAATGCGGTTGTAAAGACTTTAACGAACATTATTTAAAATGTATTAAACAGAAAGGGGAATAAATGAAAATAGATTTTATAATAAAAGGCAAGGCAAAAGCCAAACAATCAGTAAAATTCGGACGCAACGGAATAAAATACACCCCAGCAGATATGGTTGAATATGCAAATCTTGTAAGATTAAGTTTTATTAATAAATACCCGGCATGGAGTGTAAAAGAATTTGCAGAAAAGCCTTTGAAAAGTGTGATAAATGTTTATATGTCTTTCCCAAAAAGCTTTTCAAAGAAAAAACAAGCACAGGCTCTCTCTGGCCAAATAAGACCGGTTGTAAAGCCTGATTGTGATAATTTGCAAAAAATATAAATGATGCGTTAAACGGTATTGTATACCCTGATGATAAACAAATCACAAGTCTGGTAGTAAATAAATATTATGCTATTGATGAACAAGTAGAAGTCCGGATTACAGACGATTTATAAATAACTCAAAAATGAGTTATAAAGAAATACCGTTTTAACAATTTCTCTTTGCTTCCTCTTTGGTTAATTTTCCATTTTCTCGAGCTTCGTTCATGCTTCGTTTGTTTTTTGACGTGAAACTTTCACTTCCCTTTTACTGATTTTATCCCTGCTTTTTTAGCATTTTCTCGGCGTTCACTCGGAGTTCGTTCTGAATTTGGTTTCAAATTTTCAGATTCTCTTTACTTCCTCTTTACTTAATTTTTTTTGCCTTTTTCTCTTGCTTCGCTCTCGCTTCGTATAGGTTTTAAATTTTCTCGTGCAATCCCAGCGCTATTTTGATTTTTTATTTTTATTAATTATACCGTATAGTTATAAAATTAATGTTAAATTCAAATATACCTTGAAATATATTTAAAACTAAGTTATAATATTTATAACAATTGACAAAATCCTAATACACTTGATTTTTTTATAAATGACTTCGTAAATAAAACCTATTGACAACGAAGTCATTCTTTTTTTTCTGTCTTTTATTAACACTTGCTCTCTGTATAACTGTTTCAGGCTTCATTTTTTTGCAATTATACGCACGCTTCCGATTGATTGCCGCATTTTTTCTAATTTCTCGTTGTTCGTTCGTAGTTCGTTTATATTTTTGCTGCACCTTTCTTGCCAAGTTCTCACCGTTCAGCTTGATTAAAGTTCTTTTTCAAATTATAGGTTAGATTATCCCAAATCTTTTTTAAGTTTTCAGGTGTACCGAAAGTATCCCAAATATAATCATTTGCTTGCGCACGTTCTATTTTTTTTTAGCTATTAATTCATTAGTGATTTCTCCGCCTTTTTTGCCTTTTTCTCGCGCTTCATTCGCGCTTCGTATAGGCGGCTTTAAATTTTCAGAGTTTGCTATTGGATAATCCTTATTTTTTACTTTAAGTTAGAGAAAGCTTTGTTAATATCATCATCATCAAGATTTCCCAATTTTTCAAGCATTGAATTAACTTGGGATTTAGCGTTAGATATAGATATTTTCAAATTATCTATTAGTAAAGGCTTTTTAATTATTATTGCATTTAACTTATATTCAATTTCTTCAAAGGATGTTAGAAGTTCTTTTAATTTTAATTTAAAGCTATTTATCTGTAAGTTAACGTTTGGGGAATTAATTTCAGACTGTAGACCGGAAATAATATCTTGCTGTAAATTTTGCAACCTATCATTAAGGTTTTTAAGTTCGTATAAATTATCATTTTGTTGCTTTCTTTTAAACAACCTCATTGATTATATACCTCTTGCTCAACTTGCTTAACTTCTTCCGTATTAAGAACGTACATTTTTACGCGTCCGCTTGAAAAATCATCAAGCTGGAACGGTTCTACATATCCGTCAGCAACAAAAGCTATGCCGAACGGGATTGTACGGCGGAAACATCTTAAAGCGTTAGGTGTTAGAACAACCTTTAAGCACTTTGCAGATGTCTCTTTGTAGGTAAAATCAAAGTACCAGGCTTGCTGGCGTGCTGAGTAATAAAGCATGAAATCAACTGTTTCGTTATTATCCAGCATAAGCTGATGTCGCTGTTTAGGTGAATTTGTTAATGTCGTTATTAATCCCATATTTCCTCTATTTAATTTATCAAACAATCTAATTTACTTATATTATAACACATTTTTATAACTATGCGATATATTATAAGAGATTGTTAAATTATTATAACAGAATATTATTGCATAGATTCTAAACACAAAATCAATTCTGCGCTCGTAGAAACATGCCTAAAATCAATTTTTATGTATCGGGTAATGATTTTATACCTGACGATATAAAAACGTTCAAAATTGGGCTTGTTATTCCGTTAAATTTAAATAATAACCATTGCCTATTGGGTCAAAATAACCTTTTATACATTTAGAATTTCTGATACATACTTGAATATGATTTTTTTCTTTAAATCCAGCATTTGGATATAATTCTTTCCCCTCCCAGAATGGAGCTCGTACAGAGTCAAAAGGTTGTATTTCGTTAGTTTCTTTTATTAATCCGTGTAAGGTATTGATTACTAGACAATCAAGGTTTCTTAAAAGTAAATCATTACCTAGTCTGTTTTCAGGTAAAGGTTTTTCGTTTTGCTTTGTATATTTAGCAATAAAATTATACGTATTTTTAACTAACTGCAAATTTTTTTCATCAAATAGATTCAAACAATTTCCTAAATCAATTACAGCTCCAATAACTGCAGGGGTATTTATTACAGACTTTTGATTTCTCTTTGGATTGTCTTTAAGTGTTTGCGCATATGATAATGCTCTATCCGGGTCATTTTCCCAAAAATAAATCCCACTACCAAGCCAATCATAATCATTAGTACTTGGTTTTAATGAAGTTTTGCCAAGTAATAAATCTTCTTTTAAACTCTCATCACAGCCATGAAATCCCAATATAAAAGCAGGTAGTCGACAATAGCTCATTTATCTGTACTTTATGTTTAATTTCCCTGTAGGTGTATATATTTTAGCTCTAACAAAAAAATCATCAGCTTGTTTAGGTTCTTCTAGTAATTTTTTAGTAATTTCTTGAAGAACCATATATAAATCATCTTTTTTATTATTTATTTTTCGTTCTTTTGTTTCCATAAAAACACCTATATTGGATTATAACATATATCAATATCAAATTCAACTAAAAACTATAAAATTGAAATAACTATAAATATATAAAAACAAATTAAAAAGGAAATTGTTAGTAAATTTTGTTATTTTTACAATTTTTTATATTATACTTCTTAAATTATTTTTTACCTTCTATTTTAAATTTTTGTCTTATAATACTTTTATATTGTGGCAAGTTATCCGTTCTAAAATCTAGAAGTCTAGCAATATCATCAAATACATTGACAAGAACTCTGTCGTCGTCAAAATATTCAGGGTGTGTGTTATGAATATATCTTAAAATTAATGTAATACTTGGATTATGTGCAATCGATTCAATAGAACCTAAAGAAAAACGATACCTACAATTTACAATCTTTTCAAAATATAAAAGAGCATTTATAAAATTACTTTTTTCGATTGAAAATTGTTTTATGTCAAAATGGCAAATGCAATTCCTAAAATCTTTTAAATGCTTAGCAATTAATCTAAATTTATTTTTATTAGTTTTTGTTTCTTTAGAAAAGAAAATTTTTCTTACTTTATCTTTTAAAAATACTCTATGACTTAATAGTGCCAGAACCTCTGAAATATACATTTTATCTATAGAAAGTTCTAGTTTTTTATAATCAGTTTTATTAGCATCATTAAATATATTAGTAAAAGTTGTATCGTTCGCCTTTTGACGCATTTTTAAATTAGAAAGATAACGAGAATAAATATTTCGATATGCTTTTTCTTTATGTACTTCAATATATTTTTCATATATCAAATCCTTTAAATATCTTTCTACTCTGATAATGCGCTTATAATATGCAGCAAATTCATTTAACATTCTTTCATTCATATTTACCCTCTTGACAAGTCATGACAATATGTTATCATGAATATATAACCTTGTGGATACCTTTAAAGGGAACGGATGACCTCAGGGAGTATTCCCGTTAGCAGCTTCCAGCCACAAGGTTTTTTATTTGAGTTTACTTCCTCTTAACCCATTCTATGTTGTAGCCAAGTAGGTCGGCTATTTCCTGCATTTCAATATATTTAATAGTACCTCTTTTAAGCTTTTGTGAAATTGTTTGTGGAATTTCTGAGCGGTTACAGTTCTCTGTTATCAATTTCGCTAAATCTGTCAAAGATAAACCTTCTATAGCCAATATACTTTTTAAAAATCTTTGTATTTTTATAGCTTTTTCTTCATCTATTTTTATGTTTGCCATATTACCTCAAATTAAATATTTTTAAATTTATTATACATATAGTAATTTGTGTTTTCAATATAAATATTAAAAATGTTACGATAATATTTAAAATAATATTGACATTTTAAAAATTATAGCTTATATTTTAAATATAGATATTGAAAATATAAGGATTTAAATATGTTACATAAAATGCAAATCGAAAAGAAACAATACACCGAAACTAAAAGACAAGGCTTAAACAGATACAGTTATGATGTAGTAAATGAATTTTCATTTACTACTACTCGCAAGCTTAATGAAGACGGTATTCTTGAACTTTTGGCTCAAAACGGTATTAACCTTTTCGGTTTTATCGAAACTGCTTGCCAAGAAATCGGCTACAATATCGACCAGATGGCAAAAGTCTTTAAATATACTGCACGTGAAGTTATGTGCTAGGGATTGTGTTATCCGAATATCAACACACGGGGCTGCTCGACAAAGCAACAACCGCCCAGAGGGTTGTATAAATTCAAAGGTGACAGTCGAGAATAGGGCGACAAACTTTTTGAAAATTTAATAAGTTGATGGATACTTAAAATTTCATTCAGACATACCACAGGCATGCCTAAAATCGCTTTTTATCATGCCAGGAGTATCAAACATCATCTTTTTAATTTAACCCGCCTTAACGGGCTTAGAAAGGTAGCAGAAATTGAATTAAAATAACACAAAAGGGGAGTAAATAAATGAAAATACTACACAATAAAAATATTACTTGTCTTTCTTTTCCCAAACGATGTTATAGCCAAGCAGGTCGGCGATATGAGATAATTCTATATAATCAAAACTTGCTTTTTTTATGCGTTGTGAAATGTTAGCTTGGGATGTTCCTAGTTTTTCAGCTAATTTAGTAATATTAAGACCATTTTCGGCAAGTTTACCTTTTAAAAAATATTCAAATTCTATTTTATTCATAAAGTTAATCCTCTTTATCTATCCATTGAATTTGATAACCTAATATGTCAGCGATTTTAAGGGCTTCATCATAAGTTATAGACCCTCTTTTAAGCTTATTGCTAAGGTTTTGCGATTTAGTTTCTAACGCCCTTGCTACTTCTGATAAAGTCTTATCTTTTTTGAATAACGCTATTTTGAATGTACTTTTAAAATTTTCCATTATTACCTCCGATAATAGCAGTATAAACTAATTAATGTATTTTGTAACTAATCCATAAAGAAATGTAACGAAATAATGAATAAAAACACTTGACATTTGTAACTAAATCGTGTAAATTGTGTATATAAACGTTACAATAAACACTAAAGCATTACAAATAACAAGAGGATAAAAAATGAAAAAAAGATTGTGTAAAGAAAATAGACCGCCTTTTTAAATTTTAGTGCCGTCAGGAAGTTCAAAATAAGAAATATATTTTGCACCTAAAATAGTTGCTATTTTGTCTAAGGTATCTTGTGAAAAGTTATCTCGTTTGAGGGCTTGACTTAGATTTTGCGGTGTTGTTTCAAGCAATCGCGCTAAATCTGCAGATGACAACCCCTTATATGCTAAAAGCATTTTTATTTTCTGTGTACTTGATGGCATTTATAAACCTCCTTTATATCTATTAAACTATATTTTATTTATATTATCAAGTGAATATTTTTTATTGTAAATCTATAAGTTTAAGAAATATTGTATTAAATTGAATTTATCTATTGACTTATTAAATTTTAAAGTTTATAATATAAATATAAAAATTAACAAACGAGGGTAAAAAATGAAAAAGAAATTCTGTAAAGAAAACGCTAATTACAAAATAGAAGGCAAATTACTAAACGACTTAGAATTTTTATTTAACTATATATCTGACTATTTGTTAGATGATGACGGGGAAATATTATTAACGGATGTACATAACAAATTACTTCACTGGTGGGAAACCTATAGTGAAATAGATTGGCAAAACCGAGAGTTAGAGTAGTACACAAAAAAACAATAGCAGCTTATGAACTATTAATAAACAAGAGGATAAAAAATGAATAGTACTTTATATTTTACAGATGTAAAAAGCTTTGTAGCTGACAGAACTTATGAAATAAAAAGTTTTGGGTATAAAAACACTAAAAAAATACAAGATAACATTGCAAGTTTAAAATGCGACATAGCTTATCTGCATAATTGCACAAAGGGAACAATTCAAGAACAAACGCAAAAAGTTATATTAAGCATAATTTGCGCGAATTTGCTTATAAATATTGTGTTCTTTATTTTAACCTTCGTATTAAAAGGTTAATTTGCATTATCTCAAGATTTCTGTATAATTAACATATGAGTAAGATTTTTAAATTATTTGTTTTGTCGCTATGTTTATTTATGATTTCAATTCCTTGTTTTGCGGGGAATATCCTACAGCAACAAGATGAACTTAAATTTATTCAAAAAGTTGCTAATAATCCCTTGCCTACAAATTATGGCAAAGATTATCTTATTCGTGAAGATTATTACGCGTATTGGAATGGCAAAGATAGTTTCTATGGTCATGTTATTAATACTTTGGAAGATATTTCAAAAAGTAATATTCCTAACAAAGAATTAAACATAAAGTATTTGAAGTTATTAAAAAATAAAATTGAAACAATTGTAAAGTTACAAAATAATTCTATTGATAATAATATGCGTAAAAACGCTGCTAGTCAAAAAATTATTATAGAAGATGACGATTATAAAAAACTATCAGAAGACACGAAGAATATTATATTAAGCGCCAATTTTGGTTTTTTTGATTAATGATTAGTTTTTTTTAATTCCGCTCCCATAAGGTGTAGCACCTCCAAAATTAAGAATAGATTTGAAAACAGAAGCATCCTCCACCCCCTTCGCTTTTCCGCAATCCTCTACCTCTGCGCGTTGTATAGCGTTATAATAAGCCATTCTATCGGTATCAGGTTTAGTAGTCTGTGTTTCTGCAAAGTTGATTTGTTTTAAGCTTACAGACAACTCCGATTGCGTGGTAGTGTTTCCTTGCGTCAAGGTTATTGACTGAATAGCCATATTTTTATAAAGACCGTAAGGGGTTACTACCTCAACAAGCGTACGGTTTTCCCACAGTTCTTTAAGATTTCTTGCTACATATTGCTGGACGCTTTCTGTAACCTGTTTTTGACCTTTTTTGGATAAGCCTCTTATTTGGTTATATATTCTTTGGTATCTGTTAAAAGACGATTCCACATATTGCACAGCGTTTCTTGCCCTTTGATTAATATTATCAACAGGAGGCAAAAGGGCTGTTAAGGGTCCTAGTTTATCGCCTATTGTCATACCGAACTTGTTACTTGTAAAGTTGTTAATCCCGCCTGTTAAAGCATTTAAGAATTTTGTCGGGGGCTCAAATTCAACCTCGCCAACATACCCGCGTAAGGTTATAACAACGGGGCTCAAAGCTATATGGTCCTGTACTGCCGTATTGTTTTCTATGTAGTTATCGGTTATTTGCGATTGAAAATTTAAAGTATCTTCTTCTACAATCGAAAACCAATGTCCTATATTTTTATCGGTTAATATAACGGCGTTTTCTGATACGCCGCCTTGTAGTGTTAGGGGTTGGGTTGTTGATTGTGCCATAATTTACTCCTTTATTTGATTATAGATAACAGATAGCTAATAAATTCTTTTTTTGTTTTTGTTGTAGGGGTTTTGAGTTCATGCCGGCATGCATTTTGGACTCTTTTTATTATTTGATACTCTAGGGGGTTACTTGCCCTTTCAAGCTCTTTCCCAGCTCTTTTATGCCAATATAGGATTTTGTCTTTATACTTTCCGTGCTTTGCATCTTCGTAATCCGGGTTATTGCCGAAAAATATTTTTTCGATTTTCTGCCACTTGAAAAGGTAAATGTACCTCATTGTTAGTATTTTCCGGTAGTTCTCTTTTCTGACATAAGATATTTGAGATTTAATGACTTTCTGTGCCTGAATTATTTGAGATTTGTATTGTTCAATTTCTTTGATTGTTTTTCTTTTAACACTCAATAACTGGTTATTTTGGTCGTCTTTTTCTAGTTTTTTGTTTATCCCCCTAATATGACGGACTAAACTTGAATAGTAAGAAACCTTATCATAATGACGTTTCAGAGTATCAAGTGTGATAGTTTCGCTTATAGATATTACGCCCATCCTGACGCCATAGCATTACGCGCAAAAGTGAGTTCTTTCTGTATGTCAAAGACAGGTTGTGAGGTTTGGATATTATTTGTCATATTTATAGTCCTGTTATCCATATTGCTGGTATTGCTTGTGTTATATGATAAATTTCGCTGCATTGCAGGAGTAACAAACATTGAGCTTAAATTAGGTAATGTGCCCTCATATCCTTTTTGATTGTTTGCAACTTCTGTAAGCATATTATGAACCCATTGTGGTAATTCGACCTTAACATTATAATCAATCGGTGCGGCACCGCCTGTTGCTGTGCCGTTTTGTTCCTCATAACTATTTAATACTTTTTCTCGCATTTCCCTTTGTTTCGGGGTTAATAAATTAGGGTCAATATTCTTTAAAGAATTATATTGTTGATACTTTAACAATGCCCCCCACGGTGTGTTATCTAATGTTACCTTACCAGCTTTAATAATAATTTCCCCTACATCAAGTGTTACCTGCGGAATTACCTTGTCTAGCGAAAGATCGCCGAATTTTTCTTTTAATTCTTGGACATAATCATCAAGGTAATTAATAATATGCCCAAGTGCGCTATCTTTCCCTTGAAAATACGCCATTACATCATCAATAACAAGATACAACGCCACAAAAGCAGCCCATAAAGGTTGTGTAATAGCCAATATTATAGCCATTGCCGCTGCAATACCTTTTAAAGCATTCTGCATTGCAGGGGATTTGTTTATAAAATCCGAAACATATTGTACTGCTTTGCTTAACCCCTCAGTTACCCTCGCCAAACTCGCCATAAACTGATTCCATGCCGGCATAATCGCCATTATCGCCTTGTCTTTGAGATATTTGAGCTTTATACCGGCAATTTGTAATTGAATATTCATAGCCTGAATTTGTTTGGTATCGTCATTCGTTAACTGGTATTTCTTTATAGTTTCGCCCAGCGCCTCAAAATCATTACGGCTCATTCTCAACAGATGAAGCATTTTCGGGTCAATGCCCATTTGTTGTAGCAGATATGTTGCCGTTGTGTCGTTCATACCGCTTATACGCGCGCGTAATTGCTCCATAACGCCTTCTGCGTCCTGTCCGACAGGATTTATACCCGCAAGCTGAAATCCACGTGCACCTTCGCCGGTAAGCGTTAATTCAAATAAACGCTGATTCAGGCTTGCCAATTGTTGGTCTGCATTTTCAACACCGAGCATTTTGCCTATGCCGCCCCATTTCTGGAATGTGCCTTGCGCAATATCTGTTGTGCGGGTTAGGTCGAGCATTGCCTGATTGCTTGCGACAAGGTCACTGGTGAATTTATTTATTGCGATTGCTGCGCCAGTTATAGCTCCGGCAAGTGCTCCTATTCCTTTAACAAAATTCGCAACCCCTGTATTAGTTTTAATAGCGCTTTTCAAGCTCAAATCCATGTTTTTTGCGACTTCTTTTATCTTCTTATTAAATTTTTCTACCTGTTCGGTATTTCCTACAAAACCAAGTTCTATAAATAACTCTCCTATTGACATATATTTTCTCCTATATTTAATCAAGTACGCTATACTTATATTATAGCACATTTTTATAACTATGCGATATAAAATGAATGATTGTTAAATTATTTGAAAATTGCCTGGCATACCAGTTATAGCAGCCTTTTAAAATGATATTTATCAAAAGGGTTTAACTTAGCAACATTCTCCGATATAGTTTTTATTTTTAAATTTAAAACATCACGGTTAATGTGTGAATGTCGCTTGTAGCAAGGGTTTTAAAATTGGTTATTCTCAAAAGTATTGTCTTTACTGACATTCACTACACTCTCTGGAGCGGTAAATCTCAAAATCCTTTCATAGTCTTAGGTTAACCACATTCACTGCATTAACCATATGTTTTTATTTTTTGTTTTTTTATAGTGTAAGAAAACTACTAAAAATAAAAAATATTTAGTACATTTTTCAATCTTTTTGAATTTTATTACGACAATTCTACGACAATTGTTGTAAAATAAGTAAATTTCTGCATTAAAAAAGCGGGCTAAAACCCGCTTATATTGTATATATACCCTGGATGCGATTCGAACGCATGACCTACCGCTTAGAAGGCGGTTGCTCTATCCAGCTGAGCTACCAGGGCTTTTGTTATTCTTTTATTACCTGTTCGGGTGGGTTTGAGGAATTTTCCAGACGTTTGGTTTTGTGGGGTATCTGTATTCATTCCTCATTACTTATATTATCATAAACATTTTTCTTTGCAATATTTCTTTTATAAATATTTTACACGTAATCAAATTCATAATAGCCGAATGGCTAATATCATTTTGATTACGTGTGTGAAAATTTTAAATTTGTTGCAAAAAATATCTAAAAATACTATAATAAAAAAAGTTAAAGAAGTAATTTTTTAAGGAGCTAAAAGTATGAAAAAGCAGACTATGATTGAATTTCCGGGGGGGGGGGGCAGCTTATAGCCCAGCTCCTGTAAGGGTTTTGTTTAAATTTACATTGTTGGGGCAGTTCATGTCGGACTTGGGAAATTTATTTTCTCAAACACGCTCGCTAGCTCGCTATCGTTTCGAAAACAAATTTTCCAAGTCCTTTGTCGCGAAGCAAAGAATAACAAGCAGGATTGCTTGCTTGTCTCGTTGGCGGGTAAGCGAGCACGCTCCATTTTTTGATACTCAATCAAAAAACGGATTCCTTGAGGCAGGATGCCCTGTTGTTACTCCTGCGCTCGCAATGACGCAACGAAATACGTCTAAAGCAAAACGGTGCAACAACAATGTAACGAACAGTTCACCGCTCACTATTCACTTTTCACTAAATAACGAAACGGTCTTTTCACCTTTCACTTCTCACTTTTCACTTCCAAAAAATCCCGCTTTCACAATGGCGGAGGTCCTCATCACCCTCGGTATAATCGGAATCATTGCCGCAATGACTTTGCCTGCTCTAATTCAAAGAAAACAAGAAAAAGTTACAGTCAATCAGCTTAAGAAAAGTTATTCACTATTGCAGCAAGTTTATCAGCGGATGGTGTATGAAATCGGCTCAGAGCCCAAGGATTGGGGAATGACAGGCATGTATGATGTGAGCAGCCACATAATTATGGCAAACAAATTTGCTCCGTATTTCAAAATTCTTCAAAATTGTATCGGAAAAGATTCTACATTTACAAGAAAGCATTGTGTTGATGATTCGGAATATGCCAATTCTCAAAGTTATGCCTCAGTCCGGATAATTGACGGAACGACATTGATATTCAGACATTGGACAGAGCAATGCAATTTTAAATGGGGTACAACAAAGCCTCTTGAAAATGTGTGCGGCGAAATTATTGTTGATGTAAACGGTACAAAATCACCAAATATGCTTGGGCAGGATATGTTCCCGTTTTATCTGACAAATTATGGTGTAATTCCGGCTGGTATGCAAGGCGAAACTTCACATCCATTTAAAAAACATTGTAATTTGTCCTCTGGTTCATGGGGTACTGATTTGGGCGGCAATTTCAAGAACGGTTTCGGATGTACTGCATGGATTGTGTTTAATGAAAACATGGATTACTTGCGATGCAAAGATTTGGATTGGGGAGGAAAAACAAAGTGCGGCAAATAAAAAGCGGCCGTTAAGGCCGCTGAATGACTATTCGATAACTTGACCTGCACCTGGGTTCCTTCCGGGCAAACAGACGCCGAATTGACAATTAGAGTTATAGTTATTAGGGGTTATAGTTCCGGATTCAGTTCCTGCTGCAGCTCCTGTTTCAGTGTTAATCAATGCATCATGGTAGGGCTCAACATAACGGGGGCGAAAAGCATCAGGCTTTTGAATATTTTTAACATTATCAGGCAGATATTTTTCCTGGAGTGTGGGTTTAGTTATGGAATAAGCGCAGGAATTTCCGCTTATTGCGCAAGATGCAGCCGCCGGTAGTGTTATCAAAACTGCAGCCATTATTAAAAATATCTTTTTCATATCAACCAACCTTTCGTATATCCAACCAACTACATCATAAACGACTATGGCTGGGTTTTCATTGCCGAAAAGTGGAATATTTTTAAAACCCTTGTAACTAACAAAGCTTTGACAGCTTCCGGTTAGTGCCCGGATACTTATCAAAACTTTGTTGGGCTTAGTTTATAAGATAAATGTTAATAATTAGGTTTGTCTATGATAATCCCGCGATTTTTGTAGTTAATTTGTTTGCGCTGCTGTTCATACATTTCATTGCGTTCGGTTTCACTTTTTCTAACGCCTTCATAGCAGAAAGCTTTAGCGTCTTCTGTGAGGGTTTTGCAGTGGTCAATTGCTTTTTCAAAATTAATTCTTCTTTCTGCCCAGTAATTACTTTTTGTTCTTTCGGCATCGACAAAATTTATTATATTCAAAATATTTTCTTTGTCGTTAAGTTTTGCGTTTTCATAACCGGGTTCACAAAACTCGCTCCATTGTGGAATTTCATAGGAAGGCGCAGAGGTTTGTACTTCTTCAATTTCTGAAGTAATTTCCGGAGTTTGGACTTCCTGAAGAGTAACTTCTTCTGTCTCATTTGCAGAAACTGGAAGCATAAATAATGTTAATAAAACCGAAAGCAGAATTAATTTTTTACCCATAAATCACCTTTATCAATATTATATTAAGCTTTGACAAGCTCGCTGACTTCTTTTCTTTTAACTTTACGTGTTGTTGTTCTTGGAAGCGGAGCTTTGCTAATAACTATATTAATAGGACGTTTGTATGGTGTCAAGCGTTGTGATAAACGTTTAACTTCATCTCTGCATAATTTATCAACAGTCACATCATCATATTTTGAGTAAAGTTCTTCTGTTGGAACAATAACGGCAGCTATATCTTCAGTACCGTCTTTTGAGCCGAACGAATGAGAAACTCCGATTACGCAGACTTCTGCAAAATAAGAACTTTTCTCCAGAACTGATTCAACCTCCTCGGGAAAGACTTTTTTGCCGCCTGAAAGAACAATCATATTTTTAATACGGCCTGTTATGTAAATATGACCATCAGGCGTAATTTTCGCAATATCGCCGGTGTGAAGCCATCCATCTGCATCAATTGTTTCAGCAGTAAGTTCCGGCTGGTTGTGATAACCCTTCATAATACAATCGCCTTTCAGCTGAAGTTCTCCGGTGGTTTGGTCAATTCGGGCTTGAAAACTTCTCAACGGTCTTCCGACAGAGGCAAGGTCGTGGCGTTTGTCTGTATTCACCGAAACGACTGGGCTTGTTTCTGAAAGTCCGTAACCCTGATAAACTTTTATCCCTATTCTCTCAAAGAATTCTCCTACTGAAATGTCAAGCGGTGCTCCGCCCGAAATGCAGCCCATAAAATGTCCGCCAAATTTGTCATGAATTTTTTTGAACATAATTTTTTTGATTGTGTAAGAGGGTATAAATTTTGAAATTCCGAACATGATTTTAAAAAGGTTTTGAACATGTTTTGGCGAATTGTTAATTTCGGTTTCTATTCCCGCCTTCAAAAGTTTTAAAAATGCAGGAACTACAATCATAAAATCAACTTTTTTAGCGCGCATAATTCCTAAAATATCTTTTGGTTTTAAGCTCGGCGTATAGTAAACACTGAAACCAAAGTTAAGAAATGTGCTAAAACCGACGGTCATTTCAAAAAGATGGTTCATAGGAAGTATGGAAAGAACAGTGACTTTTCTGTCGGGAAGAATGGATTTTAAAGCTTCTTCTAAATCATCTAGCTGCGTCATCATATTCAAGAAAGAGATTTCAACTCCTTTAGGGGCGCCCGTTGTGCCTGATGTGTAAATTATAAAGGCTGTAGATTTGAGCGAACGCGGGCGCCAGCGCGCTTCATAATTTTCAGGAAGATTATAAAGGCTTTTGTAACCTTGGTTTGGATGTGGTTCGTCCATAACAATTATGTCTTTGATAAACGGCAATTCTTTTTGAAGTTCTGCAGCTTTTTCAATGTAAGTCTCTGAAACCAGCATAACGCTTGGTTCACAATCCGAAAGAATGCTGTGAAGTTCGTATTTTGTAAGTTTGACATCCAGAGGCACCGTAATCATTCCGGTCATGGCAGAGGCAAAAACGCAGGCGCCGTATTCAGGTTTAGATTCTGACAAAATCGCGAGCCTGTCGCCTTTTTTTACGCCTAAATCATCTATTAAATAACTCCCGAGTTTTCTTGACAAAAGCCCGATACCTTTGTAAGTAAATTCTTTCCAGCCAAGCTGGGTTTTTGTACCGAGCGCAATTCTTTCACCATAACGTTTTGTGCGTTCATCAAGCAAATGAAGCACATTTTTTCTTCCTGCTGCCATATACTTTCTTAACCCCTATACTTAAAATACACCATTATAAGTAAAGAATATATTTTTTTACGGCAAAAGTCAAGTTTTTGAAGCTGAATGCTTGCATTTAAGATTTTTAAAAGTGTGTAAGATTATAACTCATTTTTAAAATGGTTAAAAAGTTTTTCTTCAACTTCTTCTTGTGAAAAAAGTTTTTCTTCATTTTCGAATTTTACTGTGACTCCAAAACCCGGCCTGACTTCTCCGATTATTGTAAAATTCTTTGCAATTTCATCAGGTACGGTTGCGATTAACTGATAATCTTCCCCGCCGAAGAAAATTAAATCCCTGTAATCCTTGAACATTTTCAAATCTTTATCAAACGGGATTTTGTCAAAATCTATGAAAAGATTTACATTGCTTGCGCCTGCGACCTGCGACAAAGCGTCCATAAGCCCGTCTGAAGTATCCATCATCGCGTAATCTTCTTTAATATTCTCTGAAATCTGTTTTGAAAATTCAAATTGCGGCACTGGCAGAAGATGCGCGTCAAGGAATTTTTGCGGTTTGGACTGTCCGTTCATTAATAGTCTTAAACCTGCACCGCTTGAGCCATGTTCGCCGGAAACGATTATTTTTTGTCCGGGGCGCGCGTTTGAACGTGAAGAAATCCTCAAATCCCCGCATCTTCCGATTGCCGTGACTGAAATGAAAATTTTGTCCGAGCCGGTTATGTCGCCGCCGACAACTTGAACGTCTTTTGATACAGCTTTTACGCCTTTATAAAATTCCTCGACAAAACCGCAGGAAATTTCTTTTGGAAGTGAAAGCGCGATAGTTAAATACTTTGGTTCCGCGCCGCTTGCACAAATGTCGGAAATGTTTACTGCTGCAGCTTTCCAGCCGAGCTTGAACGGAGTTGTGTAATCCGTTTTGAAATGAATATCTTCAACAAGGCTGTCCTGGGTTATTACAATTCCCAAATCCTTTAGATAAGCGCAGTCATCCCCGATAAAGCTTGAGTTTAATGTTGATTTTATAATGTTTATTAATTCTTTTTCTTTCATCTTTAAACCGGCTGTTGAATTAGTTTAAATCTTGTCCGATTAGTGTTACAAATTCCTGAACAAGAGCTTCGCTCCATTTTTTGCCTGTATCTTTTTTAATTTCAATTAAAGCTTCTACCGGCGAAAGTTTTGCTCTGTACGGTCTGTGTTCGGTTAGTGCAAAATATGCGTCAACAATCAAGATTATTTGTGAAGTTATAGGAATTTCGTCTTTTGCAATTTTTCCGGGATAGCCTGTTCCGTCCCAGTTTTCGTGGTGATGTTCGACTATCGGAATTATCTCCTGAATATAAGAAATCGGTTTCAAAATTTCGCGTGCTGCAATTATCGGATGTTCCTGAATGTGGCGGCGTTCGTCTTCTGTTAAAGGCGTAGATTTCTGCAAAATTTCTTTCGGAAGCATAATATTTCCGATATCGTAGAGCAAAACTGCAATTCTAAGCTTGTCGATTTCCTCTTTTGGCAGGTCAAATCTTTTTGCAAGCGAGGCTGCGAGAAGAACTTTTGATTTAACAGAACCCTGCTCATGCAGCGGATTGTAGCTTTTAGTCAGCATATCGGCTGCTGTGTAAAGAACTTCTTTTGGAAGCTCGGATTGTTCTTTGATGGTTTTTAGTTTACCTGTCAATTCTTCAGCAAGATTTTGCTCAATCGGCACATTGTGTTTTGACAAGATATCAAGGAATGTATTTACAGCAATCTCCTGCCAGCTGGTTTCCGTAATCGGTTTTGCCATTGTAACCTGATTGCGCCCGTTTCTTTTTGACTGATACATTGCCTGGTCTGTGAGTTCAAGAAGCTCGTCAAGGCTGTCTGAATGCTCTAAAAAGGTTGCAACACCAATGCTTGCTGTAATGCGGCCGATTGTATCAAGTTCTCGTTCTTCAACTGCTTTCCGAATTCTCTCTGCGGCTGTCATTGCGCCTGTGGAGTCAATTCCCGGAAGAAGAATGTTAAATTCTTCACCGCCCATGCGGGCTGCAACGTCTATTGAGCGTGCATTTTTTTTCAAAACATCAGCGACTGTTTTAATTGCCAAATCTCCGTAAGCATGGCCGTATTCGTCATTAATCTTTTTCAGAAAATCCAAATCAAGCCCGATAACACTGAAAGGCTGCTTCTGGCGGAGTGAACGCGTAACTTCTTTTGAAATATACTCTTCAAAATATCTTCTATTGTAAAGTCCGGTGAGCGCGTCTGTTACAGCCTGTTCTCTAACTGCCTGGAAAAGGTCTGCAATTGTAATTGCCATTTCGATTTGCTGTGCAAAGATTGTCAGGAAATCTGTTTCACTTTCGGCAAGCTCGTCTCTTGAAGAAAATACACAAAACAAACCAAACTGGCGGTTTCTTGTATAAAGCGGAATATTTATGAGTAATTTACTTCTCATTCCGCTCATAACTTTGTCAAAGGTTTCTTTCGGCATATCCGGAATTATGTTTTTCAAAGCTTGCGCAATATTTTTTGTAGTTGTAATCCTTTTTTCGTTCAGCGCCTGTCCGTAAATGCTGTCTTCAAAATAATTAAGCCTGCGCATTTGCATAGGAATTTGTATTATTCCGTTAACCCTTTTTATCAGTGGATTGTCAGCTTCCGCAATAACGGACATATAAGAACCTTTTTCATCTTCATATTTTCTTAGGATTGTGCTGTGAAGATAGCCGAGTTCCCCTTGAAGACTATTTACGATTGTTTCCAAAACACTTTCCAGAGGTCTTGACGAATTCATCATTTCCCAGATATGCTGAAGCGTAAGCATTCTTTTGTTAGCAATGTTCAGTTCCTGAGTGCGTGCCGCAATTTCTCTCTCCAGCTCAAGATTGCGTTCGTAAATCTCAAGATAATCCTGTTTGTTTCCGTAAACGCTGTTTTCGATTTCAGTTATGGTTTTTCTGTATTCTCTTAATTTATCGAAAAAATTCATTATTCCTCTGCCGGGTCGGAATTAATAAAATCCATTAGCATTATAAACCATTATTTGGAAACTGTGTTGTTTTTAAGCAAATTTTTTACAATATTTAGTATTTTTTCAGGCTCGGGAAGCCTTGTACAGATTTTATAATTTTCTCCGGTCTGATGGCATCCCCGCTGGTCGCAAGGCTGGCATGAAAGACCTCCATTAATTGCAACATATTTGTTGTCATCTCCAAATGGTCCAAAAAGTTTCGGGGGCGTGCATGTAAATATCGCAATTACAGCCGGTTTCCGGCTTGCCCAGGCCAGATGAGCACTTCCGCTGTCAGGCGCCATAACTAAATCTACCCGTGAAAATAATTCACGCAAACCTTCAAGATTGGTTTTTCCGCAAAGGTTTGTGTGCCTGTCAGCGCCTATATAGCTTAAAAGTTCTCTGTCGGCTTCTGTTCCGGTGAAAATTAATGAACAATTTTTTTCTAGTTCGTTAACTACGGTTTTCCAGTTGTCCTTGTCCCAGTATTTCAATTCTCTTGTTGTTGCAGGTGCTATTACCACAAGCGGTTTCGTATGGTCGACATCTTTTAGCAGTTCGTCAAGCTGCTTTTTAATTTCGTCAGAGGTCTGTGGAAGTGTGAATTTTATTTCATCGGTTTTAAGTCCGAGATGTTTTGCAAATTCAAAGCTGTTTAGTACAACATGACGTTCATTTCGTCTATATATATCAGGAATAATTTCATTTGCACCGATTTGAGAAAATTCTTTTGCATTGGTCGAGCAAACTCGCCTTTTTGCTCCTGAAAATATCATCCAGTACATTGACTTAAACATCATTTGAGCATCAATTGCGATGTCGTATTTTTCTTTACGGATTTCCTTCAAAATTTCCAAATATTCGAGAAAGCTTTTTAAACTCGGACCGCGTTTTTTCCATTTTTGAACAGGCGCCAGAAAAACCTTGTCTACACAAGGATTTCCTTTCAAAAGGTCATACCCTTTTTCTGAAACAAGCCAGCCTACTTCATAACCCTGGCTTTTGAAAAGATTTGCCAGAGGAATATGAAAAATAATGTCTCCCATTGATGATAATCTTACTATTAAAACCTTTTTCATACTATAATTTTCTATCCTCTAAGAAGGCTGCTCCGATTACGCCTGAATAATCTCCAAGCGCAGCTTTTTTAAATTCGATTTTGCTTGCAGGTACAGGAAGTGATTTAGCTTTGGCTTTTTTAATTGTATTTTTGTAGAAATAGTCAACTGCTTCAATCAGTCCGCCTCCCAAAACGACAAGTTTCGGATTAACAAAATTAATTATGCTTGCAACGCCCCCTGAAAGATATTCACTTGCTTCATCAACGCAGGCTGTTACAAGTTCGTCGTTACGTTCGATGGATTTTTGAATCATCCCTGAAGTTATGGACTTTCCGCTTTCAAGATAATCCAGAATAACTGAATGGCGTCCTTTTTTCAAAGCACCTTCAATACGTTTTTCGATTGCAGAGCGGGAAGCGTAGGCTTCCAGACAGCCATGTGCGCCGCAGGCGCAGGGACGTCCGTTCAAATCCACTATTATATGTCCGATTTCACCGGCAGTGCCGGTGGCGCCTAAAATTAATTCTCCGTTTTTGACTATTGCCGAGCCTACGCCTGTCCCGACAAATATACATACAAAATCATCACACCCTTTTGCAGCGCCGAATTTCATTTCCCCGATTGTCGCAATTTCAACGTCGTTGCCTAAAAAGACCGGAAGGTCAAAATGGCTTGCAATCCTGTCTTTTATATCTAAATCATAGCAGTCAAGATTTGGCGCGCCGATTATAATGCCGTTTTTGCGGTCGATTTGGCCGGCCGCACCGATTCCGATTGAAGAAATTTCGTCTTTATTTACTAATGTTTCTTCAAAAAGTTCTTCAATGCTTTCAATCATTTTCCGGACAATATTTTTCGGGCCTTTGTCTTTTTTTGTTTTCTTTTTGACCGTGCCTAAGACTTCTCCAGTGGTTCTATCCACAAGAGCCGTCAAAATCTTCGTCCCGCCTAAATCTATTCCTACAGAATATTTTTTCATTGTAACAGAATTATATATTAAAATATTTTATTTGGCAAACTGTGATTTGTTGCAATAAAGGTAAACTTCTGCTAAAATTTTGTTATCCGATAAGTTTAAATGAAGGGGATTTGTGTATGTTTAACAGGTTTAAGATATTTTTACTTGCGATATTTATAACCTTTGCTGTTTCTGCAAAAGCTTTTGCGGCAGAACAACCATGGGTGAACGATTTGAGAAAACTTTTTCTATCAAACGCAGCTTCGATTTATGAATTAAATATCAGAACTTTTAATGCACAAGATACGAATAAAAACGGAATTATCGAATTTGACCTGGGGGAAGAAAGCGGTAATTTCATTAACGCAATCGACCGGCTTGATGAACTTCAAGCACTTGGCATAAATACAATTCATGTCCAGCCGATTACGCCGGTTGGGAAAACAAAGGCTCTTGGAACAGCGGGTTCAATATATGCGGCGGCTAGTTTTAATACTATAAATCCTCAGTTTAAAAACAGCAATTCTGACTTAACTCTGGAGGAGCAGGCAAAAAAATTCATCTCGGAAGCGCATAAGAGAGATATTCGTGTAATTATAGATTTGCCGGCATGCGGTTCTTATGATTTGTATCTCCAGCAGCCGGAACTTTTTGTAAAGGACAAGAATGGGCAGCCGGTTGTGCCGGCGGATTGGACGGATGTAAGGCTTTTGAACGCCGGAACAGAAGATAAGATTAACCATGATGTTTACAATTTGTACAAAGATTTTGTTGATATGGTTATGAACCTTGGTGCTGATGGTATTCGTGCAGATGTTGCGCCTTTGAAGCCTGCAAAATTCTGGAAAGAATTAATCGATTACTCAAGAAAAAAAGACATGCAGTTTATGTGGCTTGCCGAAACCTCTGACAGCTGGACAACGCCAGTTTCAAAATACGGAGTTTACACGCCTTACAATAAACTCCTTGAAGCAGGATTTGACGGATATTACGGAAGCTGGTTTGAACTTAAAAACTGGAGAACTGCAAACGAACTTTACAATCATATTAAATTTAACCGTTCGCTTTTGTCAAAATACAAAGAGCCAAAAGCGGTTATCGGAAGCTTTTCAACACATGACGAGATGAGTCCGGTTTTGATTAACGGAACAAAATTCAGTGAAATGATTCTCTGGCTGAATGCAACTCTGCCGTTAAATGCGTATTTTGTTGACGGATTTCAATCCGGCGATAACTATATCTACTTCTGGGCAAATAAAAAAGCCCCGAAAACTTACACTGATGACGATTACTATTTTGTCCACCGCGGCAAAATCGATATCTTTAACTTTTCACGCAGGCCTGGCGGCAGCGACGATGAATTATCCAATGATTTCATGAGAGCAGTAAATTTCAAGCGCTTAATTGCACCGGTTATTCAAAACGGAAAATTCACGATTTTGAAAACTACATCGCCGGAAGTTTTTGCTTATGCATTAAGTTATGATAATAAAACAGTTCTTGTTTTCGGTAATTTGAATTTTTCAAACATAAATGAATGCAGTATTCGTGTGCCAAAGTATTCGGATTCTTATATGACAATTCCTATCCGCTCAACCAAAAAGGTTCCGAGGTTTAAAGATAATAAATTTGAAGTTAAGTTTGAAGCGGGAGAGATTATGGTGCTTCTTGTTGAAGGTTTTAATCTCGGAAAATAACAATATTTATTTATGATATAATATGATTATGAAAAAATATTTTTTAACTCTAATACTTATGGCGGCAATAACTCTGAACGCGCAATTTGCTTTTGCAGCAAATGAAGTTGTTGAAGATTACCTTGATATTGCAACAAGTTATGCTGTCAGCGGAAATTACGCCTCTGCAATGGATTATTTAAACAAAATCCTTTCAATTGAACCTTCAAACAAAGAGGTTGCAGGGCTGAAAAACTCTTTAATGCAAATGCAGAGCGGAAAAATAGTTTCGCCGGTTGTGAAGAATGACGCAAAGCTTTCGCAGGCGCAATCAGCCAAAACTTCCGGAAACAAGGCGGTTGAACTTCAAATTCTCACAGCCGCTGCAAATAACGGCGGATATTGGGCAAATATGTTTGCGGGCGACTTTTTCAAAAATGCAAAGCAGTATTCAAAAGCAATTCCGTATTATCTAAAGGCTTTGAATTCAAATTCTTCTTCTTCCGCACCGCTTTTGTATCTTGGAATTTGTTATTTTGAAATGAAAAATTACACCGAAGCTTATCCAATTTTGACGCAGTTTATTGCGGCAAACCAGCAGGAAAGTTACGCTTATGCAATGCGTGCGAGGGCTTTGGCTGAAATGGGGCGCTACAATGAGGCGGAAACCGATATTGTAACAGCAATTGCACTTGAAGATACAATCGAGTACAGATATTTGGAAGGGCTTATACTTTTCAAACGCGGAAACTACAAAAAGGCTCAAACAACATTAGAAAAAATCGCTTCACAAATCCAAACCTCTGATGTTTACAAATTTTTGGGTCTAAGCTATTATGCAACAGGCGATTTGAAAAATGCGCTTCTCAATCTCGACAAAGCAATCATCCTCTCTAATGATGATGCAGATTTAAAAGCAAAGTATAATGAAGTAAAGGCAAAGTTGACATCTCAGGGTTAAGGCAAAATGGCGAAAAGAAGTAAGAAAAAGAAACAATCATTATTTATAAAACTTGCAAACACGGTTTTTACGGTAACTCTTGCTGGTATAATGGCTTACGGGCTTCAATGCTACAGCGCGGCAACTTCGCTTAAATTCGCGCAGGTCAGCGACGCGCATTTCTACACAGGCGAGGACAATACATCATTTAAATTGCGCGCTGAATCCGATAAACTTCTTGATGATGCGGTTGAACAGATTAACGAAACCCCGAATATAAATTTTGTAATGTTTACGGGTGACCAGATTGATAAATCTTTTGAAAAAGAATTGCGAGCCTTCTTGCCGCATGCGCAAAAACTGGTCTATCCGTGGTATTTTGCTTTTGGAAACCATGATACCTGTATAGGCGGATATTTGACGCCGGAGGTTTATCTTGAAATGGTTTCAAAGGCAAACCCGAATTTTACTTACAAAAAGCCTTACTATTCCTTTGTTCCTCAAAAAGGTTACAAAGTTATCGTTCTTGATACAATTATCCGCGACAGGCTTACGAGCAATGGAAGAATTGGCGAAGAACAGTTGAAATGGTTTGATAATGAACTCAAAACAGCCGGAAAAGATACTGTTCTGGTTTTTATGCATGTTCCGATTATCGAACCCTTTCCGAGCGAAGGCCACAGGCTTTTGAATGCAGAAGAAGTTAAAGCAGTTATTGAAAAATATAAAAATCCGATTGCGGTTTTCCAGGGGCATTATCATTCCGCTATGATTAAGCAGATTGATAATGTTTTGTATGTAAGCACACCGTCTCTGGTGTCTTACCCGAACGCTTTCAGAATAATCACTGTCACAAATCATCGCAAAAAAGTTATTTTTAATATTGAATACAAAGAAACCCGTTTGAAGAATATTCAAAAGCTTGCAAAAATAATGGTATTTGCTTCCAACATATATTCTGGCGAAGAAAAAGACCATTCAGGTACTTTCGAACTTAAAAGATAAAATCCGGAGGAGATAAATGAGTGAATTTAAAATAAAATTCAGAGGTGTCAGAGGCAGCTATCCGGTTGCAAAGAAAAATTTCCTGCAATTTGGCGGAAATACTTCTTGTGTCGAGGTTAACGTGGGCGGGCATCTCATAATCCTTGATGCCGGAACAGGGCTTATTGATGCCGGGAATGATTTAATCGAAAAATATATTTCTTCAGGGGTTTCTCCCGAGGAGCGCAAACCTGTTAAGGCAACGGTCTTAATTTCGCATATCCATCAGGACCATATTCAGGGATTTACTTTTTTCAGGCCTTTGCATATACCTTCAACTGTCTTGAATGTTTTCGGCAATGCAAATTATGATGAAAATCTTTCCGATGAACTCGCAAATCTGCTTTTCGGCAAATCTTTCCCGCTGGATTTGGGTGATATTGCCGGAAATCTCAATATAACAGACTTAAACGAATGCGAAGGAATTCTTTTGAAGAAAAATTCGGCGCCTGTTGTAAAAAGAATTGAAACCGCAGAAGATGAAAAAATCGGTAAAGATGATGTTTTAATTACATTTTACCGCTCTTATGCGCACCCGCAGGAAGGTGTTTTGATTTACAAAATCAAATACAGAGATAAAGTTCTTGTCTACGCAACAGACAAAGAAAGTTATCTTGGCGGAGACGCAAAATTAACAACTTTTGCACGTAATTGCGACCTTCTAATCCATGATGCACAATACACAACCGAGGATTATCTGAATTCCTTTACGCCAAAACAGGGTTACGGACATTCGACTTTTGACATGGCGGTTGAATGCGCAAAACAGGCTTGTGCAAAAAAACTCGTGTTTTTCCATTTTGACCCGGGTTATGATGACAAAAAATTAAATTCCATTAAAGAACATTATGAAAAGTCTTTCGAAAATGCTCAGCTTGCTTACGAAGGGCTTGAAATAAATCTGCTCTAAAATACCGCGTTTAGAGCGTTAAAATTTTCTGAAAGGTGTTATGAAAAAAACTTTAATAATAATTGCTTTACTGTTATTTTCGTTTTTTACATCGGGTTATAAAAAGCCGGATTATTACACCATTAATTCAGAGAAGAACGCTTACATCCACAACAACAAAGGGCTTTACTATATCAGAGAGCGGATGTATTATCCGGCGATTGAAGAATTCAAAAACGCAATCAGCCTGAGTCCTGACACTCAGGCAACCGCTGTATTTTATAATAACTTGGGGCAGGCCTATATGGCTGTCGGAGCGCCGGATTTGGCTCTGGATTGCTTTGAGCGTGCGATTTTGCAATATAGCCTCAACTTCAACTATTACTTAAATCTTGCAGACTGTTATGTTGCACTTAACATGACAAATCAAAAGCTGCAGGAATCGGCCTCAAATTCAAATCCGTTAAACATGATTATGCGTGGAATTCTTTACGAAAAAACAGGAAACGTCAAGCGTGCAATCACGACTTTGGATGAATTTACATACCTTGAGCCTGATTTAGTAATTACGCCGGCTGTGCGCGCGCATATCAGGCAGCTTGTGCAGGAAAGTTTGTAACTTTTTTTGTTGTATAATTTTGAAAATTTTGTTATAATAAAAAAGTTAAAGAAGTAATTTTTTTAAGGAGCTAAGAGTATGAAAAAGCAGACTATGATTGAATTCCAGGGGGGGGGGGGCGTCCTGTAACCCAGCTCCTGTAAGGGTTTTCTTTAAGTTTACGTGGTTGGGTTTATTAGTGTCGTACTTGGGGGATTTGTTTTCTTTAAACAGCTCGCTAGCACGCTATCGTTTCGAAAACAAATCACCCAAGTTCTCTGGAGCGAAGAAAAGAATAATAAGCTGGATTGCTTGCTTGCCTCGTTGGCGAGTAAACGAGCCTTACGAGGCAGGATGCCCTGTGGGTACGCATACGCTCGCAATGACGGAACGAAATACGTCTAAAGCAAAACGGTGTAATAAAAACGTAAAGAACTGCTCACCGCTCACTGTTCACCGTTCACTAAATAACGAAACGGTCTTTTCACGTTTCACTTCTCACTTTTCACTTCCAACCCATGCCTTCACCCTTGCCGAAGTCCTCATCACCCTCGGAATTATCGGAATTGTCGCGGCAATGACATTGCCTGTGTTGATAGGAAAAGCTGAAAGATATATTCTAGTTCAGCAGTTTAAAAAAGCTTATTCAAATATTCAAAACATAGTCGAACTTGTTCAGGTTGAAAACGGAATGCCTTACGATTGCTATAGCAGAATATGGAGTTCTGAATTGACACAATGTCCGGAATTTCTGGAGGCTTTTTTATCCAAAATGCAGGTACTTCAAAAATGTGATAGTGATAATTATGATTGCCATCCTAAATACAAGACAAAAGTCGAGGTTTTAGCAGCAGGCGGTGAAGAAATAAGAAACACCTCTTGTTCTTATAGCCTTTCTGGTGGTCACTTTTATGTTTTAAAAGACGGTTCATTTTTATTTCTTAATGATATAGATGATGTCAATACACACCAACCCTTCTTCGCTGTAGACGTTAATGGAAATAAAGGACCGAATAAGTTCGGTTATGATATGTTTTATCTTTCGTTTTATCGTGAAAATCAATTTAAAAATGTAGTAGTTTCACATGGCACATGTGCCTTAAAAGAAAAAGGCGGATTTTGGCTGGATGAGGTACTTTTAAAGTAGTTTGCTGTCATTTTGAGTGGAGTAGTTGTCTTTCGGAGTAATACAGCTAATTATTAATGTATTTGAAATACGCATTTTTCACAGTGAGCTTTTGGATGAAGAACAAGGTTGTCTTCTAAATCGTACATCCGCTCAACTTTTGTGATAAGATTTGCGCCGCATTTTGGACACTTCAAGCCGCCTGCTCCGTTGAGAATTAAATCCTTTAAACTTTCAATAACCTCATAAGATATAAAGTCTGTACTAAAATCTTTTTCATATTTTTTGATGTCTTCCGGAAGGCATTTCAAACCTTTTGCCAGATTTTGTCTTATTGTAACCGGCAAAAATAATTCTTTGCCGCTTTCAATTTCTTCAATAATTTCCGGAGCAAGATTGGTTTTCTTTGCCAGTCCTGTGACTGACAAACCGACCTGCTCTCTTCTTTCCTGTACAAATCTTGCTAATGTTTTCATATCAGAATTATACATTAAAATAAATAAAATACCAGGCGTTTGTACATAAAATAAGTGTGTTTTAAACCTGTTTATTTTTCATATCTTTATATTTACTTTTACACCAAATTATTAATCTTGTGAGTAAAATTGTTAAAAAGATTAGGGTGTAATACGGCAGAACAAACAGTTGTATGCCTTCTGAAAAAAATGTAAATTTAATTAACTGTGACAGAGCGCATAATAAAAGCACTACAAATAATATAGTTGGCGCATATTTGTTGTAAAAGAATTTGTCCAAATATTTGCTCCAGTGATATTTCATCGCTTTGTAAGTAAAAACAACAGGCAATATTATGTAAAGAATAAAAAGGACTAATCCTAATAATAAAGCTAATATTACTATATAAACGCTACAATGTTCACTTAAACTTAGCAATCCACAATAAAACATTCCCACAGGCAATAGCCATACGAAAAATATAAATAATAAATACTTGATTAGTCCTTTTATATCCTTATTCATATTTTTATTTTACCACAATTTTTCCCAATCTTCTGTTCATAACAATTTACACTTTTTCATTATAAAAAGTATTATGTATGGTAAATAATATAACGGAGCAATAAAAATCTCTATGATTAAAAATAATGCGTAAATTATTCCTAATAATAGGTGTTCTGAACTATCACTATAATGGAAAATATGTTCAGTTGAATGCAAAAATATAAATAATATAAATACAATTGTAGGCCACAATTTATGATAAAAGAATTTGTCTAAATATTTGCTCCAGTGGTTTTTCATTGCTTTGTAAGTGAAAACAACAGGTAATATTATATAAAGAATAAAAAGGACTAATGTTAAAAGTAAGAATAAACATATTAGAAACGCATTGCCATCTTCACGACAATTAAACAGTGCGGCGAATGCTGAGTAAAACATTCCCACAGGCAATAACCCTACGAAAAATATAAATAATAAATACTTGATTAGTCCTTTTACATCCTTATTCATATTGTTATTTTACCACAATTTTTCCCGAATTTGATATATGTTAAATTGGTTTTCCAATAACCCTTTTTCTTGCATTGAATAGCCCCAGTTATTAATCTTGACGGGTATTATATCTTTCCAATTTCTAGGTTTTCGATGTTGAAAATCAAAATAATCAACTACTATAGCATTAAAATGTCCGTCAGATGATATGTGAGGATTGTATAGTTTACAATGTTGAAGACCATAATAATTATCATCTAAAAAGTTCTTCCATCTAAACTCAATATCAGCAGTCGGATTTTGTTTATTGTTTACTAATTTTGAATAATTTTTAGATATGTAATTCTGGATTTCAGGAGAATTAAATAATTTTTTAGATTGTTGTGAATTTATATCATAAACCACACCTCGTGAATTTTGTGGAATACCAACTTTGTCCATTAAATCATTTAAACCTTTATTGTTTATTTCTGTCCGTGAATTTATTATATGTGCATTGTCATTTTTTTTTGCATATTTAAAGTCCTGTCTTGCATTTTGTAAATTTGCACCGGCAATAGGAAAAATGCCAATATTTTTGTTTAAAATTTGTTTGTTACTACTTACAATTTGACCTAAAATATCTAACATTTTTTCTCCAGCAGTCATTTTATTTTCAATATTACTTGCTGCTCCCGTAATATGTCCTGCTTTTGACCTGTAATGTGCTTTTACTTTAGTACCATCATCACGTGTGTATGAATGTACATAAACAACATCATCTGACAACGCCAAATCTGATTTTGCAGGAATTCCCAGATTTGCCAGCTGGTAATCAATTGCCTTTTCATTTGTTCTAAATTCATCAGAAGACATATTACCAATATCTTCTCGTGTGTAAATTCTATTGTTGTTTGAAATTTTGTTAAAAAATTCTTTTAAATTTGCCATTTTCTTTCTCCTTTCGTTTTGGCTAGTATAAAAAAAGAGTAAGAGAGAATTTTAAATTAATTTAAAATCTCTTACCTTACTCTTTTTTTATTTTATTTAATTTTATACTACAATTATAACATTTGTATTATATTACTGTCAACAACTACTGTTAATACATTGCATTTGCTAAAATAATTATAGTTTGTCCGTTTTCGTCAGAAGACATTGACCGTTCCCAGCGCCTTTGTCCTAATTCTGCACATGGCCAGCCTAATTCCAATAAAAGTGCTTTTAACCTAATTCAGCTCCAATACGTAAGAGTGGACTACGTCCACCCAATATATCTGGGAGCGTATTCCACCCTCTCCTGATACAGGCGAGGATATGCCACGCAAATCGTGAGAAGACATTACGCCTTTCCTAGCGACTGTTTCCTAATTCTGCACCTGCCTGCTCTAATTCCAATAAAAGCGCTTTAAACCTAATCCAGTTCCAATACGTAAGAGTGGACTACGTCCACCCTAATTCAGCTCCAATGTGTAGGAGCACACTACGTGTGCGCAAGTTTTTCTCTAACCAGAGTTTCAACCTGAGCGAGAATGTCAGGATTTTCGGTTAAGAAGTCTCTTGCTTTGTCGCGTCCCTGGCCGAGCTTTTCTTCATTAAAGCTGAACCATGAACCGGCTTTTTTAACGATATCAAGATTAACCGCAACGTCTAAAATATTTCCTACTTTGCAGATACCTTTTCCGAAAATAATATCGAATTCTGCTGTTCTGAAAGGCGGAGCAACTTTATTTTTCAAAACTCTTACTCTGACATGGTTTCCAACATCTCCGTCTTCGCCTTTAACACCTTCTGTGCGTTTGATTTCCATACGAACTGAAGCGTAGTATTTAAGCGCATTACCACCGGTTGTAGTTTCCGGATTTCCGTACATAACGCCGATTTTCATACGAAGCTGGTTGATGAAAATAACAGTCGTGTTTGTTTTTCCGATAATACCGGTTAATTTTCTTAAAGCTTTGCTCATCAAACGAGCCTGCAAGCCCATTTGCTGGTCTTCCATTGAACCTTCAATTTCAGCTTTCGGTACAAGTGCTGCAACAGAGTCGACAACAACAACATCAACTGCACCTGAACGTACAAGTTCTTCTGTGATATCAAGCGCCTGTTCTCCTGTATCCGGCTGGGAAATTAATAAATCATCTACTTTAACGCCCAGGTTTCTTGCATATTCAGGGTCAAGCGCGTGTTCTGCATCAACGAAAGCTGCAATACCGCCGCGTTTTTGACATTCGGCAACAATATGCTGTGCAAGTGTTGTTTTACCGGAGCTTTCAGGACCGTAAATCTCTATTATACGTCCGCGTGGAACACCGCCTATGCCAAGAGCAACATCCAGCGCTAAGGAACCTGTCGGGATTGCGTCAACATTCACTGTTGCCTTGTCTCCAAGTTTCATTATTGAACCTTTACCAAAATCTTTTTCAATTTTTTCTATTGCAAGTTTCAGCGCCTTACTTCTTTCATCAATATTTGATGCTGCTTCTGTTTCTTTTTCTTTCGTTGCCATTTTTTATTCCTTGATTGTATTTTTACATTTTAATTTTGTCAGGAAAATTTTATTTTCTGACTTTGCCTGCGAATGATGTTTAAAAGCCGCCGGGAAAACTTACTAATCCCAAATACTGCGTTCTTTTTTTCGGTACATGCCTAGCCCGATATGCTTAAAGCTGTTTACATCATTTTTAAGCTGATAAATTTCTTTATTTAAGTCAATAATTTTTTGTCTTAGAGTTTCATTATCAGTTTTGCAGCGGATAAGTTCAACTACAACTTCATCCATGCCTTCAAGCTTTTCGTCTATAACTTTAGCAATTCTGTCGCTGAGTTTATTTTCCATTTCTTTGAGTGAAACAAGAAGATTTCTTACAACAGAATCCTGTTTTTGCGGCGCAGATACGGCTGAAACCGCAACCGGTTTTGTAACACCTTTTTGCGCCTGAAGTCTTCTCAAATTACGCACTTCATCGTATGAAAAATATGTTTGTCCTTTGTTATTTTTCTTAGGAAGAATTGAAGCCCTTTTGCAAAGTTCGACAATCTCCTTGTTGTCAGCTTTAAGTATAGCTCTGACTTGCTGCGGTGATAAAGTTTTTTCTCTAACCTCTTCTTTTAACATATAATATTGTCCCTCAAATTTCCCAATAATATTTTATTTTATTTTGAAAAAAAAAACAAATTATTTCACAATGTTGTAACATCACTTAATATAATTTCCGAAAAGTTTAAACAATTCATTAAAAACTTGCAAATTTTACGGATTTACTATTATAATGGTTATCAGATTTAGATATGAGGGCGAGAGATGAAAAAGAAACTATTAATTTTAGCAATTTGTTTGTTCAGCGCCTTGTCGGCAAATGCGGCAAACTGGGTTGCAATAGACAGCGGCAGTGATAATATACAGTTATTTATTGACAGTGATTCAATTAAATACTCCTCTGTTGATACTTGTACTTATGCATTGCTTTACAAAAAGGGTGATGATGCACCAAAGTTTATCTATGCAAAATCTAATTACTTAACTGATAGAGCTGGAATTGTGAGTACTGAAGATTACAATCCGGAAGAGTATAAGCCTGGTTTTTACAGTAAGCATGCAATTGCGTTTATGAAAAATATCGCAGACATTCCTTTGCTTCGTTCTGCACATAACTTTGCTCTTGCGGCTTACAGCGAAAAGGCTGCTGGGAATTTTTCAGCTGATTTGCATCTTACAAATATAAATGATATTAATGATTATACTGTAGACGATTCTCAACTAGGACTTAGCGATGAAGAATACAGTGCGTATGTTGAAAATATTAAATCTGTAATTCTGTCAAACTGGAAAACCTCTGTTTATACTGCTAACTCTGAAATCAATCTTATAATTAGTATAAATTCAGATGGCAGTTATAATGGATACAGACTTATGAAATCTAAGGGTGATGAAAGAGCTAAACGTTCTGCTATTGCAGCGGTTAATCTTTCAGCACCTTTTGCAGAATTTCCTGATAATGCAGGTTATGTTGGAACTGTTAATATTCCCGTTACTTTTAAACAAAAATTATTTAAAAAATACGTAAAATAACTTTATTTTAGGAAATCACCCGAGATTGGTGATTTCCTTTTTTGAAATTGATGAGGATGTTTATGATTAAAAAAATCGCTATTTTAAGCACTGTTTTATTGTCTTTGAATTCAGCCGTTTTTGCGGCAGACTGGATTCGGCTCAATATTACAAATTCGACAAAATACATTTACCTTGACCATGATTCAATTTCTAAAGATGACAATAATTTATTCTATGTTATCAGATACAAAAATGACAGGGGCATAGAAAAAGTTGCTTATATAAAATACAGTTTGGCAGACGAAAAAATTGGTATTGTAAAGCTAAAAGATTATAATTCCGAGAAATATAAATCAGATAACGATTGGAAAAATTCTTTTGCTTTCATGAAAGAATTAGGTGAAGATTCTTTTTTCAACAATATTAACAATTTTGTGCAAGATGACAAAATGGTTCAGAAGCTTAATGCAGAAAGAGAACTTCGCCAGCAGACAACAATTTCTTCAAACAAAGAACTCATAAAAAAATACAGCGAAAAATATCCCGGGATGGGTGAATATATAGTTACTATCGAGGGCAAAATCCGCAAAAACTGGAAACTTCCGGTTACAAACAGCGGCGGTGTGGCTAAAGTTCAATTCAAAATTAATCGTGAAGGAAAACTTACATTATGTGAAATTAAACAAAGTTCCGGGAATAAAGAAAATGATAACAGTGCACTAGAGGCCGTAAAAAATACCGAACCTTTTGAGCATTTTCCTGACACGGCTGCAAAAGATTTGAAAGAAATTAATATATTAATGACTTTTGATTATTACGTTCTCGATGTAAACAAAAAATAGAAAGAAATTTATGATAAAAAAAATTATTGTTTTATTCGGAATACTTTTCACACTTGGCTTAAGTACAAATGCCTTCGAGCTTTCAGATTCTCAAATTCTGGTTAATCCTTTTTCTTCGCCTGAAATTCAAGAATATTCCCTGAAAGTCGGAAAGAAAATTATCTCCAATTTTTCTATGCCTCAGACCAATGAGAATTTAGCAACAGTGGTTGTTTTTAAGGTTGACCATTCTGGAAATCTGAAGAGTTATGAAATAACACAATCCTCAGGAAATGACGACTATGATGCGAGAGTTATTGCCGCGGTAAAAAAATCTTCGCCGTATCCGGTTCCCGGATTTCAGGAGGCCGAGGAAGTCGGGGTAATTTTGAATATGGATTTGTCGATTATCAAGCTTGTTAAAATGCTTTCAGAAGGCGGGTTTGACAGATTAGATATAAATGATTTGCAGCTTGAGCCGGAGGTTCAGCAGCCAAGCGGTAAAAAATTTGTTAACCCGTACGAATTGGAATAAATTCCGAATATAAAAACTAAAAATAAAAAGAGCCAATTCAGGCTCTTTTCATTTTTAAAAATTTGGATTTTAAAACCTTAAACAGCTTTTTGAACTTTGCCGGCTCTCAAGCAAGATGTGCAAACTTTAATTCTTTTTGTTTGTCCGTTAACACAAACTTTTACTGACTGCAAGTTCGGCATTTGACGGTGCACGATTTGTTTATGAGAGAAGGTTAATTTCGCTGCTTTAATCGGTTCTTTTCCGCATACATCACATTTTTTAGACATAATATTTTCCTTTTCTAGCTAGTTGTGTAATATTATAATATATTAAAAATCTAATAAATCAAGTGTCATGTTAAATTAAATTACGACTTTTTTATGCTAAAATTAAAATAGAGATAGTTTAAAGGGATTTATATGAAATTCAGTGCAATAATCACGGCAGGCGGAACTTCTTCAAGATTTGGAAATAAAAACAAGCTTCTTGAAAAAATTAACGATAAAGAGGTTATTAGATATACTATTGATGCTTTTCAAGCCTCAAGAGTTGACGAAATAATTATTTGTTCGCATATTTCGATAATGGAAGAGCTGAGGGAGATTTTTAAGGATTATATAAAAGTCCGAATTACCGAAGGCGGCGAAACACGCCAAAAATCCGTTTACAAAGGGCTTCTGGCATGCGATTGTGATTACGTGATAATTCATGACGGCGCGCGGCCGATGGTTTCTGTAGATATGGTGAACAATTGCATTGAAATGGTTAAAGATATGCGTGCGCTGACGGTTGCAACAAAAACAATCGACACAATTAAAGAGGTTGAAAACGGAAAAATTGTCCGGACAATTGACCGTGCCAAACTTTACAACACCCAGACGCCTCAGGCTTTTGAATACGATTTGATAAGAAAAGCGCATGAAAAACTTATGGAAAGAAACTTCACAGATGATGCCGGAATGCTTGAAGTTTTGGGTGAAAAAGTCTATATTTTGGATGGAAGTTACAAAAATATTAAAATTACAACTCAAATAGATATTGAGATTGCAAAAATATTTTTGCGTTAAGATTTGCATTCCTGTAGAAAATATATTATAATAAATTTTGAATAGTATTGATATTAAGTTTTAATATAAGGAGCTAAATACATGAAAATAAAGACTATACTTGAATTCCAGGGGGGGGGGGGCATCCTGTAATCCGGCTCCTGTAAGAGTTTCCAACATTCTTCATCTTGAAAACTCAGAAAGAACCTCTATTTTGCACATGCACTCTTGCCAGAAATATGGTTTTACCCTTGCCGAAGTGCTTATCACACTTGGTATTATAGGAATAGTTACGGCAATGACATTACCATCTCTTGTTGGACACTGGAAAGACAAGCAATTCAAAACAGCATACAAAAAAGCATATTCAGATTTGTCACAGGTTCTGCAAGAAGGAATTGTTAACCAGCAATTTGTAAGAACAGCCAAAGGTGATACTCCTGCAACTACAATAGAGTATGAGCTTATGAAATCAAAATTCAAAGTAATATCAGATTGCCCGTACCCGGAGGACATTTCAAAATGCTGGAAAAAGGGTGATACTGTTTGCGGTGGGAGTTGCACTTCCGGAAATCCTTCCGATGGTATAGATTTAGATAATGGTTCTCCAAAGTCAGGAAATACTTCATGTTTTGTAGATGCATCTGGAAGAAATTGGTGTCTCTTCTCATATCAAGAAAATCTTTTTATTGTGGATACAAACGGTTTTAGCCAGCCTAATCGTTTTGGCAAAGACCGCTGGATGTTTACTTTTGCAGATTTAAATAATAAGAGAGCGGATAATTATATGAACTATAAAAAAATCATACCTTTTTATCAAGAAGACATATTAGAGCAAACCTCATTTTGTAAACATCCGCCCTGCTATTATGAATCCTGGCTTTTGAAATAAATTTTGTTATTTACAAAAGGCCGCTTTTGCGGCCTTTTGTATGTACTAGCTTGCAATCAGAAGGCTTGCGCCGATGACGCCTGCTGTGTTGCCCAATTGCGCCGGAACAACTTCAACTGCAGAACCTGCAATTTTCATTGCGCGTTTTTTAAGGGTTTCGGTTAATGGCTCAAGAAGAATTTCGCCGGCATCTGCAACACCGCCGCCAATTATGATTTTTTCCGGATTTAAAAGGTTAACTACGCTTGCCAAACCTACGCCGATATATTCACCCATGATTGTGAAAATTCTTTGAGCAACCGGATCGCCAGCTTTTGCGGCTTCGCATACTATATATGGTGTGATTTGGCCTCCATTTGCCATTTCACGGAATTTTGTTGACTTTCCTCCGCGGATATAATCTTCTGCCATAGCAACAATTGAAGGACCTGATGCAAAAGCTTCCAAACATCCTGTATCACCGCAGCCGCATATCGGGCCGTCATGCATTTGAAGTTTTATATGACCGATTTCGCCAGCTGCATTTGAGGCTCCGCGGACAAGTTTTCCGTTCACGATTAAGCCTGAACCGATACCTGTTCCAACCGTAATACAAATTAAGTTTTCGCAGCCTTTGCCCGCACCATAGTTCAATTCACCAAGAGCAGCGCATCTTACATCATTATCCACACGGGTTGGAATTTTAAATTCATCTTCAATAAGTTTTGCAAGCGGAACTTCGACCCAGCCCGGAATGTTTGTAACATTTCTTACAACTCCGGCCTTGTAGTCAACCTGTCCGGGGAAGCCAAAACCGATACCTTCAATATCTTTTGTTGATAGTTTGGTTTCTTTCATCAGGTCATGAATCGCTTGTTTAATATTGTTTACGGTGTATTCATAACCCATTTCCGCACGTGTCGGAACAGAGTTTGAATAAATAATGTTTCCTTTATCGTCAACAAGTGCAATTTTAACATTTGTTCCGCCAACATCTATTCCAATTCTGTTTTTAGCCATTTCTTTCTCCCCTTTAAACTTATAAAACTATTTTATGACAAACATGAAATTTTTGAAACAGAATTTTTGCAAGTTGTTGCCGAAGCTAAATGACGAAAAAGACGACCGCAGCCGTCTTTTTCTATATTGTACCATATTGAGTTTTAATTAATTGCCTGGGCAACTGCTTTAATTGTCGGGTTGTTTTCTCCGTAAACTTGTGCGAGCTTTTCATAAATATTTTGAAGATAACCCCACACCGGCACTTCTTCAACTTTTTTGTTTTGTGCTCTCAACAAATTTAATTCGTTTAAGACTTGTTGAACTTCTTTGTCGAAAATTTCTTCGGCGCTTGCTTTTTTCCCTAAAGCTTCTGAGGCTTCAAAAAGGGTTCCGAACGCATCTATTTTGACCTGTTTCATGCTTGCACCTTTGTCGTTAATTATCTCCAGCGCAAGTTTTTCGGCAGAAGGGTATTGTTGTTTAGCTAATTTGATTTGAGCTAATGTGGATTTTATGTATGGCATAGCGATGCCGCTCTTTTGTTTGGATATAACTTCGCTATATTTTGAAATCATTTTTTCTGCAACTGCTTCTATAAGATCAATATTTTTGTCAGAAATCACGCTAGCTTCTCCAAGTTCATTCATATATTTATCTATGTTTGTGAATGCATCTTCCAGAGAAGGTGATTCCTTTTCAATGGCTTCAATATCTGCCATAACACGGGTTGTCTGTTCTGAATATGATAAATTTTTAGCTTCTTCTGCACTCAAAAATTTATGAGGTTCTGCAGTAACCTGAGTTTCAGTATTAACTTCGGGTTTGATATCGGGAGTTTCTGAACCTTTATTTGGTGCCGACACCTCCGTAGTTTCCGGGTCAGTTTTTGTAGGAGTTTTTATTTCGGAAATTTCCCCGGTGGATTTTTGCGTAATTTCGACAGCGGGTTTGATTTCCGGTGCTTCAGTATTAATTTCCGGCTTGATTTCAGGAGTCTCTGAACCTTTACCGGGTATAGAAACCTCCGAAGTTTTCGGTTTTTTAATGTTTATATCAGAGTCTTTGCTTAAATTTTTTGCCGCATCTTTAGCACCGCCCAAAAGTTTTTGAATTCCGGAACCCAGATGTCCGTGATATCCTGCGTACGCCAAAGCTGCCAGAGCAACAACGCCTGAGCCGACTCCGAGTGCTATTTTTGTGTCTTTGCTCATACCTTCATTTTGTTTTTCGGATGGATTTGAGATTTCCGGCTTTGTTTCGTTATTTTTGAAAGACATTCTGTTTAAATAGTTCGTCTGGATTGCGGATATTTTCATAGTAACTCCTTTTTGTTTTTGAATAGTTATTATATAAACACGAAAATAATCTTTTTTGTTAGCAGTTTTAAATTTTATTACAAAAATTCATAAAAAAAGACGGATTGCTCCGCCTTTTTTATTAAATATTTTTGATGTTTATTTGCTCAAAGCGCCTGCAACAGCAACTGCAACAGCAACGGTTGCACCAACCATCGGGTTGTTGCCCATGCCGATTACGCCCATCATTTCAACGTGAGCCGGAACAGATGATGAACCTGCAAATTGAGCGTCGCCATGCATTCTTCCCATAGTGTCTGTCATACCGTAAGAAGCAGGACCTGCAGCAACGTTATCAGGGTGAAGAGTTCTTCCTGTACCGCCGCCTGATGCTACTGAGAAGTATTTTCTGCCGTTTTCCCAGCACCATTTTTTGTAAGTTCCTGCAACAGGGTGTTGGAATCTTGTCGGGTTGGTTGAGTTACCTGTGATTGAAACGTCAACGCCTTCTTTTATCATAATAGCAACACCTTCTGAAACATCGTCAGCGCCGTAGCATTTAACTTTTGCTCTTTCGCCTTCTGAGAACGGAATTTCTTTAACAACTTTAAGTTCGCCTGTTTTGTAATCATATTTTGTTTCAACAGCAGTGAAACCGTTAATTCTTGCGATAATGTAAGCCGCATCTTTTCCAAGACCGTTCAAGATAACTCTTAAAGGTTCTTTTCTTACTTTGTTGGCGTTTCTTGCAATACCGATAGCACCTTCAGCAGCCGCAAAAGATTCGTGGCCGGCAAGGAAACAGAAACATTTTGTTTCTTCTCTGAGTAACATTGCTGCTAAATTACCGTGCCCGATACCAACTTGTCTTCTGTCACCGACAGAACCCGGGATTGCAAATGCCTGCAAGCCTAAACCAATAGCTTCTGCTGCTTCGGCAGCTGATTTAACTTCTTTTTTAAGTGCAATTGCACAACCTAAAGTGTATGCCCATACTGCGTTTTCAAATGCGATAGGCTGAATACCTTTAACAATCGCATCAACATCAATTCCTTTTGATAAGCATAATTCGCGAGCTTCTTCTAAAGATTTGAAACCGTACTCAGGTAAAACTTTTTTCAAAGTAGCTTCACGTCTATCTTGTCCTTCAAATTTTACTGTCATTTTATTTTCCTCTTAATTTTATTTTTAACTGCTGAGAGTAACCCCTCACCCGAATTTCTAAATTCACATTCGTTCATTAAGAAATTCCACCCTCTCCCTCAAGGGGCGAGGGATGATAGCTATTCCTGTCTCGGGTCAATATATTTAACCGCGTCAGCAAATCTGCCGTAAGTTCCTGTAAATTTTTCAAGAGCTTCTTTAGCGTCAACGCCTTTTTTAACAGCTTCCATGAATTTTCCGAGGTTAACGAATTGATATCCGATAACTTCGTCATTTTTATCCAAACCGAGTTTCAAGATGTAACCTTCTGTTAAAGAAAGATATCTTACGCCTTTTTGTTTGGTTGAGTGGATTGTACCTGTCATTGAGCAAAGCCCTTTACCTAAATCTTCAAGACCTGCACCAACCGGAAGTCCGTTTTCAGAGAAAGCTGACTGAGTTCTTCCGTAAACGATTTGTAAGAACAATTCTCTCATTGCAACGTTGATAGCGTCACAAACAAGGTCTGTATTTAAAGCTTCAAGGATTGTTTTGCCCGGAAGAATTTCGCCTGCCATAGCAGCAGAGTGAGTCATACCTGAGCAGCCGATTGTTTCAACAAGAGCTTCCTGAATAATACCATTTTTCACATTAAGAGTTAATTTGCAGGTACCTTGCTGAGGTGCACAGCATCCACAGCCATGAGTTAAGCCTGAAATTTCTTCGATTTTTTTAACCTTAGTCCATTCGCCTTCCTGAGGGATAGGAGCCGGTTCACCTTTAACGCCGCGTTTTACGCAGCACATTTCTTCTACTTCTTTTGTAACTTGTATACGATCCAACATTTTCTATACTCCCTTCGGTTATATACAAGACTATTGTACGTGCTGAAAAGGTATAGTCAAGAATTATACTTGTAAAAATTTCATGTTATAATAAATTAGAAAAGAGGTTTTGTAATGAAAAAGTCCGAGTTGAATTTGAATATTTTGAAAAAAAGTCTTTCAACATTGAAAGAGTGTTATGAAGATTTGAACGCTCAAGAAGATGAAAAAATTAAGAATTATATAAAAGATTCTTGTGTGCAAAGGTTTGAATACACATACGAAACCGCGAAAAAAATAATGAATAAATTCTTGAAAAAAGAATATGACAAAACAGAAAAAGATTTGACTATAAACAATATTTTTAGAGAAATGTTTGCGCTCGGTCTGATTGAAAGCTTTGAAAACTGGGTGGATTATCGCGAAAAAAGAAACATCACATCACACGAATACAACATTGAACTTACATACCCGATAATTGATATAATTCCAAAATTCACAGCGGATGTTGATTTTTTGATTAAAAGTTTTGAGAAAGTTTTGACAAATGATTAAGGGCATAACCGAAAATGAAGAAAAAATTATAAAGGAGATTTTGAGTAAATTTCCTTACGATTTTTACTATTATGGTTCGCGTGTAAAAGGAGATTTTACAAGAGCTTCCGACCTTGACATTCTGCTTATGTCAGTTGGCGAAGTTCTGCAATCAGATATTGAAAAGATTGAAAGCGAATTTAACGAAAGCAAAATTCCGTATCGCGTAAACATTTCCAGACGCGACAAGATGGAAGATTATTTTTTCAAACTGATTGAAGCTGACCTTGTGAAGGTTTAAGTTTAGCCAAATATATCGACGTGCGTAACCTCTGACGGAAATCGTTACTGCCAACTAACATCGTCAGACATATCTACGTGCGTAGCACCGTAGCACCCTGGCGGAAAATTTTGATTTCGTCATCAAAAACACCGGCGACTGTCGATTCCAAACCCTTGGCAAAATACCCGTAATCGGGAATTATCAAATCCGCCAAATCTTTCATGTTTTCAATCGCCTGCTCGTAAGTTTTCGCGCTCGGCTGATGCGAAAGATTTGCGCTGGTTGTCGCAAGAACATGCCCAGGTGCGATTTCGCAGATTTCTTTGAAAACTTCGTTGTCAGGAACTCGAATTCCAACAGTTTTCATCCCTGATGTTACATAATCAGGCGTTAGTTCGCTTTTCTCAACAACAAGAGTGAGCGCTCCGGGGAAATATTTTTTGATAAGTTTTGAGGCTGTTTTTGAAAGCGGCTGGCGAATGTATTCCAGCAAATGATAAGCCTCATTGGACATCAAAATTAAAGGTTTTTGCGCCTCGCGTTTTTTGATTTCGTATATCTTTTTAACAGCTTTTTCGTTATTTGGAAGGCAGCCAAGCCCCCAGACCGTATCTGTTACGTAAGCGATAACACCGCCGTTTTCTAAAATTTTTCTTATTTCTTCTTTATTTTCCAGCATTTTTTATTCCTCATTATACCACTTGAAATTTTCGTAAAATACGTTATAATAAAAATACAGGGTGGTAGTTACCAGCTACCGGAACCTTTTAAAGAACTGACGTGATACTCATCTTCTTAGGTGGGTATCATTTTTATTACGTATAAAATCAAAAGAATTAAGAATAAACTCAAATTGAATTTGTCCATAATATCAATCCCCCTTTCTATCAGAACTATCAGCCTGAACTGACGTATTAGATTGTTGTGCTGATGTTTCTTTTGAAAGAAAGGTTCTTTTACCCTGTATTAAATTTTCAATGTTCTTATTATCTTTTCAGCCTTGCCAAAACCCTTTCTGCAAGTTCTGATGCGTAATCCATTTTCATCAATAAATTAAGTGGAACGTATACCGACATGCAAATTACAAATATTAGGCCGATTTTCACCAGTTCAAATGCAGCCGCCGGAAGCTGAATATATCTGTCGTAAGCAAACGCGCAAAGCATGCAGACTGCAAAGGTTACGGCGCCAGCACAAACCATTTTTAAAAGATTTACAAAAAGCGATTTGTAATCCATTTCCATTTTTTTCTTCATTAAAATTCCGAGAACGCAGGCGTTAAAAAGGGTTACGAGCGAAGTTGAAAGCGTAATCCCTCCAATTCCCATTCCAAGTTTTGTGATTAGAAGGATGTTTAACAAAAACTTCAAAACAATCGACGAAAACGCTACGAAAAACGGGGTTGCACTGTCATTAAACGAGTAATAAACCCTTGTAATTGAATCCCTGAAAACATAAGGCAGAATTGAAACAGATAAAAACCACAATGCTTCTGTTACCATAAATGTTGCTTCACTGTCAAATGCACCGCGCTCAAAAACAAGTCTTACGCTGTCAAGCCCGACGGCCAAAATCCCTATAATAATCGGAATTGCAGCGAAAAACAGCACGCCGACACCTTTGTTAAAATATTTTCTAATTCCGTCATAATCCTTGTCCGCGACAAGTCTTGCAAAAATCGGGAAAAGCGGAACCAGAAATGCCGTCACCAGAATTCCGACCGGAAACTGGAAAACCCTGTTTGCGTATCCGATTGCCGTCCAAGCTCCTTCTGAGATTGAGGAAGTGAAAAACATATCAACATAAATATGGATTTGGCCTACAGTCGAACTTAATACCGCCGGAAAAAGCAATTCACATATTTCTTTAAAATGCGGGTTATTTGTAAATTCAAAGTTCGGACGAAATTTAAACCCCAGTTTTCTAATGTTGGGATACTGAATTACAAGCTGTAAAACCGCACCGATTGTGGTTGCCCAGGCCAGCGCATAACCTTTTTGGTCATTCGGCGCTGCGGCAACCGAAATTCCGATTATTGCCGCGCTCATGATTATCGGCGACAAATTCGGCAGCATAAATTGTTTATAAATAATCAAAAGCCCGTAATAAATTCCGACAATTCCGCCGATTACAAGAAGCGGCGTCATAATCTTCAAATGTTCGGCCGCAAGCGTAATCATTTCAGCAGAACCGCCGTTTATGATTAACCCCATGATTTCGCGCGGGAAAATAAACAGCAAAATCGAAAGCACAAGAAAAAACAAAATCGTTGCGGTCGTAAATGTTGAATAAAGTTTGTTTACCGTATCAGACGGCTTGTCTTTCAAATTCGGGATTAATTTTGAAAAGATTGCGACTGTTGCGCTGTGAAAAGGACCGCCGACTCCGCCAAGCAGGATTAAAGAGAGCGACGGAATTTGATATGCGTAATAATACGCGTCAGAAACGAGCGACGCGCCATAGTAATTCGCAATAATCACGTCCCGCACAAATCCTATTAATTTACTCACAATTGTCACGACCGCAATCAGCCATGCCGCTTTTAAAACGCTGGTGGTTTTATTATCATTTACTTCAATTTGCTTTTCCATAATCCCTTTTTCTAAGTTGTTAGAGCTTTTTGTGAGAAGTGAAAAGACCGTTACATTAATATTCTATAAATATTTTTTTGAAAGAATTTATAGAGTTAACACCTAATTCACTTTATGTAAAGGACTTTTCACGTTTCACTTCTCACTTATCACAATATCCATACCTTCATCACCAAATATCTCCCGAACCGTCGCTTTTTTCAACTTCAACGAACAGCCGGAGTGCTTTTTTGCTGCCTTCCTCAAGCGGATATTTGAAAATCACCGTGTTTAAGCCTTTTTTTAAATGTTTGGAAATATCAATGCGGCAAATTCTGTTAACTGGCAAAAAGCTTTTGCAAAGTTCAAATTCGTATTCTTTACCGTTAATTTCGGCAATGAGTTTTGAAACCTGAAATTTGTTATCAACGACGATTTCAGCCTTTTTGTCAGAGCTGTAAAACTGCTGAATTGCTTCCTGCTGGCTTTCGTCGGCAGAAATTATCACAGGCTTTGTGCCGAGAGTAATTCCGTTGTAATAGTGCTGAAGAATCTTTTCATACGGAAGTTTTAACTCACTTCCCATGAATCCTGCGCCGTACTGGCTCATGCCGACTCCGTGCCCGTAGCCGCCACCGAAAGCTTTAATTGAAACAAGTTTTCCATCGTCGTCATATTGGGTTTCAAAAACAACATTGGCGCTTGGCAAAGCTTTTCCGTCTTTTGTAATCAATCGGCGGATTACAAGTTCTTTGTATACCTTGTAAGTTCCGGTTGAAGTCGTAATCTCGAGTTCGACAATTTTTCCGGACTCGCCGCGCTTTTTAACATCAATTGAGACTATTTCTCCTAAAGTCTGGCCTTTTTGAAAAGCCGGAGTTACAAAACCGGTTGCTGATTGAGCGGCAAGCGTGCCTTCAAGGGCTTTTTGAAATTCTTCTGCTGTCCATTCGCGTTCCCATCTGAAATACGGCGAGCGAATATCGTAAGAATCCGGCTTTGATTTGTAAAATTCAGCGGCGGCTTCTTCTGTGTTCAAAGGGCGCTGGCTTAATATATCGGGCTTTGCAACCAGATAAGGCTTGCCTTCTGACGGGAAGGCTTTTGTTGTCGGGTTTGAGAAGGCGTAAGCGTAATCCTCCGTATAACCGCCTGCGGTTGAAGAATACTGTGCCAAAATTAAATCCCAGCCATAGAGCGCAACAATTCCGGTCGTTTCAAGGACGGCCTCATCAGAAACAGATGTTTCCGTGTTTGCGCCGTAGTAAACCTGGCTTGCAACAGAATCAACAACATCATAATTTGCTGAGGATTTTGTGCGCGGTGAAAGAACGTAATTTCTAGCCGCAACGCTTTGCGCTTTTAAGGCTTCCAAACCAAATCTGACAGGCATTTCGTTTGGGACAACGCCTTTAAGATAATCTTCTACCTCAATCACATTGACAAGATTGAAAACATTGTTGTTTTTTGCCGCAAGTTGAAAGGCACCGTGATAAAGCGCGTTTTTGCCTGCCCTTTTTAACCCCGTGACGCCCAAAAGTCCGTCCTCGCATGTGAAAGTTACAGGCCCTGAAACTTCATCCAAAAGGCTTCCGTCATTGTCATAAATTGAGTACATTCCGTTTGAATAGGTTATTTTTATGTCATTATTTGCCGGAAATTTTGCGATTAAATTATTGTCGTTATAAATTTGGATTTCGCCGGTTCCATAAATCGAAATTTCTTTGTAATCATAGGTTCCGAAACCTGTTGTTGCAATTCCGACACGGACAACTTCGGAGGAGGGTTTTTCATATACGGTTCTTGCCTGTGCTTCGCGTGCAATCTGCATTGTGGCGGGCGGGATTATCGGTGTGAAAGACGCTGCCTGAGCAGGCGCTGACAAAAGCAAGGCTGATGTTATTAATAGGAATTTTTGTAAATTTTTCATAAAATTATTATATGACAAAAATTCTTCTTTATACAGAAGATTTGTTCTTTGATTATTGCAGCTTCTTTTTTTCTTGCCAAAAAGCCAAAACAATACTATAATAAAAGAGTTGAATACTTAATACTATAAGGAGCTGAAAGCATGAAAAAGCAGACTATGATTGAATTTTCGGGGGGGGGGGGCGTCCTGTAACCCAGCTCCTGTAAGGTTTTTTTTAAAATTTACATTGTTGGGGCAGTTCATGTCGTTCTTGGGAGATTTATTTTCTTTAAACAGCTCGCCAGCTCGCTATCGTTTCGAAAACAAATCTCCCAAGAACTCTTGCACGAAGGCAAGAATAATAAGCTGGATTGCTTGCTTGCCTCGTTGGCGAGTAAACGAGCACGCTCCATTTTTTGATACTCAATCAAAAAACGGAGTCCTTGAGGCAGGATGCCCTGTGGGTACGCATACGCTCGCAATGACGCAACGAAATACGTCTAAAGTAAAACGGTGCAATAACAATGTAATGAACAGCTCACCGCTCACTGTTCATCATTCACTTATTAACGAAACGGCCTTTTCACCTTTCACTTCTCACTTTTCACTCCCCCAAACCCCCGCCTTCACCCTTGCCGAAGTCCTCATCACCCTCGGTATAATCGGGATTGTCGCCGCAATGACTTTACCCTCTCTTATTGCTCGACACCGTTCAAAAGTTCTTGAAGCACAGTTTCACAAACGTTATAACGAAGTTCAACAAGCTCTTTTGATGATTAAAAAAGAAGAAATCCCGATTTACGGTAATTTGTATGGACGTACGCTTCAACCATATTTGACGGCGCAATTCAAAGGTGCTAAGGGCGTTTATTTTCCTTTTTGGAACAACCCCGAACAGCAAAAAAGACTGTTTGGTTTTGAGCTGCCTGTATATAAGACATTTGATAAATCACAGCAATTCGATTCCGGTGCTATGGATGATGGCTGCGTAATTGTCAGCAAAGAATTTTTTATATTTATGAATTCTGATAGCAACAGTACAACGTATATTCAGATTATATTAGACATTAACGGCCTGCAAGGTCCTAATATTGTTGGTTATGACGTTTTTGTTTTTGAACTCGACAAAAACGATAGTTTAAAGCCAAGGCCAAATACCCGAAAAGATTTGTGCGCCTCAACATCTGCCGGTGGAAATCAAAATGGGAGTTATTGCAGTTTTTATGCAGTGACTGACAGAGATTACTTTAAAAACCTCAACTGGTAACAAAACATTATGCGGTATTAATCAAGCCGGAATATGTTACTTAACTTCCCAGGTTGTGCCGTCTTTTGTATCTTTCAGAATGATGTTTTCTGCATCAAAAGCTGTGCGGATTTTGTCGGCTACTTCCCAATTCTTTTCTTCGCGTGCTTTTTTGCGGTATGCAAGAAGTTCATCCATTGACGCAAAATTTTCGCCCAATTTTTCGGAAATTCTTTTGACAACTTCATTAACTTCTTCTTCTGAAAGCGAGGCTTTTTCAAAACTGAAACCGAGCGCCGACGCAAGTGTAAACAGCGTTGCAAACGCGTCTTTTTCATCTTTATTTGCTCTATTAGCCAAATCAAAAAGAACGGCAAGCGCTTTTGATGTATTTAAATCATCATCCATGGCTTCTACGAATTCTTTGTATGCGTCGGTTTTTGTGATGTCAAAATTTTCATCAATGTTTGCGCGTTTCGCGTTCAGCATTCTTTTTACGCCTGCTGAAGCCGAAGCCAGCGACTCATCGCTGAATTCAACCGGCATTCTGTAATGGTTTGTCAGAATAAAGAAGCGGATTGTGTTTGCGTCGTATTTTTTCAACAAATCGTCGATTGTCAAAAAGTTCCCGAGAGATTTTGACATTTTTTCTTTATTAATTGTCACAAAACCGTTGTGAAGCCAGTAATTGACAAACTTGCAGCCGTTAGCGCATTCTGATTGAGCAATTTCGTTTTCGTGGTGAGGGAAAATCAAATCCGCCCCGCCTGCATGAATATCAATTGTTTTGCCAAGGTATTTGCGGCTCATTGCAGAGCATTCAATGTGCCAGCCCGGACGGCCGACGCCCCAAGGGCTTTTGTATCCGAATTTTTCGTCTTTTTTCCAGAGCGCAAAGTCAAGCGGGTCTTCTTTTTTGTCGCCGACTTCAATCCTTGCTCCGCTTTCAAGCTGGTCAATCGGCTGCTTTGAAAGGCTTCCGTATTCAGGGAATTTTTTCACTCTAAAGTACACATCGCCGTCGATTTCATAAGCATAGCCTTTATTTATCAAATCTTTTACCATTCCAATCATTTCGCCCAGAGTTTTGGTTGCAAAAGGCTCAATATCGGGTTTTAGAGTATTTAAAGCTTTCATCGAGTTTTCAAACTGTTTGTACCAGTATTGAGAAACTTCTTCGGGAGTTTTGTTTTCTTTTTCAGCTTTTTTAAGGATTTTGTCGTCAACGTCTGTGACGTTACGGCAGTAAGTGACATCATAGCCTTTGAATTTCAAGTATCTATAAAGAACATCCCAGGTTATGTAGCATCTTGCATGTCCAAGGTGCGCAAAATCATAAACGGTCGGGCCACAGACGTACATTTTAACTTTATTTTCTTCAACAGGTTTGAAATCTTCGATTTGGTTGGTAAAAGAATTGTGTAACTTCATATTTAAAATCCCTCTTTTTCCATAATTTTACTACAAACAAAATCAAGTGTTAACAATTGTAAATAAATAATAAACTTAAGCAATTTTTGTATATAAAAAATACTTATAAAGTATATAAAAATAAAAACGAGGTATTATTATGACAATTAATGAAGTGAATGGTGCAAATCAGCCGCAAAAAGGCTACACAAAAGTTACTGTAAAAGACAAAGATTCCGGTGAAAGTTTTGTAATTGACTTTAGGAATGCAAGAGTCAAAGGTAATGTTGCGGAATGGACTATCAAAGACGGTAAGGTCTATGACAAAGACGGTCAAGAAGTTAAAGACAATGAGCTTGAAGTAACAAAATATCAGGCAGCATTGATTAAAGCAGCAGCAGAGGGCGACGGCGACGGAAAGCGTTTGGATACAAACGATTTGGTAGGTGGCTTGTATGGCGAAAAAGCCGAAGAAGAACTTCAGAAAGCAAAATCAGAATATCATGTTATAAAAGATGATGTAAATAACCCTCCGGCTCGCGGAGGTGATGCAGATGCGCTTGAGCATGGCTTGATTTATGCAAATGTTGAAAATGCGAAAGGCGAAAGAGGACATCTGGAAATTCAGCTTCTTGAAAAGGAGCAGCCGCTGGCATCTCCTCCGAAAGACAAGGCTTGGTATGAATTTTGGAAATAAATAAAAAATTTAAGGGCGGTTTAACCGCCTTTTTTATTAAAATTTGTTAAAAGATGAAAATTCAAAAGACAATTTTTAAGTCTAAAAATACTTTTAAATAATATAAGAATACTAGGATTAATCTACGGGGAAAGGATTGGATTATTATGGTTGAAATGATTAACAGAATTGAAAAAAGACGTCCGAATGACAGAATTATTTTGAAGGATCTTAAAACAGGCGCAACAAAGACCTATGAAATTCCTGTCGGGAAAAGAGTTATTTATGGAAAGCAGGAATTTGATATGAGTAAAGTTCCAAACGGTCAGTTAAAACTTTCCGGTGAAAATATTCCGGATTCGGACTTTTACCTTGCCGGTCTCGCGCTTGAGCATATGGACGTGAATAATGATAAAAAAATTGATGAATATGACAGCGATTCTGAGATGGCAGGCAGATTAAACAGAAAACTCTCCTCTTCAAAATATTATGTCAAAGATGTTGATTGTTTCAGTGATGCCGGAATATACAAAGGCGAAGGCGGAGCTATATTTAGTCAGGATTCCGGTAAATTTTTCCAATTTTATATTGAAAACAAAGACGGACAGAAATAAATTTTATCTAATTTACAAAATATCAAATATTTTATGAACGGGTGAAATCAGTTCTTCAACAGGACAGGTTTCATCCAGTTCTAATGTAATCGTCGGAATTTTCTTTTCTATTCCGGCGTAAGTTCCAAAACTTCCCGGGGTTGGATAGCCGATACTTTCTTCAACCGGATAGTTTATAATTTTTGAAATCTTTTCGGAAATTTCTTTTGCGTCACCGTCGTAATTTACGACTTTGAAAGGCGCATGGAGCGTTAAAATCAACGATGGTTTGTATTCTTCAATAATCTCCATAACAAAACGGGTTTCGATTTCGCTTGCCGGTCTTTCGCCGCCAAAAAATTCGTCGCGCGCTGTGAATTTCCAGTTTTGTGTCGGAAAATTCCTGTTTAAGTCAACGCCGTTAGCATTGGTTCGTTTGCCAAGCTTCATTCCGTCAGGGTTTAGGCAGGGAATGAAAAGAAGATTTCTTATTGTTTTCTCTGGATTGTGTGAAGAATATGAGAGCTCCCCTTGAGGATATAAAGTTTTGTTTGAATTTCTTTTCAAATACTCTTCAATCAAAAACTTTCCCTGCGGTTCATCGCCGTGAAAAATTCCGATTACAAGAACCATACGCTCATTTTGTGGCTCTGTTTTTGTGCCGAGCAGACAAATTTCATTGCCAAGTTGTGTTTTTGCTGTTTTTAATATTTTGAACTGCTCATTACTCACTGTTTACACCTCACGCAAACAGCGCTTCTATAAATTCTTTGCTGTCAAAACTCTTTAAATCTTCCATTTTTTCGCCAACGCCGATAAGTTTTACAGGCAATTTCATGTCTTTTGCAACCGCAAGCACAATCGCGCCTTTTGCCGAGCCGTCAAGCTTTGTGAGCGCAACTGATGTAAGGTTTACTGCATCAAGAAAAACTTTTGCCTGCTGCAAGCCATTTTGGCCGGTGTTTGCGTCTAAAACAAGCATTGTTTCGCGTAAATTTTCCGGTGCATTTTTGTCAATCACGGATTTGATTTTTGAAAGCTCTTCCATGAGGTTAAATTTGTTTTGAAGACGTCCTGCTGTGTCAACGAGAATTACATCGTAATTTTCGGATTTTGCCTTTTGAATTGCTTCATAAACAACTGATGCAGGGTCGGCTTTGTCGCGTCTAACAATGTCAGCTCCGGCACGTTTTGACCAGATATCAAGCTGTTCTTCGGCTGCGGCGCGGAAGGTGTCGCCTGCGGCTATTAAAACTTTTTTGCCTTCATTTTTGAACTTATAAGCGAGTTTTGCGATTAAAGTTGTTTTTCCGACGCCGTTTACACCTGTGATAAAGTAAATATTCAGCTCATTTTCTTTGTAACCGAGTTTGTTATCTCCGGCTTCTTTGAGCGTTTTGAGGAATTCTTCTTTCAGATAATTTTTAACATCAGAAGGTTTGATTTTGTCTTGTAAGCGTAGTTTGTCGACAAGTTCTGCTGCATAATTTACGCCTAAATCCGCAGAAATCAGCAAATCCTCCATATCGTCAAGTACAAATTCGGAGAATTCTTCTTCTTGCCCGACTCCCTCAACAACATTTGTAACAAGATTTTGTGCAGTGTTGGAAACAGCTTGTTTCAGGTTATTAAATTTATCCGAAAAGAATTTGAACATTATTTAAGTCCGTTTTCAACAATTACTTTTGCAAGAATTCCGTTGATAAATGACGCGCTGTCATCTGTCGAATATTTTTTCGCAAGTTCCAAAGCTTCGTCAACTACGACTTTCATCGGAGCGTCTTTGATGTATAAAAGTTCAACGATTGCAATACGCAAAATATCTTTATCCATTTTGACTAAACGCTGCAAATCCCAATTTCTTGCGTGTTTTTGAATAATTTCGTCAACTTCTTTGTGATGTTTTTGGAAATATTCGGCAATTTCTATTGCGTAGCCTTTTACTTCGTTTTGGGAATCAAGAGTTGTAAATTCAGCGATTTCAAGCGCAAGAAGTGTTTTTTCCGCGATTTCAATCATTTCGTTAATTCTGCCTGACATCTCAGATGACATAACCAATGGCACTGAAACATTCGCAACTCCGATGGGTCTATTTAAATTTGTTTCGTGATTAGCTTCGTATTCTTCGATTTCGTCACGCATTGCAACGAGTGAACCGACTGCGATTTTAAGTTCGTCATTTGCGTTGCTTGTCAAAATTCTGACTGATTTAAGAATAATGTCTTCCAAATCAGATTTTGAATAGTTTGTAATTTTTTTGTCAAACTGTGAAAATAATATAAAAGCCAATTCTCTGGCTGCTCTGCGAGCTTGCATATATTTACCTCTTTGCTGTAATTTATTTTGTTCTACACGAAAAAATGTATCATGAAAAAATTTTCACGACAATAGAATATAAAATATAACTTGAAATTTTTTAAAAATAGGTTATAATAAAAGAAAAGGGCGGGACAAGTTACCGCTTGCCCCATTAAAAGCCCCTATTTGTTTGTTAGAACTAGCAGTATCAGTAAAATTATTGCTAGTTCTTCTGTTTTAACAAACATTTTATCACCTCCTTTCCTGAAAGATTAACAAATTTCAAGTTCGTGCTTTCAGATATGAAAAGTGATGCGGGCTTGCCCAAAATCTATAATAACAATAATCAGCTTTTATACATCATGCATTTATTGGATTTATAATTAATATTTATTTGGATTTAAATATTTTTCCAGGGCTTGAAACTGTAAAGAATATATGCTACAATAGTAATAGCAGTTAAAAATATTGCTTAAAGTTCATTTTATGATGGAAAGGGGCGAAGAGCCCCTTTCTTCTTGTCTAAAATCTTTCACACCAATTCCGCCGCACGATAAGAGCTTCTTACCAGAGGCCCAATTTGCCTGTGAGTAAACCCGAGATTTAAAGCAAGTTTGTCTAATTCATGAAATTCTTCAGGGGTATAATATTTTGCAACTTCAAGATGAGCTTTTGAGGGCTGAATATACTGGCCGATTGTCAAAATATCAACTCCGGCTGATTTTAAATCTTGCAAAGTTTCTTCTATTTGTTCTAAAGTTTCGCCAAGGCCGACCATCAAGCCGGATTTTGTCAGCATTTTACTATTGGCTTTTATGTATTTTAACACTCCTATTGAACGCTTATAATCACCTTGAGGCCGCGCTGTTTTGAACAAATGTTTAACTGTTTCGATATTGTGGTTGAAAACTTCCGGTTTGGCTTTGATAATTTTGTCAAGCGCGTTTGTATCGCCTTTAAAATCGGGCGTCAAAATCTCAATTTTAACATCAGGCGACAGTTTTCTTATTTCAAAAATACATTGTGCAAAATGTTCAGCACCGCCGTCCGGTAAATCATCGCGGGTTACTGATGTTATAACGGAATATTTTAAGCCCAAATCCTTCACAGCCTGTGCAATATGTAAAGGTTCTTTAAGGTCAAGCGGTTCAGGTTTTTGACAGTCAATGTTGCAGTAGCGGCAGTTGCGAGTACAAACGTTACCCATAATTAGAAAAGTGGCTGTATTACTTATGTAGCACTCGTTTTTGTTCGGACACCTTGCATTTTCACAAACAGTATTAAGGCAGTTTGTCTTTAAAATTCTTCTTACATTTTTGGTTTTTTCTGTGTCGATAATCGGTCTTTTTAAATATTCCGGGAGCCTTTTTTGCATTGCCACTTCCTTTTTTTTAATTTATATTATATAATAAAAAGTACAAGGAGAAACAGTATGAAAAAATTTTTATTAATTCTTTGTTTACTGGCATTCACGGGTGCAGCTTATGCTGAAGTAGATTACAACAGAAATTACAGTCCTCTCTCAGTTGGTGAAACCGATAAATATTTTAAAGATTTGAATTCTTGGGATTCGCGAAACCTTTATGTTCCGGGACAACCATATAACCAGCCTTATGATTATAGTTATCAAGGCGGATATGATCCATCACAATTTGGCTACCGTGAAAGAACGATTGACTCTGGTGACGGCCAGAACTCAGCAGCGGCTCCAAAAATGTACACAAACCAAGGTGCAAATGTTAATGCCGCTAAAAATGAAGATGGTACAACTGTCAAAGTTTCTACGCCGCGTCCAAATACCGGTTACAGATGGGGCAAAAACCCTTATGAAATCTATTACAACTTCGGGGCAACCGGTTTCAAGAGCAAAGGCTACGGACAGGATTACGGACAAAATTAGTCTGTGCTAAGAAAATCACAATTATAAAAACAGGAGATGAAGAAATTCTCTCCTGTTTTTTTAACTTTGATGTGCGCCCATGGAGGATTAAAGTTTTATTTTAATGCGCAAAGGCATTCAAAAATCCCTTCTGAATATGTCGGATGAGCAAAACATACTTCTTTCAGTTTTTCAACAGGAATTTTGTTCTGCATTGCAATGATAACTTCATGAATTAAAGCCGAGGCTTCTTTTGAAACAATGTGCGCACCGATGATACGGCCGTTTTGTGCAAGAAGTTTAATAAACCCGTCAGTTGAGTTGTCGCAGTGGGATTTGCCGAGTGCGGAGACCAAATATGTTGATTTTTGGTATGTTCCGGCTTCCAAATCCTGTTCACGCACTCCAACCCAGGCTATTTCGGGATTTCCGTATATTACGGACGGGATTAAGCCTTCACAAAATGGAATTTGAGAGGTTTCGGAGAACGCCTGCTTAATTGCGAAATGCGCAAGCTGAATTGAGCCGTAAACATCACCCAAATATTTTACACCGTCGATTTTCTTCTGTTCGACCGGTTTCCTTCCGGTTGCCATAAGAATAAAATCCGCGCTTATGTTTTCTCCGTTTGAAAGCGTAACTTTGCAGTCGTTAGCGTTTGCGCCGCTGTTGCAGTCGATTTTTTCAACCGAGGTTGAGGTGAAAAATTTGATTTTTTTTGATTTGAAAATTCTTTCAAGCCGCTTGGAAACCTCAATGTCGGCAAGCGGAAGAAGATGTCCGGCAAGTTCAACCACTGTGACTTCGACTCCGAAAGAAGAAAAAATCCGCGCCCATTCAGTTCCGATTGCGCCGGAACCCGTAATAACGACTGATTTCGGAAGTGTTTTTAAATTCAAAATATCATCTGAACTTAAAATAAATTTCCCGTCAAAGTTGAAACCCGGCGGAATTGCAGCTTTTGAACCCGTTGCGCAAATGATTTCTCCGCATTCGTAAACCTCATTTCCGGTAGAAATTGTGTGTGAATTTATAATTTCTGCAGCTTCTTTAATTACAACAGTTCCGGAGTTTTTCAGCGCAAGCTCAAGGTTTTTGCGAATTTTTGCAACGACTTCATCTTTGTGAGCCATAACTTTTTCAAAATCAACCTTGACGCCTTCTGTTTCAATCCCAAGACAAGCCGAGTTTTTCATCTCTTCAAAAAGTTCTGCCGAATGAAGAATTGTTTTTGTCGGAATACAGCCGCGGTTAAGGCATACTCCGCCGATTAAATCCTTTTCAAAAAGTACAACTGTTTTGCCAGCCTTTCTTGCCTGAAAGGCTGCTGTATAGCCAGCCGGGCCGCCGCCAATTATACCAAAATCATATTTCACAATTTGCCTCGCTTTATGTTCGTTAAAAACGATTTTATTATAGCATGAATTAGAATTTAATCGGGTAATCATCGGGAATTTTCCAATTGTTGCAATAAATTATATAGGTACAATATTCCGGGGTAGATATTCCAGAATTACCGGTATAAGCTCTACACAACTCCAGGAAGGTGTCTCTTTGTTTGTCTAAATATGCACATGTCCAAACAGGATAGGCGTTTGCAGTAGGAACAAGTTTTCCGTTACGAATCTCAAGAGTAAAACTAAAAAGATTTTTCCCTCCTACAAACTTCTTATTACCACGATTTGTTGTTGAAACATAAAATCGGCCAACTGTTCCTGATTCCTTAGTAGCTATAGAATCGCTGTTAAATGTTGTATAGGTACTAAATAATACTGCTCGGCCGTCAGCCAGCTCATGCCATCTTGTAAAATTTTTAGTACTTTCGTTACCATAGTCGCCCACAAAATTATGAAGTGCTCCGGTTGAATCATATACTTTATAATTTTCGGAATTTTGTTTGATAGTTTGCGTAATCTTCATATATCGGCCAAAATATTTTTGAAAAAATTCTTCGGGATCGACAGTGTTAGTCCCAGTCATACCACCAGTATAAGGCCAATTCCAATAAATTGCGTCTTCGTTATCAGCTTGAGAGCGCTGAATTATCTGAGTGAATTCGCTGTAAGATTTTTTTAATTCCGTTTCTACAACTCGCCTGCGATAGGCTCCCATAAGATTAGGTATTGTTAGTGCGGCAATAATACCGATTATTCCAAGAGTAATTAGGACTTCTGCTAATGTAAAGCAGGGAGAATTCAGACTACCTAATGCCCCCCCCCCCCCGGGTGAAATCCGCTCTATGATTGAGTTTTAACATAATTACCTCCTTTTTTATTTGATTGCTGATAAACTAATTATCTTGTGTATACGCGCGGCAGACGAACCTTTAAGCGGCATGTGAGTTCGTAATTTATTGTGTTCAGAATTTTTGCCCATTCATCAATTGTATTATTTTCATCCAGCAGGGTTATTACATCTCCCGGCTGCGCTTCAATTCCGGTTATATCAAACATCATTTGATCCATTGTGATGTTACCGATTTGCGGAACCTTTTGACCGTTTAGAATCCCTGAAATTTTGTTCGAAAGCCCGCGCGGAATTCCGTCTGCGTATCCTAAGGGTACAGTTGCAATTTTTCTTGTGCCTTTTGCAATGTATGTGTGGCCGTAGCTTACGCCTTCGTGGTCATGCGCCTCATGGATGTGTACAATTCTGCCTTTCAGCGACAAAATTTGTTTAAGTTTCGGAATTTTCATCTCTCCGTCCGGCGGAAAGTCCGGATAAAGCCCGTAAAGCGCAATTCCGGCTCTGCGCATGTTTGAATTCGGTACATCATAACACATTTGTCCGGCTGTGTTTAAAATATGCAGCAAAAGTCCGTCTGTGTTAATTTTTGAGATTACATTGTTCCACTTGTCGATTTGCTGTCGGGTTTTTTCGCGGTTTTCAGCATTGGCAAGATGGGTGAAAATCCCTTTAAAATCTATGAAATCACAATTTCTTATCTCGTTTATAAAATCAACAGCGTTTTCAGCGGCAACTCCGATTCTGTTCATTCCGGTATCAATTTTGACGTGCACTTTGGGCTTGATGCCTGTTCTTTCAAACGCCTGGCGGCAGGCTGTGATGTGTTCTTTTGAAAAAACAGAGATTGCCAAATCTAATTTCGTTGCGCTTTCGACGGCCCACACCGGAACTGCTCCCAAAACAAGAATATCGGCTGAAATTTTTGCATTTCGCAGGTCAGCGCCCTCGTCAATTGAGGCGACGCCAAGCATATCAGCTCCGCTTGCAAGAAGCGTCGGGGCAAGCATTACAGCACCATGTCCGTATGCGTCCGCTTTAACAACTGCTAAAAGTTTAACATCTTTTGGAGTTTGGGAACGAATTGCTTTGATATTTTGAGCAAGATAATCAAGATTTATTTCAACCCAGCTGTCCCTGTGAATATTTACATTCGATTGCTTAACATTTCTCATAGGATAATTATAAGACGGAAAATTTTCAATGCAAGAGAATTAAGACGTGAATGTGTGTGCTTCTGTTTGTATGCTAAAATTGTTGCAAAATTTTTGAAATTTGATATAATTAATAGGTGTCTTTATAGTTGCACATTTTAATTACATAATAAGGAGCTAAAAATATGAAAAAGCAGACTATGATTGAATTTCCGGGGGGGGGGGGCGTCCTGTAACCCAGCTCCTGTAAGGTTTTTTTTAAAATTTACATTGTTGGGGCAGTTCATGTCGTTCTTGGGAGATTTATTTTCTTTAAACAGCTCGCCAGCTCGCTATCGTTTCGAAAACAAATCTCCCAAGAACTTCTTTGCGAAGAAACAGAGTAAAAATGAAACGAACAGCTCACCGCTTACTGTTCACCGTTTACTAATTAATGAAACGGTCTTTTCAACTTTCACTTCTCACTTTTCACCTTTCAAAAAACCTGCTTTTACAATGGCGGAGGTTCTAATCACCCTTGGCATTATCGGTTTAGTGGCTGCCATGACAATGGGCAGCGTAATAAATAAATTCAAAGAAAGAGAAATCGTTGCAAAGCTGAAAAAGGTTAATACAATTCTCTCGCAAGCTCTTGTCAGCGCAATTGATGAGCAAGGGACTATTGATACATGGGATTTGATAAAAGGCGATGACCCGGAGGGTTCTGCATTTTTGCTGGTAAATTATTTTGAAAGATATTTTAAAATACTCTCTAATTGTGAAACCAAGCAAAGCTGTGTTGGCACAAAGCCTTATAAATATTTAAATGGAGTAAATCATATAGATTATTCAAATCAAAGAGCATACAAACATGTTGTATTATCGGACGGCACACTTTTAATCTTCCATGTTGATAGAGAATTCATAAAGTGCACAAATTCTAAATATGTCTGTGCTACGGTCTTTGTTGATACGAATGGTTATTTTAAAGGTCCAAACCAGTTTGGCAAAGACTTTTTTATGTTTGCCATTAAAAAAGATAAAATTGTTCCTTATGGTATGCCTAATTTTGAATCGGGATGCAATAAAAACGTTGGATCTGGATACGGGCTAACTTGCGGCGCTTGGGTTTTGTTCTATGAAAACATGGACTATTTACACATGTAAGCGTCGCCTCAAACATAATATATCCGCCTTTTCTCTATTTCTAAACAAATATAAACTAATTGTCACAAAAATAAGTTTAATCTATAATAGAAAAAGAATTGCGAGGTGAATTATGAATTTGGAACATTTGAAGCAGACTGACCCGGTTGTGGCAGAACAGATTGAAAAAGAACTGGAAAGACAACAAAATACGATTGAACTTATTGCGAGCGAAAACTGCACATCTTTAGCGGTTATGGAAGCTTCGGGAAGTGTTTTGACAAATAAATATGCAGAAGGAAAACCTCACAAAAGATTTTATAACGGGTGTGAACACATCGATATAATAGAAGAAATTGCACAGAAACGTGCGTGTGAACTGTTCGGGATGGAGCATGCAAACGTTCAGCCTCACAGCGGTGCGCAGGCAAATATGGCAGTGTTTATGTATGCGCTTAAGCCCGGCGATAAAGTTTTAGGAATGGATTTGTCAAACGGCGGACACCTTTCGCATGGTTCACCGGTGAACTTTTCAGGGCTTTATTTTGACGTGAAAAGTTACGGCGTTGACGATGAAGGCAATATTGATTATGAAAACGTCCGCAAAATGGCGCATGAACATAAGCCTAAACTTATTATTTGCGGGGCCTCAAACTATTCAAAAATTATTGACTTCAAAAAATTCCGCGAAATCGCTGATGAAGTTGGCGCATATTTGTTAGCTGACATTGCGCATATTGCAGGTCTTGTTGTTGCGGGACTTCATCCGTCACCGGCGCCTTACGCTGATTTTGTGACAACTACAACCCACAAATCACTTCGCGGGCCGCGCGGCGGGATTACAATGTGCAAAGCCGAACATGCCGCAGGTATTGATAAAGCTGTTTTCCCGGGTATGCAGGGAGGGCCTCTGGAACATATTATTGCAGCTAAAGCCGTTGCGCTTTTAGAGGCTTCAAAACCGGAATTCAAAGAATATGCGGCGCAAATTATCAAGAACGCAAAAGCACTTGCGCAAGGGTTGATGGATGAAGGAATGGACATTGTCGGTGGTATGACAGAAAACCATCTTATGACCCTCGACTTGAGAAGAACAGGCAAAACCGGCAAAGATATGGCTAATGTTCTTGAAAAAGTCGGAATAACCGCAAACAAAAACACAGTTCCAAATGACCCGCAAAGTCCGTTTGTAACAAGCGGTATTCGTCTTGGTACACCTGCCGTTACAACAAGAGGATTCAAAGAAGAAGATATGATAGAAGTTGCAAAAATTATTGCATCTGCGATATTTTCATCAGATAATGAAATCGGACTTACCAACTTAAGAGAACGTTCGCTCAAGTTGTGTAAAAAATATCCGCTTTATCAGGATAACTAGCGGACGATGAATTGCAGGGATAAAGATGATTATTAAACTTACACATGCTCATATAATAGGAACAATTATTGCTTACATATTCGGGGTATTTTTGGTGCCTCTTGTTATAAATTTTTCAAAAAAAGAAGGCCTTGTTGACCTTCCTAATGAGCGTAAAATTCATACAATACCGGTTTCGCGCCTTGGAGGGGTGGCAATCTGGGCAAGTACAATGCTTACATTTTTGATGCTTGTGTTTTTGAGTTATTACCCGTACGGGAGTCTTTTATCAGGGATTTTGCTCGGAAGTTCTTTGATGTTTTTACTCGGGCTTGTGGACGATGTTTATAATCTTGATGCAAAGTTCAAATTATTTCTCCAGCTTTCAATTGCAACAGTTGTATATCTTTTAGGCGTAAAAATCCATTCAATTCCGTTTTTTGGCGGTATAGATTTAGGATTTTGGTCATATCCAATAACTTTGTTGTGGATTGTCGGAATTTCGAATGCCGTAAACTTTATTGACGGAGTTGACGGACTTGCAGGGTCTGTTATTACAATAAATTCTATAACTTTAGCGATTATCGCAATATCAATGAACCCTTCAAATCCTATTGTTGCATTAATTGGATTTATTCTGGCTGGTTCAATGCTTGCGTTTTTAACCTACAACTTTAATCCGGCAAAAATCTTTATGGGTGACAGCGGGGCTTTGTTTTCAGGCTTTTTATTGGCAGCAATCTCAATAACAGGTGTTATGAAAGCTGCAACACTTACAATTCTTCTGCCTTTTGTTGTTTTGGCGGTACCGATTATGGATATTGTTTTCAGTACATTAAGAAGAATTTGCAAGGGCAAATCTCCGTTTGTAGCAGACGCAGAACATCTTCATCATAAACTTTTGCATGCAGGGTTTTCGCAGAAAAAAACAGTTTTAATTTTAACTTCAGTTGCAATTGTAGCCGGCGCAATTGCGTCGCTCATTATGGGGCCTAATACCATAAAACATTATGCAGTGTGCATTCTGGTAATTGTTTTTGTCATGTTGTTACTAAATTTCATAAAAGTATTGACAAAAAAATAATTATGTGGTATCATCCTTTGTGGATTTAATTACTCAGTTTTAGTCATGTGTTTTTAGTGTTCACTGGCTTAAAATATTTAAGTGTAAATCTGCCATATATATATCGATAGCCAGGATGAAAATCCCGGTATGAGAGATACTATTTACGTGTTGTTAGTTAAGTAAGGGTTTATTAACTATGAGTGTAAAGGCAGTACAAAATTATGAAAACAGAAATCAGTTGTCAAATGTTTTGACATCAACAGTAGTAGGTGGACTTGTCGGTTTCAGTGCAAAGTACAGCATTCCTTTGAGTAAAAGAGAAACGCAGAATGTTGATTACAGAGCAATTCTGAACATTGGCTATAAAAACGCCAATGTCAAGAAAGCTAATGCGTTTAAGCTTCAAAAAACTCGCACAGCAGCTCAAGATGAGTTTATAAAAATGATTGATGACAAGGAACCTTTTAAAAATCCTTCGTTACAGATGATTGCAGAACGTCTTGGCGGCAAAACAAAACCGCTTGGACAAAAGATTTATGCAGTTATTGAAAATGATGCAAATAAAAATCTTGATTTGGAAGGGCTCACAAAAATTCTCGGAGATGAGTCTGAAGATGTAAAAGCTTTCAGTAAAGCTTTTGAAGATAAACCAGCTTTTACAAACCTTTCACTTGATGAAATTACTGCAAAATTGGGCGGTGCTGACGCGCCTCTTGCTAAAAAGGTTGCGAAGATTTTCCGTGCAAGTGAAAATAAAAATTTGAGCTTTGACACAGTTGCAAGGTCACTTGGCAATGAGTCGAAAGATGTTTTGGAAGTAAAACGCGTTTCAAGGCTTAATAATGCATTTGCAAAAGACAACCTGGATTATCTTGTAAGAAAGCTTGGCGGTGAAGCTTCCCAAGCCGGACAGGAATTTCGCAGAATTATCAAAGAAGTGGATATGAATGCAAAAAACCTTTCTAAATCTCTTAAAAAAGCTTTTTACAGAAATGAAATCTCAGGCAGATATACGGCACCGTTTGTGATTGCGGGTGCTGCAGCAGGGTTTGCAGGCGCAATCATCCATAATATGATTAAACACAACACCGAAGCGTAAATTATAAATAGCACTAAAGTCAAAAGAAGGCAGGACGAACCACCAAACGTCCTGTTTTTGGTTTGTAAATTTTTAAACTGCAGTGTGAAATATAATTAGTTTTTTAGCGCAATATCAATCTTGTTAAGCTGGCAAAAGGTTTTTAAAACGGCTTTTGCTTTCTGTATTTCAAGATGAACACTGTTGTTTTTAGTTTCTCTTACGATTTCAGAAGCCTTTTCATACATTTTTGAAGCGCCTGTCAAATAATCTTTTTGGCGCTGCGATTTCATAAGGCCAAGTTCCTGGAAATATTGTCCGTATTGCAGATAAAGCCTTGATAATAAATCATTTAAACCATATTGACGTGCTGTAATAATTGCATTTTCAATATGGATTTTTGCGCTTTCAAAATCTGAAACGCCGATACTTGCTTTTGCCATAACCATCTGCAGAAGAATTGCAAAGAAATGGTTGTTAATTTTCGGATTTTGCGCAACGTTTAAGGCCTGTGACGCAATATCCAAAGCCTGATGAGGGCCTTCTGTCACAAGCGCCGCATCTGCTATTAAATACCAGGTTAGTAATGCGCCAAGCGCCATTTTTTCTTTTGAAAAATATGCGATTTGGTCATTATAAATATCCATTGCCTGACTCGTTTGGTCGTTGTTTCTGAATATAATTCCAAGAAGCGATTTCAAAATGTTTTTCGTGAAATTGTCGCCGTTGTTGTTCGCAAAAGTTACGACCTGGAACAAATCTTCCTGAAGTCCGTTGTATTTTTTCCGCAGAATATTGTTGATTATGTTAATGAAATTCCATCTTGTAACGCAATCGCCGGCCATTGTTTTTGATTGATATGCTTTTTGAATTTCTTCAAGTATTTTCTCGGATTCAGGAATGTCTCCCTTCATTGTGTTTGCAAAAGCCAGCGCAAGCTTGCATTTGCACTCAAAAGTTTCCTCGGTTAAATGATTTCTTTCAACAATATCAAAAAGAATTGTCAGGATTTCAAAACATCTGTTGTTGCCCTGAATTATTAGAGCGTTTGCAAGAACAAGATATGAATTAATCCAGGTTTCATAAATTATCTCCATCGGAATTGTCGGATGCGGCTCGTTTTTGCCGAGGAATTCGTCAAAGGCCGGCATAATTTCATTATCTATAAGATTTATAATTTGTCCGCAGTTGCCGATGTTTAAAAGCGCATTGAGTTTTGTGGATTTGACAAGTGCAATTTCCAAATTCTGTTCCGGCTTCATTTTCTCTAAAACCGCATCAACGCATTCGACTTCACCGAAATAATGACCTGTTTTGCGGCAGCAGCTTGCCATATATCCCAAAAGTTCGATTTCGCGCGGGCTGTCGCCTATGCTTTTTGCATTTGAAATCGCGTCCGGAAGATAATCCATTGCTTCTTTCGGATTAAAGTCTGCTAAAAGCTTTCCAAGACGTTCGCAAATGTTGTAACGTGTTTTTAGGGTTTCGGTATCATCGAGTTCGTTTATCAATGCAAGGCATTGTTTTTGCGAAATCGCATAAAGATTTGTGTCACCGATTGCAGAAGCCAGTCTTGTGTTTTTTGTCCAGATGTCAAGTGCAAGTTTTGTGTGTTTTAAATTCTGTGCAATAATCCCTAAAATTGCAGTAGAATTCATTGTGAAACCGGTAAGCGAGGTGAAAATTTGTTTGTTAATATCATCGAATTTGTCATCACTTTTTATGGTTTTTACAAGGGTTTCCCAAAGATAAAGGCTTCTGAACCTGTAGTAAATATCGTTCATCGGTTCAATGTAATTTGCCTGCTGCAAATAGGCGATTATGTCACTGAAATCTTCATCACGATACTGGAAGATTTGTTTGATAAGATTAAGGTTTATTTTATCACCCAAAACTGCACAGCCCATAAGTGTCATGTAAGCTTTTAAATTTTTATCCTTTAATATTTGTAGACGTCTGCTAATGACATCTGTAAAAGTCTGCGGAATAGAAAAATCACCGTTAGCAGATTCCATATAAAGCTGAAGAGCCTGTTCTAAATATGCGGGGTTTCCGTTGCTTTGAAGGAAAAGCTGGCGTTTCAATGTGTCTTCAAGTTTTGGGAAGTTTTCTTCGCCTTCTTTTGCGTCTGCAAATAAGAACATTTGTTTCGCATCAAGCGGCGCAAGGTAAACATCCATAAATATCCCGTCGGTTTTCATGTCCGGGAAATAGAAAAAGCCTTTTGCCGGTTTATGCTCATTGTAAACAAGGATTATCTTTAAGTCGTTAAAGATGTAATCTTTTTTGATAAAATTATTCAAAAATTCGTAGGAGTATCCGTCAATACATTCAAAATTGTTTATGACAAATACAAATCTGCTGTATTGAATAATTTTGTCGAAAATTTTGTTTAGAAGTTCAAAATATTTTGTTTTGTTTGAAAGAATTGTTTCAAAAGTTCCGTTGCGCGTCGGGTAGAGAAAATTCAACAAATCATTGACTTCCTCCAAAGTCAGATATGGAAATTCATTCTGAAAATATTTTGAGGCATCTTTTCTGAATTTGTTGTTGTTTATGCAAAAATTCGGCAGACTGAAAAGGTTCAAAATAATATCCTGCAGCAATCCCCCCGGGGTTAACTGGGTAATCGGCGTGCAGTTTCCGTAAAACCAGACATAATGTTTTTCATGGAGTTCCTGCATTATGTGTGATATAACAAGGGTTTTTCCGGTACCTTTGGGGCCGCTTAGCGACATAACTTTTTTGTCTTGCGAAAGAATGCTTTTTACAAGAATATTTTTTGCGCTCTGCTGGGCAACCGTGTTTTGTGAAGCAGCTTCGAATAAATTCGGCTGTTTATTTTCTTGTTTTTGAGGAAACGGATATTTGCATTTTCTGCAGTTAAGAGCGTTTGGGAAATTTACACTCTTACATTGCGGACAAATTTTCAAAATTTCTTTTCCGCAATTTTTACAAACCAAATCAAAAATGGTATTTACTGTGTTGCAATTTTTACAAACTAAGCCGGTTCTTGTTTTGCAATACGGACACTTCAATGCGTCATCCGGAATAGTTTTTTTGCAAATGGGACATTTCATTTTGTTTAATCCTGATTAATTAAACGCCTGCTTAATCTTTTCCATCAGCTTGAACAAACGTTTTGAAACTTCGGATTGCGAGATATTTAATTCTTCGGCAATCTCTTTTTGAGTCATACCATTATCATAACGCAATTTATATATTTGTAAATAGTTTTTGTCAGGATTTTCTTTGTTTATTTTCTCAAGCGAATTCATGAAGTGCTGTAGAATTTCTTTTTCAAGAAGAACATCCTCCGGAGATTCTGTTATGTCTGCAGTTTCATAAATTATTTTTGTATTTGCATAATCATTTGTGCGGCTCGGCGCTTCGTCAATAGAAACTTCTTTTGTTGGGGTAAAGCCTTCTTTTGTACGGCGAAGTCTGCCTGAATCCTTTAATACATTCAGAATAGAAGTCGTTGCAATTTTTTTTAGATACGCCTCAAGAGTTGCATCAGAAGTAATAGTTTTGACAATATTCAATGACCTCTTGCAGGTTTCATTGAAGAAATCATCGTACAAATCCTCATTATTTGCAAATTTTCGGTCGTTTTTTATTATTCTCTCTATTAAGTCTATCTTATCTTGTGTAAATTCCACTATACAATAATCCTTTAAACTATTTACAATATAACATAATTACAAATTAATTATAAGCCCCAGTTTAAAATTAGGCGTAGGAATCTCGCCCGGAGCGGGTTTAACCACTTTCATGGTTTCTTTAACAGTTCGTAACACAATGTCATTTATCTGATTAGAACCGCTTGATTTTGTAATTTGTATATTTTCGACAGTCCCGTCGTTTTTGAGTTTAAGCTCAACTTTCACTTGATTTGAATATGCATATTCGGTTGCAAGGAGCAAGTCACTTGAGAGTGAAAGCCTGATACTTTTTCCGGCTGTTTGAAGGTATCTCTTAACTTTGTCGCTGTAAGAAAGGTAATCCGGAACTTCCCAGGTCAGACTTTTAACAGAAATGTAAGGAACCGGGGTTGCTGAAGGCTTTTTCTGCTGTGCTGATGCAGAAGCCGGGGCAGCCTGTTCCTGCTTTGCAGCGGGTTTTTCTGCTTTTGGCGAAGGCTTTTTCGCTGTTTCAGGTGCGGGCGTTGGTTTTGCCGCGGGCGAAGGTGCCGGTGAAGGTGAAGCCTGTGATGGTGCGGGTTGAGCAGGAGCGCTGTTATTTGTCATCAAATCAGTATTATCAGGTGTTTGAACAGTATCTTCACCTGCTGTTGGGATATTTTCGTCAATCGGGTTTTGTGCAAGAACATCAGAATTGTTTTTATTCTTCATGAAAAATCCAACACCGCCTGCTACTGCCAAAACCCCGACAAGTGCGGCAGCCGCAGCAATTACGGCGACTTTCTTGCCTTTTTCAGGCATTGAAACCGTGTTTTCTGAAATTCCTCCGTCATTATCAAGGAAGGTTTCATCAACATTGTCTTCATGGCTTTCTGATGAATTGAAAAGCACTTCAAGTTTGTCTTCACTTGAGTCTTGTTTGGTGTTTTCTTCTTCGCTTTCGCCTAAAAGGTCGTCTATTTCAGAAATCAAGTCGCTTGTTGAAATATCATTTTGATTTTCTTCCGGCTTAACTTCTTCAAAGCTTGCATCAACTTCTTTCAAATCATTAATACTAATTTCGTCCGGCGAAGCTGTAGAAGATAGGATTTCCGGCTTATCATTGTCAGTATTTTCTAGTTCTTCAAGACTTCCGGTAATGCTGTCAATATTATCAGCTTTTTCTATTATGTTATTAGGAGTTTCGTATGATTTTTCCTCACTAATTCCAAAATCTTCCATGTTAAGAAGCTGGTCTAATTCCTTATCCTCTGCGCTCAATGATTTTTCGTCAAAACTTTCAGGCAAGGTGCTGTTTGTTTCAGGTATCAAGGCCTCAAAATTTGAAAGTTCATCGGTTTGAGGTTCCGGATTTTGGGTTTCTTCGGGATGTTTTTGTAAAGGTTCAGTTTCAACTGACTCTTCCATATGCAAGCTATCTACTGCGGGTTCTTCTAAAGAAAGTTCTTCTTCCAGATTTAAATCCTCAGTCAAATTTCCGTCAAAAACCATTTCAGGTTCGGGTTCTGATATCTGTAATTCTTCAGGCATTAATTTTTCAGATTCAATTGTTGCTTTAACAGATTCGTGTTCTTTTGAAGGTTCTTCAAGATTTATATTATCAATGTTTTCAAGTTCGAAAGAGGGTTCGTCAAAATTGAGTTCTTCAAGGTTGTCTGAAACTTTAATTTCTTCAAAATCCATTGTCTCTGGTGAAACTTCTTCCAACTGAGGGTTTTCAGTTTTTTCTTCATGTGCGTTTAAGCCCAGGTCTTCAAAACTTAAAGCTTCATCTACTTTATCTTCTATGTGGTGTGGTTCTGTATCAACCAGTTCTATTTCTTCCAAATCAATAGTTTCCGGGGGGATTTCTTCTTTTAAAACGTTAGTTTCCACTGTATCAGTAGATGGGATTTCAATATCTTCCAGGTCGATTGTTTCTGTTTGATATTCCTCATGTGCAGAGTTGTTATGCACGTGTTCAAATTCATCAAAATCAACGGGTGTTAAAACCTCTTCAAGATTGTTTTCTGAAGATGTATTTTTTTCTGCTTCTATTGAGAAATCTTCCAGGTCACTTAATTCTAATCCATCGGCGGTTTCCTGTGCGGAAATATTTTGTTCAGGTATGTATGATTCGGTTTTGTCAGAAATTGCTTTGCTGCCTTGCAATTTGTCGTTAAGTTCTGACATATCTCCGATAGTCAAATCTTCCAAATCCGAAAAGTCAGGCATTCCTGTCATTTGTTCTACTTCAGGTTCTTCAGCAAATGTCTCGGCGGCTTCTGTCAATGATGAAGCTTCTGCAATAATATTTTCTTCATCTTCTATGATTTCTGGAGTAAGGTCGGGTATATTTCTGTCCAACTCGTTAAAGCTGTTCATTATCTCAGCTTCTTGCTTATCAACCGTTTTTTCATTGAATTTATCCAAAGCTTTTGCTGTGGCTTCAGCAGCTTTCTCATATGAAATGTCAATATCAGAAGGCTTTGTAACCTCTTTTGAGTTTTGAGCTCTGTAGGAAAGAAGTTCAAAGTTTTCAAATTCGATAAATCTGTCTCTTAATTTAGCAGATTTAACAAGTGATTTTAAAAGTTGTTTTTTGCCATTTTCGTCAATGTCATGGTCGATTAATGACAATATGCGGAAATCAGCTTCCTCAAGTTCTGAGTCTGAAAGATTTTGTGCAGTATTTCCTTCAAAATTTGAAATAAATTTTTTTAAATTTTCAACAGGAGTAAGTTTTTCTTTTTCAATAAAATAATATTCTTCATTTTGGTTATTTTTGTTGATTAATTTCGGTTCGAAAAATCCCAAAAATCTCATGGATTTTTTGTCGTTAGACATCAAAAGTACAAGATAGATGTCAGGAAGAATATCGTATATAAAATGACTTTTGGGAATAAATATAAAGTTTTCATTGAAAACAACACGAACATCCAAATGGATATTTTTGAGCATAATATCAGAAATATCAAGTTCTTCAACTATTTTGTGTATTTTGTGTATATTGTAAATATCAGAAACATCTATATTTTCACTTGCAAGAAATTTTTGCACGAGCCGTGCGCCTAAATCGTTGTAATAAGCTCTGTTTCTTGTATCTTCTTTTGCAAAATTATTGGCACTGATGCCTGCATTTTTTTTGTCGTTTTCGTCAATGTAAATTAAAGTTCCCTGTCCGGTCATTTTCAAATTCTCCTCTATACTTAATAAGATGACACGGGAATTGAAAATATTCCAATTTTCATGTAAACTTTTGTAACAAATATTGTAAAATGAACCTGTTTGAGACAAAATTATAAATGTTCAGGTTTTTATTTTAGTGTGAATAAATGTGTGTAATTTTATAAGGAGGTTTTCTCATGATAAGTGCAATTTCCAGTGTAAGTTTTCGCGGCGAAACAGACAACAAAGATTTGAATGCTTTGATTAATCAGCCCGGAAAATATTCAAATTCTGCTCAGGCCGCTCCGCTGGCTCCGGAAGCTGATCGTGCAGATTTGTCAACAAAAGCGTCGAAAGAAAAAAGTAATACAGGCAAGGTTATTGGCGGAACTTTAGCTGCTTTGGCTTTGGCATGGATTGGTCTTGGTATTGCAGTTGGCCGTAAAGGTTCAAACTGGACTAAAATTGACGAGCCGGCAGGTTTTGCTGACAACGCGAAAAACTTCTTCTTTGCAATCGGTAATTCTGCTAAAAAAGCTTATGACAGTACACTCGGAAAATGGTTTGGGAAAGCTGAAAAAGCCGCTGATGATGCTTCTGACTTAAAACCTAAAAATACACCTGATGCCGGTGAACAACCGAAAGCTTAATGAGAGAATTTATTTTTAATACATGCAAAATCCGCTTTAACAAAAAGCGGATTTTTTGTTTTTGTGTTAAAATTTCTTTATGGAAAATAAGAAAATTAAAATCGGATTAATCGGTCTTGGAACCGTTGGGTCAGGTGTATTTAAAACCTTGAAAGCTTTTGAAAACATTGAAGTAACAAAAATTGCGGTAAAAAATATTAACAAACCTCGCAATATTGAGAATTTGGACAATTCAATTCTAACAACAGACTGCCTTGAAGTTGTCAATGACCCTGAAATTGATATTCTCTGTGAACTTATTGGTGGAGTTGAGCCGGCATTTAGTCTTATAAAAAAAGCAATCGAAAACGGCAAACATATAGTAACCGCAAACAAAGAACTTCTTGCAAAACATGGTGAAGAACTTTTTAACTTTGCCGAAGAACATAACAAAGTTATTCTTTATGAAGCTGCTATTGCAGGCGGTATTCCTTTGATAATGCCTATTAAAACAATTCTGGCAGGGAATAAGATTAACAAAATCGAAGCGATTTTAAATGGAACTACCAATTATATTCTAACAAAAATGGATGTTCAAGGCGCATCTTATGCTGATGTTTTGAAAGAAGCGCAGGAGCTTGGATATGCCGAAACCGACCCGACAGGAGATGTTGAAGGCTTTGATGCGGCATACAAAATCACAACCCTTGCAACAATCGCGTTCAAACAGCGTATCAAACTTGAAAATGTTTACCGCGAAGGGATTACAAAAATTCGCGCTCAGGATATGCTTGCCGCAAACGATTTGGGCTACAAAATAAAACTCATTGCCTCCGCTAAACTTGACGAAAACGGCCGCGCTGATGTTAGAGTTCACCCAATGCTGATTTCAAGCAAATCGACTTTAGCGCATATCGATTATGTGACAAATGCAGTGAGTCTTTCAGGTTTTCCGATTGGTGATATTACGCTTTCAGGACCGGGTGCCGGGGAATTCCCGACTGCAAGTTCTGTTGTCGGAGATATTTTGGCGATTTCGGCTGAACTTGGCAAAACAGATTATCTTTTGCCGATGATGCGCTGCTGTCACAATGAAACTGCTAAATGTATTGATATCAATGACACAATGAATAAATATTATCTTTCGATTAATGCAAAAAACAACAAGGGAGTAATCGGAACAATTGGAAAAATTTGTGCAGAAAATGGCATAAGTTTGCAAAGCATTGTTCAGCGCGGAGTTGATGAAGATAACACTGCAAATATTACCGTAATTACTGAACTTGCGCTCGAAAAGAACATGAGAAAAGCCGCTGAAGCCTTTGAAAAAGATGAATTCATCAACAAAGTCAACAGCTTGATAAGAGTTCAGGTGTAATTAAGAAAGAAGCATATATGTATGACAATATAGATTGGAATCAATATCCTGGATTTAGAAATTTTCTTATAGGTATTTGTATTGTTGGATTGTTCATATTTTATTTAATGGAGCCGTCACAGCAGGAATTTGTTTGCAATACAAAAAAATGTGAGGTTGTATCAAAGAATTTTTTGGGCATTGTAATTTCAAATAAAAAAATAAAGTTTTCTGAAATAGAAAAATTTGAAATTTCTAAATCCAGAGTACGTCATGGCAGCGGAAGGTCTTCTTTTAAATCAGATAGATATTATCTCCATGCTGCTTATAAGAATGGGAATACCATAATGCTTATGGATACATCAAATCAAGCGCGTGCAAACGATGCGTTTAATCGATTAAATTCTGCACTTGAAAGCGAAGTAGTTGATATAAATATAAAATTTTAATAAAAGTGAGGAAAATATGTACTACCAAGGATTAATCAATACATTCAGAGAATATTTGCCGGTAACTGACAAAACTCCGGTCGTAACGCTTAATGAAGGCAACACGCCATTAATCAAAGCCGAAAATTTAGCTAAAAAAATTGGCGTTGACGCTGAAATTTATTTGAAATTTGAAGGCTGCAACCCGACAGGAAGCTTTAAAGACCGCGGAATGACAATGGCGGTTTCAAAAGCAAAAGAAGCCGGCTCCGGTGCAATAATTTGCGCATCAACCGGAAATACGTCAGCATCTGCTGCTGCTTACGGTGCGAAAGCAGGCATGAGAACTTTTGTTTTAATTCCCGACGGATACATTGCGCTCGGAAAACTTTCGCAGGCAATGATGTACGGCGCCGAAATCATCGCAATTCAGGGAAATTTTGATGAAGCGCTTGAATTAGTCCGTAAAATTGCAGATGAATATCCGATTACGCTTGTCAATTCCGTAAATCCTTACAGAATTGAGGGTCAGAAAACCGGTGCATTTGAGATTATAAATGCGCTCGGGCAAGCTCCGGATTATCACTTTATTCCGGTTGGAAACGCAGGAAACATCACTGCTTACTGGAAAGGCTACAAAGAATGGCATGCGTCAGGAAAGATTTCTGCATTGCCGAAGATGATGGGATTTGAAGCCGAAGGCGCTGCCGCAATTGTTAAAGGTGAAAGAATTTTCAAACCAGAAACTCTTGCAACCGCAATCCGTATCGGCAACCCTGCAAGCTGGAAGCAGGCAGAAGCCGCACGCGATGAAAGCAACGGCATGATTAATTTTGTAACCGATGATGAAATCGTTAAAGCTTACAAACTTATTGCTTCTTGCGAAGGCGTTCTGGCAGAACCCGCAAGTGCCGCATCTGTTGCAGGCTTGATTAAAGTTAAAGACCAAATCAAAGAAGGCTCGAAAATCGTCTGCATTTTGACAGGAAACGGTTTGAAAGACCCTGACAATGCGATTAGATATTCAAATGCCGATGTCAAAAAGACAACTTCAAACATGACAGATATTTTACGTGTCATGAATGTTTAGCGTAAGTTTTGAAAGTTAATAATTACAAAAAAGCTCCTGAAATGGAGCTTTTTATATATGCAGAGAAATCCTCCTTTGCATTTTTCTTTTTTGCTGAGTTGAAACTATTGCAAAAGTTTTAAAAAAAATCTATAATAAAAGAGTTAAAAAATTAATTTATATAAGGAGCTAAAGGTATGAAAAAGCAGACTATGATTGAATTTTCGGGGGGGGGGGGCGTCCTGTAACCCAGCTCCTGTAAGGTTTTTTTTAAAATTTACATTGTTGGGGCAGTTCATGTCGTTCTTGGGAGATTTATTTTCTTTAAACAGCTCGCCAGCTCGCTATCGTTTCGAAAACAAATCACCCACGAACTTCTTCGCGAAGAAACAGAGTAAAGACGAAATGAACAGCTCACCGCTCACTGTTCACCGTTTACTAAATAACGAAACGGCCTTTTCACGTTTCACTTCTCACTTTTCACTTCCCCACCCCCCCGCCTTCACCCTCGCCGAAGTCCTAATCACCCTCGGCATTATCGGAATTGTCGCCGCAATGACTTTACCCTCTATTATGGCAAGGCATCGTTCGAAAGTCCTTGAAGCTCAATTCCACAAAAGAATTTCAGAAGTTTCTCAGGCAATTATGATGCTCAAAAAAGATGAGTATTTTTCCGGAACTTTAATCGGAGAACAGATTGCTTCTTTGCTCGCTTCACAATTTAAGGGTTCGATAGTGCCTGACAGGTCGATATATTCGGCACAAAAACAATACCAAAAGACTCAAATCGGCTATGAACTGCCGACATATAAAAACTATACAAAAACTGCAGATTTTCGTAAATATAAACTTGATGATGGTGCAATAATTGTCAGTAAAGAATTTTTTATCTTTATCAATAATGATAATTATAGTTTAACAAATTATCAGATAATTATTGATGTAAACGGTCTGCAAAAACCAAACATATTTGGCTATGATGTATTTGCCTTTGAGCTTGATAAAACAGACACTTTAAAATCAATGCCTTATAGTAACGCTACGAAAGCATACTGTAACACAACTTCATCAGATGAGAGTAATGGCTGGTCATGCAGTTATTATGCAATGACAGAGAGAGATTACTTTAAGAATTTAAACTGGTAAGTTTATCCAATAACCGCTTAGAACGGCATGCCGTACATGCTTTGCATGCCGTTTTGCATCATAAACATTTGCTGGCTGCTGTCGTAGTTTTGCGGAAATTGGTTGTAATTCATTGGAGCAGTTTTCATTCTACCGTCAGAATTCTTTTTTATTTCATGAGGTTCGCGCTTTGAAACCGCTTCTTCTTTGTTGCGCTGTAAAAATTTTGGAACTGGCATTGCGTAATCATCCGCATTTTCGGATGCTTCATTTTTTTTGTAATCCAAATACATAAATCCGCCTAAATCCTGTCCGTAACCTTCCGGCGGAACGTAAGTGTTTGAATTGCCGCGTCCTTCTGCAAATACCGCAGGCGCTGCCAGTGAGATACACAAAATTATTCCTAAAAATTTTTTCAATTATTAACCCTCCATTGTTTTTTAATTATATTATAACAGAAAATTTTTTCAGACAAAGTTCCGCTATTTTTTGTAAAATCAGAAATGATTTTTATTTGTTTAAGAAGGTTCTTTGTGTTAAAAATTTATTATGGCAGTTTATTTTTTCTACGGCGACGAAGATTTTAATATTGAAAAAGAAATTGATAAACTTAAAAAAGGTTTGGATAAAAATTTTCTTGAAATGAGTTTCAAAACTTATGACAATCCGAAGTTTCCGGATTTAATTTCGGTTTTGCGTTCTCAGCCGATGATGTTTGGCAAAATGCTGGTTGTGATAAACTGCATTGATTATTTTACAAAAACTTTTGATGACAAACAGATTAAAGAAATCGAAGGCGCGATTGAAAATAATAACGAAAATCTTGACATCGCGTTTGTTGCAGCGCTTCCGCGCGACGGCGGGAAGAAACTTGACAGCCGCAAGAAGTTTTTCAAAATTCTGGCAAAACAAAATTCAAAAGAATGTGCGTCAATTCCGACATACAAAACAGCAGAACTTGAAGATTGGGTGAAAAAATCAGCCAAATCAAAATCTTTGAAAATAAATCCGGACGCGGCAGCAGCTCTGGTTTCGCAGGTTGGAAACAATCTCCGCCAGCTTGACGGCGAACTCGACAAACTTGCTTTGATGTGTTATCCGGACAAGGCGGCAACAAAAGAAATGGTTAAAGATATTTGTATTTCTAATGAAGATTTGTTTGCATTTTCTGATTTTCTGATGGCTGGCGAAAAAGACAAAGCGCTTTTGGAATATCGAAAATTATTAGAAAAAAAATATCCGCTTGAAATTCTTTCAACCTTGCAGACAATGCTTAGACGCTGGATTGTGATAAAAGCAAAAGCGTCAGAATTGACGCCTTTTGAACTCGGCAAACTCACAGGCCAGCATGAATATGTTGTAAAACTTGCAATTCAAAAGCTTAAAAAAACAAACTTAAAAGATTTGGTTCAATTGAAAAAGAATTTAACAAACGCGGAATTCAAAATCAAATCCGGCCAATCATTTAATGTTGAAGAAGAGGTGGAAAATGCTTTCATGCAATAACGCGAGGGAACAATATCCAAAGTTAATCGAATATTTCGAAAGCGGAATTAACAATCCCGACAAAAACATTGCGCATTGCATTCTGCTTTACGGAAACGATTTGAACGCGCAGTATGAAGTTGCTTTGGAAGCCGCCCGAATGCTGAATTGTAAAGGTTCGCACACGCCGGATTGCGACTGCTTAAACTGTCGCTGGATACGCGAAAATAACCATCCGGAAGTAAGAACGATTTCAAAAGTTGACAACAAACCTTCTGATGATGACGCAAAAACCGTTATTTCAATTGCACAGGCAAGAATGATTAAAAATGATTTGCTGATAACATCCGAATATCATCGGGTTTTGATTTTTTGCGACAAGGAAAAAGACGGCTCGATTGCTCCGCTGAACATGATTAACTTTCCGGAAGCGGCCGCCAATGCGCTTTTGAAAACCTTTGAAGAACCTCCGTCCGGCACGACATTTTTCTTTTTGACGCGGGATAAGTCAGATGTGATTACGACTGTTTTGTCGCGTGCGCAAAGCTTTTTTGTACCGTCAAAATTAGAAGAAAACAGAGATTTTTCGCTCGTAAAAGAGACAATGGATTTCTTTTTGGAAATTGAGCGCGGGCAGGTTTTGGATTTCAATGAAAAACTTCTTGCGCTGACGACGGATAACGAACCGCTTGAGGTTTTGACACAAATGCAAAATTATCTCGGTGCGGTTTTAAAATCTCCGGACTTGAACAGAGTGCAAAAGTACAAATTTATCAAACAGATTAAAACAATTGAGGCTGCAAAAAAACAGCTTGGCGTAAACATGAATTTGCAAACGGTTTTGGAAAATTTATCCTTCAATCTTGTGCTGTAAAACTTTTATAAAGATTTTTATAAAATATTGCAAACTCTAAAGTTATTTTATAATATTATAAAATAACAAAGGGGTATTGTATGAGTGAAATTCAAAAAAGAATTCTAATAGTTGACGACGATGACGAAATCCGTGATTTGCTGGAGTTTGATGTTTCGCAAAGCGGGTATTTTGTTGACACGGCGCGCGACGGAATGGAGGGTTTGAATAAGGCTCTTAACAATGCGTACGATTTAATTTTGCTTGACGTTATGATGCCGAAGATGAACGGTTTTGACGTTTGCAAAAACATTCGCCAGGCAAAACTTGCTATCCCGATTTTAATGCTTACGGCAAAAGGCACAATTGACGATAAAACAGAAGGTTTTGACTGCGGTGCGGACGATTATCTTGTAAAACCTTTTGATATTCAGGAGGTTCTTTTGAGAATCCGCGTTCTTTTGCGCCGAAATCAGGTGGAGGAAACCAACAATCTTTCAAACGAAATTCTAAAAGCCGGCGACATTGAAATTTTTCCGGAAACCCTTGAGTGCGTTGTCGTGAATAAACGCGTAAAATTAACACCGACAGAATTTGAAATTTTATACTGTTTAATGCAGCATTTTAACAATCCCGTCACTCTTGCAACTCTGCTCGATGAAGTTTGGGGTTACGACAGCGGAGAAGATGTAAGAATGCTTCGTGTTCATGTCGGCGGCCTGCGTAATAAAATCGAAGCAAATCCGAAAGTTCCGGCTTATCTTCATACGGTGACAAACGTCGGTTACAAATTAACGCCGTTTGCAGAAGGTTAAATTATGAAAATTTTTAAGTTCAAACGTCTCAAAATTGTTGAACAAATTGCAATTGTTTTCTTCTTTGCGGTTTTAATTCCGATGTCTGTGAGCGGTTTTATCATAAACAATGTTAACCAGCAGTCAATGCGTTCTCAGCTTAGAGAATCGGCCGTTCTGATTACAAATATGGTGTCTGATGAAATAGATTTTTTCTCCGAGACTATAACTGGTAATCTTGAACAAATAGCTTTTTCTCTGAAGTTTTTTAAAAATCCTGTTCAGCGGGCTAAATATATAGACGAAGTAAAAAACAGCATGGCTAATTGCGAAAATTTGGCGATTGTCAGCCCAAAAGAAGCCGAAGAAATTCACGAAAAAAATAAGCTTGAAAATAAGGCTACAATTACTGTAAATCTTGATAATAATGAAATTTTAATTGCAACATATTCTCTTGTTGAATTGCAGGATGAATTATTCAATTCTCTTCAAGATGACAAGCGCCAGATTTATGTTTTAACTAATGACGGAAAGCTTGTTGCTTCTCACAACTTTAAGGATGAGGATTTTCAGAAAACACTTTCTCTTCTTCCGAAAAACATGAAGGAGAATAAACCTGTGATTTTCGGTGATGTTAAAAACCAGCCGCTGGTTTATGTTAAAAAAGATAATCCAAAGATTACGATTATCGTTAACACAACCGAGGCAGTTACTGATAAAGCAATTAATAAAAACCGTTTAAAAATTATTTTATCAACCGTTGCTGCAACCCTTGTAATCCTTTTTGTTACAGCTCTTTATACGTTCTACCTGTACATAAATATCCGTCAGCTTTTTAAAGGAATTATTGCGCTCTCAAAAGGAAATTACGAGCGCCAAATCAGACTTCTTGTAACAGCTTTTACACCGCATGAAATTGTATTTCTGGCATTTGAATTCAATCGCATGGCGAGCGAAATTCACAAATCTTACGAACAACTACAGAAAAATAACGTTGAACTTAAACAGTTAAACGAATTCCGTTCAAACCTGATTGATACGGTAAGTCATGAGCTTAGAACTCCTTTGACGAGCATTCAGGGTTATACTTCAAGGCTTATGCGCAACGATATTATAATTGATGAAGAAACAAAACAAAAGTCTCTCCGCATTATCAAGGAACAATCGGAACGCTTGAAACGGCTTATTGAAGATTTGCTCACAATTCCGGATATTGAAGGAATGAGACTCAGAACAAATATTGAAACCGTTTATATGCCGGAGGTTTTCGAAACGGCAAAAATTCTTGTGAAAAATAAAGATAATAAACAAATTCAAATAAATATTTCAGAAGATTTCCCGAACGTTTCAGGTGACAAAACCCGCCTAGAGCAGGTTTTTGTAAACTTAATCGAGAACGCCGTGAAATATGCAAAACCTGATTCGGTAATAACTGTTGATACAGCAATTGTTGATAATAAAGCGAAGTTTTTTGTCAAAAACGAGTGCGACGTAATTCCGCCAAAACAACTCAAAAAACTTTTTGAAAAATTTGTCCGTTTGGATGATAATACAACAAGAACCACGCGTGGAACAGGTTTAGGGCTGTTTATTGTGAAAGGGCTTGTTGAGGCTATGAACGGAACAATCGAACTTCATTCTGACAAGGAAATCGGATTTTGCGCAGAAGTTACTCTGAATTTTGCAGCGGAGGCGGTTGATGCAAAGAGCAATTGATTTGGTTTTGAAAAATGCACCCGCCAATGAAATTCCGGTTGGCGCAATCATAGTGAAAGACGGTGAAATTATTGCTTCTGCCGTGAACCGTAAAGAAGCTTTGAAGGATGTGAGCGGGCATGCCGAAATTCTTGCAATTCGCGAAGCCTCTCAAAAACTTAACCGCTGGCGGCTTGATGACTGTGAAATTTATGTGACGCTTGAACCCTGCCCGATGTGCGCCTGGGCAATTCTTCAAGCGCGTATCAAAACTGTTTTTTTCGGCTCTTACGATACAAAATACGGCGCGTTTGGCTCTGCAATTGATTTAAGAAATTTTTCTGATGTGAAGCCAAAAGTTTTCGGCGGAATTCTCGAAGAAAAATGTGATGAAATTTTGAAAAAATTCTTTGAAAGGCTCAGATGATTACAAAAAACAAACTTGACGAACTGGTTAAAAAATATGAAACTGCGAATTTTATTTCGCCCGACCCGATAAGCATTCCGCACAATTTTAAGACAAAAAAAGATATTGAAATTGCAGGATTTATTGCCTCGCTTGTTGCTTACGGAAGCCGGAAAGTTTTCTTAAAAAAACTTGACGAATTATTCAAAATTGCACAAAACGAACCGTTAAATTTTATTCTGAATTTTGAACCGAAAATTTTGGGCAATTTCAATTATCGTTTTGGAAAACCTGCTGATTTTGCAGAAATTTTTAAAATCATGCGCACGCTTTATGAAAAAGACGGCGGACTTGAGGAGTTGTTTAAATATGGTTACACCCACCCCCTAAACCCCTCCCATGAGGGGCGGGAGAATTGTGAGCGTATTCAGAAAATGTTTTCGGTTGTGACGGATTATTTTTATTCGCGCGCTGACAAAAATACCGGTCAGGGATTTTATTTTATGATACCCGACCCTCACAAAGGCGGGGCGATGAAAAGGATGTGCATGTATTTGCGCTGGATGGTTCGAAAACCTCCGGTTGATTTCGGGATTTGGGATTTTATGCCGGCATCTGAACTTTTAATTCCACTTGACGTTCATGTTGCAAGAGTTTCCAGGGAAATGGGGCTTTTGACACGCAAGCAGAATGATTTCAAAGCCGTTTTGGAATTAACAGAAAATCTCAAAAAGTTTGACCCTCAAGACCCGTCAAAATATGATTTTGCGATATTCGGGCTTGGCGTGGACGAAGTCCACTCTTAGACACTGGAGTTGAATTAGGCAGATAGCGCTTCTGTCGGAATTAGGTCAGGCAAGTGCAGGTTAGTACAGAGCCGCTGGGAACGGTCGATGTTTTGTGACGATATTAGTTGAATATCTTGGTTGTTGTTTGTTGACAAAAAGATTTAAAATGCTATGATAAAATCCCGATTAGGAATATGAAAGGATTTATATGAGCGGAATTCCGGCAGTAAGAAACAGACTCGCACAATTGAGGTCAGAAAAGATGCTTTCGGTTTTGATGGGCGATTACAAAGGCTATAAACAGGCTGCGAAAGATTATGCAAAATTGGCGGTGAAAAATTTTGATGAAGCCAAATCACTCCCGCCCCAGCCAAAAGTTACTTTTCCGCTGTTTTCAAAACAGGGATTTAGAATGATGAAAGTTTGGTTTTTAGAAAAATTCAGGACAAAAACTCCGGAAGAAAAACAGCTTGCAAAATTTGCAGAACGTGAAGCCTTGAAGAAAAAATTTTTATAGAATTATTCGTATAAATTTTTATCAGGTGTATTGTCCGGCACATATCTGAAAAGGTCATTTGGCGTGCAGTCGAGAGCAAAACAGAGTTTGTCAAGAGTGGAAAATTCAATACCTTGAGTTTTATCATTGTAAATGTTGTACAATGTTTTTCTGCTTATGCCTGTAAGCTTTATTATTTCATGAAATTTTATGCGTTTTTCACCAAGAATTATAGATAAACGATTTTTAATCATAAATCTAATCATATTTTATGTGTAATATGATTACATCTTCAAGAAATATAATACTTAAATGGGTAGTTGACAACTTATTTTTTTTAATATATATTAATAATTGCTAAAGAAATTAGTGTTATCACAAACATTTTATCGTTCCCAATAGTGCCGCCCGAAATTTTTTGGGCGGTACATCTGTTAAATAAAATTTTTGATATAAAAAGCGCCAGCCTGATGGCTGGCGCTTCAATTTATTTATTTAGTATCAACTTACGCATTCACAAGGGATTTTTCTCTTTCTAACTGAAGCGTGCAGGTTGTTACGTCGCATACGCAAGACGGTCCAAAGTATTGGATTGCGCCCGGGAATAAATATCTGTCATTCATTGCCCATTCTTCTCTGTTTTCTTCCAATTGTTTGAAAACGGGGCCGTCAAGTCTTACCAGAGCTTTCTGAATTACAGGTTTCATTTCGCCATGGCGTCTTTCCATGTTCATCATCATTGTAAGAGGAATTCCGCCTGCAACCCACTTGTCTGCCGGTTGTGTAAGATTTCTTACTGATGAAAGGTATCCTGTCAAGCCAAAATTGATTAATGCAAATGCGTTGAAGCCTAATGAATAGCAGTAATCAGCGTCAAAGTTTGACGGGAATGCACATCTTCCTTCATATCCGAAGAAGTGAGATTGAGCGGAGAATTTGCCGATGTAATCCCCTTGAGATTTGAGTTCGTCAAGTCTTGTTTGAATCATTTCGATTAACAATTTTTCTGTTTCGATTTTTGAAACCTGAACGTTGCCGTGCGGGTCGCGGTCTGCAAGAAGCTGGCCTTTAATCAAGACAGGAAGTGAATTGTAAACTTTTGCGTTTTCAGAATCAAGTCTGTTTTCAACGATATCAAATTTTTCTCTGATTGTTGTAGCATTTACAAAATCAGGGTCATTTTCCAAAGTTGCCATAATATCATTCAGGTTTGCAATCATTGATTTCATTTCAGGAATGAATTCAATCAAGCCTTCCGGAATAATTGCGATACCGAAGTTTTTGCCTTTATCAGCGCGTTTAACAATTACAGAGCACATGTAGTTGATAATGCTTTCTAAAGACATTTTCTTTTCTTCAACTTCTTCAGAAATCAAAGTGATGTTGGGCTGGGTTTGAAGAGCTGCTTCAAGAGCAACGTGAGAAGCGCTTCTACCCATAATTTTGATAAAGTGCCAGTATTTTTTAGCTGAATTTGCGTCGCGCTGGATGTTTCCGATAAGTTCAGCGTAAGTTTTTGTTGCAGTGTCAAAACCGAAAGAAATTTCAATCTGGTCATTTTTCAAGTCGCCGTCAATAGTTTTCGGGCAGCCGATAACCTGAATTCCTGTGTTGTTTTTAACAAACCATTCTGCAAGAAGTGCTGCGTTAGTGTTTGAATCGTCGCCGCCAATAATTACAACAGCAGAAATGTTCAATTTTTTGCAAACTTCAAGAGATTTTTGGAATTGTTCTTCGGTTTCGAGTTTTGTTCTGCCTGAGCCGATGATGTCAAAACCGCCGGTGTTTCTGTACTGGTCGATGAAATCATCAGTGAATTCGATATATTTTCCGTCGATAATTCCGGACGGGCCGCCCAAGAAACCGTAAAGTTTGTTAGCGGAATTTCCCTGTTTCAAAGCGTCATACAAACCAGCGATAACGTTGTGTCCGCCGGGAGCCTGACCGCCTGAGAGAATTACACCGACATTTTTCGGTTGTGAAACTGTCATTGAAATTGAGTTTTTGAAAGTTACAACCGGTTTTCCGTAAGTATTTTTGAAAAGATTTTGGATTTGTTCCTGGTCTCTTACTGATTGAGTTGCTTCGCCTTCAACAAGCTCAAGGCTGTTAATTCCCATTGCCAGAGTTGCCGGAAGTTTCGGCTGATACTTCAATCTTTCGATTTGTAAAGGTGAAAGTGTTTTCATATTCTCTTCCTTTTTTTAAATTGTACGTTTACAATAATATTTTACTATAAAAAAATAAATAAGTGAAAAGTTAGTGACACATTATATATTGGTAAAATTTTTTAATGATAAAACTTATTAATATGTTTTAACAACTAGCAAAAATATTTTTTATGAGTTTTATATAAGTATTCTAGGTGTATATCTAATAAAATAGGAGATTCTAATGATTAAATTACCCCCCCCCCCCCATTCCCTTCCCAGTATTATAAATGATTTTCAAACAGTTACGCATCCCCTGGCCAAAAAGTATACTAAAAAAATTCTTGCGATGACATTTCCAAAGCAGGATTTAAATCTTGGGCTTGAACCATCCGTTTTAACAGTTGTACCTAATGGTAAAAATGTTAAATATATAATGGATTATAATAATATTGGAGTTAAAGATAAAGATGTTGATTTATATCTCTGCAGTGTCTATGTAACTGGAATGAAAGACTTTATAAAGTTTGCAAAACAACATCCAAAATCAAAAATTATTGTTGGCGGTTATGAACCAACTATGAATCCAAAAGATTTTATCGAACATGCAAACAAAATAATAACAGGTCCTTGTGATTCTTTTTGGGAAACAATGGAACAAAATGGACAAATAGTAAGAGGCATTACTCTTAATAAAAGAATTCCACGTTATGATTTATATGATATTAAGCTTAACCAGCAAATTATACCAGACAAAAAACCTAATGATATCGTAACTTCTATAAATACTTCTTCGGGATGTCCGAACAAATGTGATTTTTGCTGCAGTCCTATAATGAGCAACCACATTGTTAGCAAACCTTTAGAACTGGTAAAAAGAGAAGTTGAATATTTAAAACAGTACAAGCCTAAATTTATATTTATTAGAGATGAAAATTTCCCATTACAAAAAGATTGGAAACAAAAATTAGAAGAGATAAGTAAATTAGATGCTAAAACATATTTATTCGCTTCTGCAAACTTGATGACTGAAGATACGATAAAAATAATGAAGGACAATAATGTTTATATGACCTGTTTAGGTCTGGAAGACATTACTAAGGAGTATGGCAAAAACAAAAAACTTGACGAAGTATGTGAAAAACATTGGAAACATGGAATTTTTAAATATTTATCATTCATCGTTGACCCTCTAAAAGTAAACACAAATGAAAAATCAGCAGAATTTTATGAAAAATTAATCGGCAGATTTAATGATTTAAAACCGGAAATGGTATGTGGAAACTTTTTGATGCCATTTAAAGGGACAAAATTGTGGGATAAGTACAAACATCTTGTTTCTAAAGATGATTTTTCTCTTTATAATTCAAAATCTGCGTTTCTTGAAAAAGATTTGGAACGAAGATTGATTGATGAATTTGAAATGTTTAAACATCAATGGAAATATTATAATTCTGAAACATATAAGGGAATAAGAGAATTTAAAACTAATGATACATTATACCTGAGGTTTTTGGAATTAAAAGATATGTTTGCACGAAAAATTGCAGATGCGATAGAAAAAAATCCTCAATCTGAAGCATTAAAAAATTTAACACTTGATTAAAGAAAGGTCTATTTATGATTAATATTTCAAATAAATTAAATACACAATATGTAAATTCAAATAAAGTTAATTTTAAAGGCAAGCCTCAAAAAATATTTAATAAGGCTGCTGAAACTTTACAACGTACAGTTGAAGATTTTGAAAAAATGAAAAAACTGGTTATTATTAACGGAAGTCCAAGAAATGACAGTATCAGCAATACATATAAAGCACTTATGGCAGAAACTGCATATTATAAAAACAAATTTCCGGAACTGGAAACTGCATATTTTAAATTGCCAAAAGATATGAACGGTTGTTTTAATTGCAAAACTTGTATTCCACGCTGTGTCCAGAAAGGTGATAACTTAAAAGATATTATAGACGCGATGGAAGATGCAAGTGATGTAATGTTGGGAAGTCCGGTATATTTGGATATGCCGACGCCTCAAACAGTTGCATTTTTAACCAGACTTAATTGTATGGCTGAAAATACAGATAGAAGATTCTTCGCAAATAAGGCAATACACTTAGTAAGCACAGCCTTTTGCAGCGGAACAAAAAGCTGTATTCACGCAATGATGGGTGCTTGTGAAATGTTAGGATTTACAATTAAAGGCAGAAGCTCTAGAGAATATATTGTTAAATGGAGTGATACAAAGCTCCGAGGCGGACTTTCAAGAAACGATGCTATTTGGCTGGATAAATAAGCAGGTTTGTTATACTTCAAATTTATCCAGCAAATCAAAATACTAATTTGTATGAGAATCTGAAATAAAAAATATAATTTATCCTGACTATTAAAAGTGTAATCAGACCGTTTTGAAATTGGAATATTCAATTGACCCTCGTAATGACGAAAATTCTTACAACCAAAATACAGACATGGTCACAAGACTTGTATCTCGTCTGTCCCCTTTGTTCCGCAAGGGGCTAGGGGAATATTCTATAAATTCTGGTGTTGTAAAGTTTTTACGAATATCTATTTTGTAACGGACTTTTCACTTCTCACCTTTCACTCTATTGGCATCACTCCTGGCGCCTTAGCGCCTTCAAAAGCTGCAGCTACTTCCCGCACTCCAGTTCTAATTCATTAATCCGCTCACGGCTTCCGCTTTCAAAATAAATTCTCAACAGCGGTTCTGTCCCGCTCGGGCGAACGAGTATCCAGCTTTCGTTGTCTTCAAGGTAAAGCTTTACGCCGTCTTTAAAGTCTTTTTTTGTTATTTTAAGGCCGTTTATGCTTTCAAGATTTTTGAATTTTTCAAGAACAGGCTTAACTTCATCAAAATTTGTAAGTTTTTTATCAATTCTGTCGTTGAAAAATTTGCAGCCGACAAAATTATCCAAATCTTTTTGAAGTTCAACGAGTGATTTGTTTGAATACGCCATTGCTTCGAGAACAAGAAGGTTTGCAAGAATGCCGTCTTTTTCGGGGATGTGTCCTTGAATGCTTAAACCGCCGCTTTCTTCGCCGCCGATTACGGGATTGAATTTTCGCATGGCTTCTCCGACATGTTTAAATCCGACTGCTGTTTCAACAACTTCAACTCCGAGTTTTTCTGCTGTTCTGTCGAGCATAAGACTTGCGCCAACGGTTTTGACAAGCGAACCTTTGAGATTTTTGTTCCGTGTCAGGTGAAGCAGCAAAATCGCAATGATTTCGTTTGGTGTTACGTATTCGCCGTTCTCATTTATAACGCCAAATCTGTCCGCGTCACCGTCATTTGCAAAGCCGACCGAATTTCCTTTTGCTTTAACTTTTTCGATTAATTCTTTTAAAAATTTCGGTTTTGGTTCGGGCATGCCACCGCCAAAATCAGGGTCATGAAACAGGTGAAGGCTGTCAAATTTTATTCCGTGAGTTTGGAGAAGTTTGTCAAAGTATCCGATGCTCGCTGAATAAAGTCCGTCAAAAATTATGTTGGTTTTCAAGGTTTTAATTTTGTTTATATCAACAAGTTTTTCAATGTGTGCGAAATAATCTTTTGAAAAATCATATTTTTCAATTTTGCCGTCGCCGAATTTTTCAAAATTTATTTCAAGATTTGAAACGATTTCGTTTGTAATATCAGAGGTTGCAGGGCCTGCGTAATCCGGAATGAATTTTATTCCCAAATATTCCGGCGGATTGTGCGAGGCTGTGAACATAAGCGCGCAGGCATTTAATTTCTTTGCATTGTAGGCAAGAACCGGTGTTGGAAGAATTTTGTCGCTGTACAAAACTTTGAAACCGAAATTAGCAAAAGTTTCTGCTGCAAGATACGAAAATTCATCCGCTTTATTTCGCGGGTCATAGCCTATGATTACGAGTTTTTCTTTTCCAAAATTGTCGTAAATATATTTTGCTGCCGCGCTGCAGACTTTTACTACATTTTCTTTTGTAAAATCTTTTCCAACAACGGCGCGCCAGCCGTCTGTTCCAAATTTAATTTCGCTCATCTCGTTGCCCTTTTATTATGTGTTTGTTATAATTATATTTGAAATACGGAGTTAAGTAAACAATGGATTTTTCTGAAGTTAAGCAAATTGCATATTTAGGTCCGCAGGCGTCGTTTTCTGAAATGGCGGCAGATATTTTTTGTGCGAAATACAATATTCACCCTGCGCCTTCAACAATGGAAACTATCAGACGCGTCATTGAGTTCGTTGATGAAACTCCGGGAGTTTTGGGTGTAATTCCTCTTGAGAATTCTATTGAAGGTTCTGTTCGCGAATCAATCGATTTTCTTATGATGACGATTAATCCCAATATCAAAATTCTTTCGCAGACCATTATGCCGATTAGGCACTGTTTGCTTTCAAAAACAACAGAATTTTACAGTATTACCGGAATAATTTCCCATCCGCAGGCGCTTGCGCAATGTCAGAATTTTATCCATGACGAGATGCCCAGAAATCTTAATCTTATTGAAGCGCCAAGCACGGCAGAAGCGGCAAGAAGTCTTGCAAATTACAATCTTACTTATGCTGCCATCGGAAGCGAAAAAACTGCTGAAATTTATAATTTAAATATTTTAAAAGAAAATATTAATGATGACAAAAATAATCAAACAAGGTTTGTCTTAATTGGTGATTTTGAAACTCAGGAAACCGGCAATGACAGAACGTCATTGATTTTTGCAACGGAAAACAAGCCCGGTGCTCTGCTGGAAATTCTCAATGTTTTCTACCAGAACGATATAAATCTTTCATATATTGTTTCGCGTCCGTCAAAAATAAAATTCGGAGATTACAATTTTATTGTGAATTTTGACGGGCATATTAAAAACCCGAAAATCTTGAATACGCTCAAAGAAATTAAACAAAAAACAACTTTTATGCGATTTTTAGGTTCTTACGAAAAGTAGCTTCAACCTTGACAGAATTTGAAAATCCATAGTATAGTTGTATATCGCGCTTATAAAAATAGTTCGTCAAATTTGTCAGAAAGGCAAATATGACAAGTTCTTTAATTCCATATTCATTTACTCCCGGCACAAAGGCGAAAGCTCAGGAAGTAAACGCAAACTTTATTGCGTTAGCTGAAAAAATAGAAACTAACGCAGAAACGATTGAAGAGAATAAATCAACTGCTGCCGCTGACACTGCAAAATGTGCAAAGAAAGACGGCAATGAAACATATACAGGTACAAAAACTTTTAAAGACGGTACTCCTGTGGTTTTACAGCATCCAAACGCAACCGTCGCTTCACCGCCCGAAACGGTTTCAAATATAGTTCAAGATTTCCAGGACGCCTCTGGCGCTAGAACAGGTTGTCTTTATAATTCAATAACCCAGAATGGAGAAGTTCTGTCCCAATTACAGGTAATTAGAGGCAGCGTATATAACACTTTAGGCCTTGGTATTGATGCAGCAAATAGAAGTACGCTTACACATAATGGTAATCTTTTACGTTATGTAGATTACTTTTTTGCAAACGAATGGGGCTGGTGTAGAAAATGGTCAGACGGCTGGCTAGAGCAAGGCGGTATTATACCGGACTTTGGATCTTACAGTTCAATAGTCTTAAGCTTTTTCAGACCCTGGCTGCATACAGGTTACTCAATATTTGTAATTCGCGGGGGGTATATTGCTGACGGCACAAGATCAGATTTTGGAATTATTTCTATGTCAACAGTCAATTGCAACATTGGTATGGCCCCCGGTTCTCTTGGCGGGTTAGGCCGCTGGTACGCATGCGGTTGGGATAGTACGGCACAATAAAGCTAAACAAATAAAAACAAAGGAGTAAAAAATGGATTTTGAAAAAAAATATACAGATGACGATTATGCAAACAAAGCTTGTGAAGCAAATGCAACCGGCAAAATACTCTATGTTCTTGTGACGGAAGATGAAAGCGACGGCGCAAAGAAAAAAGTCGGAAATCTTGTCCTTGCAGAGCAAGGCTATTACGTTTGCTATGAAGCTAATTATACAGACGGCACAATTAACGAAAATCTTGAAGCGGAAAAAGCCCAAAAAGAGCGCGAACGTATTGATATGCTAAGCCTTACAGCAGCGGATGTTGAACGTGCGATTTACAAAGTCCGCGGGATGGACTTTGATGATGTTATTGCGGCGGTTGAGGCAAAAAATCAGGCCGGAACAGATTCAGAAGACGATACTTCAGCCGGAATTGATATTAAAGCGTTAAAAATTGAGCTCAAAGCAAATAATTTTTACAGAGGCAATCCATATATTGAAAAAGTCGGACAATTACTTGGGTTTACAAGTGAAAAACTCGATAAATTCTTTGAAACAAAAGATGCTGAAGAATTAAGATAAAGCATTTAAGAGGCAGTTATTCTGCCTCTTTCTTATTTGGCAAAGTAGAATATATTAATAATAATTCAACAAAACAGATGATTGCAAAAAATTACTATTTTTAGGAATTTGCCAACCTTCTGAATTTATAATGAGAAGTTAAATAGTTCAGAGATTTCAACATCGAGGGCATTAGCGATGAGTTTTAATTTTTCGAGAGTAGGATTAGCATCGCCGCGCTCAATTTCGCCGATATAGATTTCGCTGATTTCGGTTTTTTCTGCTAACTTCTCTTGCGAAAATCCTCTATTTTTTCGCAAATATGCGATTTTAGTGCTAAGCTTCTTTTCTAACTCAAACCTTCTCATTTTAAACATTATAAATTAGCCTTGACAATCCGCGCCAAATATTAAATAAATAATACATTATTGTGTTATTCAAAACGATAATGTGTTAAATTGTAAATTTTAAAATCCACGGGTTCTAACTTATAATTGTTGCAAACCTATGTTTTTGTTACAATATTCTCACAAGGAGAGAAATTATGGTTGATATAAGAGAAGAATTCATAGAACAAGCAAAAAAACTTGCGCGCGGAGCAGAAGTTTTGCCGGGCGGAATTGAAGAATTAGCAGTTAAATTACAGCACGCAAAAGATACAAATACACCTTTGCGTGTCAAGCTCGGAATGGATCCGACACGTCCGGATTTACATTTAGGCCACACGGTTGTAATGAGAAAGTTAAGAGAATTCCAAAAACTCGGTCATAAAGTTGTTCTTATTGTTGGCGGCGCAACGGCTATGGTCGGCGACCCTTCCGGCAAATCGGAAACCCGTCCTTCTTTAACAAAAGAACAGGTTCAAGAAAACGCAAAATCTTACTTTGAACAGATGTCAAAAGTTGTAGATGTAGAAAAAGCCGAAGTTACAAATAATGCTGACTGGCTGCATGCAATGAGCTTTACTGATTTGCTTAAACTCGCAGCACAAATGACGGTTGCACAAATGATGACACGCGACGACTTTGCAAAAAGATACGCAGAAGGAAAACCGATTTCTGTTCATGAATTTTTCTACCCGCTTATGCAGGCTTACGATTCTGTTGAAATTGATGCGGATATTGAACTCGGCGGAACAGACCAGAGATTTAACACGCTTTTGGGACGTCAAATTCAGGAAGCTTATGGCAAAAAATATCCGCAAATGGTAATGCTTCTTCCTCTGATTGAAGGTACAGACGGACTTGTTAAAATGTCAAAAACCTATCCGGAACATTGTATTTCACTGACTGACAGCGCGAACGATATGTTCGGAAAATTGATGAGTATTCCTGACACTTTGATTGTGAAGTATTTCACACTGCTTACAGATGTTTCAGATGAGGAATTGAAAGAAATCGAAAACAAACTTAAAGATCCGTCAATCAACCCGCGTGATTTGAAGTTGAAGCTTGCTTATACGATTACAGAAGAATATCACGGAAAAGATGGTGCTGAAAAGGCTCAGGCCGAATTTATCAATGTTGTTTCAAACAAAGGCCTTCCTTCAGATATTCCCGAAGTAAAAGTTGAGCAAGGTAAAAACATTCTTGACCTGCTTGTTGAGTTAAATTTTGTTCAAAGCAAAGGCGAAGCAAAACGTTTAATCCAGGGCGGCGGTGTTAAAATTGACGGAGAAAAAATTGCCGATATGACTTATGCATTAAACTTTGATGAAAGTGTAATATTACAGGCAGGAAAACGTAAGTTTGCAAAGCTCACAAAATAAAAGTTGCGGTTCTGCAAAATTATTAATTAAGAAACGGGTTAAATAAAATGCTAAACGTTATAAAACGTGGAATTATAAAAGTAAAAGAAGACATAAAAGTTATTTACGACAAAGACCCTGCCGCAAACAATCTTTTGGAAGTAATTTTATGCTATCCGGGGCTTCATGCGCTTATTGCATACAGATTTGCGCACAGATTGTACAAATGGCATATCCCGCTTCTGCCGCGTGTAATTTCTTATATAACAAGAATTATTACAGGCATTGAAATCCATCCGGCTGCACGTATCGGAAGAAGATTTTTTATTGACCATGGCGAGGGAGTCGTAATCGGCGCAACAACAATAATCGGTGATGATGTTTTGATTTACCAGCAGGTAACGCTCGGCGGCACAGGAAAAGAACAGGGAAAACGCCATCCGACTTTAGGAAACGGCGTAATTGTCGGGGCGGGTGCTAAAGTTTTGGGAAATATAACTCTCGGCGATTATGTAAGAGTCGGCGCAGGTTCGGTTGTGATGGAGGATGTTCCTGAATACTCAACGGTTGTTGGTGTTCCAGGCCGAATTGTGCACAGAAAATTCCGTGATGAAAACGGCGTTCTTATGCACAATAGAATTCCTGACCCGATTAAATGCGAGCTTAACCGTCTGAAATATGAAGTCCAAGAATTAAGAGAGAAAATGGAGAAATTCGAAAATTAGCCGGTAATATTGCCTGAGTTTTCGTGCTAAAATAAAATTAAGGAGGGAATTATATGTACCACGTTTATACAGAAAAAAATTACTCAGAAATTACAAGAACTTTAATAGGCGATTACACAGATTATGATGAAGCCATGGATGCTGCGGAAAAAGCAATCGAAGGCAAAGAAGGTTTGAATTATGTAGTTGAAGAAACCGACGGGCATTTTAACAGCTACGGCGAACTTGTTGCAGAAGTTGTGGCAAAATCTTAGCAATAGGAGATTATATTATGAAAGCTGTCGTATTTGATAAAGAACTGAAACTTGTGAAGGATTATGAAAAACCCGTTCCACAAAAAGGCGAAGCTTTAATTCGCGTGACCTTAGCCGGAATTTGCAATACAGATTACGAAATCACAAAAGGTTACATGGGTTATGTTGGGATTTTGGGTCATGAAGCAGTCGGCGTTGTTGTTGATGTGAATTCTGATGACAAATCCTTAATCGGCAAACGCGTAGTTTCAGAAATCAGCTACGGCTGTAAAGACCCGGACTGCCCGTATTGCGCAGAAAAGCTTTACCGGCACTGCCCGAATCGCCACACGCTCGGGATTTGGAGAAAAGACGGATGTTTTGCAGAATATTTTACAATGCCGACGGAAGTGCTTTTTGAAGTTCCCGACAATGTAACAGATGAGCAGGCCGTATTTGTCGAACCGCTTGCAGCAGCCTGTGAAATCACAGAACAGCTTCATATCAAACCTTTTGAAAAAGTTGTCGTTCTGGGAGACGGCAAACTCGGACTTATCACAGCTTTAACCCTGAATGCGCAAAATATTGATGTGATTTTAGTTGGCAAACACCAGAACAAACTCGATATTGCAAAAGCGCAAGGCGTTGAGACAAAACTTTTACAGGATTTAAAAGTCGAAAAAATTTACGATGTCGTGGTTGAAGCGACGGGTTCTATTTCAGGTTTTGAAACAGCACTTGCGCTTACCAAACCGCGCGGAACTTTAGTTTTGAAAAGTACGGTTGCAGCTTCAAAAGAATTTAACCTTGCGCCGATTGTAATTGATGAAATTACAGTTCTCGGCTCACGCTGCGGGCAGTTTGGCGCCGCATTAAGATTATTGAAATCAAACAAAATAGATTTTTCCCCTCTTATTTCAGCCCGCTACAAGGCCGATGAGGCAATCGAAGCTTTTGAAAAAAACAAAGAAAAAGAAACTTTAAAAGTTTTGTTGGAATTTTAATGAGTTTGGGATAAAATTGGATTATGGCGGAAGCGGAAAACAAACGGGTAAAATTACTCGATAAATATATTTTAAGACAGATTATCGAAATGTTTCTGATGGGTGTTTGTGTATTTACATCAATCATCTTTGCGTCCGATACATTCATAACTCTTATCAAACAGATTTCGCTTTTCGGCATTCCGTTTAAAGTTGCCCTGATGATGATTATTCTGAACCTTCCGCAGGTAATTGTAATGACAATTCCGATGGGTGTTCTTCTGGCAACGGTAATGACGCTTAACGGACTCAGTTTAAAGTCTGAAATTACGGTTATGCGGGCTTGCGGTATCGGCTTGAACAGAATTGCAAAACCGATTTTTATTTTCGCAATTGTAATGTCAATTTTTAGTTTTTTCATCAATGAAACAATTGTTCCGATTATGACAAAGCAATCAAAAGATTTGGCACTCTGGGCTTTGGGGCAGAAAAATATTCCTGACGGAAAACAGAATTTTGTTTTCAAAGAACTTACAAACAACGGCGTTTTAAAAAGACTTTTTTATGTAGGCCAGTGTAAAGATAAAGTTTTGTATAATATTACACTTCTGGATACTTCAAAAGAAGGCACAATCCAAATTCTTCAGGCTGATGAAGGCAAAACAAGCCCTGAAGGCTGGAATTTCCAAAAAGGTGCGGTTTACACGGTTGGCGATGACGGAAAAGTTTTAAACACTGCGCTTTTTGATGATTCAACTTTACGTTTCGGCATGGATTTGTCAAAAGAAATGAACAAAAATGTTGCAAAAGAAATGAACTTTCCGCAGCTGGTAAAATATCTTTCTCAAGGAACACAAAACCTTGATGAAAAACAAAAAAATGCGCTCGTGATAGAACTTTATGACAAACTGGCACTTCCTCTGACAACAATTGCGCTTGTCTTAATTGGCGTTCCTCTTGCGATTACTCCGCCGAGAGTAAGATATAACCGCGGTTTTTTGTTTAGTATTCTTATAATTTTTGCATATTATCTTATACGTGCGCTTTCAATTTCTTTTGGTGAAGCCGGAACAATCGCACCGTTTTTGGCAGCCTGGATGCCGAATATCGTTTTGACAGCTGCCGGGTCTGTGCTTTATTATAAAAAAGTTTACACAATTGAATAAAAAGGCAAAAAATAATTTTTCCGCTTTTTAGGATAAACAAATATGGATGACAACTTTTTCAAAGGCAATATAAAAAGACTCAATGATTATGATTTAAATATTCTCAATGACAAATCTTTTCCCGAGGTTGACGATGAGTCGCTGCGTCTTGAAATGCTTATTAATGAAAAAGAAGAAGCTCTTGCTAGCATCAATAGCAAGATAAAAGGCCGCGAATTAATCGGAAAACTTCTTGATGTTATGGAATTAAAAATACAGGCAAAAGAACTTGAAAATGAAATAGCAGAATTAAAAGAAGAGTTTGCGAGAAATAATTTTAAGTTGCGCCTAAAACCACAAAAGAAAAAAGAGAAAAAGAAACTTCCGCTGATAATTAGATTTCAGCGATTTGTTTCGCGTAAACTTTTTGCAAAAATTTCGAAAAAATTCAAATCAATAGCTGACCTTGGAGATTCTCTGGATACACTTGCAAGTATAAACGAAAATGTAGATGAACTTATAGCAATGAAAGTTCCTTACGGTGAAACTAATGCTAATTATGAAAAGTTAACTAATTACCTTTACCGTGCAAACAGAATTCATGCAGAAATCGCAAAGAAAATGCACAGGATGTAGAGTCTTTTTTCTTGACATAAATATTAAAATATATTAAGATTAACCTGAAATTAGGAGGATTTAAGATATGTCTGATACTTTGCAACCATTGAACTGCCCGGCTTGCCATAAAGAAATGAGAAAGGTTTTTGTTCCTGCAGAGGGAATAAATGTTGACATCTGCGTTGACGGATGCGGTGGAATATTTTTTGACAACAGAGAATTTACAAAATTTGATGAAAAGGCAGAAAATATTGATGAAATTTTAAAAGCAGTTGAAGGCAAACAGTTTGAAACTGTAGACGAGAGCCTTCCAAGAACTTGCCCTGTTTGCGGTTCCAAAATGGTCAAAAATTATGCAAGTGCAAACCGTCAAATTCAAATTGACGAATGCTACAGCTGCGGCGGTAAGTTCCTTGATAACGGCGAACTTCAGGCTATACGAGCCGAATTCGAAACAGAAGATGAGCGTTCAGCAGCTACAATGCGTGAATTATATGATACTGTCGGTGTAAAACTCAGAGCAATGGAGGATGAACAAAAAGAAGCAAACGCAAAACGTTCTCCGTTAAACAAACTTTTCAGAGCTATGATTTACGGCAGTAAGTCCGGAATTTAACTAAATTAATCCTCTAATAGAAACATAAAATACACTTTTTGTACCTGTTATCTATTTGTATTCTATTGCAAAATATTGTATAATAAAATAGATAGCATGTAATAGGTGTGGTTATGAAGAAGTTGGATGATAAGGATAGTAAAACGGTTAGTGATGGCAAAAAAATAATTAAACATGCGCTGAATTCTTTAAATGCTGAAAATATTTCTCAGGCAAAAGAAGATTTTATAAATGCTATGAATATTTTTAAAAGTAAAAATTCAGTTGGGTATATTTCTGTGTGTTTAAGCTTTTTAGGGCTGACAGATTATATAATTGACAGAAATAATTACAGAAATTCACTTGCACTGATTCATGACGGTGCTTATATGGCTGACTATTCAAATTCAACAACCGCAAAACTTGTTAATGAATTCGTTTCCGGAAGCATTTGCTTTGCGGAGAAAAATGATAAGGTTGCACTTCTTCATTATGAAAATGCTAAAATCTTTGCATTGGAAGAAGACGAATTCGGTCTGTTGAATTATATTTTAGGCCGCATAAAGCAGCTTAAAACAGGAAGCGATTTTACAATTCCGGTTCAGAACGACCCGCTTGTATCACTTGTTAAAATCGGCCGTTCAATTACAGCATTGACTGATATAAACGTGCTTTTGAAGGTCATTGCCGAGGAAACCAAAAATGCTATGCAGGCTGATAGATGCACGGTGTTTATTTATGACAAAGAAAGAAATGAAATCTGGTCAAAAGTTGCCTTAGGCATGGACAGTCAGGAAATCCGTTTCCCGGCTGACAAAGGGCTTGCCGGCTATGTTGTAAAAACCGGAGAAACCTTAAATATTGCAGACGCGTATAATGACTCAAGATTTAACAAAGATGTTGACTCAAAAACCGGCTACAGAACAAAAACAATTCTTTGCATGCCGATAAAAAATAATAATCAGGAAATTATCGGCGCGTTTCAGGTTTTGAACAAAGCGAGCGGAGTCTTTACAAAAAATGATGAGGATTTGCTTGTCGCAATCGGCGGGAGTGCAAGCATTGCACTTGAAAACGCACAGCTTTTCGAACAGCAGAAAGAGCTTTATAAAGAGCAGAAACAATTGTTTGAAAGCTTTATCAATACGCTTGCCTCCTCAATAGATGCGCGCGATAAAATTACGGCAGGTCATTCAACCCGCGTTAAACTTTATGCAATGCTGCTTGCAGATGAATTAAAACTTAACGAAAAAACAAAAGAACTTATTGAAAAAGCCGCAATTCTTCACGATATCGGAAAAATCGGTATTCGCGACAGCGTTTTGCAAAAAGAAGGAAAACTCACGCCGGAAGAATACAGCCATATTCAGGAACATGTGAAAATCACGCACAATATTCTTGATAACATCAGTATGTCTAGCGATTTCAGGATTATTACCGAAATTGCCTGCTCTCACCATGAAAAATACGATGGAACAGGTTACTACAGACATCTTAAAGGTGAGGATATTCCATACGGCGGAAGAATTCTGGCGGTTGCAGACGTTTTTGACGCCATAACTTCGCGCCGCCACTACCGTGACAAAATGCCGATTAAAAATGTAATTGATATTTTGATTAAAGATTCCGGAACTCATTTTGATAAAAATCTTGTTGATGTATTTTTGAAAATCTCATGCGATAAAATAATAAAAGTATTTCTGACAGAAAATCATAACAGCTTCAAGCCTGAAGATTGTGAAACCCTCAGCAAATACAATCTCAGAAATATTTTTGATTATATCGTTAACGAAAATGTAAATTCTGAACAACAAGGTATTGTAGATTTGTTTAATTACTATTATTCTGGTAATATACAGAGCTAGGGGATTCGTGTTTTGATAAAAAACAGAATAAAGTTAACAGTATTAATATTACTTTTGTGCGGCAATGCAGGCGCATGGGCGCAAAATCCTTATGCAAGAATTCAGCCTGCAAATCCGTTGTCCGGCTCGCCTTCTGTTGATTTGACATTTATAGAGCCTAAAAAAGCTACACTCAGTAAAAATGATATTTATAATCAATATGCAATCGGGCTTAACAGATTTATGCAGAGCAATGTGAGAGCTGCTTATGCGGATTTTAATGTTTTAATAGAAAGTATTAGCCAGAGTGATTATGCATACCTCCAGCTTGCTACAAAAATGGCTGACATAGGCTTTTTTAATCTTGCAGAGCTTGCTCTGGGAAAAGTTCGCGACAAAGATATCTCAAATCTTCTAAATGATGAGATAAGACGTTTCTATTTCCCATCAGCAAAACTTTCTAAATCAGACGAAGTTTATCTTGGAGAAATCTTTTCAAATATCATCTACAATGACCAAAGCCGTGAAGCTACAGCAGAACTTGTTAAAAATACGGTTTTGATGCAGGGAAGCGACTATGCAAACTATCTTGCGGCTCTCGGGTCTTTAAAATCCGGCAATAATGATGCGGCTTTGAAATATGCTGATACGGCAATTGCCAAAAATCCGCAAAATATAAATTACAGTAAACTTAAAGCTGAAATTCTTTCTCAGGGTAAAAAACCTCAAAATGCTTTGAAAATTGTTAAAGCAATAAAGCAGCAGCCTCTGCTTACAACTGAATACGCAAACAAAGTTAATTCGCTGGAACAATATATTCTTTTCAAAGTTCAGAAGAATGAAAGTTTGAAAAATTATCATCTCGGATATTATTATTATTACGAAAAAGAGTTGAACAAAGCTCTGAAAACACTTCAAAGCGCGGGTTCAAACAAGAAAAAAACAAACCGCGAGGTTTATGCCCTGCTCTCACGTGTTTATTTTGATATGAAGGAATTTGAAAAGGCGCAGGATATTGCCCAGAAAGCTTATAAACTGGATAAAAACAATGTAACTGCATTGCTGGTTTTGGGCGACATAAGTTATAGAAACAAGGATTACAAAACCGCACTGAAATATTATGAGCGGGCGGCTGATAACGAAAAAATTTCTTCTATTCCGCTTGTGAGAACAGCCGAAACTTATCAAATGCTTGAGAAGGATAAAAAAGCAAAAGAAATTTTTGCAAAAATCTTAAAAAACAATTCCGATTGTTATCAGGCTTATTACCATATGGCGCTTTACGACAAAGACAGAGAAGTACCGTATTTAAAAAAATCTCTGGCATTAAATCTTGCTTATAAAGACGCATGGATTGATTTGGCAAGGGTTGAAATAGAAAAGCAGAATTTACGTCAGGCAAAGATTTATCTTGCAATCGCGGGGTATATTGACGAAAATGATTTTAGATATTATTATTATCAAGGGTTGATTGCAAAAGCTGAAGGTTTTACCAAAGATGCAAATGTAAATTTCCAGAAAAGTCTTAAGCTAAATCCTGATTACAGCCCTGCAAAAGAGGAACTCAGTATATGAAAATAAATATCCTTATTGTAGAAGATCATGAATTAACAAGGTTCGGCCTCAAGACAACTTTTGAGGGCGTTGATTATGTTGAAAATATTTACGAAGCCGATTCAGCAGAAAAGGCGCTCGAAATTTTTAACGAACATCCTGTTGATGTTGTTGTTATGGATTTGGGGCTTCCCGGCATGAACGGCATTGACGCAACTAAAAAACTTCGTGACTCTAACAAGGATGTTAAAGTCATTATTCTTACCTCGCATAATGATGAAAAAGAAGTCTTAAACAGCTTAAAAGCCGGAGCAAATGCGTATTGCTCAAAAGAAATTAATCCGCAAAGACTTGTTGCTGTAGTTCAATCAGTTGCCGACGGCGCAGCCTGGTTCGACCCGAGTATTGCGCATATTGTTTTAAAAGCTTCAACCAGTTCACGCGGTTTTGATACTGAAACAAGCAGCAAAGATTATGATTTGACTTCACGTGAAAAACAAATTCTGAAACTTATGACCGAAGGCTATTCAAATATGGAAATCGCTCAGCTTCTGGTTATAAGTATTAATACTACAAAAGCCCATGTAGCAAGCATTCTGCAAAAACTTGAAGTTGATGACAGACTGCAGGCTGCTCTGAAAGCCCTTAAAAATAATATTGTGTAAAGGAATTAAGATGTCTTCCCCTGCAAATATTTTGTTAGTCGACGATAATCCTAAATACTTGAAAGATGCACTGCCTTATTACGGGTATAATGTTCGTGTTGCGATTGACGGCTTGCAGGCTCTCGAAATTCTAACAACCGAAAAGAATAATTTTGATTTAGTACTTTTGGATGTGATGATGCCGAATATTGACGGGTGGCAAACTTTAAAAGCTATTAGAACCCACAATAAAACAAAATATCTTCCTGTTATCATGATTACAGCGGTTTCAGAAGAACAGAAAGTCATTGCTGGATTACGAAACGGTGCAGATGATTATATAACAAAACCCTTTGTGCTGCCGAATTTGCTGGCACGTATGGAAGCAGTTTTGCGTCGCAGTGAATGGGTAAAACAACAAGGTGTAAATACTGAAATTAGTTTTAAATCGCATGAAGCTTTGCAAACTCTGACATCACGTGAACGCGAGGTCTTGACATTAGCTGCAAAAGGTGCAAATAATAGAGATATCGCCGAAAAATTAATTTTAAAAGAGGTAACAGTAAAAAGTCACCTCAATAGTATCTTTAAGAAACTGAACGTAGCAAGCCGGACTCAAGCCGTATTACTGGCAATGCAGATGGATTTGATTAAGAATTAATATAAAATATACATAAGGAGAATAAAATGATTGATTACACGAAAGAAGAATTAGTCGAATTATTACAAAAATATCCCGAAAAATTTAATGAATGGAAACAGGAACAGGAAGAAGTTGACTTAAGTGAAGTTGATTTCTCCGGAATAAATCTCGCAGAAATAGATTTTACAGATGTTGATTTAAATTCAAGTTCATTTGCGGACTGTGCGTTATCTTTTGTAAAATTCAACAATGCTGACTTAACATCAGTTGATTTTACGCGTGCAAGAGTAATCGAATGCGATTTTACAGACGCTCTTTTGAACGGTGCGGACTGCAGCTATGCTGAAATGACATACTGCAACTTTACTGATGCAGATATGGCGGGATGTATTTTTTCAGAAAGCGATTTGAGCAATTCTGACCTGTCAGCTTCCGTAAATCTTCATGCGTGCCGTTTTGACGAAGATACGGTTTGGCCTGACAACGAATTAATGCCCGAAGGTTTTGATGCACAATATAGTGACGACTTATCTTCTTTAAAAGATGATGAGGATTCTGTTGTAGGAGATTATTAATTCCTATTGTAAAATTTTTGAAATTTGATATAATTTAAAATGTGCAGTCAAAGCTGCACATTTTAATTACATAAATAAGGAGCTAAAAGTATGAAACAACAGACTATGATTGGATTTTCGGGGGGGGGGGGCACCCAAAAATAACGCTCCTGTAAGGTTTTTAGCCTTGTTGTCTAAAGCCTCGAGTAAGCAATTTTTATCTCCAAAAGCTTCATTCACACTTGCGGAAGTATTGACAACACTTGGCATAATAGGAATTCTCGCTGCAATGACTCTCCCTTCGTTGATTAGCCGTAACCAAAATAAAGCTTTAGAAACTGCTTTGAAGAAAAACTATTCAGTTATTCAACAGGCTTTTGAGATGTATCAGGCTGAACACGGGGAAAGGTTAACTCATCAAATTTTATATAATGGCGGATCGTATCTGAAATTTAAAGACATAATAATGCCATATTTTAATGTTTTACGTGACTGTGGCATTGGTGCGCAAATTGATAAAGCCTGTATTCCATATTCTGGAAACGGAACTATGGATAATGAACGTAATTTTAAAAAATACAGGACTTACAGCGGAAATTCGATAAAACGTTTATCTTTATTCGATGACGGCCAATTCGTATTAATGGATGGAAGCTTGATACTTATTGAATATTCTACGAGTCTTATGACTGTTGATGTAAACGGTTACTTAAAAAATCCTAATAGATGGGGGCATGATCTTTTTACTTTTCAGCTCATGAATGATGGTCGTATACTTCCGATGGGGGCTCCAGATACCCAATATGCGGATAAAAGCAGGTATTGCTCAACAACTTCCACAGAGCAGTTTAATGGAATTGCTTGTACTTATTACGCATTGACAGACAAGAGTTATTTTAATAATCTTCCGAGGTAAAAATTTATCCTTGGTAATTTTCGGATATCAGGCAAAAGAGTGAGCGAATTATTCCTGTAAACAAAAAAGCCGGTATTAACCCGGCTTTTTTTGTTTATAAACCTAATTAACATTAGCACTCAGACAGTTTTGTTCATAGTGAAGACTTTCGCTGAATTTGTTCAGCCTTGTCATAACATCTTTAAACATCGGGATTGGAAGACTTTGTTTTCCGTCAGAAAGTGCGTTTTCAGGGTCGTGATGAACTTCTATCATTATCCCGTCTGCTCCGACAACAAGCCCTGCTTTTGCCAGAGGTTCAATCAAATATCTCTGGCCTGTGCCGTGGCTCGGGTCAACAATAATCGGAAGATGTGAGTACTTCTTGATTACCGGAATTGAAGCTATGTCCATTACGTTTCTTGTGAATGCGCTGTCAAAACTTCTAATACCTCGTTCGCAAAGGATTACATTTCGGTTTCCCTGATACATAATGTGCTCGGCAGCAAGCAAAAATTCTCTTATTGTGCTTGCAAGACCGCGTTTCAAAATTACAGGTTTGTTAGAGCGGCCTACAGCCTGTAAAAGCTTGAAGTTCTGAACATTTCTGGCACCAATTTGTAAAACGTCAACGTAATCGCACATCATATCTAAATCTGAAGCGTCCATTACTTCAGAAACAATTAACAGCCCTGTTTCATCACTTGCACGTTTTAGATATTTCAGCGCTTTTTCTCCATATCCCTGAAAATCGTATGGGGAAGTTCTCGGTTTGAAAGCGCCGCCGCGCAAAAATTCGCATCCCATTTCCTTTGCCGCAAAAGCAACTTTTAAAAGTCCGTCATAATCTTCTTCAACCGAACAAGGCCCAACCATTGACACAGGTTTGTTGTTTCCGCCGATTTTAACTCCGTTCGGAAATTCAATTACAGTATCCTCGTTCTGGCTGTCACGAGAAGCAAGTCTGTAAGGTTCTCTTATGACTTTAACTTCTTTAACACCTTCAAATGCAGAAATTCTTCCGGGCGTAATTGTTGTTTTGTCGCCTAATGCATCGATTACAGTGTGAACTTCACCTTCGTTGCATCTTACTTTGAAGCCGTTTTCTTTAAGTAAATCCAAAACTTTTTGTACATTTACTTTGGTGGCTGTGCGCTCCATTATAATAATCATCTTTTTCTTCTCCTCGGGGTTTTATAAAATATTGCGCTACCAGTGTAGCACAAAGATTTTTTTTTATCAATTTCCGGTTAATTTTCTTTTTAAATTTTTTGCAGGAAAGTAATCCGGTAAAATTTTTAAGCAATTTTCAATTGAATTCAGAGCTTTTTGGCGGCGCCCTTCAGCCTCGTAAACTATGGCGAGTAAAACGTGAAGTTCCGGGTCCTGGTAAAAGTAATTTTTTGCTCTTTCCAGGTAAAATTTGCCGTAGGAATAAAGCTCGTTGTTCCAAAAGACACGCCCGATATATTTGTGCGTTTCAGGATTTACAGAAGAAAACATGTCAGCGTATTTGATAATTTCCTCAACAAACTCACCTTTTTCGTAATTGATTAAAAGATTTAAATCTATTTCAAGAAAATTTCTGATATCAAAATAAGTAGGATAAGGTGTTTGTTTTTCAAGAAGAATTTTTGAGATTATTTTCCCCCATCTTGCGCGGGGTTCGCGTTCCTGAATTCCGGTGAAGAGTTTTTCTGCTTCAATCAATTTTCCTGTTAAAAGTTTGCAGTATGCAAGTTCAAGAGGAAAATTATTTTTTTCAAAAAAACTTTGACATTCGTCATCAACGGCGAATGTCAAAAGAATATTTTTAGCTTTTTCATAATTGTAAAACAAATTATTTGTCATTTGAAGTATTAAAGTCTAAATTATTCATCATTGAACTCATCATCATTGCCTGAATAACCTGCGGGTCGACATTTTGAGCTCCGTCTTGTGTTCCGGCCTGCATCATGTAGGGAAGCATTTGTGTCATAGGATCATTATTATTATTTTGATTGTTCCCGAGCATCATGCTCATTTGCGCCATCTGCGGATTATGATAAGCCGACGGTGCGGAAGGCTGGATTGAAACAGTCATACCTGCCTGCCTCAGCGTATTTATAGCTGAAACAATTTCGTCGTTTGAAACATTACCGTCAGCGAGTGCAATTTTTTCGCCTGTGATTTCATAACCTGAATGTTCTTTATCAAACTCTTTAATCTGTTGAACATCTTCGGGTGGAAGTTCCGGCTTTCTGTTAATATTTTTCTGTATATTTTCAAGTTCTTTCAACTTCATCTGATCTTTTAATTCCGGTGAGAAACCGTCACCATATGGTGCATTAATAAATTCATCAAGCGGATCGGGTTCTTCATCCTGCATAATAGCTGCTGTTGCAGCGCAGAGAGGACCGCCTGTCATACAATCTCTGCCTTTTGCGGCAAGAGTCATAAGCCCTTCACCGGGGTTTAGAGTTATAACTTTTTCGTAAGCTTCAATCGCACCATCTGAATCACCGAGATTAGCCAGCGTCATTGCCAGATAATAGAAAGCTTTTGCATCTTTTGGATTTTTTTCTAAGTATGCGAAAAGTTCCTGAGCGGCTCCGGTGTAATTCGCCTTTTTATAATTTTGAACGGCATGGTTTAGGTTTGGTTTCGGGTATAAACCAGGGTCATATTCAATCGCCGTAGTGTTAACAGGAGGGACAAGTTCTTTCTGTGTCGGGATTGTTTCCTTGCTTATTACATTGCCGGGCTTTGCTGCAAAAGACGTTCCTGCTGTCGCCAAAACAATCATTGCTGCCAGTAATAGTACTGATTTTTTATTCATCTTAATCATCCTTTTCCTAATTATAATGATTTTTTTAATAAAATCAATCTGATAGGACAAATTGATTTATTATATTATATACCCATTTTCAAAAATATACACTAATATAAATATATGAAATTAATTATTTGTATTTTTAAACATGTGTCTTTTTTTATAAAGGATTACAAAGAAAAGTATAATTAGAACCGTAACAGCCAAAATAACCCATTCTATATATTGTTTAATCATGGGGCCAAAAAGCATGAGTACAATGCTTACAAGATAAAAGCGCATTCCTCTGCCGAGAAAACTTGCCAGCATGAATTTCCAGAAATTCATATTTAAAATTCCGCTTGCGATTGTGAAGATTTTGTATGGGATTGGCGTAAAAGCGGAAAAAAATACTGCCATAGACCCGTATTGTTCATAAAGTTTTTCAACGTGGTCGAACTGTTCGTGTTTATTTCTGAAAAGAAAATTAAAAACCGGACGCCCTCCGAATTTTCCTATAAAATATCCGAAGGCACCGCCAAAAGCTGATGCAATAGTGCAAATAGTAGCATAATATAAAGATTTTTCAGGCTTTGCCAAATCCATTGAGATTAATAGAATATCCGGCGGCGGAACAAGGAAAAAGCTTTCGATAAACGAATTCAAGGCTAATCCCGGAACGCCTAAGCTTTGAAACAAGTCATTAATTTTTACAAGAATTTCGTGCATATTTTCTCTCCCAAAATATTGTAGCATGAAAAAAGTGAAGAGTGAACGGTGAGGAGTGAGCCGTACAAATGCGGGTGAGGGGTTAAAAATTAAATTATTATTCCCATAACTCAGTTAATTGTAGCGGGTCAACTTGACACAAAACCCCGCCCCTGATTTTCTAGCGTTCGGATGCCTCACGCAGAAAATCTTCCCCGCCCGCAAGGGGTGGGGAAGTGTCACGGTATTCATGAAAAATATGTCCACATTCTTTTCCAATGGGGTGGAGAGATTTAGTTTCATGAATTCTGGTATTGTAAATTTTCACTAATATCTAATTTTGTAAAGGACTTCTCACCTTTCACTTCTCACTTTTCACTCTCTTACTAAACTTGCAGCCGCAGTAGTTCTGCCGGTAAAGCCCAAGAGAATTCGCGATTTTGTTCGTCTTTAAAAAACCGTCTTTCTTTTTAAAATCTATCGCTTCAAAATTTAAATCATATTGTGAGGCAATTTTTGTGCCGATGTCAGAAAGCTTTTGAAAATTTTTGTGCGGGCTTATGACAATTGAGGTTGTGAAATTTTTAATCCCTAAATCTTTTGCTTTTTGCGCAGTTTTCTCAAGCCGCAAAGAAAAACATTTGTCACATCGTAAGCCTTTTTCAGGTTCATTTTCAAATCCTTTTACATATTCGAAAAACTCCTCCGGTTCATATTTTTCTTCAATAAGTTCGACGCCGAAATGTTTGCATAAAGTTCTTTGAGCGTCGAGTCTTTTTTGGTATTCTTCTGCAGGGTGAATGTTTGGATTATAAAAATATACAACAACTTCATATCCCGCATCTTTCAAAAAAGATACGGGATATGAAGAACATATTGCACAGCAGGCATGCAGAAGGATTTTAGAATCCGCGTTTTTCTGCTCCTGCTTCGATAAGAATTCTTTTGAGTTCACTGTAAGGTTTTATCCCCATGTATACTGTACTTCCGATAACGGTTGCCGGTGTGCCGTTAATTCCTTTTGCTGTTCCAAGTTCGATATCATATTCGATTTGTTTTTTAACTTCGAAACTTTCAGCATCTTTTTGAAGCTTTTCTGTGTCAAGTCCGATTTTTTCCGCAATCTTGAGAATTTCTTCATCAGTATTTGGCTGTTTTTCAAAGAAAAGAGAATTAATATCCCAGAATTTTCCTTGTTTTTCGGCTGCCAGAGCGTATCGTGCCATCTGGCATGCGCCTACGTGGAAGGGCTGTTGAAGATATTTGTTGCATTCTGTATCAAGCGGAAGATTTTTGTGAATAATCTTTACATTCTTTAACTCTTTTGCAGCTTTGTGAATCATTATGTTATATGCGCTGCATATTGGACAACGATAATCTGTATATGCATAAACAATTACTTTACCGTCTTTGTCACCTAAAACATTACCGGAAACGGCATATTTGTTGTGTTTTGTGTTGACGAATTCTCCGAATTCTTTTTTAGATTTTACCTGGGGCGTGAATTTGTATGATAAGGTTGCCCAGCTTAAAAATCCTGTTGCGGCAAGCGCTACAATGATAAATGCAATTAAGTATTTTTTAATTTTTAATGCGTCAAGAAAATCTGCAACGCTGTTTTTGAAGGCTTTTATAAATCCGCCGTTTTGCCAGTCTGCTGCGATAAGAGCTATCAAAAGGTTTAGAATATATGTGAAGGCGCAGAGTATGCAAAGTTTTTTGATTTCAAAAAGGCTTACACAAAGAAGTATCATGCTGATTGTAAACGAAATCAGACCGAGCGCTGCAATGTAATCAAGCGGATTTTTGAAAACCTCCAGAAATCTTAAAAGTTTGAAGTCCTTCAATTTTTTTGCAAAAAGCAGCATAATAATGAACGAATACAAGAACAATCCCCAATACGCAAGCGGAATGCCAAAGAATTGGGATTCGGTTGTTTTTGCAATTCCGTCGCAGTCGATGAAGTTGCTGATTGAACAGAAACTTGGCAAAGCGTACGGATTGAAGTTTGCATTGTAATAAATAATTGCCAGTTTAATAGTTGTTACAAATCCTATAAAAGTAAGAATTAATATAACAATCTTTTTCACTAAATGTGATTTGTTTTCATTTTCCATAACTATTTCTCCTATCCGGTAAACTTATTTTACAATTATTTAAAAGTTAAATCAATAGGAAGAAAAGGGGATTTTTCCTTCTGGCAGACGATTAGATTGAGCGGAGTTTCCGCTTTAAATATCTTAACAGCGTGGAATTTAAGGAATATATGTGATATTATATTTTTGAAATTTTTATTAAAATTTGCCAAACTAATTTGCCTCGTCCCTGTGCGGCGGGAAGGTTTAAAGAATGAAGAAGAATATTTTCGATTTATATATGAACAAGCTTCTGGAATTACCGCTTTGGATTAAGCAGGTGATTTATGTGAAATTAAAAGAGGACATCAAAGAACACAATTGCGAAAAAATCCTTGAAACAAAAGAAGATGATTTGTTTGCCCTTTACAAACCCGTTTTGACATTTAACGGCAGAACTGAACTTATGCAAAAAAACTGCGGACTTGACGCAAATATGTATAGTTTTTTAAATCTCTGCAATGCCGATTATTCGATTTTGGAAATTGCGTTGAGCATGTATTTGACAATGGAAGAGGCCGCAAAATATTTCATGTTTTGTGTTGAACAAAAATATCTTGAGCGTCCTGAATCTGATCAAGCTTATGCAATGGCAGGATTTATTTCCGGCAAATTTAAGACAGGCGAGTACTTTATGCATAATAAAAAACTCAGCTTTAACCAGGTTCAAAATGCGCTTGACGAACAATGCAGGATTAACAGTGAAGGCAAACAGCTTAAGTACGCTCAGGTTCTTGATTCAATGAACCTGGTTGACAAAAATGATACAAAAATGATTTTTACTCTTCAGGAGGAATCGAAAAAAAGATTTATTCTTGATTATACTTCAGCTCCTACAGCAAGCAGAGCGTATATGAACTTGGAAGAAAAATCATCTGAAGAAGTTGAAAAACTTAAAGACGAAAATAAGAAATTAAAAGAAAAACTTGTGCAGCTTTTGAAGATTGTGAGGAAAGATGTTTAACCCGAGACCTGAAATTCTGGTAAAATACCTGCGCGGAACTCTTGTGGAGGAAGAACATTACGGCTTTAGAATGCTGGCAAATAAGGAAAGAGTTCTGGAATATTCCGGCGAAACCGGACATTACCCGTTTTACCTGCGCTCCTGTGCCAAGCCTTTGCAGGCAAGTCTTTTGATAGATTACGGTATGGATATCAAATATGATATGTCAGATGAAGAAATTGCAATTTGTTGTGCTTCTCACGCTGGCGAGGATGTTCATCTGGAAGTTGAAAGAAATCTTTTAAATAAACTCGGCATTGATGAAACTTTTTTGAAATGCGGAATTCACAAGCCTTTATCCAAAACCAAACAGGAGGAAATGCTGCTAAAAAATGAAGTTGAAAACGTCCTTCATAACAATTGTGCAGGAAAACATATTATGATGCTCGGGCTTTGTAAAATGAACGGATGGGATTTAAATACTTATTATGAAGATGAACATCCGCTTCAAGTAAAAATAAAAGAAAAAATTACAGAGCTTTGTGCTCTCAAACACAGATTTCCGATGACAAAAGATGGCTGTGGCGTGCCTATTATGTCAATGCCTTTGGAAGATATGCTTAGAGGATATCTGAACTTATTCACAAACCCGCGTTATGAAAAGATTAAAAATGCATTTTTAAATCATCCGTATTTAATCGGCGGCGAAAATCGTTTGGATACAAAAATTATACAAAATTCCGAAAAAATCATTGCAAAAGTCGGAGCCGGTGGGCTTTGTATTGTTGTAAATCTTGAAAAAGAAGAGGCATTTGTTGTGAAAATCAGCGATTGCGATATGAAAGCGCGTGAATATGTTGTGGTGCAATCACTTAAAAATCTTCACTGGGCTGATATTTCTTCTGATATGATAATTCGCACTCTCCACGGCGAAACAGTTGGGCAAATCGTTGCAATGTAGGTTTATTTTAAAACAACATCTGTCATTATGTTTCTTTTGTTATTAATCCATCGTGTCGGTTTAGAAAGGGAAGCTGTTTCAATTCGACCTCTTCTGTTTTTAACAAGCTGGCAGCCCATAAGTTCGTTTGTTGTTCTGAAATATTCGGTTTTATTTCTTGCGGCATATAGACCTTTTGCATAATTTTCATATAATTTTTCAAGGACTTTTCGGGGCATTTGGGAGGGCTTATGGTTTGTGAAAATCATCATATCGTTAATTCTTCTTTTGCAAAGACCCGGAAGTACTTCTCCGCCAGCAACTCTGTGGTCGAATTCCATTGCTGCATTGTAAAAACAAGCATCTGCTTTTTTAGGATTTTTGCCTTTGTGTTTAAAGCCTTCGTTAATATGTCCGATAAGCTTTTTGCTTTCTCTAAATGTACTTACGCCTGTATTAAAAATTAAATCAATTAATGCTTCTTTTTGCGCCTGCGTAAGCTTGTTGTAATTAGCGCCAAAGGTTTTCTTCAATCCGTTTTGGGCTTCCAGAATGTCCTTTGTCAAAAGCTGATACATATCTTTGTCAGATAATTTATATCCGCGTGCTTTGAGTTTTCTGTATTTTTGCAGTTCTTTTTTCGGTCTGCAGGCTAAATCATGTCCAATTCCGACAATAGGACGGGAAATAGGATCTTCTGAAAGTTCTCTTTTCACTCCTTCAAATTCAATAAGTTTATTTATAAATTCCTGGCTGATTCCGGTAACCTTGCTTACATCAGATTTTTTTGAAACTGATTTGATTTTCTGCGCATCCGACATTTCAGAAATTTCAACGGAATTATTTACTGGATTATTTGGTCTTGTTTGCGTAGTTCTTTCTATTACAGGTGCTTTGCTTGGGACGGGCTGAGGTGCTAAAGGCGGTTTGATTTCAAGCTGTGGTTCCGGAATTGGTGCCTGCATTTTCTTTTTAAACGCTTCCGATGGCTGTGCGTATACGTAATATACTTTATCCTTAAGTACTTTTGCAGTTTTATTGTCCATGTTATTAAGTTCTAAAAATTCTTTTACTGTCATTCCGTACTTTGTTGCAATTGAGGTTGCGGTGTCGCCTTTTTGGGCTTTGTGACCCGGAACATTGAACTTTGTGCCTGCCGGAATTGAAAGCTTTTCATTTTCAAAATATTTTGCCAAATGTTGATTGTTTTTGATGAAATCTTTTTTGGAAATTATAAATTTCGACGCGATACTTCTCCAGCCTTTACCTTTTGGGAGGGTATATTGTGCGCTGTATTTTGGATTTGTCTGAGAAGCGGCTTTTTGGCCGTAAACTATCTCATTAAAATCAAACATTTTGAAAAGTTTTTCATAATCAAAATCAGGCATTAAAAAATTTCCTTATTTTCTACACATATGAGAAAATACGTCAGATTAATTGAAAAACTTTAAAAAATCAGAAAATTTTGTAAAGAATTTTTACGTATTGAAAATTCTGTCTCCGGCATCTCCCATTCCGGGAACAATGTAGCCTTTTTCATTGAGTTTTTCATCAACTGCAGCCGTGATAATTTCTATATCAGGATAATGCTTGCGGATATTTTCAATACCTTCCGGAGCAGCAATAATGCAGATACATTTGATGTTTTTAATCGGAATTCCTTTGTCGGCATAGAGTTTTATTGCTTCAAGTAGCGAATTCCCGGTTGCAAGCATGGGGTCTGTAATATAGATATAAAACTTTTCAGGATTTGGTGCCTCCATAGGAACTTTGTTGTAATACCAAATTGGTTTAAGAGTTTTTTCATCCCTGTACATTCCAATATGGCGTATGCAGGCTTGTGGAAGAATGTCGATGGCTTCATCAGTAAATATCAGGCCGGCGCGTAAAATCGGTGAAATAATTAAATTAATTTCAGGGTCGATAGTTTTTGCAATGAAGGACGCAACTGGAGTTTTAACCTCTTTTTCTACGAGCGGAAGGTTTTGGGAGGCCTCATACAAAAGGCATCTTGTGATTTTTCTTGCGGCAATCCTAACACCCTGGCTGTCTGTTTTTTCGTCGCGCATTACGCAAAGGTTTAAAAGTACAACAGGGTTTGAAATTATTTTCACATTTTTCAAATTCATTTTTCCCACTCCTTAATCCTTGTTTTAAATTTTTGATTATTTTCCTGCATATTATCAAGCGCAGTGTTTATTTTGATTAAACTGTTTGTTATCTCGTTGGGGGTTACGGTTATATTTTCGGTCTCGTCTGCAAACTGATTCATGAAAAATGAACTTCTTGCACCTATCGCGCCCAGTTTATCAAACATTTCATTCAAAAGCGTCATTGATGCACTGAGCCGTTTAGGCTCGTTAACTACAATAAAATTATTTGAGGCGAGAGTTTCTTCTGTTGGCTGGGTAATTTCAAGAGATTTTGACCCTCCGAGGCCGTTAAATTCAACGGTTGCAACTGAACCCTGAGGGATTTCAACATCTTTTTCTGTGAGAACAAATTTTACATAAACCGTATTGTTTACAATATGTATTTTTTGGATATATCCGACCTGGACTCCCATAAACTTTACCGGAGAACCCACAATCATCCCGTCAACGTCCGGCATGAAGATTTGGTAAGTTTTCAGTTCTTTTGCTTTGTGGTATTGGTGAATTTTAATTCCGCCAAGCACAAGACCTATAATCACAAGCCAGATGACTAATTCAATCCACGCGTAAAAATGCAGTTTAAAATCCTTTACCATACAATTATTATACACAAAACATGGTTTTTGCCACTTGCCAAAAAGTTTTTTGTATTATAATATGAAAATAATAATTTAAAGTTGTGAGGTTTACATATGGAACAGATAATAAAAGTAGCATGGGATTTGAATGAAAATACCGAAAACAGATACCAGCTTGTTTATGAAATTGCCGAACTTGCAAAAAAACTTGTTGATGAAAATCAGGCTAAAAAAGCTCATGATGATTTCGGTTTTGAAGAAAATTACGACAACGGCTACACAAAAGAAAATCCTGTTGAACATGCCATTATGGTTAAAGCGTCAGAAGCTGACGACAACAGGCTTGTAGGTTAATTAAGTTTTACAAAATGCACAAGAGTTCAGGCTTTTGTGCATTTTTGTGTTAAAAATTATTTGATTAGTGGAGTTTTTATGGAAAATACCTTGAATTATATTAATGAAAAGACAAACGGTTTTACGCCTGAAATAGGAATTGTTTTAGGCTCGGGGCTGGGCGAATTTGCGGATGAACATTGTGACTGCGCATTAGCATACTCTGAAATTCCGGAGTTTTTGAAATCAACTGTTAAGGGGCACAAGGGACGCCTTGTTTTTGCCGAAATCAACGGCAAAAAAGTTGTTATGATGCAGGGGCGCAATCATTTTTACGAAGGACATTCAATGGCCGAAATAACTTATCCGATAAAAGTTATGAAAAAATTAGGCGTTAAAACCCTTCTTCTCACAAACGCGGCAGGCGGCGTGAATGAAAGTTTTAAACCGTCAGATTTAATGATAATAACCGACCACATAAATTTTATGGGCACAAATCCGCTGATTGGTCCTAATGATGAAACTTTAGGCGAAAGATTTCCGGATATGAGCGAAATTTATAAAAAAGATTTGATTCAAATTGCTGATGAATGTGCGTCAAAACTCGGTATAAAATTGCAGCACGGAGTTTATTTTGCCTCCTCGGGCCCTAGCTATGAAACTCCAGCAGAAATTAAGATGGCACGAATTCTCGGTGCTGATGCGGCAGGAATGTCTACTGTTCCGGAATCGATTGTTGCAAATTACTGCGGCATGAAGGTTTTGGGAATAAGCTGCATTTCAAATCTGGCTTCCGGTGTAAAAGGGGCACAAAAGCTTTCGCATGCAGAAGTCATTGAAACTACAAATGCCGCAAAAGCAGGATTTAAAGCTCTATTGAAAGAGATAATCGCAAAAATTTAATGAATTTCATTAAAATAAAAAAGACAGGTTTTGCGCCTGTCTTTTTTTATTACTTTTTTACTATTACACTTGTGAAACTGAAATACTGGTTATTCCGGAGTTTCTCGCGCTGTCCATAAGCTTTACAACAGCACCGTGGGTTGCATCCCCGTCTGATTCAATCATCATTCCGTCCGGATAGTCTTTTGCCATTTGCGCTATTGTTTTTTCAAGGTCTGAAACCTGGATTTCTTCGCCATTAATAAAATATTTATCCTCTGCCGTAACATTCACAGTCAAAATTTTGGTATCTTTTTTAACCTGTTCCTGCGCAACGTTTTCCGGAACTGTTAAATTAAGTCCCTGCTGGTCAAGCAAAGGCGCTATTACCATCATTATAATTAACAGCACAAGAAAAATATCTGTTAATGGTGTTATGTTTATTTCATTAAATTCTCCGCGGTCACGGCTCATGTTTAGACTCCTTGTTTGTTTTCTTTAAGGTCTTTTTGTTCTTTTTTTGATAAAGGTTCCCCTGCGACAATAAGTTTTTTATATTCAGCGTCCTGCGCCGCGTTCATAACCTTCATAATTTCCGAACTTTTTACCTTTTCATCTGCTTTTACAACGACTTCCGGTTTTTCAAGAGTTTCTTTGAGCGCTGTTAATTCGCTTGTAAGCTGGTCTTCTGTAACAGGCGTACCGTTTAGATACATCTGGCCGTCTTTTGTAATTGAAATTGTTGCGTTCTTTTGTTCTATTGCAATTCCGCTATTGATTTCAGGTACCGAAATTGCGTTGTCCATTGACTGAAATGTCGGTGCAACAACCATCATTATGATTAACAGCACAAGAAAAATATCTGTTAACGGTGTTATATTTATTTCGGTAAACATTTTACCTTTTTTGTTAGTGCTCATTGCCATTTTTGTAATATCCTTCCACCGGTTCCGGTGTTTTTACAGCTTTTTATTTTAATTATAATGAAACGTTTGCTGCTGTTTTGTTTGATTCATCTTCTGAGTCAACAAAGCTTAAGAAAAGCAGTTTAATCAACTGGAAATCATCTTCATAACGTTTTACTATTGATTGGAAAGAGTTGTAGAATACAACAGCCACAATCGCAACACCAAGACCGAAGGCGGTTGCAATCAACGCTGAACCGATACCCATTGCAACTGCTGCTGACTGGTTGCCTTGAGTTGCCAGATCCTGGAAGGTGTAAAGAATTCGGACTACTGTTCCGAACAAACCTAAGAACGGCGCAACACCGCCGATTGTACCTAAAATTGTTAAATGGCTTTCCAATTTTCTTGTTGCAAGCGCTGCGGCAATATCAAATGAACGTGAAAAACCGTTTCTTTGTTCTGAAAAAATTCTGACAGCTTCTTCTGTGACTTCACCGATAACGCCGCCGCAGTTTTCCGCAACGCTTTGCGCGCCTTGAAGATTGTTTTTAGCCAATTCCTTCTGTAATTTCGGGATGAAAAGTACAACGTCGCGTTTGTTTTTTTTGTAGAATTGAAATCTGTTGATAACAACCGCTACAACCAGAATTGAACAGATTAAAATCGGTAAAAGTACCGGCCAATCCAGTTTAATTGAGTGTAATAGTAATTCCATTGTTTTCTCCTTTTTTAATATGGCTTACGACCTTAGTCGACCCGCCTTATGTAGATTGCTTGTTAGTTTTTTGTAAAAGCCATTGCTGCCGGCTTTACTCGGTTTATGCACTCAGGGTGCATTAGTGAAATTTTGTTGTCATTTGTGAACCTTTTCCCTTCGCACCTGTTTTTCTCGAAGGTCTTAGTCTGCCGTGGCTTACGGTTTTACCCGTTCTGCCTTGTATAGATTGCTTGTTTAGTTTTAAATTTACCCTGTAAAGGTCTTTTCACTTTTCACCTTTCACTTCTCACTTATTTATTGATACCCTGCGGCGCCAAAGACGTTGTAGTCAAAGGTAAATTGAATATCAATGCTTTGACCTTTGTATTCTGCCGGGAGCGGTTTGAACGGCGCTGTAAGTTTTACTGCATTCAAGGCCGCATTGTCCGCACTTGGCAAGCCTGATGACTTGTAAACGCTGCATGAAAGTAATCTTCCGTCTTTTGCGATTTTGAAAAGAAGTACAACACGTTTGCTTTCATTTCCTTTTGGCGGATTCCAGTTCATTTTAATTCTTCTCTGGAGTTCACGCATATAGGGGCCGAAATCGGGTTCTCTAATAGTATCAATTCCGGGGCGTCCGTTCGGATTTCCGGGGCCGGGGTTGCCGGGGCCGCCAGTTCCGCCGCCTCCGCCTTTAGCAAGCTTTTGGCCTGAAGAAGACCCACCGCCGCCTGTCGGCGCCAAAGATGGTGCCGGAACATATTTGCCGGAGCCGCTTCCTGTGACAGGACCGCCTGAACCGCCGCCTTTGTTTGCAGTACCTGAACCGCTAATCGGGCCGGTTGCGTAAGTTCCTGATTTTGTTCCGCCTGATGGCACCGGAACCTGAAAGGCTGAACTCGGTTTTGCAACCGGTTTTGGTGTCATTGGAGGTTTAATCGACGGACGCGCTGTCGGCGGTGCCGGTTTTGCCTGCTGCGGCGCTTTCGGTGCAGGTGCTTGCTGTGTTTTTTCCTGTTTAGGCGCCGGTTTTGTTACTTGTTTAGGAGCTTCTTGTTTTGCAGGCTGCGGCTTTGGCTGTTGAACTTTTGGGGCAGGCTGCTGTGATTTCGCAGGCTGTTGCGTTTTGGCAGGAGCTTGCGGTGCCGGAGTCGGCTTTTGTGCAGCTGCCGGTGCAGGTGATGGCATTGAAACCTTTTTCTTCGGGTCGTGGTGTCCGCCTGCGCGTGAATTCCTGTCTGAACGATAAGGCGTATTTTTATTTATGGGCGTATCTTCGTTTTCTACAAGAACAAATTCAATATCTTTCATTTTTGGTTTTGGTCTTTCGAAAACGTTTAAAGAAATTCCGAAAAACAGCAATATTAATGAAATAAGATAAACAGAGCCAAGTACTGCCGGGTGAAGCAGAGCTGAAATCGTCAAGGCTTTTTTAAGGCTGTCTTCCTTGTCTTTTTTTATGACGACCGGAAGCGTGTAACCTTCTGTTTCGTTATTATCATCGTCTTCTATTATGTTATCGGTATATTTTCCTAATATTGACATATCCCTTGATAAACCTTTCCTGGGTCTCATCTTGAAGCGTTTTGCCGGATTGCCGGAACTCTTCTTCTTATCTCACGGTGATAATTTTAATTTAATTGTAAAATAAAATTATCACCTGATTGACTAATCATTTTATTAATAATTATAAACTGCCGGGTTAACAGTTATAGCTTGCGTAAGCGTGATTTCTATACCTGCGTTTGCGGGAATTTCAACATTATCGCCTTTGTCCCAGAGTGATTTTGCCAAACCTCCGCCGGCACCGATTGCAGTTCCAAGAGCGGTACCTTTACCAAGTTTTCCGCCGGAAACTGCGCTCATTACAAGACCAGCAGTTGCGCCTGCTGCGGAACCTACTGCAATATCCTTACCGTAATCTTTTGCTACATCCATTTTGCTTCCGCCGACTAAAACTCCTGTGTTATCATCGGTTTTGATTACTGCGGAAATCGGGATTTGGCCGCCGTACGGAGTAACGATTTGAGTAAATCTAATCATAAGCTTGCCGTTCATACTGCCGCGTTTTGCTTTAGAAACTTCAAGAACTTGTCCTGTTACAGAGCTTCCTGCCGGTGCAATAAGGCTTCCGTTGTAGTAGAAATCAGAACTTAAAGCGATTGTTACGTTTTGTCCCAGAGTTAAATTTTCCGAACTTAAAGGCATTGTTGTAACGGCGGGGATGTTTTGGCCTGCCGGAACAGTAACTACACGGCCTTTAAGTGTTTGGTTTGTGTTTGAAACCGGCTGCGTGTTTGTGTTGTAATTTTGGTTATAATACTGGCGCTGATAATTTGTTTGTGCGCCGAATTGCTGCTGCGGATAGCCGTAAGGCTGTTGAACATTCGGATATGACGGTGCCGCTTCTGTATAATTAAAATTGCTTGCGGCAAAAGATGCATTTGCGCTGAGAAGAACAGCTGCAAGAATCAGATTAAAATATTTTTTCATTGTTTACCCTTCCCTTCTGTCTTTGCATAATTTGTTTTTTATAATATTTTATTTTAGTTTGGATTTATTGTCAATTTGTTAATATATGTGTAATTTCGAGGGGTTCGGTGAGGATTATGATTAAATCAAGTCCTGCCTGGAGATTTGTATGCTCGCCCATTTTTCGTTTTTCCCCTGGTCTAATTTGCAGCGAAGCAACACCGCGGAGTCTGTTCTGGTAGTGCGGCATTTTAACCCATTCGGCGGGTTCTGAAATGCCGCCGCCTATAAGATTGTTATTTGAAGTATAAATATATCCCTTCATCGGGAGTTCAAACTTGTCGGGCAATATCATTTTCGAAATTCTGATAATCATAGAAGCATTTGTACCGACAACGGGCTCGTTCATTTTTTCGATATAGCCTTCAAAAACGGTATTTTCCGGAACGATAATCGTGTCGTACATGAAAAGGTCATTTGTTGCGATGAATTTAACTTTGTGGCCTTCGGTCATGTATTGCGTTGATATTTCCTGTGCGTTAATTACGGGAATAAAGGTTCCTGCGCGAAGTTCTACAGGGTCAAATTCACGCATTTCGAGCTGGATATTCTCAAACTGCGGAGCGCAAAAGGCTTTGACGCCCAAAAAGCTGCACAGTATCAAAGTTAAACACAAAACTCTCTTCATAAGGTTATTATAACAGTTTTTAAGCGAAAAGCAAGAGTTTGGGTTAAAGGGTAAAGCTGAAAATTTCTGCAATTTCAACGTCGAGTGCTTTGGCAATTTTTATTAGTTTGTCTAAAGTCGGGTTTGCCTCGCCGCGTTCAACTTTACCCAGATAAATTACACTTATATTTGCTTTTTCTGAAAGTCTTTCCTGTGAAAATTTTTTGTTTTTTCTTAAGTATGCAATTTTTTTGCCGAGTTTTTGTATAAGGTTTATGTGCTCATTTATATGACTATCTGACTTATAAAATTGAAAAGATTTTTTATTCATTTTGTAATATTAAACGATTTTTTAAGTTATAACAATCAATACCATTGACATTGTTTTAATATGGATAGTTACATTTCTGTTTATTCAGATTGTTGTAAATAATTATTACAATTGTAAAAATATTTTCAGCCGGCGCAATTTTCTGAATAAAAATTACTTTATATATGTGTAATGTAGTGTGTAAAAGGTTAAAATATGTTTAGTCCGGTTGCATCAACAATATTTGCATATCGCAACGCCGAAAAAACCAAAAACGGCGACCTCGGCAGAAGTGTGGTTACTGTCGGCCAATGCACCGGCGTTATGCAGGAGATTTCAAAATACGATAATGCCTTTTCTGCTACTGCAAGAAGCGCTGTAAATGTTTTCGAAGAGTTGGCTAAGAACAGCAAAGCTCTTGGTTTTGCCGGAAAATGTCTGCAATTTACGGCTGACCATGTAAATCCGCTTATCTGCGCTTCCGGAGCTTTGAAAGTTGCAATGTCAGAGGACAAAGTGCATTCCGGAATTGTAGAAACAGCGGCTTTGTGCGGGATGTTTGCCGGCGAAGCATTTATGAAAGACAATTTCAACGGTGTTTTTAACGAAAAAACTTTCAAAAACCTTGCAGTTAAAGCTTCTGATAACGGAATTTTAAAACCGCTTGCAGACACTGTTAAAAATTCAAAATATACAGGAAAAGCCGCATCAATTTTGAAAGGCGTTTTCTTCGTCTGTGGTTCAATAGCCTCATATGCTGCTGCTCAGAAGGCCGGTGAACATTACGCCGACGGCATTATGGAAACCCTCGGAATTCAAAAGAAACAAAAAATCAATCAGATGACTTAAGCCGCTTTTCCAATAATATGTTATAATAGTTCTATGAAGAAGAGAATTATTTGGGCTTTTTCAATATTTTTAATGCTTTCAGCTGCTGTAAATCCCTGTTATGCAATCAAAATAGGGCTTGAAACAGACGCCGAGCATATTGGTATAGGAGCCTCTGTCGAAACCTCTTTGATTGACGCAAACACAAACAAAACCGTAACAAAGCTTGAAGCTATGAAGGGTTACGAAATAATTCCCTACAAAAATACAATGGCAATTGCCCTAAACGGCAAATTCTACCAGATTTATTCCGATTATGTTGTTTTGAAAGCTCCGGCCGGCGCTTTTGTAAGTGCAAAAAACAAATGGTACAGAGGTTTTATAATTATTCAAAACAAAAACAAAAAACTCACAGTAATTAACGATGTAGAACTTGAAGATTATCTGAAAGGCGTTGTCCCTTCAGAAATGCCTTCCGGCTGGGAGCTTGAAGCCTTGAAAGCACAGGCCATTGCCGCAAGAAGTTATGCTCTGGCAAACCTCGGCAAGCGTGCGTCTTTAGGTTATGACCTGAAGGACACGCCTGAAGACCAGGCTTACGGCGGAGCGTCTGCCGAAACCGTTAAAACCAACGAAGCTGTCGACAGCACATGCGGACTTGTTTTAACATATAATACAAAAGTTGTTCCTGCTTATTATTCAGCCTCTGCCGGCGGGAAAACCATTAATGCCTCAGCGGTTTGGGGAAACGACCTTCCGTTTATCCGTTCTGTTCCCTCCTATGATGACAATGTGAAAAAGAACGGGCATGGCGTCGGAATGTCGCAGCATGGTGCTAACAATCTTGCTAAACAAGGCTATAATGCTTATCAAATTCTCAGCTATTTCTTCCAAAACGTAAAATTTGCTAAAGTTAGTGAAAATTCTCTTAATTAGCTGAAATTCATACATGACAGCTTTTTACGACGGTTTATACTCCTGAAGTTCCCGATATGTTTAAAATTTTAGCTGAAATTTTTCCAAAACCCCTTGTCAAATCCGTATAACGTGTTATAATAACTTTGTCGATAGAAATGCATGCGGAAGAGAGAAGGTTTCTGCTAAACCGTAAGCTAAAGGTAAGAAGGAGGTTCGTAATGAACAAAGAAGAATTAGTAAAAGAAGTGTCTAAAAAAGCTAAAGTTTCACAAAAAGCTACAGGCGATGTTATCGCTGCAATTTTAGAAACAATTGAAAAAACAGTTTCAAAAGGTAAAAAAGTTACATTGGTAGGATTCGGAACTTTCGAACCGAGAAAAAGAGCTGCCAGAGCTGGCAGAAATCCGCAAACCGGTGCAGTATTGAAAATCGCTGCTAAAACAGTTCCTGCTTTCACTGCCGGTAAAAAATTCAGAGAAATTGTTAAATAGTTTCTAAAAATAAACAAATTTAAAAGGGTCTGTCTTTGACAGGCTCTTTTATTTTGGAAAAGCTGTATTTTAAATTTATTTATATTTCGCAATTAATAAAAGTGCGGTATTGAAGCGCCTGCATAAGATGCGATTGTTTAATTTCAGCGGAGCATTCCAAATCCGCAATGGTGCGGGCAAGCTTTAAAACCCGGTCATAACGCCTTCCTGAAAGCTGGTATTTTACAATTGCGGTTTTGAAAATTTCTTCGGTGGCTTTATCAATTTTACAATATTTTTTAATTAATTTCGGCGTAAGTTCGGAGTTTGTTAAAATTCCGTCCTGTGCGTATCTTTCGGCCTGAATTTTTCTTGCCGCAACAACCCTTTTTCTGATATCTGCCGAAGTTTCTTCTTTTGCCGTTGAATGCAGCAGTTCTTCTGATGTCAAGCGAGGAACTTCAATTTGTAAATCAATTCTGTCTAAAAGCGGACCGGAAAGTCTTGCAAGATATCTTGAAATTTGGAATTCCGAACAGGTGCATTGTTTTTCTTTATCGCCCAAATATCCGCAGGGACAGGGGTTCATCGCCGCAAGAAGCATAAACTTTGCAGGATAAGTGACAGAATGGCTTGTTCTGGAAATAACAACTTTTGCATCCTCAAGCGGCTGGCGCAGAACCTCCAAAACCTGACGCGGAAATTCAACAAGTTCATCCATAAACAAAACTCCGCGGTGCGCAAGCGTAATTTCACCGGGCTTTGGATTGGCTCCGCCCCCGATAATTCCGTTTGCAGAAGCCGTGTGATGAACTGAGCGAAACGGGCGTTTTGTCATCAATGGTTCATTTGAAGACAAAAGTCCGGAAATGCTGTAGATTTTTGTAAGTTCAAGCGCCTCGCTCATTTCAAGAGGCGGGAGAATTGAGGCGAAACATTTTGCCATTAAGGTTTTGCCTGAGCCGGGAGGGCCTGACATCAAAAGATTATGAGCGCCGGCTGCCGCAATTTCAAGTGCTTTTTTAGCTTTTTTCTGGCCTTTCACGTCTTTAAAGTCGTAAATATATTCTTCCTCTTTGAGATGGGTCAAATACGAGTTAATGTCAGATTTTACAAGTTTTAAAGGTTCTTCAATGAAGTGGTTAACTACCTCTGCAAGATTAGCCGCCCCGTAAACATTAATTCCTTCAACAAGCGCGGCTTCGGCAGCATTAATTTTTGGCACAACAACATTTTTTATCCCGAAGCTTTTCAACCCCAGAACAAGCGGCAAAACACCGTTTACCCTTCGAAGTTCCCCGTCAAGAGAAAGCTCGCCGATAAAAGCATAATCAGTTATTTTTTCAGTATCAATCGCGCCTTCTTCTGTTAATATTCCAACTGCTATCGGCAAATCATAATTTGTTCCGACTTTTTTCAAATCCGCCGGTGCAAGGTTTATAATGACCTTTTTGGCCGGAAATGTATATCCGCTGTTTTTTACGGCCGAACGAACCCTGTCGCGTGCTTCATTAATCGCTGCGTCCGGAAGTCCGACAATTGAGATTCCCGGCAAAGAATTCAAAACATCAATTTCAACTGTAATTTTGTATGCTTCCAGCCCGATAACAGTTGCGGTTGTAACTTTGTTTACCATAAGTCAATTATACACAAAAATGTTTTTTTGCTAAAATAATAATGTTATGAAAAATGATTTTAAAAATATTCTTGCAATAAATTTTGGCGGAATCGGTGATGAAATATTTTTCTTGCCAACGCTTATTTCATTAAAAAAAGAGTTTCCAAATTCCAAAATTACACTTGCGCTTGAGCCACGGAGCAAATCTGTAAAAGACTTGACAGATATTATAGACGATTTGTTTTTGATTGATATTAAAGGCAAAAACAAATACTTTGAACTTTTAAAACTCGTTCATCTGGCGCGCAAAGGTAAGTTTGACCTTGTGATTTCATCAGGCGGAAATAAATTCATAAGCATTTTGCTTTTTATGATGGGAATTAAAGAGCGTTACGGCTATGACACAGGGAATTTGAGCCGAAAACTTTTGACAAAAGCAATCCCGCTTAATAAAAACCAGTATGCTTGTGATATGTATCACGATTTGGTGTCTGAAATAACCGAAATTAAAACAGCGCTGCCTGAAATTAATGTCAGTCCTCAGGAGAAAATCCCGAATTCTGTTTTAATCCACCCGGGCGTGAGCAAAATGAGCGTTCAAAAGGGTATGATTAAAACGATTTCTGCAAAGGTTTGGGCTGAAACAATTGATTTGCTTCTTGAGCGCGGCAAGCACGTTATGCTTGCAGGCGGGCCGGATGATGATGAAGTTATTAAAGAGATTAGAACAAAGATTAAGCGTTCTGACGTCATTGCGAGCGGCTGCGAAGCAATCCAGCCAATTAATTTTTCTGATTTTTACGGACAAACAAAAAGCCTGAAAGACCTTGCTGTTTTAATCGGCAAAGCTGAAACTTTTATCTGTTCTGATTCGGCGCCCTTGCATATTGCAGTTGCGATGAAGACAAAAACTTATGTAATTTTCGGGCCGACTGATGACAAAAAACTGATTCCGCAATCAGAACTCGTAACATCAATCAAGGCAAACGACAAATGCCCGATAAAACCCTGTCTTTGGGAGCATCGTCAGACAACCTGCGAAAACCTTGACTGTCTTAAAATTTCAGCAGACGATATTGTTGCCAGAGTTATTTAGGAAGATTTTTAAAATAGTCTTTATCTGTCAGTGCTTTGTAAGTGCAGCCTGCACCATTTAAATTGTTTGCAAAGGTCAGTGAACAGTATAAAGAGTCTTTGTTATAATATTTTGAACCCTCAACACCCATTGGAATCAGTTTTCCCTTATTGTCGATTTCAAACATGAAAAGGTCATGTCCAAGACGATTTGGATTTTTGTTGTAACCGTTTACATCTACTGAGATGTATAGCGGGTTGTTTGGCCCGTAATTTTCTACAAGAATAAGGCTGCCGTCATTAAGTACAAACTGCCCATCGTCAAACAGTGCTAAGTTAATATTATTACTTGCTATATAATTTTTGTAAGTTGTATCGTCTTCGCTTGAATCTTGATAATGTTTAATACAGGAGTTGTTTGTGATATTCGCAGCTGAACCCGAACCTTCATACCCCCAGCCGCAATCTTGAGCAGTTTTTAGATATTCAAGAAGTATTTGTTTGAGTTTGCGGTAACCAATATTTTGGGAAGTTATGCGTTCACCTGTTTCAGCCTGGTACATGTCAAGCGCCTGACTGATAACAGAATATGAGCGTTTTAAGCCTGCTTCAAGCTGTTTATTGCGGCTGTTGTTTATTACAGCCGGCAAAGTCATGGCGGCAACAATCCCAATTACACCTAAAGTTATAAGGACTTCAGCCATTGTAAAACCATATACAAATTTGAACATATTCTTCCTCTTTCTAATAGTTATTAACTATTAATTACATGATAATAGCTATTAGAAACGAATTTGTCAATAGTATATACTTACCATTAATATGGAAAAAAATATTGAACTTGAAAAAAGATTTGGTGCAAAACTTGCCTATGTACGCAAGGCAAGGAAGCTTTCTCAAATGAAACTGGCCGAAATTGTTAATATGAATTTTAATTATATCGGACAAATTGAGCGCGGAGAAGCCAATGTTACTATTAAAACAATGAAAGTTCTTGCAGATGCTCTCGATGTTGAAGTTAAAACTTTATTTGACTTTTCATTTTAATAATTCTTGCAAATGTACATTTTTGTATTATTTTAGTCTAGTACCCCAAAACGAAAGGAAAATATTATGCAAACCCCAGTTGTTAATCAAATTGGAACATCGTCTTTTACAGCTTATAAACCTGGTTTTGATATGCCAAGGAAAATGTATGCTGAAATTCTTGAAACTCCTGCAGTAAAAAAGTTCGGGAAGGAGTATAATGCAACATTAAATAAAGTAACTTTTTTCAGTAGAGAAAATGAGACCATAGAAAAATTAGCGTTGCATGTTGATGAAATTAAGCCTAAAAATTTTTTTATTAAAGTAAGAGACTTCTTCGCTAACAAAAAGTATGATACTGTTCAGCTTAGAACAAATGCTGTAAATGATGATGAATTTGTTAAAGAAATCGCAAAGGCTGCACCTGACACTTTGTCAAAACTTCAAACTATAAAATTTTAAAAAAATAAGCCTTCTATTGAAGGCTTATTTTTTTTTAAATTCCTACACTTAAACCTGCGCAAAGGTTTATGCCCTGTCCTGTTATGCCCTTTGCGTCCTCTGAAATTAAGTATTTAACAAGCTTTGCGACTTCCTGAGGTTCTACAAAACGTCTTTGCGGAATGCATTCGACAATCTCTTCCTTTGAAAATTCACTCTCTTCAATCGAATTCATCCCTAATTCGGTATTAACCCAGCCAGGGTTGATTGTGTTGACCGTAATATTAAATTCTGCAAGCTCAAGCGCCAGCGCTTTTGTCAAACCAATTAGTCCGGCTTTTGATGAGGAATAAAGGCTTGCGTTAGCCTCGCCCATAACTCCAGAAATCGAACCGACGTTAACAATCCGTCCGAATTTTTCAGTCTTCATGCGCCCGACAGCACGCGAAATCAAATACGCAGGTGCAATTAGGTTGGTTTTATGAATTCTTTCAATTTCTTCGGGTGTCATCTTATCAATGGCGCCGTAAATGTACTCGCCGGCGTTGTTTACAAGAACATCAATCTCATTTTTTTCAATAAAATCTCCCAAAACCCCGGGATTTTTTGAAAGGTCGCAAACGCAGTAATCTTTTGCCCCGATTGATTTTAATGCTTCTGCATTTCTCGCTGAAACAAAGAGGTTTCCGCAAGACTTAAGTTCTTCCGCAATTGCGCGTCCTATTCCTTTTGAGGCTCCGGTAACAAGAATGTTCAAAGTTTCACCCTTTCTGAAATAATTTTCTGTACAATATATGATGCCATAAAAATTCCCGCGCAGCTTGCAACAAACGGGGTTGATGCCGGTGTAATTTTTGTAAATTCTAGTTTTTCGCCTGATTTTGTCTCAATCTGTTCTTTTGAAGAAATTTTTTCGCGGCAAAAAGGTTTTTCACGGCTTGCGACTACCGTAATTCCGTTTTCAATCCCGAGTTTTTTGAGCTGGTAAATGCAGTTTGAAACAAACGGTGCGTTTTTGTTTTCGATTTCTGAAATATCTGAAATATAAAGTTTTGCCGGATCAATTCTGTTTCCGGCGCCCATGGAACTTATGACAGGAATACCTTTTTTTACGCAGGTTTCAAGCAATGTTATTTTTGACCGGAGCGTGTCAATCGCGTCTGCCGTGAAATCGATTTTGCCCTCAAAAATCTCATCTGCACCTGTATAAAAATCATCAACCGCATTCAATTTTATATCAGGGTTAATATCTTTCAGGCGGTTCTCGAAAAGTTTTGCCTTGTTTTGACCGACTGTCGAATGCAGTGCAACAATCTGACGGTTAATATTTGAAATTGAAACTTTATCAAAGTCAATAATTGTCAGTCTGCCAATGCCGGCTCTTGCAAGACTTTCCGCACAAAAACCGCCCACGCCGCCAAGTCCGAAGACTGCAACGTGTGCGTTTTTTAAAATATTTTGTGCATCAATTCCCCAAAAAAGTTCGTTTCTGGAGAACAACTCAGCTTCACTCATAAAACGCTTCCGTGAGGTTACTTAATGATGCCGTAGCCGAGCAAAAATGTGCAGAGAATAAATATTCCGGCAATAATTCCGGTAACTTTGTTCAATCCTTTTTCAGCGCTTTTCTGTGAACTGAAAATTTGTGATGCTCCGCCCATTCCCGCAATGCCATCGCCTTTTGGGGAGTGAAGCAGGATTAAAACTACTAAAAGCAATGCTGATATGATTTGGATAGTCCAAATAAATGTAACCATTTTTATTTTTTCTCCTTTTTATTTGAAATAAAATGCGCACGTTTTGAATTTAGTTTAATATTTTCAAACGTGTATAAACGGGCGGGCCTTTTTGAAGATGATTTTGTGTATTCACCAAGTTCAATAAGACCGTCAGTGCAGAGCGCCTTTTTGCGGAAATTACGTTTATCAAGTTTTTTATCCATAATAAGCTCATAAGCTTTCTGCATTTCCGTCAGGGTAAATTTTTCGTTTAATAACTGATAAGCAACCGGACAAATTTCTAATCTTTCGCGGGTACGTTTTAGAGAATATTCAATAATTTCTTTGTGGTCGAAAGCAAGTGGCGGCAAGTCTGAAACTTTGTGCCAGCCGAGTTCCGGAGTTGAAACAATCTGGATATCTTCTGATCTTACAAGTGCAAAATAAGCACAGGTGATAACGCGTGCGTTCGGGTGGCGGAGCGGGTCGCCAAATGTATAAAGCTGCTCAAGATAGATGTTATCTACATTTGTACGCTCTTTCAATACTCGAAGCGCTGCCTGATCAAGGTTTTCAGATAATCTTACGTATCCTCCGGGGATTGCCCATTTGTCTTTAAAAGGTTCATTTGTTCTTTTTACAAGCAAAACCTGTAAAGAACCGTTTTTAATTGTCAGAATTACTACGTCGACTGTAATCTCGTGTGTCTTTGTCTCATTTAGCATAATTATTTTTACCCTAATTGCCATAATACAATAAACAAAAATTTTTACATAAATTAATAATATAATTATTAATATTTTTTTACAAAGCCGGCAGAAAAGTAAATTTTTTTC
>ENA-UOOA01000112-UOOA01000112.1-human-gut-metagenome-genome-assembly--contig:-P61old-NODE-112-length-173493-cov-12.428816_pt1 | contig 173493 bp, 181 predicted proteins | sample MGYA00242467_ERZ724014 | MGnify/ENA metagenome assembly ERZ724014 | reverse complement strand
CCTTTTTCGTTGATATGTCCTGTCACATTGCTTACGCAATATGCCAGTCCAATCAAGCGAAAATCATTATCAGTTGTAACTTTATTTATTTTTCTATTCTCATTTTGGGTGGGTTTTCCTAATATAATATATTAGAGAATCCCCCCTAAAAATTTATACAATCATGTAATAACCTCTTTTATCAGTTTTCATATCATCAAATAACTTTTTTATTGTCTGATTATCTTTTCTGGTACTTTTGAACGAATCATTATTCATCCCTGTATCTTGTAATAATTCATTTAACTTAAATACTTTTCCAGATTCTTGTTTATCACACCATTCTATAATCTTTTGTGCATTTGTCATTTTCTTTCCTTCTGGTGGCTTTCTATCCCTAATTTTTTCAATTAGTAATTCTTCGGGAGTATCTTCATATTCAAATATTGTTCCATAGGGTTTATATCTTTCTTCGATCATTGAAGATAACTCACTGTACAGTGAATCATTAGAATTGTAGAAAGTCCAGATATGAACGTTTTTCGTATTGCTATAATTTCTGATTGCCAATCTGAATATATTCTGTTCAAAATCAGCTAACATACATCTAAGCATGACGGACGTTATAATGCTTTCGTATTCCTTGTTATGATTTTTGCTTAATGCACTAAAGAAATCCAGTGATTCTTCCTCTGACATATCCATAAGCTGCCTGTATGTTTCCATATGACAACCACAATATATAAAGAAATATGCCATGTTGGGAAATCTGTTCATTCCAATGTGTGCCATTCTGTATAAATCCTTAAAATCATTGAATCCTTTTAGGTTTCCAAAATAACCTACATTGTCAAACTCTTTTTGAAATCGTCTTAACAAATCACTATATACTACTATCAAAATTTCTCGTTGTTTTCCTATCCCATGTTTCAATTTATTTTTCAAGTATTTAATGATGGTATTTGATGTTGTGATTGCTCTTTTATTTCCTTTACACATAACATTTTTGCTAGTGGAAATCTGAACATTTGTTATTAACATATTCAAAGGTTTATTATATTTTTCTCCTGTTACAATTTCCACATAATCAAGGTCATATCTCGGATCAATATCTGCTGTAGCATCAAATACAAAAAACTTCTTATCTTGTCCCAAAAAGAAATGATTTCTATTATCTACGACCAGCACAAATGAGCGTTCATAGTTTCCATATTTTTTCTTTACAGAATTAAATATTGCTCCATTCTTAGCAATCTCTTTTAAGCATTGCATATCTTTCCATATGCAATTATACTGTTTTGTCAAGGATTCTATATTGTCCTGTAATACCGAAAAAAGCAAATCATCATTCGGTGTTATACTGGAATATCGTGTATCTTTCCAATATATAGTAACATTAGAATCCTTCAGTAGTTTTTCCTTCTCATCCATCTGTTCAAGCAGTCTATCCTTAAATGCCTTATACTCTCTTATGACAAACTCCTTGTCCTTAACTTCATCGGACAGCCCTTTGTATAATGCCGCCTCGATTCTGGACAAGTTATCACTGTCGATTGTGACAGTTTCTGAAAATTGTGGGCTTTCATCAAAGATAACAATATCTCTTTTTAATGTTTCTCCATTATAAGTAAATGAGAAAAGTTGTTCTCTGATATTATCTCCCAACATGAAATAACGCTGTGTAGAAAGTAGAACTATTGGCTTATAATGTTGCTTGATAAGTTGCTCCTTAAATGGTTCATCCGATCTCAGTACAATGACACTTTTTTCAAATTCCTTATAGTGGTATTCAATGCCCCACTCCTTGAAAATTTCTCCCCAATACTTTTCTGCTTCTATTCTGTCCTTATTGGTGCTGGACAACTCCTCTAATCTCTTAATTGAATCCGTTATAACTAATAATCCTTGAGGTCTATGCCGTCCACCATAAAAACTATCTCCAATACAGCAGTGCATAAATGTATGAATAAATGTTGATTTTCCTATGCCGCATCTATTAGCAAAACAAGTAACTTTATCCGTGTTTCTATTGTGGGTGACTATTTCAAATGTGTCCTTGAAAAAGTTCATTTGTTTTTCATCAAATCCATAATCAGGAAGATATGTCTCAAAATCTTCCCATGTTAAATTTATCTTTTCTTTTTTCTGCTTGCCATTTGCCATACACTCACACTCTCTTTCTGTACTTCATCATAGTGTCGTGTAAAGCTGGCGAATCTTCAAATAAGAAAACCTTTAACTTATCATCCTTTTCCGAATCTTCAACTTTTAAAATCTTAAATCCGTTGTTACATAGCCAGTTTGTCATTGCTAGTGACCTTACTATGTACATTTCTGTCCTATTAGTTCCTTTATAAATAACTCATTCCTCCTAATCTAACTCGATAAAATCAATCTTGAAATGTTCCGTCTCAAAATATCTCTTGTCTTTCATGTCCTTTGTTACATGGTTTCTCAAGCCTTCCACCCACCATTGAATAAATGTAATCATTTCTCCGATAGGATATTCGATTGCATCTGCATCATATTTTTGCATTTCATTCAATAAAGCAAGTACATATTCAGCCTTACTATATTTACATTCTCCACTTGCAAGCTGTTCTGCAAGTTTTTTGTATGCTTGTTCTATATCTCCATCCGTGAATTTTTCCAAGTAGACCACTACACGATTTGTCTCATATAGATAGCTCTGATTGAAGATTTGCGATAATGTTTCTACGTCCAGTTTGTCCAAGGCCAAAATATTTTGTACTGGTAAAAATTCATAATCACAGAAAAAATCTGCTTCTCCATTTTCTAACTCAATACAACATCCTGCTCCTCCTGGTGCTGGTGATGCTAATATTCCTTTTCTTCTGAAATATCTGCTATACTTATTGATAATCTCTACTTCTGTTCCAAGAGGGATTTTGTACCACTTAAATTTCATACTGTTAATCCTCCACATTCAAAATATATTTTTTCAGACCATCAACACCAATATCATTAAAAGCAATCTCCAATAAATCATTTTCGGTCAATTCGCCATCGCCTACCAAATCCTGTAAGATAAACTCTCCATCGTCCACTTCTTTTTCAAGTATATCTGCATTCAGCTCTTCATACTTTTTGTAATATGTCTCCGAAAAAGCAAGTCTGATTTCTTCTAGGATTGACATATTGTATTTGTGAATATGCAACTCGTCCAGAATATTTGATGCATTATATTCTGTAAAAGCGTATAATTCACTTTCAGAATTAAATACCTCTGCTTTGATAAAGCCGATGTTTTCATTTATAAGTGCTTTATATTCCTTCAAAATATCAAATACAACATTCTTGCACCAATCGGCATACTGTGGATATTTTAAAATACTCTTATATTTATTGAGCTTATCTTTCCATAGCTGTTCCTTCTGGTTTTCTTCATTGATTCTGTCATTCAGCCATTTTTCTACTTCATCCAACGTCATATAAACTGGTTGTTTCTTATCATCTAATGGCGATGCTACTTTGTCTGTATATGTACCTTTGACAAAGAATCTTTCATTTGCACCTTTTAATTTATAGCCATGCTTACCTAACTTTTGTCTTAATATGATTTCTCTCTGTTCCATATAAATGTACCTCTCTTTCAATTTAATGTAGGCACACCACCATAAAGGTAATGTGCCTGTGATTCCGTCCAATATGTAATCAGCATCTTCACTGATAATTGTTTTAATAAAAGGGGAATTATGTGCATCTACATTAGATGACATTGTAACCAATCTCATTCATTGGTAGACTTGCTACTCTCACCGCAAATATATCTCTGTTGCTTATATATTCTCCACTCGGAAATTGATTTTTACTGATTTGATCCTAGCTCTGCAACTCTACTTTTAACTACCTTTTGCAATTCGTAGATCTGCTCATGTGAAATAGTTCTTTCTGATAAAATATTGCTAATAAGTTTCATATCCACATTACCTGTATTAAGAATATCCTCAAAAATTTTCCAATAACTACGACATAGATTTTCCCAATGATATGAAGTCATGTCCAAATCATCTAAGTATTCCTTTGTTGTCATAAGTGTATCGTCTGCATCCATACTGTAATATTCAATCTGTACATCAGATGTAGTCTTGAATGTATCTAATAAATCCTGTTCTTTTGCCCATTCAATACAAAAATCTTCTGCATTACCCTCTGTATCTGACAAGCCATTTTCTTTTAAATAATCAAGATATTCTAACTGAATAACTTGAAAATCTGATTCTTTGATAAAAGCTCCCGTTCCTTTTCTCAATCTGTCTAAACTTAAATTTGTCATATTATATAATTTCTCCACTTAATTATTTTCTGATTCAGTCACAACAGTAACATTTATTGCCTGTCTGCCCTTTTCAGTATCAATCACATCAAACACGACATTTTCATTTTCTGATAATGACTTAAATTTCTCTTCTGTGTTAATGCCTGAATAATGTACAAATACGTCTGTACCATCATCCATTGTCAAAAATCCGTAACCCTTCTGATTGTTAAACCATTTTACTTTTCCTTTGTTCATTTTTTAATCCTCCGTATTCTCATAAATTTTCAGTATTGGATTGACTGCACATTTTTCTGTGAAATCATCAATCAGCTTGTCAAAGCAATCAGTACAAATATCTAAATTTATCTCATCTCCGCAATATTTACTGCCATAACCAATAATATCGTGAATGCTCACTACTGCTTGTTCTTCAAGAATCTGGTCTATTTTCTTTCCACATACATTACAAACTATCTGTTTTGCCATATCTTCTGTTTCCTTTCTTCTGTATAAGGCAGGAATGAGAAAGTATCTCGTGACTTCCTTTATCGTTCAAACTGAATGACCTCTAATATATTGTTCTCTCTTTATGCCGACCATTTTTCATTGAGATCTTCATACAACTGTTTTGTGACAGTTTCCATATCTACACCATCACTAAGTTGCAATGTCACGTCTATATCGTCATAGCAGTAACAACTTGCTTTCCCGATGGAAATGAGCAGTTTATTTTCTGCAATTTTTTAATCAATCGTATCGGCAAATATGCCCGAATTGGTATAGAACTCTAAATCTTCCTTGAATTTTTCATCAGATATTTGTTCTTTTATACCTTCATCATGATTCACTACTGCACTTGTAACTGATACCAGATTGTCTGTGATTGCTTTTAATAATCTACTTGCCGTTGTTCTTCTTCTACTTCTCATATATAGTATTCTCCCTTCTATTTCACATCCCAATAGATATTGCACTGACCATCAAGAATATCTTCTCCGTGCGATCCATCTTTGTCTGGAATAATTTTGTACAATGTGTACGCCACTGTTTCTGAAAATACATTTCCTTCCTTGTCTTTATCTAACGGCTTATAACTCCATGTTCTAATGTCGTATTCCTTACCATCAATCAAAAGAAAAATTCGCTTGCTTTCCTCTATATCCGTAATAACAACTTCGGAACAAACCATATTCGCTTCATGGATAACACTTCTTACAAATCCTTCAATCCACTGGGTATATGCTTCATCCCTGACATTATTTGTTACTTTGTACTGTTTGTAGAATGAAAAAAACGTATTTTCTTTCTTCCAATCAATAAAATCACACTTGATATGTTCATTATCTACTCTTTCAACCTCAATTCCCCACTGGAAAATATGAGTATTTTTATCTATGGCAGTAATCATTACACTGTCGAATTTTCCTTCTTCTGAAAAATAGTCCTCTACCATAGGAATAATGGTCTGTGTAAATTCCTGTCTGTTCGGTGCTTTCATATATTCATCTAAATCGGTGATCTTGAAAATATTATCAAACAGAATACTTCCCTCATGATCGCCTATATAATACAGTTCATCACTTGTAATTGTTTCTTCTCCATACTTCGCTTCTGCAATAAAATAAATCTTTCCCATATAAAAAATCCTCCGTTTAATATCCTTCTTGAATTGGATTCACTATACATTTATTTGCTAACTTATCAATCAGACTATCAAAGCAACTACAACAAATATCTAAATCAATGGTATCTCCATCGTGCCGACTTCCATAGCCAATCTTTGTATGAAGTCCAATATGTTCCTGTTCGTCTAAATCTGTAAATGGTTGTCCACACATTACAGATTGTTTTTCCTTTTGCCATCGGTAATGTTTCCTTTCTTTAGTGTAGATAGACTGGATTTTCCAACCTACCTACTATATTGTTCTCTCTTTTTACTTGCTGTTTTCCTTTGATACAAGGATAGAAATTTCTAAGAATGGCTGACCATACGGGCGAATCATAATTGTGTCTGTAACATTACCTTCCTTGATGTAAATTTCATTGCAACTATCATCCATAAGCGGAAATGTCATTGTGTCAATCTGCATTTCAAATGCTTCTTCTATCTCCGTTAAAGTGCAATTTCTAACACTATTCATTTTGATCTCAAGACTAAACGAATCATGGATAATTGCCATCATCACTTTATGATCTTCCTCATTCAGATAGTCCATAAGTGAAAAGACATCGAATTCATAATAGCTTTCAGACGCTTCCCTTTTCTCATTTGTATCTACATGATAGATAACAACTGCCAACTTGCCACCATCTTTCAAATCTGCTTCGATCAAGAATGTGTCCATGTTGTCAAGCATTCTTCCTGTTACAGAAGCAATGTTGCTCTCTTCTACAGAATAGTGTGTAGAGGTGCATTTTTCTCTAAATTCAAAGAAACCAGGATATGCTTCAACCTCGTTAATATCCATAGAAATAACATCTTCTCCATCCCTCTGTAATGTCACCTGTGAATACTCATAGATGTTTATCAGTTCAAAATAATCCTGTACTTTTGCATCCTTGTTGTTTAATACTGCTTCAATTCTTGAGTTCATAATAATACCGTCCTTTACTTATACTTTATTTTTGTCTGGCAGCCATTTAATACTGCCATTTTTGTTAATTGACATCTGCACCCATCTACATTTTCACCTCTTTTCTGTTATATAAATAGTGTCTATCTATTGCCTATGTATACATTCTCTGTTATCTATCTGAACTTCTAGTTACTGAGCATTTTCAATTTTTCTCGTCTTGACAACTTCTTAGGCTTCTGTTTTTTCTCTTTTTCAACCACTACATCATCTGAAAAATCCAAATCTTCCAACTCATTTGATCTAATGGTTTTCACAGCATTGATTCTTTCATCATGTTTCTGCTTTGCAATCTCCTTAATGCTGTTAAGATGGTCAAATGGGAATGATAAACCAGATATAGCAGTAATGGTCTTGTCACTTCCATAACCTTCAAATGTCCGTCTTGGAATACCAACAATCTTAATAATATCGTCCTTGTTAATTTTCTTAGCAGAATTGATGATACCGATATACTCACACTTTCCATCATTCTGTATTGGTGCAAAGATATTGTTCGTTGTAAGCATTTCAATAACCTTTTCTGCACTTGCTTTCTCATTTCCTAAAACAGATAACACCATACTTCCATGTGTGCTTAAAATAGTCCTCTTTTCCTGTTCGTCTACATTTCCTAACTCTGATACAGAATTGTTTGAAAGAAATGTATTAAGCATTGTGGTACAGATACTATTGATTATCTGCTTGTTGCCACTATTATTGTCAAGGAACATAACCGAACCCATATTTTCAATTTCAAGTAATTCCTGACAGCACTTATAACTGTTTACATGAAAATCAAAATCTTCGTCTTTATCTGGAAGTACCACGATTGCACAAATAGTCTTGTCCGTTTCCTCAACCAACATATCAATCAATGCTGTAGAAACTCCGCTACCTGTACCACCTGCACTTGAAAAAATCACATATACAATAGATTCTTCAAGGGCAGAGATTTCATCTACAATATCCATATTTTCAGCAAGTGCCTTCTCTGCTAATGCACGATTACCCGCACACCCATTAAACCCTTTTAAATGTCTGATATTCTTTGCACCTTTAATAGCTAATTCATCCTGTGTACTTGAATTGATATGAATTGTTGTATATCCTAATTTTTCAAGGCAGAAGGCTATATTTGTTCCTGCACCACCTACACCAACTATTGCTACATCATTCACTAAACTTCTGTTACTCATTGTCCTTTCCTCCGTTCCACTTGATTGTTGTTAATCCTTTTTCTGTAATAAAATAGGTAAATTCTAAATGGTCTTTAATACCTTTCTCCATATATCCATCCTTTACCAATGTCCTTACACGCATTACCAGATTGTGCCTTGTAGTAAGTAAATCATCCTCACCATAAAATGTATTAATCTCGTTGATTGTCATACCACATAATTCATCAAAGCATTTTTCCTGTGCAAGGATCTTCATTATATTTACATCAAGCCTGTTAATAGATAAACTCACTACTTCGCACCTCCCTTCTTTTTGTTATTCATAAGCTGATTACAAATCTTTTTCAGTTCTTGATACTGAATGTCTGTTACAATATCCTTGTTATCGCTCTTATCAATTACTGAAATTTTTCCTTTATTTAATGGACTCTCTTTGATTTTGTAACCAATCTTATCCATTTCACATTTCAGCCTCTTAATATAATTCTCCTTGGCTTTCTGTATTTTAGGTTTCTTTATCAGCTTGTAATAATAGTTGCGATACATATTACTCAATATCCTATCTGGTCTAATTGGATGAGGTACAGGATGTCCTTTTTTATTCTTCTTGAATGCGTGTACCTTAAATTCCCATTCGTAGACCAACAAATCATAGTCTTTAGGATATTTTTCTTTGAAAGAGCTGATAAACTCTTTCTCATTCAGTTTCTTTGCATCTATCAGCTCATTAAATAAATCCGTTACTTTCTTGCTCAAATCCGCAATATAAATTTTTCCGTATGCCATTTACACCATCCTTAATTTTGTGCTTTACAATATGCTTTTCCTAGTTCATCAATGTAATATGTACTTGCCAATCCATCTACAAGACCACACTTCACATATCCTTGCTTATTCATTTCCTGTAAATGTCTATAAGCTGTACTGTACGACTTCCTTTTTGCTGCTGAAATATCTTCTAATATCTGTGAGATATTGATTGCTTTTAGTGGATTGTCCACATTTTTCTCATTCAGTAACATTAGGATTTCATAATCAAACTTTGTCATTACTTTCCACACCTCCTTGTCCCTTGTCATTAAATGCAAAAAAAATATATTGGCATTTCTGCCCTCTATATACTTATTCGCCTTTTAGAATTGAATTTTATTAAATTGTCAAGGTGCAAACTTATGTTTTGGTGTTAATGTACTAAAACTCTTTTGGATTTCTCCACGATAAAAATAAATTTGGAAAATTGTCAGGCGAACTGCCTGAAAGACTTTTAATTTGAATTGAAATATTCAAATATATCTGTTATAATATGTATGTCTAATTACAGATGTAAGTCTGTGCAATTTCTATGGATGTTGGTAGCATCCATATACTGAAGTCGATGTTGGTAGCATCGGCTTCTTTTTGTTTATGCAATAAGTGTATCACTGTTTTGAGTATATGTCAATACTCAATTTGATTATATATAACATATTTTATTTGATTATTTTATTTTTTCGTGTTATCATAATAATATTGATATGTGAGGTAAAATTATGAGTGATGCTAAAATGCCAAAAAAAACAATAAGCAACAATGTTAGAAAATTACTTAAAGCTAAAAATATGTCAATCAAACGAGCTGCTAGTTACATAAACTGTACTGAACAGTCATTTAGAAATAAACTTTCACGCAACAGTTTCTCAATTAAAGACTTGATTATATTGTGTTACGTTTGTGATGCCAAACTTATGATAGATTATTGTGCATATTCAGATGACTATGACATGGACTTTTTTATTCTTTCCGACTATTTAGACGAAGAAGAATATGAACGAATCCATAAATTAGAACAGCAATATACAACTGAAGATTTAATTTCTTGGATTATGTCTTTAACCAAAAAATATTCAAAAGAGGAATTGGAAAATATGCCTTCCAAAGAATTGATAGCTCTCGTAGAAAAACAATTTAATGGAAAGGTTGCAATTATTGACTCTAACATTGATCCTAAAAATGATTAACAGTCCATAATTACTAAAGCCACAGAGTTTTAGCTGCTCCGATGGCTTTTACCATTCAACTTCAACAAACAATAATTTCCACATGAAATTGTTCTTTCATTTTTACCACCAAAAAGCACAACATATAGCATTTTTATTTCACAATCATACTATATATTGTGCATTTATTAGCAAATAATAAACCCAGGAAAAATCTGTAGCATTTTTCACAATTTTTCGTTTCATATTATTTTATCAGCATATTATACAAATTGATTTCTTCTGTTTAAGCCATCAGATTAGTTAATTTCTGATGGCTTTTATATGTATGAGTTTTCTAATGGTGTTGATAGTTATAAATATTACCGAACCAGTTTCCCGTGAAATTCTTCCTTTTTCCTTCATCTGCATTCCATAAAATGCCATAAAACTCAGCACTCTTAGATTTTTATTACAGGAAAAAATGCTCGAATCATAGTTCGATAAAGACCTGTATTTTCTATGTGTATATGTATTAAGTCCTTTCACAAAAAAGACAAAAAGCCAGCACAAATCTTATTATTTTCTAATTTTCTTAAATCTTTCCGAACTCATCACCTTTTTATGATTAAGATTTATATACCGAATTGCAATTTTTTGAATTTTCTTACATTTTCATGCTGTATTCTGCTCTTATCGAACTCCCTAAAAAGCGAAAAAGCCATCGCATAATACGATAGCCTTTCCGTCTCAATCAACCAACATATTTAGAAAGTTTTTCTAAATACACATATATTATACAATCAATTTAACTTATTTTCCATATGAAAATTTCCGAAATCACACCCCTACCTTGACATATGTATCATCTGCGACCTTCTCACAGATATAATCATCATTTTTGCCGAAGAACAACTCATTGCAGCACTCTGGGTAATCCCGATCCCATACTCTGATAGTTCCATCTGCATCCTGTATAATCCATCTATCAGGTGTCTCATGATTATATTTCAAAATAAAGAAATCATACATTTCTGTCTCATTAGAAAGTAACGCATACTTGCCTTGAAAACAATCTGCATATCCTACTTTCTTTTCTGGATCTGTTTCTTTTCTATGTAATACTGGCATTGGTGCTTCATATACAACTGCTATTTCTGTAGGTACACCATTCTTGTTAATATACTGCTTGTGATCTGCATTGATATAATCCCATGCTTCCTGTTCTGTATCAAAGAACTTCATGCCCTCATGAAGATTGCTCTCCATATCATGTTCTGCCTCATTACTCATATATACCACCCATCCAGTTTCCATGCCTGGCTGATACTTTGTCGCTCTTACTGGCTTAGTCTGATATACTTTTGCGTTCTTCTTAAAAATGTCATTCAATATAAAATTATTTGTGTCCATGTTCATTGTTCCTTTCTTTTACATTTACCATGATATTAATAGTTTCCTCTCTTAAGTTTATCTTCAATGATTTCCTTTCCTATTGCGAAAAAATGATATACTAGTAGTGGTATGAATATCAGCAGTATTTTCACTTTGATATTTTCCACCGCCACAGATACAAATAAACCGCACATCCACAAGACCATTCCTATATAAAATCCACATGTAAAAATTTTTAGTTTTCTCCTATACTTCTCGTATGTAGTCGCTTCATCTGCTCTCACCCTATATTTATTGCAATGCTGGCAGTAATGAGCGTGATCCGCTTTTCTGCCCTGGGTACATAATCCAGCACATACATAATATAGGCAAGGCGTCTGTCTATCTATTGCCATTAGTTGTGACCTCCTTATATTCCGCTTCAATATCATTCATAATGTCACGCAAGTTTTCTTTCGACCCCTTTAACCAATACAGATTATCATTTGCAAGAATTGGCTTTTCTAACTCATACTGCTTTTCAATCTTATTCATCATGTATTTAATTCCAGTCTGCATACCAGCTTGAAATCCTAAGTTAAAAAAATTCTGCCTATTCTCCGCATTCTCCTGTGATTCGTTTATCATCTTATTCATCTCCTTCCTTTTGTGTCCTACATATATACAATACACATTTTGAAAATGAATTTCCCCACCATACTAGAAAATTTATAATAATTCGCTTTTCTTCTTGATTTGCTCCAAATTAGGATTGAGGTATTTCAATGTAGTTTTTATACTAGTATGTCCTGCTTGATTTGATACCTCATTGATGCTATATGCTCCACTCTCCAATGCGTTATAACAAAAGAAGTGTCTAAGCATATGCGGATGGATATGGTAGCCATCAACACTAAATTCATCAAATACTTTATTAATAGTAGACGGATTCAGAATCTTTCCTTTACTGTTATGGAATAAATAATCTGATTCCACATTATCTGCTCTCTGATATTCCCTTATGGCAGAGATAACCTTAGAATTGATAATGACAGTTCTTTGCTTTTCGCCTTTTCCGTCTGCTACTCTAATCTGACTTGCAGCAGTGTTTACATCTACCTTTTTCAAATGCAATACCTCTGATATTCGTAAACCGGCATAAGCCATAATGGTAACAATGGCATAGTTCCGTTTTGCCGAACAACCTTCAGATTGTAACACTCTTTGTCTGAACTCTTCAACTTCCTTTTTCGTGATATTGGTAGGACTAATTATTTCCGCTTGTACCTTTATCAAGTCCGCTTTGCTTATTACTATATTGTCTGGCTGAATCAGTTCATTGTATTTAATGAGTGCAGATAACTTTGCATTGATGGACTTTGCATTTAGATTCTGTCTTGTCCTCTTACAAGTTTTCACATTCTTCAAATAACTTTTGTATTCCAGAATATTTTCCCTATACAGTTTTTTAAATCCTACATCACCGAAGCTATCATTAAACCATCTAAAAAATTCCTTTACCGATGCAATATATATTTTGATTGTCTTTTCGGATTTTCCCTCTAAGTGCATCTTATTTTCAAATTCCCTTATCTGTTCATCCATAAGCACGCACCTCCTAGAAATTTTATTGAATTATTATTTTGCATATTTTCAGAAATTTTATTGAAATTCCTTTTTGCTTCCTACTTACTAATACACAAAAATTCAATAATATTCCCCTTATATTGAAAAAATAATTGAGGTCATTTCTGCCTTATTCCTTGTATATATTCCGTATCTCCGTTATACTATATATGGAAGGAGTTGATATACATTTACATTGAGATTCAGAAGCCGAACCGCTTCAAAGATTTGTTACATAAGATTTATTCTAAACTGGAAGATATGTTATTTTCCATTCTACAGCACACACCAGATAAATTCATTCCAAAATCCCTTATGTGTTGGTTGGAGAAATACACTGATAAACGACTTGCACAACTGAAAAGTGACATGATCCACAAACGCTGGCAAACAATAGAACTTGAAAAGGCTGTTGATAATATCCACCAGAGGCAGCAGCCATAAAAATAAGAGGTCTTTCTTCTATATATAATATAGTAGATTTACCTCTTTTTTATTTGAACATCTGTTCCCTTTATGTTATACTGTTATTGTGTAATTGAAACGAAAGTAGGATGTGATTTTCCGATTATTAGATGCCCTCTAGTTTACAAAGGAGGGTGATGCCCTATGAACACGCTTGAAGTTTTAACTTTAGTGCTAGTAATTTTTGCGGCTCTGTCTTACATAGACGATCATAATAATAAAAAGAAATAGCATCCCCAACCCTCGCAAAGTTTAGGATGCTATTCTTATTAGTTTTTCTTAACTGAGGGTAAATCGGAGTCATATCCGATTCACTTTCTAAGTAGATTATACATGAGGGTGCCTGAGAAATCAAGTACCCTTTTTAATTATCCTGTGATTCTGCTTGCTTCTTTGCGTTCCTTGCCTTTGTTGCTTCTGACTTCTTCTGTGCAGCCTTTTTCTCTTCTTCTGTCATATTTCGCTTTGATTTTCCTTTTTCATCTTCTGGATAATCAATTACATATTCTGTTCCGTCTGCCTTATCTTTTAAAATCAAATTCATTTCCAGAGCATCCGCAATTTCCACCAATTCAAGGGAAGAAAATTTGTCTCTACTCATTTTATTGCTTAAATTCTGCCTAGTAACATTTATTTCCTCTGCAAGTTCTATCTGCGATTTTCCCTTTGCTTCTAATATATCCTTAATTACTGTCGTTGCTGACATATCAATCAAACCTTTCATTTTATGTTCACCTCCAATTATACTTGATTTTCCCTATTTTTTCAAGGTCTGCAAAATTCACTTGATACAGGATAAGATCAGTTTATGTACTGCTTTCCATTTCCACGGCTGTTTTATTTTCTTTTCCATCTGGTACATGAAAATGTCATTGATTCGATCCTCGAATAGTTCCGGTGCAATGTTTGATTTGAATTGATTGCATGGCAAGCAAGTACATTGAAGGTTGCTTACATCATCAGCTCCATTCATAGCAAGCGGTACAATATGATCCAATGTCATTTTATCATAGGTTATCTTCCTACCACATAAAGCACATCTGCCTTTTGCAGTATTATATATCAATTCTCTTACTTCTTTGGGAAAGTTGATTCTTCCCTTACTTCTGCTAAATTTATATTTTGCATTAGTTTCTACATCCTGTATGTAATATCGGTTTGTTTTTCCCGGTGCTTTCAGCAATCTTTCTTTCGCTCTCTTTTCCATTGAGGACAGCTATATTTCAAGCTGTCCCATCAATTGCAGTTCCCTTTTATCTTTCATCCGGGAAACAAATTGTTGTCGCATTGTCTCCTGGTGTTTCGGAGATTCGATTTGTAATAATCCAAATTCTGCCTTTTGAGGTATTGTAAGCACCCATAACATATAAATCATCTGGATAATTCAAAGCATCCTCATTTGTCTGTTTATCTTCTGCGTCCATATCTCCCCAGTCTTTACCTGCAAATCTCTGTAATGCAACGGTGATCTCAACCGCAAATTTCTGTTCCGCTGCCATAAGGTCATTGATTGACCTTGTTGTTACTACCTGTCCCATATTGAAAAATTTTGATGTAATCATTTCGCTTTACCTCTCTTTCTTTTATATCAAGCCAACCATGCAAGCCATTTTGTACAATGGATTCTTTGCAAGTTTCCGCATATGCTCCGCTTTCTGTTTGGCTTTGCGTTCCATCCTGTCCATTGAATCCATAGCATTATTGACCTCTATATATTCGATCAGTTCAACTGGTGTTAGTGCATCATCTGGCGTTTTGACGCTTCTATCTATGATCTGGTTTCCGTCTGCCGTTGTAATAATTCTAAAATTAAACATATTGTTTTCCATCCTTTCTATGCTTCTATTACTTCTGTAACAATTCGCTTTACCTTGTCAAACTGTTTATATACTCGTTTCTGTCTGATTCCGTGATTATCCGCTATTTCCTTTAGTGAATAGCCTTCTACCTTGTCAGAAAATATTTTCTTTTGTTCCTCTGTCAATCCGTTTTCAATCTGCTTTACCATTTCCCTATATTCCAGATTAGAGGCTGTTTCCATTGTGGAATGATTAGAAATATTCATATCCATTGAATCTAAACTAATATCTGATCCGGCTTCTGTACTTCTCTTTTGTGCTTTCTGTTTTCTAAAGTGAACAAATACCGCCCTTTTCATATACATATAGGAAACCGCTTCAAAACTGCATTTCGCTTGTAATTGCGGATCATTCAAATATTTTTCTACTGATAACAGGAAATCAAACACGACAATATCAAAAAATTCTTCTGCATCCAGTTTTGACTTCTTCATAAAGTCCATGATTAGATGGTAATTCTCTTCTGAAAACTTGCGTTCTTCCCTTGTCAATGGTCTTAATTGCTCTTTATTTTCCATGTGATAACCTTCTTTCTATTGGTGGCAAGTGTGCCATTTCTGACACACCGCCTAACTCCAATTTACATATCAAGTAAATCTCTCCATTTGTTGTATTCATCAATGTTTCCAAAATACTTTGTATCATTAAACAATCTTGCCATAGCACAATTTCCTGTTCTTCTAAGCGTTAAAAGTCTAATAAGCTCTTTTATCTCTGCAAGTGTCCACCCTCTATAATCGTCTAATTCAAGTCTTGCCTGTCTTGCAATTTCTGTATCTGTATAACCTTGTATTCTCATAACAAGAACCATTTCAAGAAGTTCAGGCTCTGCATATCTGCCAACATTTGCAAACAAGTCACGCAAAAACTCTTTTTCAATTACATATGCTTCAACATTTTTTGTTTTATCAATCCAATATGCATCTAGTGGATGCCCCGAAAAAGGATTATCGCCCTCTAATTCATAATCAAGACTAACAAAACCGCCCTCTGGTATACGCTTTTGTGCGTGATCTGCTCTATGCTTTCCATAAACTGCACGAGAAAGAACTTTTTCAGCAACCGCATAAAACGGATAAATATGTAATTCCTCTCTACTGCAATACTTCTTTACTGCATTAAGATAAGGGATAACTAATTCATCATACCAATCTTCTACTGGTAAATGATTCCATCTCATAAACTGATATAAATAGTCGTGATGTTCTTCTGCAAACACTCTTTCTTCTGCTGTTAAAGGTCTGTCGGTGTAATCAGCTTTCTGTCCTCTTCTCCATGTTTTTTCTGTCATAATGCTACCTCCTAAAATATGTATTTTGATTGATTTTGTACGGCTATTGATTAGCCGATAGGCAAGCGGAGAACTGAACCTCCCACGGCTGAACCGTCACCGCCTTAATTGATTAAAAATTATATTCCGGGTAAACATCCCCGATATTGAAATCATTTTCAAACCAACAGTGATTAGATACTTCTGGAATATCAATAATAATGTGATCTGTATGGATTTCTGTAACTGTACCCTTGTAAAATGTTCCGTCCATATTGCAACGGACTTTCTGACCGACTGAAAACAAATGTGTTAAGTTACTCATATATAAATCACTCCTATTCTTTAGGGTGTCGGGTGGATTGCTCCACCCTTTGCCCTGCTGATTGCTAACCGCTTGCTACTTAATTCTTAATACGCTATATGTTGTTGTTTTGGTGTACTCTTTCAGACTTCCCAAATCTTCCTCAAGTCTTTTCTTGTCAAGTGTTGCTCTTGTCTGTGACTTATAAGTAATTTTTGCTGTGTCTGTAATTTCTTCTGTAAGGTTGTTTTCATTCATATAAGAAATAACCTCGGCTTCAAGAGTCTTTTCAATGTTGCTTGCTTCTTCAATCATTGCTTTGTACTTTCTGATTTCTTCAACCTTTGCTTCTAATTCTTTTTTTGTCATACACATAATGACTACCTCCTTAAATATGTTTGATTGATTTTGTGTAGGTCTGTTTTGTTTGACCTTGTAACTGTATTGTACACTTGTTAGTGTGCAAAGTCTATTGACAGAATATACAAAATGTACACTTGTTAGTGTCGTTTTTATTGTGCAGGTTCACTACTTAGTGTACATACTGCACAAGATCTTTGTACACTCTTTAGTGAATTTGTATATTGATATTGTACACTTGTTAGTGTATTATAATAGTATCAAATCAATCAACACAATATTTTTAAGGAGGTTTTTCTTATGAGAATTACAAGAAAACAATTAGAAACAAAGGTAAACAGTTATAACAGTATTTCAGATATTAAGTTAAAACTTAATGATGATGTAATTGGTGCTATCAATCTTTATACAGAAGATAACAACAGAATAGCCACCGCAACAATAAAAGAGATGTTTTATATATTAGATGCTCTAATCAATATAAAAGCATTAGAAAGAAACAACTAAATAATATGGGCGGTTGAAATATACCGCCTATAACATTAGAAAGAAGGTTTTAATATGAAATATTTTAATAATGTAAATACACTGGAAGAGTTGAGAAAACAGTATAAAGAACTATTAAAGAAGTACCACCCAGACAACCCAAACGGAAGCACAAAGGCAACGCAAGAAATTAATGCAGAATATAACAATCTTTTCAAAGTGTTAAAGGACAGACACGAACACAAAACAGAGCAGACAAGCGACACCGACAAAAAGAGTTATGATAATATGAAGTATGATTTTTCAGAAGATGAAAAGTTAAGGGAAGTTTTACAAAGTATTATCACATTACAGAATATCAATATTGAAATAGTCGGTTGTTGGATATGGGTTGACGGAAACACATACGAACACAAAAACACCTTGAAGGCTTTAGGGTTCAAGTGGGCAAGCGAAAAAAAGAAGTGGTATTTTCATACTGAAGCATTCAGAAAAAGAAGTCATAAAAAATTATCTATGGATGATATACGGAACTATTACGGAAGTACAGAAGTACAAACCGAAAAAATCAAAAGATTAAAAGAAGCCTAAAAAATAAAAGTGTAGTCAAATATCAAGACTGCACTTTTATTATATATCTTACTATGCAAAATATGAGGGTATATTTACATTTCAGGAATGTTTGGTACTGTTTGAATGCTCCCCAGTAGATGTATTCACATGCTACTATTGTTTTTTAGACCATCGAACTTGATTTTATTTTAGTATAATATAGCGTGTCGGGGGTAGTAAAAACTATAAAAAAACTTTATTTTTCTATATACATCTATAGTTGGTTATTCTATACAGTGACTTAAAAATTTTACCTCTCCGATAATTTTTACCCTCATATCCTTAGTAAAAATCAATCAAAATCGCACCAAATCTGCTTTAAAATACACCATAGGTAAACTTAATCAACTACGCAATTACAAAGCCAATTTGACCCCAAAATCACTTATTTTGGTAAAAGATAATACCTTATAGACAGGCAGGGGGAGGGGGTACACTTAAACCACAGCAATCTAAATACCTAGTCTTATACTAAGATTGCTGAAAAATTATTGCCGAATTAATTGCAATATTTTATCCTTTATACAAAATAAAAAGACTCATCTTTCGACAAGTCTTTCACTACTCTTCTCTCTCATCACCACTTATAACCACACTGCTTACAAACCATACTTTTACCAATATCGCTACTTGCCAAACCGAATAATCCAGTAGAAAACCACCGTTTTGTACCTGAGATTTTTTGTATGTTGGTTGAATGACAATTTGGACACTTAGGACGATTATCCTCTTCCACTTTCTTAGTGCTACTCTCCTGTTGTTGCAAATTAGCCTTGAATTGACTCATTTTGAGTTGGTATTCGATTGGATCATTCTCATATAATTCAGTCATTGCTTTCATAAAGTTTTCATCTGTAGAAACAGCTTTTACCCAACCGCCATCTGGTATCGTGGATATATTTTCTTTATTTAACGGACATAAGCATTCAGGACATTCGTCAAGTTCATCAATATTTTCTAATTTAGCACCACATATATCATGAAAATACATTCTAAAACCTCCATTTTTTTATTATCAGAAGTAATAAACTATGGATAATATTATATCAGAACTTATAAGGCAGTACAATATAATTCTGAAAATAATACTTGGGGTGGAATTTTAGTTGACCTTGTTAAAGCTAAAAAGGGATTTGTAGATGTTAGTGATGAAGCGAATGCTTTCTTTGAAAAATATCAGAAAAATGGAAAGAATTTATCTGATGTAATATCAAATGTTTCAAAAAGTAATGGATTTAAAGGATTTATTAAGGATTCAAAATTAGCCGATGAAACCCTCATTTCTTTTTTACAGGATAATGAACATGTTGAATATGCTACTAAAGATTTAGCAACATATCAGTTATATCTTAAGAATACTTCCAAAGATCTCACCCTCTTCCAGCGTGCAGGCAAAGCGGCAGGAAACGCTATTAAATCAATCGGTGCAGCAATTGGTAGTATGGCTGCTACATGGGCGATTGGTGAGATATTATCGGCAGTTGCGTAAAGTCACCAAAAGCAAGACTGTATTTCCGAGCGATGACAGCTTGTTAAAAAATGCTCTATCTGGCTACTATGGACATCACTAAAAAATGGATCGGACGCCGCAGGGACTGGTCTCAGATACGAGCCCAGCTGGAAAAAGCATCATTCTAGGAAAACCTATTTGACATGCGCATTTATACCTGTATAATGCAGATAAGAGCAGCGAACCGAAATCTGGGCTCTGCTCTTAGTAACTATCAATAAAATCCTATGTCATTTTTTTGAGTTTACACAAAACTTGAAACAGTCTCAAACTGTGTAAAAAAATAGGGTATACTAAGTGGAGCTACTTAATATACCTCATTTGAATCATAACCATTACTATTTCTTTTTTTTCGTATGAAGTAATAATGGTACAACAAATCCTACTGCAAATGCAAATAATATCCAGCAGATCATCAACATAATTTCCTTTATTATTTTACATTTAAGGATATGCAAATAAAATTTTTTTATTCTGGATTATATGTAACTTTGGTATATTCCTCTATCATAAACAGAATATTTGCTATTGCCAAAATACTATAATGATTATTTTCCACATCATAATATAACATCAAACACAATAACTCTTGATACCTTGTGTCTCTTTCTGTTTCAGGAAATCTAAAACCATCCTTAAATATTTTTTTATATTCAGCATCTTGGCTATGTGCAGTAATAATATACACTCTCAATAAACTCAAACCTACAGATACAGCTAAATTTTCATTATATATATTTTTTAAATCTGAAACACCTTCGCTATTAACATCCACCAAGGGAGCTGCCTTTACAATAGCAATTATTAAGCAAGCACATACCTTATGTCTATCCAACAATCCATCAGGGTTTCTCATATACGAAACCTTACTATAATCTCTAAGTTTATTATATTCGTTTAAAATCCTATCTTTTGATTTTTCATCAAATTCTACTTTACCAACATTACAATCAACAATGTCTTTTGCCTTATTTATAATCCCTTCTTTCCAAATTATATCAAATGATTCTTCTTTCATTTATCAACATCTCTCAATCTAATAATTTAAAATTTTTAACCACATCATCAATAGAAATATCTGTATTTTGCATTCTAGGAGCAACAAAATTGTCTGAAAAGTCAATTATAGGAAACTTAGAAGACTTATTCTTCTTCTCAAATAAATAAAACACACCCCCCGCTATTGCCCCTGAAAGTAAAACAAATATAACCACAATAATCATTTGCGTTGTTGTAAGCATATGTATTCCTCCTCTAATCATTTTATAAACTTTTTCAAAATCATACTACTAATCAAATATGATTTTAAAAATATATAACTTAAAGAAACATAATAAATTTTCATCGCAATTGGTAACAATTCCGTACTCTTTTCACATACACAATACATACTAATTGAAACTGTAAATATTCCAATTATACTTCCAATTAACGGTATATAAGAATCTCCAACACCTTTTCCATCATAATATCTTTTTTTCTTTTGGAAACGCAAAGTTGATAAATAATCCACCCACGTACTCGCCGAAAAAATAAATAATGTATTATAAAATGAAGAAAATTTGCTCATATCACTCATATCGTTAATATTTATACCATCAGTTATAAGTAAATATGTTACAATAAAAAATACTATTTTTAAAATTTCAAATTCGATTCCATTTGAATTTTCAGTATCTTGCACAATCCGATCAACTCCATTCTTCAATAATAAAAATGTCTTGTATATACCTATACACAAGACACCCCAATCGTACTGCCTCCACAGGACTTTATAAACATTTCAACACACCCAACTGCTTCTCAGGCTATCTCATTAATGACGAATATAATTATATCATCTTAGTGTATACTATGCAAGCATTTCTCTAGTTTTCCATAAACGACCTACTTTTTGCTTTTATTGTAACATATTACTCGACATTTTCCATCATATTCTTTAGTTTTTACTCTTTCTCATTTTGAAATAAAATATCTCGTATTCAAGGTTTGTTCAACTGCATTATTTTGTCATTTAATCATGTTATAAACTACAAGAGGCAGCAGGACTAAATCTGCCACCTCTAATTATTAATCAATTTCAATCTTATAATTCAACATACCCTCATACACATAATCCGGCACTTTCCCCCTACACTTTTCTGCAAGGTCACAAATATAATCAATCTTGCCATCTATGAATCCTCTGTGGGCTTCTTCCTCTGAATCGAATACACCTATATCCATCTTCTTATTAAGAACTATCATTGATACTGAATATATACCATCATCATTCTGTTTGATGTTGCTCTCGATTCCTCTATCCTCAAACACTGTATTCAAAAAATGCGTCATAAACGCACACGTTTCTGGACTGTAGATATTACCTTCCTTATAGAGTAAATCTTTGTCTAAATCAACCTTAGTTCCAGGAATGTAATGTGCATCAAACCATATCTTAAAATTCTGGTAATTCTGCCACTCAATACAAACTTCTTTACCAATATAATAAGGCTTTAATTTATGTACAACATCACTGTAGCACCTCTGGATCATATTTTTCCACTTGATAAATGAGTATGATTCATAGTCAATATCTCCCCCTAAATAACCTACACCTTCATAAGTTCTTTTATTATGCCAGGGCTTCCAATCATCGGGCTTAAACGCTACCGCATTGACAATCTCCATAATCTGTTTATCTGTGATTGCTCCGTCTTGCTCATGTACCCTCAAAATCTCATTATATTGTTTGTCTGTGACTGGGAATAAATGCTTGTAGTAATTATCCTTTGTATCATTGTTCTTATGCCAAACCATTGTATTGTTTTTCATGTCATAATTTACAACAAACATCTTAATTACAAGGTCACTAGCAGTTACCTTCTCCTTCCTATATCCCCATCTGTTCTTAGACTTGAAATAAACATTCCTATCAAGTGTGTATGTCAATTCCTTTGTGGCTCTTGAACATACACCCTTTACAAGCTGATATGAACCGTCATCCAGCTTCTGAATTATCCTGCCATAATTGGAAATCCAAGCAGATTTATAATCAAATAGACGCACAAATACTTCATCTTTTGCAATAGTATCAATACCAGATTCTGACCTATACAGGATTTGAAAATGGTATGGTTTCTTATATTTCCTCTGTATCTTCATAGACTTGTCTTTGTGATATATTTCCAAGCCATCTGATAATCTTTGCTGATAACGTTTTTCTCTCCTTTCACCATTAACGCACTCTTTACACACATTTCTTGTATAATTACTATTTATTCCAAATTTATCTAATGTAAGTTTCCTCCCGCATTTCTTACATATTTTTGTTTCTTTATTTTCACTAGTCATAGTCCTCCTTTTTATCAAATCAGAGATCAAGAAATAGGTACGGCATAAATGACGCACCTTAATAAACTGCTAAGTACAGCAGTCGTGTTATTAATTTCTCATATTGGAGAATGTGCAGAATCACACAAATGAACCTCACAAGATATTCTTGATCTCTGATACAGACTTTCTTTTACTTCCTGTCTATTGGGAAATATCTACCACATTTTTTGAATCGGTATATGTCTACCGATTGTAATTCACTCATTACCCTTTCCAAGAAACCACAACACATCGTCATATGTACCACTATAAAGTTTCTTGTTGTCATAAATCAAAGAGTATTTTGCCAAGTCAAACATTCCTTTTGTTAGATGACCGCTTTTGTAATGTCTCAGGTATGAGCTTGTATTTACAGCGACATACTTACTTCCACATTGCTTCAATATATCATTAAGGTTATCTACGCTTGACTTTCTATATGCCTCTAAATCTCTGACAAAAACTTTTATATTCCTTCTAAATGTTCCCTTATGTGATCCCATAACCACATATTTGTTAGTATATTCATCAACAGTATCTTGTAAAATATTATCAAGATCCCGGTATTGAAAAACAGAATTCGTCCCTTCTGATTTTGCTTTTGTTGTTGATTTTACCAAGTGATCTTTATACAATCTTAAACGTGTCTCCCCACTGTTAAAATCACCCCATCTTTTATACCATTGCATCAACATAAAGTTTTTGCTCGGTGTCTCAGGTGCTGAACACATAGAAACTATCAATGTTTCAATTATCTTTTTCTTTTCTTCCAAATTTTTAATCATTTTGAATCCTCCTTTATTTCATCTATTGCAACTCTGATATGGTTATTTACTATCTGAGATAACCTATCTATATTTAATTCTCCATATAGATTTAATAAATCACAAATATTATCTTCTGTCAGAATGGCAATTCTATCTTTCAAATCAATCTTCCGTATCATTCTGGTTATCCCTCACAATCTCTGTAAGTCTTGAACCTGGTAAAATTTTCACTATCTTATGTTCTTTCTCCATAATAGTTTTTCCATAAGGTGCTATATATCTTTTTCGTGGCTTCTTTGTTATGGTTTTAAGTGTGAATATTTCTTTCAGAAACATTGATTCATCCTCTTCAATTACATCAACCATAACTTCCTTAAAAGCAAGCAACATTTCTTTTATGTCCTTCTTATAAAGACCTGTCTTATCAGCAATTCTGTTTACAATATCTCTCTGATTTACCATATATTCTATTCTCCTTCCTTTGATAGATTTTTACACGCATTATTCAGTTTTGTACCTGTTTTGATTTTCGCCTTGTATCGTGCTGGAATATTGACTATTGACTGATCCGCTACATTCTTAATCTGCTTTGATTTATATAGCTGTGGATAGATAGTCATATAACCTTTTAATTTAATGCTATCACCTTCAGATAAAATATCTGCCACAATATCTAAAAATGCTGTCAGAATAATATCTGTTGTCTCTGGTGATATAACCAATCCATTCTCACTTTCAACTCTTTCAATAATTCGTCTTACAATACCAGGCTTAATAATTTCTTCTTTCAATCTGTTTCTTCCTCCAATTCTTCAAATGAAATCACTATTTCTTATACCACGTTATATAATGGCTTAAATGTGCTTATATGGCTCATATTCGGTTTCAAATGACTTTTATGTAGATTTCCTTACCTTAATTTTTAAGGCACTAAAATAAGCCCACATACTCATAATAAATACAAGTATATGGACTTATTTAGATGTCCTAATCATATTAAATTATCTATGCTTTTCTTTAAGACTTACTGCTCCATTTTCTGTGCCAATTTTATATCAAACTGCACCAAATAGCGATAAGTTACGATAACTTATTGTGAGTACCACAATTCATACAAACCGCATAAACACTGGCTTTATAGGCATTTTCAAAGGTTTAAGACAGAACATAGCAAAGAACTCAATAAACTCTTCTTTATACTGTTCCATTTTTTCTATTCCTCCTTCTTTCTATACCAATCCTTTATCCTCAATAACCTGGATCACCTGATCTACCAGTTCTTCACACACTTCCTGTTTTGGAGCTTCCACCATCACACGGATCACCGGCTCTGTACCGGATTCACGCACCAGAATACGACCGGTATCTCCCAGTTTTTCTGCCACTTCAGCAACTGCCTTCTGGACATCCGGATCTGCCTGTGCCTCTTTTTTATCCTTTACGCGGACATTTTTCAACACCTGCGGATAGATCTTTAAGTCGCTGACCAGATTACTGAGAGTCGTCTTTCTTGCCATGATCACTTCCATCATCTTAAGACTGGTAAGGATACCGTCTCCTGTGGATGCATACTTGGAAAAGATGATATGTCCGGACTGTTCTCCACCGATCCTTGCACCATTCTTGGTCATATATTCATATACATACTTATCACCTACCGCTGTTTTGGCATAATCAATGCCCAGCGCATCAAAGGCTTTGTACAGACCAAAGTTAGACATAACAGTAGTAACTACTGTATTAGTCAAAAGTTTGCCGCGCTCCTTCATATATTTGCCATACACATATAAAATGTGGTCTCCGGTAATTACATTTCCTTTTTCATCTACACAAAGACAGCGGTCTGCATCACCATCATAAGCAAATCCTACATCCAGCCCATTGTCTACTACAAACTTCTGCAGTCCTTCGATATGAGTTGAACCGGCGTTGGTGTTGATATTATAACCGTCCGGCTCTGCATTCATCACATAAGTCTTGGCACCCAGTGCATCAAACACAGACTTGGCAATGTTCCAGGCACTTCCGTTGGCACAATCCAGACCTACCTTCATTCCCTTGAATGAATACATACCAAGAGAGATCAGATAACCGATATAACGGTTTCTTCCTGAAGCATAGTCTACCGTGCGTCCGATCTTTTCCCTGTGGGCAAAAGGAACTTCGTCCCATTTCTGTCCAAACAGTTCCAATTTCCCGTCAATATAATCCTCTACCAGTGAAATGGTCTTTTCATCCATTTTCTCTCCCTGGCTGTTGATCAGTTTTATACCATTATCATAAAATGGATTGTGACTGGCAGAAATCATAATACCGCAGTCAAACTCATCCACTCTGGCCAGATATGCCACCGACGGAGTAGTAGTTACATGCAAAAGATATGCGTCGGCTCCGGAAGCTACCAGGCCGCCTACTAATGTATACTCAAACATATAACTGGAGCGTCTTGTATCTTTACCGATCACAATCCTGGCCGGTGTATCATCGCCATTCTGACGCTTCAATTCGCCATAATACCATCCTAAAAACCGTCCTACTTTATATGCGTGGTCTGCTGTCAAAGTAAGATTGGCTTCTCCTCGGAATCCATCTGTTCCAAAATATTTACCCATGTTCATCCTCCTTAGCCGCCTGAACCTTCTGATCCGGGCACTTCTCTCCTATACTCTCACTATCCGTTTATTATACCAGTATTACAGTTTTTACGCAACTTGCAATCCAGAGGTACTATATATTTGTATAAAAAATTCCTGTTGCCAGCTGTACCAGAATGGAAACAACTGAAATCATAACCCAGCAGGCAAATCCGGCAGCAATCGGCTTCCCGCCTTTTTTTACCAGATCAATCAGATTCGTATTCAAACCGATGGCACACATAGCCATGGCGATGAAAAACTTGGCAAGCCATTTCATGGCAGTTACAAATGAACCGCTGTAAAAGGCAGTAAATCCGCTTTCCGGCAGTACCCCGATAACAGTTGTGATCAGTGCTGCCGCAATGAAAAACAGGATAAAAAATGGGAACACCTTTTTGAAAGAATATCCTCCTTCAGCCTGCACGCCTCTTTTTTTTGCACGCTGCATACGGATTAATGCCAGGATCAGCGTAATGGGAATGATCGCCAGAGTTCTGGTAAGTTTTACCGTTACAGCTGCTGACAAAATCCCCTGCACGCCATAGATTCCCTCTGCCGTGGAAGCCGCCGCCGTTACAGATGAAGTATCATTCACCGCAGTTCCTGCAAATACAGCGAATCCTTCTGTTCCCAATCCAATGGCATGGCCCAGATACGGAAAGATCAATGCCGCCAGTACATTGAAAAGAAAAATAACAGAAATAGACTGAGCCACCTCTTCATCCTTTGCATCAATCACCGGTGCGGTTGCGGCAATGGCGGATCCACCGCAGATGGAAGATCCTACTCCGATCAGACAGGCAATGCGCTTGTCCATATGGAGTACTTTCATCATCAACATTCCCACTAACAAAGAAGTAGTGATGGTACACACAATGACCGGAAGACTTTTCGCTCCAACCGCCGCAATGGTTCCCAGATTCAGAGAAAATCCAAGAATGATCACAGCCCATTGCAGAATCTTCTTGGATGTAAATTTAATACCATCTTTCAATGTTTCATTAGCCGCCAGTTTCGGGCAGATCAATGTGATTATCATTCCCATAAGAATACCAAATACCGGTGCTCCGATAATTTCAAAGGAAAAACTGCCTGCCTGGATCTTACATAAAAGAGTTGCAATGGCTGCCAGCACGATACACAGGCCGATTCCCAATCCTTTTTTCTTAATAAAGTTCATTTTTCTTTGTCCTCCATTGTAAATTATAACCTTACCCACTATACATGATTTTTTATTTATTGACAAGGTTTATCTGTAAGCGGAGAGAGGCTCCGCGCTAAGATCCCATTCATTTTTGCAATCAATATTCCGTAATTTGTCATAGGGATCCCACTCTCTCCAGCCTGCCGGATCCGCCTCTTCATCTCCTTTTCATGCAGGGTACATCCCCCGCAATGGATAATGAGGTCTGCCTCCGGCTGCGATGGGAATTCGCCTCCACTGGTAAAAGAAAAATGAAAATTTTTCCCGGTATAGTTTCGGATCCAGCCGGGCAATTTTACCGTACCTATATCATCGCACTGCCGATGATGGGAACACCCCTCAGAGATAAGGATCTTTGCTCCCTCTTCCAAACGGTCCAGCACATCGGCTCCCTCCACCTGGCGTTTTAGATCTCCTTTGTACCGGGCCATCAAAATTGAAAAAGAAGTGAGCGGTACTGCCTCCGACACAATGGAACTCACATAGGAAAAAGCCTGGCTGTCCGTGATCACAAGCTGGGGTTTTTCTCCCATGGTTTCCAGCACATCTTTTAACTCTGTTTCCTTTGTCACAATGGAGTAGGCACCTTTGTCGAGGACTGCCCGCAGCACCATCTGCTGAGGCAGGATCAGCCGTCCCTTGGGAGCAGCCGAGTCCACCGGAACAACTAACACCACCGGTTTTTTCGGACTGATCCAGTCCGGCAGCAATTCTCTTTTTTCTCCTGACAATGTTTCATAGCACTTTTTCGCCAGGACATCACGAAGCTGTTCCATGGCCTCCGGCTTCTTGGCACAGGTAAAAACAATATCCTCCTCCGGGAAAGCCTGCCTGAAAAAGTCTTTATCCTCATCCTGCATCTGATCTTCTTTATTTACCAGGATCCCGTATGGTTTGTGTGCCTGTCTCAGTTCTGCCAAAAGTTCCTTCTCCCGGGAAAAATCCCGGCTGCTTCCATCCAGTACCAAAAGAGCCATATCTACGGTCTGCCACCACTGTCTGGTTTTTTCCACCCGCTTGCCCCCAAGGGTGGAATCATCGTCCATCCCCGGTGTGTCGATCCACAGAACCGGCCCTACAGGCAAAAGTTCCATAGCTTTTTTTACCGGGTCCGTAGTAGTTCCTTTTTCCTCTGATACAATGGCCACAGACTGGCCGGTAATTCCATTTAGCAGACTGGATTTTCCTGCATTTCTTCTGCCAAACAGACCGATGTGCACTCTCTCCCCACTTGGTGTATCCTGTAAACTCATATCGTATTAGAAGCGGAAATCCCGCTGTCCCTCCTTAATCTTCTGTAAATATTCAATGGTTTTTTCCTTGACTTTTTCATTGGAAATAACCGACAACTGTTCTTTAATAACTTTTTCTCCTTCTGCCTTTGTTTCTTCCCCGGCATAGTCCTGCAGATATTCCTGTAAAGTCAAAAGGGCATTTGGCTGGCAGCAGTTTACGATCTGCTTGCTCTTTAACAGGGACATAAAACGATCTCCCGTCCTTCCGGCCCGATAGCAGGCAGTACAGAAACTTGGTATATATCCCATTTTCAAAAGCCAGCACACCACCTCGTCCAGTGAGCGGTTGTCATTTACATCAAACTGCGCTGAGTTGTCTTCTTCTTTTTCCGGCTCCACATAGCCGCCTACACTGGTGCGGGATCCTCCGCTGATCTGGGAAATTCCCAGTTCCAGCACTTTTTTCCTGCTCTCTGCCGATTCTCTGGTGGAAACGATCATGCCGGTGTACGGCACAGCGATCCGTAGACACGCCACAATCTTGGCAAATGTTTCATCCGAGATTCCATTGTCAAACACATCCGGGTCAATATCATCTGCCCTGCGGACGCGGGGTACGCTGATGGTGTGCGGTCCTACTCCCTGGCAGGCCTCCAGATGCTCTGCATGCATGATAATACCGGTAAAATCATAACGGTAATTGTTCAATCCAAACAAAACACCCAGTCCTACATCATCGATACCGCCTTCCATAGCCCGGTCCATGGCCTCTGTATGATAGGCATAATCATGCTTTGGTCCCGTAGGATGAAGTTTTTCATAGGCATCTTTGCGGTAAGTCTCTTGAAACAAGATATAAGTTCCTATTCCTGCCTCTTTCAATTTCGCATAATTTTCTACCGTGGTAGCTGCTATATTCACATTCACACGGCGGATGGCGCCATTTTTATGCTTAATATCGTAAATCGTGTGGATACATTCCAAAATATACTCCAACGGATTATTTACCGGATCTTCCCCTGCTTCAATTGCCAGGCGTTTGTGACCCATATCCTGCAGTGCCATCACTTCCTGCCGTACTTCTTCCTGGGAAAGTTTTTTTCTGCGGATGTGTTTGTTTTTCAAATGATAAGGACAGTATTCGCAGCCATTGACACAGTAGTTTGACAAATACAACGGAGCAAACATAACAATACGGTCGCCGTAAAACTCTTCTTTGATCTTTTTAGCAAGTTCATAAATCTGCGCATTTTTTTCAGGAATTTCACAGTCCAGTAAAACCAGTGCTTCTTTGTGAGTGATCCCCTTCATTTGCTTTGCTTTTTCCAAAATAGCGTCAATACATGCCTCGTTGTTTTTGTTGTCTTCAGCGTATGCCAGACATTCTTCAATTTCTTCATGATCAATAAATTCTTCTGCCTTTTTTGACATTACATTATACATGCCCTTACATCTTCCTTTCTGTCTACCTGATCTGTTCATACATAGTGGAAACTTCCCAGCTGGTATGGTCTGTGTGGAGTAATGCTTCCGCTTTGTGGGATAACGGTTCTTTTAAATATTCTTTATAAAGTGCCTGTATCTCCGGATTTTCATGAGAAAACCGTATTTCATTTCTTGCATCCAGGTCATACAATACTTTGGCACGACGCTCTGCCCATTCTTCTCCATCATGAATCGGCTGGCCTCCGCCACCTACGCATCCACCCGGACAGGCCATGACTTCTACAAAGTCATAAGAAACCTCGCCCCGGCGCAGTGCCTCTAACAAGGCCCGGGTGTTGGAAAGTCCTGACACCACGGCAATCCGTACTTTTGTTCCTGCAATGGAAAGACTTGCTTCCCGCCACGGTGCCCCACTCCGGATCTGTTCAAACTGATCCGGCTCCGGATTGACACCGGTTAATTTATAATAAGCTGTGCGCAGAGCCGCCTCCATAACGCCTCCTGTCGTTCCAAAGATCACACCGGCACCACTGCTGCATCCTAACGGAGAGTCGAACTCCGATTCTTCCATCATGGCTATATTGATGTTTTCCCGTTTGATCAGACGGCACAACTCTCTGGTGGTAAGTACCAGATCCACATCTTTCCCCGCTCCGGAATCATTGATTGTCTTAATATCTTTTTCCGCTTTTTTTGCCATACACGGCATAATGGACACACTGTAGATCCGATCTGGTGACACTCCCAGTTTTTCTGCAAAATAAGTCTTGGAAACTACACCAAACATCTGTTGAGGAGATTTTGAAGTGGACAGACATCCAACCATATCCGGATATTCTGTCTTTACAAAACGAACCCAGCCCGGACAGCAGGAAGTAAACAAAGGATATGGATGATGCTTTCCGTCTTCCAATCTGGCAAGGACTTCAGCACTTTCTTCCATAATCGTAAGATCTGCCGCAAAATTGGTATCAAATACATAATCAAATCCTATCTTTTTCAGTACAGAAACCAATCGTTTCGCCGTAGCAAAGGATGGTGCCAGATTAAATTCTTCACCCCAGGCCGCCCGGACTGCCGGTGCGATCTGTACGACTTTGATCTTGTCCTCCTGGGAGATCGGGCCATACACAGAGAAATCCCGGATACAATCATTTCTGGCACGGAGAGCTCCGGTTGGGCAGTGGGTTACACACTGACCGCACAAAGAGCAGTTTGCCTCTTCGATGGTGCGGTTTCCTGACACGCCTACAGTTGTTCTTCCTCCGGTATTCTGCACATCCCATACCCCAAGGCTCTGGATTTTATCACAAATCTGAACACATCTCATGCATTTGATACATTTCGTATCATCCCGATACAAAGGAAAGATTTTGCTCCAGTTTTCTTTGGGAATTTCTTTCACATAACTGTTCCGTTCAAAATATTCATTATTTGTAAAAGTCTGTAACTTGCAGTTGCCGCTTCTGGCACAGGCGATACAATGGCCTTTGTGCTGCGACATAATAAGTTCTATATTCGTTCTTCGTGCCTCTCTGGCTCTCGGTGTGTTGGTCCGCACTTCCATGCCCGGCTGTACCGGTGTATTGCAGGAAGTTACCAGTTTGTGGCTTCCCTTTACATCTACCACACAGACCCGGCAGGCTCCGATCTCATTGATACCCTTCAGATAACACAGATTCGGGATCAGAAGGCCGGCTGTTTTAGCTGCCTCCAGGATCGTAGTCCCTTCCGGCACAGTTACTTTTTTATTATCAATCGTTAATTCTACCATTCGTCTTCTCTGCCTCCCTTAAAGATTCCGTAACCATAATAATCACAACGGAGACAACGGCTGGATTCCTGCTGGATCTCCTTCTCATTCATGCCGATTTCCATAAGGTCGAAATCATGGCATCTCTTTGCCGCATCCCGCTCTCTCAAGTTCACTCTTCCGCAAGGTGGCATAGATTCCAGACTTGGCATCGGAATATCCACATCCACACGGATCACATGAGAGTATCCAAGATACTCATCAATGTTGGCCGCTGCCACCTTTCCTGCCGCAATGGCACGAATTACCGTAGCCGGTCCTGTTACACAGTCTCCCCCGGCAAATACACCCGGGGCATGGGCTACTTCTGCCCAGTTCTCAGCTTCGATAACGCCTCGCTTGATGGGGATACCTGCATCCTCAAAATGTCTGGTCTCTATTCCCTGTCCAATGGCAACGATCACTACATCACATGGTATGGCAGCCTCTCCCTCTCCGGAAGCTGCCGGAGAAGGCCTGCCTCCTTTGATCAGCCCTGCCATTTTCTTTGATGCGATCAAGGCTGTCACTTTTCCATTTTCATCTGCCTGGATCCGTTCCGGCGCATGAAGTTCCAAAATCTCCGCGCCCTCGGCGATAGCTCCTTCTACCTCATCCGGCAACGCTGTCATGTCTTTCTTTCTTCTTCGGTATACACAGGTAACTTTATCTGCTCCCAGACGAATAGCCGATCTGGTACAGTCCATGGCCACATTACCGCCGCCAATGACAACCACTCTTTTTCCCTTGAAATCAGGCATCCGGTTTCTTCCAACTTCCCGGAGCATTTCCACGGCAGAAATAACCCCCTGACTGTCTTCTCCTTCAATGCCCATCTTTTTATCCGTATGGGCTCCTATGGAAATATACACCGCATCATACTGTTCCCGTAGATCCTGCATGGTGATCTCCCCATTTTCACCACCAATGGTCGTATTCGTTTTTGCCACGACACCGGTAGACAAGATCACATCCACATCCTCCTGCAGACGCTCTCTTGGAAGTCGGTAACTTGGAATACCATATAACAACATACCACCTAATTTGCTTCGCTTCTCATATACGGTTACCTGATGTCCCATCAGCTGCAGATAATACGCTGCACTTAATCCGGATGGGCCGCCACCGATCACTGCGATCCGCTTTCCCGTAGACGGTGCACACTCTGGTGCCGGCACCTCTCCTGCATGATCCACTGCTGCCCGTTTCAAGCCGCGGATATTAATGGCATCATCCACCATATTTCTGCGGCATCTGGCCTCACATGGATGCTCGCATACCAGAGCACAAGCTGTAGGAAATGGATTGTCCTTACGGATAAGGCGCACCGCATCGGCATTTCTTCCTTCCTTGATCAATGCTATGTAACCCGGGATATCCACTCCTGCCGGACACATGGCAACACATGGCACCGGCTGCTTGATATGGCACAGACAACGGTTGTGGTGGATATGCTCTTCAAAGTCATCCTTAAACCCTTTTATTCCCGCTAACACCATCCTGGCCGCTTCCCGCCCAATGGCACAGTCTGCCGTAATCTCAATGGCCCGGGCTGTCTTTTCCATCAAAATAAGTGTCTCCTCGTCTGCTTCTCCGTCTAACACCTGCTCCAAAAGATTTTCCAGCTGGCCCAGTCCGATTCGGCAAGGTGTACACTTTCCACAACTCTGGGCATGGCACAACTTCAAAAAAGCAGCCGAAATATCCACCGGGCAGATTCCCGGTGGACTGGCTACGATCCGACGCTCCAATACTTTGTACAAGTCCTCTACCACTTCCTGGGACTTGCTTACTGTCCTCATAACTAAACGACTCATGTTCCCCTCCATTTGATCTTTTTTTCAAATACTGATTCTATTATACTCTTATTTAAGTCGTTTCGCAATTCAAATGATATCTGCACAGCTCCTGCAATGTAGACAATGGTTCTGATTGATGGCAACCGGAATGGAAGAAATATCTATACACTTTTGTGGACATACTGAGTAACACAGTTATAGTTGATAACAGCCAGTCCCTGGGTATATATATTGAAACCATAGTCACAGGCACCAAACTTCTGCCTACACAAGATATTTTCCCAGCATATGTTCAACGCAGTCCCTAATCTGACTCATAATCCTCGTACACTCCACTTTTTCCATTCCGGCAACAATACCAACTGCCAAAATCTCTTTTTCCCCCGGATTGCGTCCATTCCCATCGACCATCGTTGTATGCTCTCCATAATAAGTACTGCTATAGGTAAGATCATAAGCCGGACTTAGTCGCCAGCACTCCTCTGCTTCCTTGTACAAAAATGTAAAATTTTTAGAATGATCATCACGATTATGGGCAAAAACATTAAAACACATCCTGCGAAACATCTCTCTCACATCTTCGTGATTGTCTCTTGTCAAAATTTTGGTCAACTTCATTAAAATATGATAATCCAGATTGGGTTGTTCAAAATCCAATTCCAGCAATGCTGCTACTGTCAACATATGAACTTTTCTCATCCCATTTTCATCCATAATTCTGTCAAACCGCTTCGTCCCAAAATATCCATCACATTGATCTGATGGAAATAATCTGGTTTCACTCATGGAAATGCCACATTGTCTGGCACAACAGGAATAATCATATTCCATCCTGCCGGCATTTTCCCCATCCACATGAGCCGGGAATTTGATGATCCACTCTTCATCATCAATCGTGGTCATAATCTTAGGCCTGGCTCCTCCACTTGTACCTCCCAACCGGTACAGTTCATCCAGTTTATCCGAATATTCCGTGTTCAATATTTTTTGACACTGCACCGCAAGTTCATCCAAATTAATAGTATCCTGTGTATCCTGTGTTTCCTTCATTTCTCTTTCCGGATAATAAGTAAGTGCTCCCATTCCCGACTTTCCAACAATGGCAAGACGCTCCAAAACTGTAAGTTTATCAGTATTCTGTCCGTTTGCATGCAGCAGCCTGTTCAACAACAATTTTCCCCAGTTATCCGGCAGACTGTCCCCAAACACACCAAAAAGTCCATCAAAATAGTCCTTGTTGGGAACAAACACCTGATCTTTTAGCGGAAGGGAAAATGGACTGATTGAAAATCCATTTTCAAGCCATTCTTCACTATATTGAAATGCTGCTTTATGGTCCGCCGTCACCGCTAATGTCCCCACAAGTCTCTCATGGTAACTAACCTGCAATACATCATTTCGTTTCATTGATAACCTCCTGAATATTCTTATATGGCACCTGTGTAAAAATATTTCTGAGTTCATCTGCCATATCCAAAGCCATGGCAATCTTTGTCAGCGATATCAAAGAGATCTTCCCTGAAGTTTCAAATCTTTTAATAGAGCCATAACTTACTCCACTCATAGATGATAACTTTTCTTGAGAAATAGAGCGTCGTTTTCTAATATTCCTTACTCTTTGTGCCAGTTTTTGATCCAGTTCTTCGGCCGTTTCCCATATTAATGGTTCCATCTGTATCCGCCTCTCATTCATGGATAATATTTTATCTAAAGCAGCAAATTTTATGTCCTTTTAGATAATATTTTAACTATTATCATTTTACCATTTCTATCTAAAAATAACAATAGATATATAGAAAGACGGGATCAGATTTTTGCAGAACCGGAAAAAGAACAGTAACTATTACCATCTCTTTTTCCGGGTCAGCTTCAATAAAAAAAGACTGCCTTACGACAATCCTTTTTGTTATTCCCACACTGTGGACTAAGGTATAATCGATCCAACGGAGTCACTACGAACATAAAATGTAGCTCTTCCGGACCCCTTTTTTAAAAGAATTCCCTCTTCTACCAATTGCTTTAATGCTAGTTCCACGGACTTAGTTCCGATTGAGGGGCACAACTCAGCAATGTCACTCTTACTTAATTTCCCAATTTTGCTATATACAGCTCTCCTGACAATTTCTTTTGCCGGAAGTTTTTCACTTACAAGTTCTATTCTTTCCTCAAAGTCTCTGTATGCAGCAAGAATGATTCTCAGCATATATTTTATAAATGGAGTTACATTCTCCTTATTGTCATGCCAGCCTTCCTGACATTTCTCCAGTGCCATATAGTACAAATCTTTGTTCTTGGCAATCTTACTCTCAATAGAAACATATTTACCAACAACATACCCACTCCTATACAAAAGTAAGGCCGTAAGCAACCGGCTCATTCTTCCGTTTCCGTCACTAAAAGGATGTATACAAAGAAAATCATGTATAAATATAGGAATAAGCAAAATTGAATCCATTTCCTGATTTCCGATCATTCTGTTATAATTTTCACAGATAGCATCAACCGCCGCCGGCGTTTCGTATGGTGCAAGAGGGGTAAAAAGCACATACTCTTTTCCCATCTCGTTCGTAGCAGCAATGACATTTTGTGATACCTTGAAATGCCCTCCAATACTTTTTTCTGTGTATTTATACAAATCTCGATGCAACTGCAAAATATAATTTGTTGTTATTGGAATATACTCATAATTCTCATGTATTGTATTCAAAACATCCCTGTACCCAAGAATCTCTTCTTCAGCACGATTTTTCGGAGTCGTCTTTTCCTCACACAACTGCTTTAATCGGGTACTCGTAGTTCGTATCCCTTCAATCGAATTTGATGCCTCTGTACTCTGTCGTTTCGCTATTTCTACAAGCTTATCTAATTCCTCCGGCTTCTGCTTAAGATAGACCTCCTGTCTGCCCTTATATTCATGAATCTGGGCAATAAGCGAAATTATCTCACAATCCCATGTTTTCTCCTTTAGTGACGCATAATCAAATATTCTCATAAATATATCTCCTAAGCCATTATTTATCTCCTAAATAATATTAAATTTTAGGAGATAAGTCAACCTTTAGTATATAAATTATGCTTACTACATTTTATTCTGGCACAATATTCAAAACAACATACTCGGGATATTTGATGAAGAATCATTAAACTGGTGATAAATCCTGCTGTGAGTTCAATGCCTCTTTGATATATTTTTCTATGAAATCAATTCCAAAATCCGTATTGATCGTAAGATCAAAATTCGAAGAGGCTCCCCAGATTCTTCCTGTATAATATCGATAATTGTCTGCACGATATTTATCTGTTTTCCGGATCCGGTGCTGTGCTTCGCTGTACTCCACTGTCTGCCGATGACAATGATATTCTTGTACTGGATTTTCTCGTTGCCTGCATCCTGTGCTTCCACGGTTTTATAATCCTCAGAAAATATGTATGGCTTAACAAATTCCAGATATTTTCCAAACAATCTGGCGATAAAACCAACCAGCAGGGCTGCCATGATCGTCCCCTCCCGTACTCCATTGAGTTTACCGAAAAAAAGAACGGATAGCACGCCCGCCATGATCGTCATGGATGAATCAAATATGATCTTCGTCGTTCCAAAATTGGTGTTCCAGGTTTGTACAATCGCACGGACAAAAGATTCTCCCGGCAACATGACCACATCCGCCAGCACTTCCATATAAACACCAAAGCCCAGTACAACACATCCTGCTAAAAGTGAGATCAGTTTTACTACATAATTCTGTGGATCCACCCAGAAAAACATATACATAGTCAGATCGATAAAGTATCCAAATGCAATCGAAACCGGTATCTGCAATACATTTTCTATTTTAAAATTTTTCCGCAGGATCAATAACTGCAGTAATATGAGAAAAATACTGAATATGATCGTAAAATTTCCCAGAGTCAATGGATAATTCAAACTCAAAACATAGGGAATAGACGAAATCGGTGAGGTCCCGAGACTGGCCTTCGTTACAAGGCTTACTCCAAGTGCGTTGACAAATAGTCCTGCTAAAAACAAAAGATATCTTTTTAATTTATTCATGATTCGCTTGTTCCTTCTTTCTTCGTAAGTGTATCATTTTTCTGTCTGTTTTCGAGAATACTGGATAAATTGTCATAAATTCTGTGGTAGACAGACATAAACTGCTCCAACTCCTCTTCCTTGACATCTGCCAATGCTTTTTTTTCAATCTCAGCAAAGGCCTTTTCCACAAGTTTCTGTTTCCCTTTTCCTTCTGCTGTCAGATAAATGTGAAAACTCCGTCTGTTCCCATTTAGTATCCTGCGCTCGATCAATCCTTTCTCTTCCATCTTGTTAAGAATGGTTGTCAGGGACCCGGCTTCCAGAAAACATGCTCTGGCAATCTCTTTCTGATTGCTGCCATCATGATCCTTCAAATAATCAAGTATTTTGGGCTGGCCTATGGTAAGCCCTGTGTCTTTCAGTTGTTCAAGCAATGATTTCTGTACAAGCATCTGATTTGCCATGATCAGATAATGCAGCGTATCATCCATAAAAACATCTCCCTTTCAAAATAGTTATAATTCAAACAGTTAGAATTATAACTATCCACTTGTGCTTTGTCAACAGTAAGTTGGAGGAGATGCCTGCACTACCATTTAGTCGAAAAAAAGACGGGAAACATATGCGTTCCCGTCTTTTCAAGTGAACTTACCGTTCTATTCAAAACAATATAAACCCTGCATTTTCCCTTATCCCAGGAAAAAAATCAGTGTGTCGATCAAAAATACCGGTATTAGACAACTTAATGACCATACCATATATCCAAAGAAGGATGGCATCTTGATCCCGTTTTCCTCTGCAATGGAGCGCACCATGAAGTTTGGTGCATTTCCAATATAGGTAATCGCTCCCATGAAAACAGCTCCCGCTGAAATAGCCATCAGGATCACCTGCGGAATCGTACCCGATCCGCCCAGAATCTGGATGATGGATCCTTTGGCAACCAGATGAGAGGCTCCGGCTGTCGTAAAGAACACCAGATAAGTCGGCGTGTTGTCAAGGAAACTGGACAACGCTCCTGTGATCCAGAAGAACTGCCATGGATGAGTCAGACCAAGATCTGCTCCCTTTGCTTTCAAGATCATCAGCGCCGGCACCATGGTAATGAAAATACCTATGAAAAGAACTGCCACTTCTGAAATCGCATCCCACGAGAAATTGTTAGCCTCACGCACTTCCTTCTTTGTCGTCTTATAAGACAGAAAGGCAGCCAGCAGAATAATCGCTACCTCGATCAGAGAAGTAAACGGAAACTCTACTCCATCATACAATGGAATGGCTCCGATATCTCCCAGAACACCGCTGAGGATCACTGCACCTACGATCATTACCAGGAAGATGATATTGTGTGCACCTTCCAGACGCAGCGGCTTCTTCTCGTCCCCCAGCGCCGGTTTCAGTCCATCATACAAATCCTTTTTGTAAGAACGGATATCTACAAACAAGAAAATAGTAAGAAGCAGTATAAAATTCAGCAGCATGATCGGCAGAAGTTCCAGACTCCAGAAGAAATCTACTCCTCGGGTAAATCCCATCAAAAGAGGTGAATCACCTACCGGTGTCAGACAGCCGCCAATATTGGAAACGATGAAAATGAAGAAAATCACAATCTGTGCCTTTCTCTTTCTCCATGCGTTGGCACGAAGCAACGGACGGATCATAAGCATACTGGCTCCTGTGGTTCCGATCCAGCTGGCCAGCAAACCACCGATCAGGATCAGCAGGGCATTCAGCCTCGGGCTCCCTGCCATATCTCCTTTGAGACAGATATTTCCCGCCACACAGAACAGTCCAAACAGTAACACAATAAATGTAATGTAATCTCCAAAAACAACTTCTAACAGCTCTTTCCAGGTCTGTCCTACACCAAAATTTACAGCAAATGGAATCAAAAATGCCAGCGACCAGAAGATCACCGCTACCCATTTGTACTTGTCCCACAAATCACCGATCACCAGGGGACAGATCGCTATACACAACAACATACCTGCAAAAGGAATACAATAAGCTAGTGACATACCCGCCCCCAGCTGATCACCGGTGTCACTCTCCTGTGCTGCCATGGCCAAAACCGGATTTGACACTACCGCACATACGAGCAGACTAAGCACCCACCATATCTTCTTACCGTGTTTCATAGACTCATAATTCCTCCTTCTTGGATACAGTCTTTTTTTTCGAAGTCATTATAACTCTTTTTTCAGGGAAAAACAACAAAATTTACCGGTCTTTTTCTTTCTTTTTTTCCCGCTGTTCCTGCTCCATAAAATTCTTCATATCTTTGCGTCCTTTGTCAATGTAATAAGAGGAAATCCGAATATAAAGCCAGAACACGATCGGCAGGAAAATCGTTGACATAATACACATACGGAACAGTTCCGGTGCCGTTTCCGAGGTGGTCAACGCCGCCACCAGCGTCACCAGATACAGCAAAACCAGAAAACCTACACCGATACCTGCCACCACTCTCTGTCCCTTTGTATAAGAACTCTTAAAAGACTTATTCTCTTTTTTATCTTCCATTTTCTAATCCTCCTTTTCTGCCCCAATATGCTGGCGCAGTTTTCGTAATTCCTTTTCATAACCTTCTTCTGACAACTGATAAAACCGCTCTGTCTTTGCCTCATCCGGCAGATACTGCTGTTTTACATAATGATGCGGAAAATCATGAGAATACTGATACCCCACACCATGTCCCAGCTTGGCCGCACTTTTATAATGTGCATCCTGCAGATGGGCTGGGATCCGGTACCCCGGATGGCTTTTCACATATTCCATCGCCTTGTCGATTCCCATAATTGCAGAATTACTCTTGGGCGCACACGCCACATAAGAAGCCGCCTGGGCTAACACGATCCTTGCCTCCGGCATACCAAGCCGTTCCACCGCCTGGGCTGCGCTGACAGCCACTACCAGTGCCTGGGGATCTGCATTGGACACATCTTCCGAAGCACAGATCATAATGCGTCTGGCAATAAACCGGATGTCTTCTCCCGCGTATAACATCCTGGCCAGATAATAAAGGGCTGCATCCGGATCCGATCCTCTCATACTCTTGATAAAAGCAGAGATGGTGTCATAATGGTTGTCCCCGTTTTTATCATAGCGCAATGTCCTTTTCTGTATACACTGCTGTGCCACATTCAGGTCGATCCGGATCTTGCCCTCTTCATTCCGGTCCGTAGTCAAAACCCCCAGCTCTATGGCATTTAAGGCAGACCTGGCATCTCCGTTGCTTACATCCGCCAAAAAATCCAGTGCTTCCTCATCAATCACGGCACCGTAAGCTCCCAGACCCCGATCCGTATCTTCCAGTGCCCGTAAAATCAGTTTCTTTATATTTTCCTTTGTCAACGGCTTCAATTCAAAGATCACGGATCTTGAGATCAATGCCCCGTTTACCTCAAAATAAGGATTTTCCGTGGTGGCACCAATGAGTATGACTGTTCCGTCTTCCACGAACGGAAGCAGATAATCCTGCTGTCCTTTGTTAAAGCGGTGGATCTCGTCAATAAACAAAATAGTCTTTTTTCCATAAGCTCCCAAGTTCTCTTTGGCCTTTGCCACCACCTCTTCCATGTCTTTTTTTCCGGCAGAAGTAGCATTGATCTGTAAAAACTCTCCCTGAGTTGTATTGGCGATTACCTTGGCAAGGGTCGTCTTGCCGGTTCCCGGCGGTCCGTACAAAATAATAGAACTTAATTTGTCTGCCCGGACAGCCCGGTACAACAAGGTATCCTTTCCGATGATATGTTCCTGTCCTACAATTTCATCCAGTGTTCTCGGACGCAGTCTGGATGCAAGGGGAGATTCCTTCTCTTTTTGTTGTTCTCCAAAATAATCTAATAAATTCACATTAATCCTTCTTTCCGAAAAATACAATTTCTTTCCCAGACATACCGTAGGCAACCTTTTCTTCCCGCTCCATCTGTGCCTTGCCGGCGGTCTGTTCTGTTATATCCTTTTCCACGGCATCGATCTGGTCTTCCGGCACAAGCAGCGTCATTTGTACCAGCTCACCATACTGTATATCCAGTTCATGAAGTTCCAGCGTTCTAGCCAGATACTGCAGTTTTCCGATACCGTTATAATCCGTCTCGATCCTCAGTTTAAATCCGGTGGAACAGGCCAGCACCACGCAGTGCTCCAGCCCTTCCTGCACGGCTTCTGTATAGGCCCGCACCAGTCCACCGGTTCCTAACAGCGTCCCGCCAAAATACCGGGTAACGATCGCCACAGCATTGTGGATCTCTCTTCCTGTCAGTACTTCCAGCATCGGCCGTCCTGCCGTTCCCGACGGTTCTCCGTCATCACTGCAGCGCATGATCTCATTTTTCTCTCCGATAACATAGGCAAAACAATTGTGCCTGGCATCATAATGTTTTTTCTTGATCTGTCCGATCCGCTCCAGTGCTTCTTCCTCTGTATTTACCGGAAAAATATTGGCGATAAAACGAGATTTTTTCTCTACAACTTCTCCCTGACCTTCTTTATATAAAATATGATAGGATGGCTCCATAAACGGAATCCCCTTTCTTTTAAAATCCTGATTATCCCTATCATATCATATGGAACTGTTTTCGTATAGCAAAAAGTACCGGCTTCCCTTGAAAGAACAGTAGGGATGATTTATAATAGACAAAACAAACACAAGGGGTATTATTACCTTTATATCAATCAGAATTGAGGTTATGTATGAATTTTAGTCCATCTGAGGTGGAAAAAAGGATTAACAGACTACAGTCTCCTGCCAGCCACCGTCTTAATAAAACAAAACTGATCACCATCCGTATTTTACTTATCGGATTTTTATTTTTGCTGTGCTTTGGATGCAGTATGCTTTTAGGGGCTTTTCAGAGCACCATTGCCGCTGCGCCTGATCTGGACTCCATCCAGATCGCACCATCCGGCTACACCACCACTTTACTGGATACCGATGGGAAGACCATCCAGACCCTGGTTGGCAAAGACGCCAACCGCCAGTATGTAACACTGGATCAGATTCCTGTGAATCTTCAAAATGCCTTTATTGCTATTGAAGATGAGCGCTTTTACTCCCATCATGGTGTTGATTTTCAGGGAATCCTCCGTGCTTTTGCACTGGGACTTGCCAATGGCGGACACTTCAGCCAGGGTGCCAGCACACTGACCCAGCAGCTGTTAAAAAACCAGGTGTTTGAAGGCGGCGAAGAAAAAACCATCCTTGGCCGTTTTCAGCGGAAGATCCAGGAACAGTATCTGGCTATCCAGTTGGAAAAGCACTACAGCAAACAACAGATTTTGGAATATTATCTAAATACCATCAACTTAGGACAGAACACACTGGGTGTGCAGGCAGCATCCAAACGCTATTTCAACAAATCCGTGTCTGAGCTGTCCTTGTCTGAGTGCGCTGTTTTGGCAGGCATTACCCAGAATCCGTCTGCCTACAACCCTATCACCCACGCCTCGGCCAATTCAAAGAAGCGGACCACTGTTCTTACCTACATGAAAGAACAGGGCTACATTACATCCAACGATTATAACACCGCCATCAATGATGATGTTTATAGCCGGATCCAGACCGTCAATCAAAAAACACGTTCTGTGTCCACTACCACTTCTTATTTCACGGACGCCCTGATCCAGCAGGTGATCAAAGACTTGAAACAAAAACTTGGTTACACAGAAACCCAGGCCTATAACGCCTTGTACAGCCGCGGTCTGAAGATCCAGACAACACAGGATTCTTCCATGCAAAAGATCTGCGATTCGGTTGTAAATAATAAAAAATACTATCCTGCCGGTTCTTCCTACCAGCTGACTTACCAGCTGACGATACAAAAGGCAGACGGCTCCCAGAAAAATTATGACATTAACAGTCTGAAACAGTTTGTGAAAAAACACTACAAGGAAAAAATAACATCCTATTTCAAGAAGAAAAGTACCGGAAAAAAATATATCAAAGCCTTCAAAAAATCCATTGTAACCAAACAGGACCATATCCTGGCTGAAAATGTGGAGTTCGTTTTACAGCCTCAGGTTTCTTTTGTACTGATCGACCAGCATACAGGCAATGTAAAGGCCATCTGCGGTGGTCGTGGCACCAAGGCCGGAAGCCGTACCTTCAACCGTGCTACAGACTCAACCAGACAGCCTGGTTCCACTTTCAAAGTACTGGCCGCTTATGTGCCTGCCCTGGACACCGCCGGCATGACTCTTGCCACCGTCCAGGATGACGCAAAATACTATTATCCCGGAACGAAAAAACTGGTTAAAAACTGGTACAGTACCGGTTACCGTGGTCTTTCTTCCATCCGCCAGGGTATAAAATATTCCATGAATGTAGTGGCTGTAAAAACGTTGGAAGAAGTAACACCAAAGATTGGATATGATTATCTGCAAAATCTTGGCTTTACTACACTGGTAGATAATTATACAGACAGTTCCGGCAACACCTATACAGACATTGCCCTGCCGCTGGCATTAGGCGGATTGACAAAAGGTGTTACCAATCTGGAACTTACCAATGGCTTCGCCTCTATTGCCAACGGCGGAACCCATTACAAAACATCCTTTTACACAAAGATTTATGACCATGATGGCAACCTTTTGCTGGAAAACGATAATGAGGGGCAGCAGGTCATGAAAGAATCCACTGCCTGGCTTTTGACCAATGCCATGGAAGATGTAATCAAAAGCGGCACCGCCACCAAAGCCAGATTTAAAAAAATTTCTTTGGCGCAGGCTGGGAAGAGCGGCACTACCACTCATAACAAAGACCTTTGGTTTGTGGGTTATACACCATATCTTACCGGTGGTGTCTGGAGCGGCTATGATGACAGTTCGGCCCAGTCCTCCGGCTCTTATACAAAGGAAATCTGGCGCACCATTATGGAACAGCTTAGCAAAAAATCCAAACATAAAACCTTTACAAAACCATCTTCTATCACAACTGCTTCCATCTGTACCAAATGCGGGAAACTTGCCATTGAAGGCATCTGCAATAACGCAGTGGGAGGGTCCTGTACCCGGAAGGAATACTTCGATCGCGAAAATGTTCCAACCGAAAACTGCGACTGCCATATCAAATGCCAGATCTGCAGTGCCAGCGGTGCCCTGGCTAACGACCGATGTCCGTCTTACCAGGTGCACACAAAAATCTATCTGCAAAAAAAAGAGACATCCCGGACAAATGATACTCCATATGTCCTGCCGGATGCCTTAAGCCACGATACCTGCCATATACACTGATTTTACCAGTCCTCTGTTTCCGTCTTTTCAAACAGGGGACTTTTTAACTCTAAAATGTGTTCCATGGCGATCCGGTTACCGGAAAAAACCATTTCTTTTTTATACAAGTCTACTTTTTGCAGCACTCCCTTCAGCCTTTCATACCGGCCTCCCTCCTTCCTTGGATCCGGTACAAAATGCACAACCTCTACTTCCGGATTTTTCGCCATCTGCGTCTGCAATATGTGGATCTGCCAGTCCAGTTTCTCTTTTGCATTTTCATCCAGCTCTATCTTTTGATCCGTAAGCCGCCCTGCTTCATTTACTGCCTCTTCATAGCCCGATAAGGCTGCAAAAGAACCAAACTGCGCCGCTCTGCTCTCCCGGCTCATAGGCGGATGGTTCTTTGAAACCGGCCGTTTGCAGTATAAAATATCCTCATACGATTTTTTCACGCCTTATGTCCTCCGATCTGACTGTTTCGTTCTATCGTAGTGCCGCCTTCCTGCAGATTCATTCCCTTTAAGATGGCATTTTTCCCGTATTTATTTTTTACCCGGATCAGTGCCTCCTGCATTTTTCTCTCTTTCTCCCGCTTTTCTTCATCCGCTTCCGGCTCCATAAACAATTGCATCTGCTGATAATTCGTCTCTTTTTTTTCACGCTCCCGTATCACATGATTGGCAACGATCGTTACCCGGCGGACCCACAGTGAACTGTCAATAATCGAGTCATACAAAGCAAGCGTTTTTCCCATGATGTCCCTGGTGGAAGAAGTATGTCCACCCAGATTAACGGAACCATGCGCATGCTTTGGAATCTTTCTTCCGTATCGGTCTGTAACAACCGTTCCCTGATAACCTGCCTTTTTTACATTGTCTACATCGTATCCTATGGTCAGCACGATCTGATCTGTCACCAGCCTCTTTTCAACTAATTCTAATACAAGAAGATCCGTCATCTCCTGCACGATGAGCCTTGCCTTTTTCGTATCATACGGACATGACAGAACTTGTCCGGAACTGAGGCTGTTATTCTCCGGCTTGTAATTCCGGATGTCTTCTATGGTACATGGTTCATATCCCCAGGCATGATCGATGAGAAATTCTGCATTTACGCCAAACAGACGGTATAACAGTTCTTCATTGTAATACTCAGTTTCTTTTCCAAGAGAACACCTGGCCACATCTCCCATGGTATATAACCCATGCTGTTTTAGTTTTTTTGCATATCCGGGGCCTACCCGCCAGAAATCGGTGATTGGCTCATGTGCCCACAGTTTTTTCCGGTAACTTATTTCGTCAAGGCTTGCCATTCTGGCTCCTTTTTCATCCGGTTCGCAGTGCTTGGCTTCCACATCCATAGCCACCTTTGCCAGATAAAGATTCGTACCGATACCAGCCGTAGCCGTAATCCCGGTCTCGTCATAAATTACCTGCATGATCTCTCTGGCAAACTGCTCCGCCGTCTGTCCATTTCCGTGAAGGTAAGGATCTACATGAATGAATACCTCATCCACCGAATACACATGCATGTCCTCCGGTGCCACATACCGAAGATAGATTCCGTAGATCCTTGTACTGTATTCCATATACAGTGCCATCCTTGGCGGTGCCACAAGATAATCCACCGCCAGTTCTTTGTGTTCTTTTAATTCATTCTGATCAAAGGAACTGCCTGTAAATTTTCCTCCCGGTATCTGTCGCTGACGCATGGCATTCACCTGCTTTACCTGCTGCACAACTTCAAACAGTCTTGCTCTGCCAGATATGCCATAAGACTTTAACGATGGCGACACCGCAAGGCAGATGGTCTTTTCCGTTCTGGAAGCATCTGCCACCACCAGGTTTGTAGTCAACGGATTTAGTCCTCTCTCTGCACATTCTACCGATGCGTAGAAAGACTTAAGATCAATGGCTATATACATTTTTCTCATACCTTTCCTTTTATTCCACCAGATCCCCTTTGGCACACAACCGCCCCCATCCTTCCCGATTGTTGGGATATACCCCTGTCTCAGACAAGGGCCTGGCGTTTCCAGTTAAAAACGCCCGCATCTTCTCCCCATACAAGTATGGGTCATTTCCTTCTACCATCCCCCACTGCATCCAGAGAGCCGCCGCCCCTGTGACAAAAGGACACGCCATAGAAGTCCCTGTCCTTGCCGTATATCCACCACCGGGACTGCAGGAAATCACATCCACTCCCGGTGCCACAAGATCCGGCTTGATCTGGGAACTGTCCAAGGGACCTCTTCCGCTAAAGGTTGCATACGTCCTTGTCCTGGCGTTGTACGCCCCTACCGTTATAACATTCCCCGCTGTTCCGGGGATCGTTACAGTATTTTCCGTGGTTCCCGTAAAAAAAGCCGTCTGGCTTCCTATGTTACTGCCGGATGGCAGCCAGATCTCCACCGGTCCATCAGATATCTGCACCGGTTCAAAGGTAAGTCGCCAAATGCCGCTTTGTATCTGGCTGTCCCCCGCCGTCATTTCCACCAGAAGTTCCCGTTGGAATACATAGGGAGAAGGTTCTCTCTGGTATACCTGGATCACCGCCCCTCCTAACATCCACTGCTGTCTTCCGGTTCCCGACACCACCACGCTCTGACTGCCGCCTCCCGGTGACTCCAGAGTAAATACAAAAGAATCCTGCCAGTAGCTGTAACACCAGAATCCCATATTTCTCTCGCCTTCCGCCATATTCAGTTCAAAGATCCGGCTCTCTCTTTCATTTAATCTAAATTGTATGTGCCGGTTTAGATTTCCCTCATTGCCGGCGCCAACGACAATATTGTTCCTCCCATAGTATACCATCTGATCCAGATAAGTATCCAGCAAAGAACGGCCACTGTGATTTCCATAACTGGTGCCATAACTGAGATTCAAAGCCAGAGGCTGTCCTCTTTCTGCCGCCATTTTGCAGCAAAAGTCAACAGCCATCATCATCTGCGCACTCTGGGGTTTAGAAACCCCAGCAGGACTTTTCATTTTTACTACCAGGAGATCCGCCTCATAGGCAATGCCACGGTTCACCCCGCGGCTGGCTCTTCCATTGCCAGCCACGATCCCTGCCACATGGGTTCCATGGCCGGACAGATCCCGGAAGGGAGCTCTCCCTGCCTGTAAAAATCCATTTAATTCTTCTTCATCATAATAACGCCCCTGTAAGTACCCTTCCGGGGCATTCCCATCACTTTCCGTCATATCCCACAAGCCGATGAGTCTTGTGGTACCATCCTCTTTTCTGAAATCCGGATGAAACAGATCGATCCCGGAATCCACAATCCCTGCCAGAACCCCTTTACCACTCAGCCGGTAAGGAGCCTCATACAATGCCGAAACACAAGACACAATCCTTCCATCTACCACTTCATAATCAAGATTTCTCGGCAGCTCGATATAGACAACCTGATGGATTTCTGCCAGTTTTCCAAGGCCTTGTCTGTCAAGATCCGCCACCCCATATCCAAGGGACAGTCTGGTAAATCTGCCGATCTGCTCTTCTATCGCTGCCTCCTCTCCTACATACCGGAACACCACCTGCCAGGTTCCATCATCCGGCTGATAAGCATTTCCCAACAGCGCACTGTCCTGTCTGACTGCCTCCGGAACATCCAGAGACAAAGACAGCAGCGTATCGTATTTCTCACTCATATGAGTTCTCCCTTTTCATACGCCTTACGGAGTTTTTGCAATGCCTTTTTTTCAATGCGGCTTACATAACTACGGGAAATCCCCATTTTTTTAGCGATTTCTCTCTGGGTCACCTCCTGCCTTTCTTTCTGGCTGGCCTGCTCCGGTACTCCATACCTGAGCCTTATGATCTTTTTTTCCCTCCCGGTGAGACATTCTTCTATATACCCGTACAGTTTAGAGATATTGTCTTCCAGTTCCAGCCGTTCCAGCACATCTTCCTCTTCACTCTCCAATACATCCAGAAAATTCAGGCTGTTTCCTTCTCCATCATCCCCTCCTAACGGTTCATAAAGAAAGACCTCTCTGGATTGTTTTTTATCACTGCGAAAGGTCATCAATAGTTCATTCTCTATACATCTTGAGGCATAGGTTGCCAGGCGCACGCCTTTTCCCTGCCGGTATGTGTCAATGGCTTTAATAAGACCGATGGTGCCAATGGATATCAGATCCTCCACCGGATGGTCAAAGTTACTATATTTTTTTACCAGGAATGCAACAAGGCGGAGATTCCGTTCAATCAAAATTCTCCTGGCCTCTCTGTCCCCGTCTTCCCATTGTGCCACCAGTTTTAATTCCTCCTGCTGACTCAGTGGTTGTGGAAATGATTGCATTCTGCACCTCCAGACATTCATTGAGTTTCCCAAAAACAATGCTTTTTGGGGGGTTATAATCAATGTATGACTTTTTTTGTCCATAAGTGCATGACCACCCTATTTTTTCCCGACAGCCTTGATCTTATCCCAGTGCCACATCCAGTCCCATCATAAGTGCAAAGCCCACCGCTGTTCCGATGGTTCCAATATTTGTATGTTCACCACTTTGGGATTCCGGAATCAGTTCCTCCACTACCACATAGATCATGGCTCCCGCCGCAAAAGATAAAAGATACGGCAAAACCGGTGAAATAGAGCCGGCAATGAGAATCGTGATAAAACCACCCACCGGCTCTACGATTCCGGACAAAATACCACAGAGAAATGCTTTTCTTTTACTCATCCCTTCTCCGCAAAGAGGCATAGACACGATGGCCCCCTCTGGGAAATTCTGGATAGCAATACCAATTGCCAGTGCCAGTGCTCCCATGGTGCTGATACCGCTTCCCGCCATCATGGCCCCGGCAAAGGCCACACCCACAGACATCCCTTCCGGAATATTGTGAAGCGTAACAGCAAATACCATCATGGTAGTTTTTTTCCAGGCTGCCGGTACCCCCTCCGGTTTGTCCCCGTCCAGATGCAGATGCGGGATTACTGTATCCAGCACAAGCAAAAAGCCGATCCCCAGCATAAAGCCGATCAATGCCGGCAGCCAGGCCGGTTTTCCCTGTGCCTCAGCCATCTCAATGGATGGGATCAAAAGGGACCACACCGAAGCAGCTATCATAACGCCGGAAGCAAAACCCAGCAACAATTTTTTAACCCGGCTTCCCAGTCCATTTTTCAACAAAAAAACCATAGCCGCCCCCAATGCTGTTCCTGCAAAAGGTATGGTCAGGATAATCCATTCTGTCATGCGTTTCCTCTCTTTTCTTTATACCAGATCCGGATGGCTTTACGCACCATATCCACCGGGATGATCAAAAGTCCCATGACCATAGCTACCATGAGACCACGGCCACTTAATGCCGTCGTGTGGAACACTTTTCCACCGATCTGTATCATTACTGTCTGCAAAATGAAGATCATTCCCATAACCAGCAGAAAGTTCTTATTTTCATGAATATGCTCCAACAGATGGAAGCGTTCGCTCCGTGTGTTAAAACTGTTAAAAATCACTGCGTAGATAAAAAATGCAAACATAAAAGTTTTCTTATAAAGTGCCGGATCTTTGCACACATCCGGCATCACAAAATCTGTGATACCAAAGGCATTTTCCAGAATGATAATACAGCCCACTGTAATAAACAAGGCGCTGACCCCAATGGCTGATCTGATATATCCGGTAAGAATGTCATCCGTTCTTTTGGCCGGTTTTTCATCCATATAACGCTGCAAGATTGGTTCCTTGCCAAATGCCATGGCTGCCAGCGTATCCATAATGAGATTGATCCACAAGATCTGGACAATGGAAAAAGGCTCTGTCCATCCAAGAATCGGTGCAATAATATTGATAAATAAGGTACTGATATTTACCGTCAGCTGAAAGATCAAAAATTTTGCTACGGAACGAGCCATTGTACGGCTGTTGAGAATACAATCCTTGATGGATGCCAGACTGTTGTTCAGGATCACTACATCCCCGGCTTCCTGTGCCACTGCCGTTCCGTCTCCCATGGCAAAACCTACATCTGCCTGCTTTAATGCCGGTGCATCATTTACCCCGTCACCCGTCATTCCACATACATCTTCTCTTTCCTGCGCCAGTGTTACCAGTCTCTTTTTATCCAATGGCTTGGCACGGCTTACCACTCTTAATTTCGGCAGCACTTCTTTTAACTCGTCGTCCGTCATCTGCTCCATTTCATCATGCGTCAGTGCCAGCTCCGTCTTCTCATCTTCTATAATCCCTGCTTCTTTGGCGATGGCAACTGCTGTCTCTTCTGCATCTCCTGTAACCATTACTACCTGGATACCGGCTTTTCTCAGAACATTTACCGTCTCCACCGCATCCGAGCGTACATTGTCTCTCAGACATAAAACTGCCATCAAGAGAATCTGATCTCCCCGGATCTTTGCTACTGAAAGAAGTTTCATTGTCCTCTGTGCCTGCATATGCATCTGCTGCTGCAAAGCCTCACAGTCCTTTTTCGTAAATTCTTTTTCCTGTCCATCCTTGTCCACATAATGTGTGACCCGGTGAATGATCTGTTCCGTCGCACCCTTCCAGTAAATCGTTCCATCTTCTAAATGCACGGTGGCACACTTTTTCTCTGAATCAAATCCATGGATTTCTTTGATCTTTTCAAAATTTTCTTTATCTTCATACTGTTTTCCCATGGCGTAAGTCAGCAGTGCCCGGTCCATGTTGTTGCTTCCCACTGCCTTTCCCTCGGAAACTCTGGCCAGATTGTTCAATACAATGGCACGAAGAAATTCTTCTCCGGAAAAATCCTGCACAACTTCTCCGCTTCCCAGGATAAATTCTACCACCGAAAGATTACCCTCCGTAATGGTTCCCGTCTTGTCACTGAACAGAAGGTTCATGTACGCGGAATCCGAAAACTGGGCCTTGTGACTTACCAGGATGTTCATTTTATACATAGACTCCGTGTTCATGGACTGCACCAGACTGTTCATAAGAGGAAGTCCTTCCGGCACTGCCATGATCACAATAGACGCCATCAGCATAACCGCCTCTGCTATGAGCAAAAATACATAAGCCGGTGTTACCGGTACACTACTCCGAAACAGTGTTAAAACCACCTGCAGTACTCCTGCCACGCAGGCAGCTGTCACGCCGATCCGTCCAATGCCTGCCGCCACCTTTTCCAGTTTCAGCGTAGAAGTGTCCTTTCGCTCCTGTGCCTCCTTGTCATTCAAAGAGGCATTGATCTTGCCAAGTTCCGACTCTCCTCCAATCACGGTAGCCACCATGTACGCCTCACCACTGGTTACTACAGATCCCATGAATACTTTTACCGGGCAGTTATAATCCGTGCTGTCCGCCTCCTGGAATGAATCCGCTTCTACCTTGGTTTCCTCTCTGGATTCGCCGTTTAACGCCGCCTGGGAAACCTTTATGCTGCCCTCTATCAAAAGTCCGTCTGCCGGTACCTTGTCTCCGGCCTGGATCAGCACCGTATCCCCTTTTACGATTTCTCCTGTAGGGATCTTAAAAAGCCGTCCATCCCGCATCACCTTGGCAAAGGTTTTGTTGTATTCATCCTGCAGTGCCTGGCTTCTGGTAGTATTCCGGTATTCAGACAAAGTCCCAAAGCCGGTAGCCAATCCAATAGCCACAAAGATACTTATAATCTCAACCACATCACCTTCCCCTGCCATGGCCGGAATATAAGCACCTAATACCGCCAATATGATCTTCAGTGCCAGCGCACCGCATAAAATCTTGATCCAGATATCATCAAAAGCCCCCAGAAACATGCTCCACAAAGAAGCCGGTTCCTGTCTTTCCAGTTCATTGACACCGTATTTTGCCGCACTTTCCTTTACCTGATCTTCTGTCAGTCCCTGCAGCCACTCTTTCTTATCTTTCCATCTCATCATGATAAGCGCTCCTTTCCTTTTACTCAATATAACCAAAAATTCTGTCATAATTCTGTTATTCTACCATGAAACTGGCAGGCTGGCAACACCGCAATATATCCAAATAGCCGCAATATATCAATTGTTTTTTGATATATTGCGGCTATTTATCAAAAAAGAACCATAAACGCAAATGCATAAGTCAATACATCCGGATGAATCGACTCCTGGATTGCCGGGTACACATGCTTTTCCATCACTTTGGTATGCTCAAAAATCCGACCAAGTTCCGCCATGAGAGGAAAATAATCCTCTTTTCCATCCTCTTTCCAAATACACGGCAAAACCTCTGAAAGGATTATATAATTGCACGCGCTGCTAAGCAATATCTGCAAAAAATCTTCTTCTTTGCAAAAATACAGACACTTTGCGAGGTAACTGGCATACAATTTTCTCTTTGCCAGAAACTGTTCCTCCGCAGGATTTTTATTTTTCTCCCAAAGCAGACGCACATATCTTTTTCGCTTGGCGTCACTCAAACCAAACACGGCATCATTCCAGAGAACACGGGTTTTCGCCCGGAGATTCGTCTGACGGACAATGCGGCAGAACACATCCACAACAGAAGAAATCACTTCCCATGCCGAATGTTCCAAATCTTCCTTTGACATACTTTCCTGCACCAGTTCAAATTCCTGTAAAACAGAGGAAATCGTTTCCTCATTGGGAATTTCAATGCTTCCCGCCTTTTTCTTTTCCCCGGAAAACGCATCTGTATAAAGATACAAAACTGACGCCATACCGATTCCCAGCGGAATGGATTCTTCCTGCAAAATGTCCATGCAAACACTCATAAATTCCGCCATTTTGTCCGCGAAAGGAAGATTTTCTTTCTCTCCATCCTCAATCAGATAAACCGGTCCCTCATGCAAAAAAATCCTCTTCAGCACCTCTTCACATGAATGATTCAGCATAGAAAAAGTAGTTCTTCCTTCAATATTCAGGCAAGCCCTTGGAAAAAGTCTGCATGTATTTCCCATGTGTTCCGGGCCATATTCCTGATAAATCTTGCAAAGTCCCTCTTCATTTAAAAACGGACACACTCTCTCTTCCGTCATCTTTATATAATAATTTCCATCTGTCTGACCGATATTCTTTTTCACATATTTACTAAACGCCCCGTGTGAAGCCTGGTAAAAGTCATATGTTTCTTTGTCAAGCGCAATATCCCAGCCGCTGCAGCAAGTATTTTTGCAGGCTGAACCGGAACAGACAAAGGAATCAAAAAAATCAAGTTTGTAGGACATTGTGTACCTTCTTCCCTTTTACTACCTCATAAACTCTGCTAACTTCTGCGGTTTTCCGTGTCCCGGATAAACCATGATTTCTTTATCAAGTGACTCCAGATACGGCACTGTAATATTCGCGAAATCTTTTTTACTGCTCCCCGGCAGCCTGAGAATCGTCTCATGGCCGGTAACCAGCGTATCGCCGGAAAACAAATACATATCATCCATCAAAATACCGCTGCTTCCTTTTGAATGGCCGGGTGTCTCCTGCATCACAATCTTATGCCCCTCCCAGTTCCACTCTTTTCGTCCTTCATAGGTCTCATCTGCCTGGCAGGAATAAGGCTGTACATCCATATTTTTTACATACTCACGGATTTCTTCCTCTTTGCTGGAAAATAAAATTTCATAATACGCTGACAAGTTTCTGGTAGGCTTTACAATCCCATTGGCACAGGCTTCTGAGCAAAAGACTTTCACCTGTGGAAAACACTCCCGCAGCCAGTTTACCCCGGAGATATGATCATAATGTTCATGAGTCAGTAAAACAAGGATCTCTTTTACCTGCTCTGACTTCAGATACTCCTTTGCTTCTTCTGAAACACAGGGATCTATGATCAATGCCTTTTTGTTTTCCAGGATAACATACATATTCGAATCAATGGGATAAAAAGAATAGGTATTTATATTCATTTTGCTTAACTCCTTTTTTTCTTAAAGCGGTCACTGCAAAAAGGTGCATCCACATAAACAATCTTCATGGGACGCTTATATTTTTCTAATTTTTCTTTACAAACAGCTTTAATCCGTTTTGTCAGTAAAGACTGATCCTCATTTGAATAAATGCGTGCTTCCACTACCTGCCCCAGTATCAGATTGGGAACACCAACTACAGCAGCATCCTCTACCCCTTCAATCGAAAGCAGTACACTTTCCACTTCTGCCGGATACACCTTTTCACCACCTACATTGATTCGCTCGCAATCTCTTCCCTGGATCAGAAAATAATCTCCATCTACCTCTACATGGTCACCTGTATTGTACCATCCCTCCTCATCAAAAGGAGCCTCCGCATTGAGATAGCCCAGCATTGCCATATCTGATCTGACATATAAGATTCCATTTACCACTTTTGTCTGATGATGCACATCTCCTCCAATCTTCATCCAAAGAGAATCTGAAGATTTAGATTTTGTACGAATTGCTCCTAATTCCGTCAGACCATATGTCTGTTTCATCCGCACATCCGGAAATATCTGATGCATTCTTGTAAGCGTGGAAGCAGGCATTGGTTCTGATCCATATGAAATAATTTTTAAACTGCTAAGATCATATTTATCATAATAACGCCCCAAAAGAAGCATATGCAAAAAAGTTGGGGATGTAGGCAATAATTCCAGTTTATACTTTTCAATCGCCTGGCAGACTTCATCCGGTGTTCTTTTTGACAAAGTCACCATAAGTCCTGCATTCGAAATCGAGTGCATAACTGTATTAAATCCGCCTGCATGATCAAATAACAAGAAAGCCATTGAACGCAATGTCTTTCCCGGCTCTTCAAAACGATGTATATAAGGCATCAGATCATGTACTGCTGCCTTGGGAGTTCCTGTTGTTCCCGACGAAAAAAACACAATACCCGGGTGACCCATCTGACGAAGTTTTTCATATAATGGATGATCAGCCTTTTCATCCAGTCCAGCCAGTTTTTCATCATCCATATCCAGATAATATTCCACCTTTGCTGTTTCCAGATAATATGCAACATCTATGACCGCCCTGGAAATAGGAACATAAATACAGCGATGATCCATCAATGCCATCATAAGTCCAATGGTATTAACATCAAACTCACCTCTGACTGCTACAACACTTCCCCGAGGCACATCCTCTAAAATCTTTTCATAAGACTTATATGCTCCCAGCAACTCATTATATGTATATGCTTTTCCATCTGTAACAATCGCCGTCTTCTCTTTGTTTTGTTCTATGCGCTCCATTATTTTCCCAAGCAGCATTTCCTATTCCCCCTCTCGTTCTAATTGCCATCCTTGTGCATCCTTTATAATTCCTTCCTCAAAATACTGGTCTGTCTCAATAATAGGTAATATATCTTTTTTACAGATATTACTGCTCATAACTCCGCAAGACAGGCCTACGCCAAATCCACTCATAAGCACCGAAATCTGTCCTTCTTGTTCGCCGCCAAAACATTTACATAATGTCAAGGGAACCGATGCCGAAGATGTATTCCCATATTCCTGGATCGAATACAGCATCTTCTCCTGAGACATTTTCATCCTCTTTGACAACTGCTGTAATATATATTGATTCGCTTGATGCATAGCATAATAATCATAGTCATCTATCTTCCTGCTTTCTTTCTCCACAAAAGATTTTATAATCTTTGGCACCTCACGAATCGTGTACTCAAACACACCAAAACCATCCATAAATAAATTATATAAAGTCCGGTCATATCCGTCTGCAAATGTCATCTCCTGCCGGGGTGCATGAAGATTGCGCATACCTCCAGCCGGAACAATCACAGTTTTATATTTTTCACCATTACCAACCAATTCTGCCGAAATGTGCATTCCACTCTTTTTCTCCAATAAAATAGCACTTCCCGCATCTCCGGTTAATAAAACCATGGACTCATCCTTCGGATTGATAAGTTTTGAATTGGTGTCTCCCACAATGAGCAATGCTTTATCTATATCTGAAACCTGCATCAATCCGCCTAATACCTGCGTTCCATACACAAACGCAGAACACCCAAGGGAAATATCAAAACAGGCACACTGCTCCGACAGACCTAATCTTTTTTGCAAAACATATGCTGTGGCAGGCCGCTTGTAATCCGGACCATGGGAAGCAAAAACCAATGCACCGATTTCCGATTTATCTATTCCTTTTTTCGCTAATAACTCTTGTGCTGCCGTCAGTCCGAGATCCGACGCTGTCTGGTGTTCTGACGCAATCCTCCTCTGTATAACTCCTGTTGTACGGATAAATTTATTAATGTGCTTTTCCCCAAATTTTTCCGCAAGATCTCTATTATTTATTACATTCTTCGGTACTGCCACCGCGATACCGGTTATACCAATATCTTCTAAATGAACATATGCCACTTATGCTTCCTCCTGCACTTGTTCTGCTATATATTTCTCCAGCGATCCTATCGTTGCGAAAGGATTATATTTCTTTTCGTAAACCTGATCTGATACAAGATACACTTCTTTCCCAAACCGCTCCTGAATCTGTTCTTCTATATTGGAAATCAATGTAACAAAGGAAAAAGAATCCATTCCCTCTCCTTTTCCAAACAAAGCGGTATTTTCTCCATACTCTATCACTTCATCCGCATCTTCATTGACCTCTTCAAGTGCCATCTGAACAATTTTCTTGATTTTTTCTTCCACTGTCCTGTCCTCCGTATTCTTATGATGTTAAAAAGCCACCGGAAATATCCATATTTGTTCCCGTGATCATCTTTGATTCCTCTCCCAGCAAAAAGCAAATGGCTTCGGCTATATCCGTTGCCTGGGATATTCCCAGATATTGTCTCTTTTCCGTATAGCCCAAAGTTCCATCACTTCCAACCATCTCCTGCAGGCTTTCCAGCCTCTTGGTATTCACAACCCCCGGGCAAACCGAATTCAACCGGATTCCTTTTGGTGCCAGTTCCACTGCAAGGCTTCGGTTTGCTGCATCCACCGCCGCTTTCATGGCACTGTAAACCGTCTTTCCCGGACTGCCTGCCCTGGATGCAATTGAAGATATAGAAACAATACTCATTGGTTGATTAAAATGGTTCTTTTTTGTTACTGACCTTACCAGCTCTATATAAGCCCCAAATCCGTTTGTTATAATTTCATTTACAATCCCCGGATTAAGCATCCTAAGTGGCCTTACACACTGCGGCCCCACACAGTACACCATCCCATCCAACGGTCCTTGTATTTCTACCACATTTTTAATAAAATCTTCTATTTTCTCTATTGCTGCCACATCAAAGCAAAATCCTTGATGCCACTTCTTATCCAATCCAGCTGCCACTTTTTTCACACTGTCATGCCTGGCCACCAATGAAAGTCTGGCTCCCCGTCGGGCACACAACATAGCTGTTTCCCGGCCGATTCCCTCTGATGCACCTACGATCAAAATATGTCTGCCATTCCAATCATTCATTCGAATTTTACTCTCCCTTCTGAACCATCACATAGTCATAAGCATCAAACTCCGGATAATGATTTTTTCTAAGTGCCTGTCTGTTATTGATACGAATCCATCCATAATAATACAGCACCTTAAATTCTTCAATGGCATTTAGCAAAACTTTTTTTTGTATACTGTACAAAACATCAGCAGTCGAGTCATTCAGAGAAATGTTTGAATAAAATTTTTTCCCTTCTATCCGATACACAAATATGGTAGTAATTCTTCCCTCTTCACTGTGAATCCAGACCCTTTTTTTATCAATGAGTTCTGCCATTTCCTGCTTTGAATACAAATGATCTGCACCAGCATCAAAATGATCTTCAAGCACTTGTTGAATTTCTTCCAATTGCTCCCTTACTGCCGGTATTCCATACTCTTCTTTGTAAAAACGATTAAGTGGCTCTCTCTTAAACCGCTTTTTTTCTTCCTCTATTCCTGCTATCTTTCGCCCAAATCTACCATATACAGCATAAGAGGAAAAACCTGTCAATTTTTCCCATCGTTTCTGTTCTTCCTTTTGAGGCGAAATAATATCCATCACTGCATTCTCCGGTGTCATTTGCAAAAGTTTTCTCACTTCGGAGTCCTTTACCGAATAAAAAAACACACGGCAAACAAATGCATCCCAATACCAGAACACCACAGTTAAATCTGTATATAACACTTCAAAGGTCTGTTTTTGTAGTTCTTTCTGCCCGCAAAAGTTTGTTGCCATCTCTTTGCTTCGTGGAATATTCAAAATTAATTTGTGAAGATCCTTAAACTGTAATCTTTCTTTTTTTAATTCGCTCAATGTTTACTCCATACTGTCTACAATATCCTGAACCGTTGTATAGTTCATGACTTCACTTCTTTTTACCTTCTTTCCATAATCATCTTCCATCATAACAATCAAAGACAATCTGGTCATAGAGTCCCACTCTTCCAATTCATCCAGCCGCATGTCCGGTCTGAGTGTTCCCTCCTGCATTTCAAATACTTCTTCTAATTTCTTCATCTTGTCATCCATCTTGTCTGCCTCACTTTCTTCCTGCCTGATTTACCCTCATGCATTTTATATAATTTATAAACAAAATTTCTCTAATGTATCATCCAAATGTAATGTTACCTGCGTAAACAACTTTGATTCCTTTCGCAGGCACCATTCAATTCCAAGGGCCAGATAAGTAGGTCGTATCATCTCAATCAAAGAAAATCTGATCCCCCATTGCACTGTAGTCTGAAGATCAGTCCCTTTTTTTCAGTCAAAAGGATCTCCTTCACAGCCCCATTTACTTTCTTTTCAAGATAAAATGATGTATCGGCAAATTTGTATGACTGTCTATACATTGCAGTCCACATTCGTCAAATACTTCCAACGCCTCTTCATAAGAATATTCATGATAATGCGTAAAACTATTTATCATCGTCCGTCTCACGGCTTCTCTTACCGACAAGTCCTCATAAAATGGAATTTCTTTATAACTCTCCACATTTTTCGGATTGTTATAAATAATATCTGGAACAGAAATAAACATAACTCCATCCTCTTTCAGATGAGTCATTAATTTGCGTATTGTACCAACCGGATTAAAAATAAAATGTTCCATAACCTGTGACATAAAAATAATATCGTACTCTCCGTCAAATTCATCCGTTTCCACGGCTGCCTCTTTAATATGAATATCATACTTTTTGTATAAATTTAAGGATGATTTACTTCTCCATGCATTCCACTGTGGTTCATCATCCGGTACCGTAAGCCATGTAACATCAATATCCAGCATTTTTTTCAGACTTAAAGAACAAACGCCTACGCCCGGACCGATTTCAAGCATCTTTCTGCCCGGTTTATCCTCATACATTTTATATAATTTATACACAAGATAATCCCAGTTCTGCACATCAATGCCGGCCTGGGTAAGGCACAGCCAATAAGCTCCCCAGTTGTATAAACTGGTTCCTTTAAAAATTTCGTTGATGGTATCGTATGTACATTGCTCCAGTTTCTTATCACCAAAAAAATCCCTGGTCTTTACATCAGATATAATTCCAAACTCATCTACCCCTTTATATTGGAGCAGTCTGACTCGTTTGATCAGATCCGAAGTCCATATATCTACTTTGTCGTCCTTGGAAAAAAACAAAAAGTAATATCGCTCAGCTTCATCCAGCAGTTCCTGGTAATTCTTTAATACCAGATCATTTCCTACCGGCATTCCGTTTTTATACTCATCTGAAGGGATCTGTCCCACTTCACAAACATATTTAACGAAAACGCCAGCCTCTTTCAAAGATGTTACAACCTGAACAGCCTCCGGAAACCATCCAAACAACACGATCTCCTTTCCACACTGTTTTATATCTTCCAAAGTATACCGTTTGGTAATTAAAATAAGGCTTTTGCAGTAACCATCTGCACCCTTCCAGTAATTTGTCAAACGCATTGCTCTCATATCGAATTCCTTCCTTTCTTTTTGCGTTTAATGATCACAAACAGAATTTCTCTAGTGATTCATCCAAATGCAATGTTACCTGCGTAAACAACTTTGATTCCTTTCGCAGGCACCATTCAATTCCAAGGGCCAGATAAGTAGGCCGTATCATCTCAATCGGAAGATTCTTTTTCATAAATTCATAAGTCCAGTTTTCATTTACAATATCCAACGACTTCTCATTATACACAAGGGAACAGATTCTGAGAGCCGGATATTTTGCACTTAACCGTGGCATCTTTTTCTCCTCCTTATCAAGCAGGATAATAGATGCATCCTCTTTTAATATCCCTTTCTTCATCAAGTCCTCAATTCCGTCCTCTCCCGTCAGTCCGATCACTGCCGTCACATCTTCTTCATCTAACTGGCTGATAATTTCCTCGTCATCTTTCCCTGCCACGATTGTCGTGTCCCAAAAAAGTTTTTCTGAAATCTGTTCTAACTTCTGTTTGTCTTTCCCACAAAGAATCAGTTCCGCACTCTGAGTGTCCAATATGTCTGTTACATATTCTATCAACGGTGTATCAGCATTCATAACCAGGACTTTACTCTGCCACAAAAATTCACACCGTTCCTTGTCATCATCGTAGTGATCATCCGACTCAATGACGGGCAATATAGCATTTGTCGGTAATTCCATGTAATCAATACTACAGGACAGCCCCACACCAAAACCACAAGTTATTACCTTTACCGCTTCCTTTTCTCTTATACGGTTTGCATTGGCATTAAATGTAAGTGGCACAGATGCCCCGGATGTATTACCGAACTCTTCCAGAGAAAACAACATTTTCTCATCCGGAATACCACATGCGGCTGCTACATTATCAAGAATTAATTTCTGAGCCTGATGGAATACAAAGTAGTCTACCTCTTCCATCTTGATCTTATGCTTTTCCATAAACTGAAGGACACGGCTGCTCACATCATTAATGGCATACTCAAATACAACATCGCCTTTCATGTAAGTTCCTTTATAAACACCTCTGGATATAATGGCATCATAATTAGATCCATCACAGGATTCCGAAAAGACAATCTGTTTTCCCTGTTTTTTTTCAATTCCTACTGCCGATGCTGCCGAACCTGTTAATAGAGAAAAGGAGATGGTATCTGCATTCAATAATCGTTTAGATTCCATATCCGCTACACGATCCGCTACCAGACACAATGCCTTTTTACATGCAGGCATTGTATTCATCATAGATGCCGCAATATGAACTCCATATCCAAACGATGAACATCCAAGATTCACATCAAAAGCAATCACCTCTTTAGATAGCCCCATCCGTTCCTGCAACGCTATGGCTGTAGAAGGTATAAGGTAATCTGCACTTTGGGTCATATATATCAATACACCAATATCCTCTTTTTTCCAGTCCAATTCTGCCAACAGTTTTTCTGTCGCCTTCATGGCCAAATCTGAAGCTCTCTGATTCTTATTACTTGTATGTCTTTTTCTTATTCCAGTCAACCGAATCTGTCTTTTTACTCTTCTTTCGCCCAAAACATTTCCGTAGTCCATATTGTCTTCAAAGTGCTTTGGCACACAACTTGCAATCCCTGCGATTTCAATATTCTCTATAATGCCTTCCATTTTATTTGTCTCCTTCAACACTTATCGTATCATAACTATAATCTCCTGTCTCCTAATCTAAATAATCACAAATATCCTGTACAGTCTTGAAGTTTTTAATTTCGTCCACTGTCAGCCTCTTATTCATTTCCTTTTTTACATAAGATACCAGATATAATTTGCTCATAGAATCCCACTCATCAATATCTTCCAGGCGGTCTTCTACCTTCAAAGTACCCTCATCTGCCTCTAAAATTTCTTCTAATAATTCTAATTTCCCCTGTAATGTCATAATTCAATATCCTCCTTGTACAACTAACTTTTTATAAAGATGTAATCATACGTACCATCACACTGTCCTGCTCTTTTGTTGGCACCCAGATTTCCTGTTTCCGTCCATGAATAAGAACTTCTTGCATCGTAATGTTCCATGGCATATTTTATGGCTCTGCGTTCCAGATTATAAGTAATATCTGCTGTCCCGCAGTTGTAGATCTGATATCCATAATATTTTTTCCCATCCATCTGGTACATTAAAAATGCAATGATCTCACCATTTTCCCGATACAGCAAAACCCAGTTTTTTTGTATTTGTTCTTTCAACTCTTCCATAGAAGGAAGACGGCTTACCCGGCAGTCAAATATCTCATACAGCATTTTGTACAGTTCCTCTGCATCTTTTTCCGTTGCAAATTCTCCAAAATCTTCCTGGTAAAACTGCTCCAAGAAGATATCTTTTTTCGTCTTCGGATGCGCTGCATACAGATCCGGATTGGTATGTCTCACCAGCGTCGTATAGGGTTTAAACAATCCGTCACCAACCCAACTAAATTCCGTCTGCTCACCCTTTACAACATAATCCATAATACTGTCTTTGGGCACCTTGGCAAATAAGGAATTTAAATCTTCTAAATCCACCGATGCAAAATAACACCTGACAAAATTTTCTTCCTCATCGCAGAACACAATGCTGGTATCCGTATACCAGGCCGCAAAGTCCTTATCTGAATTTTGCAGAGTCATATAATAATTGGTATAGAGCTTTTGTCTCGTCTTTCTCAAACTTGATATAAATTTAAAGATTTCTCCTATCTTCAATGTCTGCTCCTCTCAATACTCGGATATGATCATATCACAAAAATCCAGATTGCCTAATTCCGTGACCATAGCCCCCCAGGATAAACCTGCACCAAAACCGGATAAACAACAAGTATATGCATGGTCGATCAGTTCATCTTTCATATTGAAAGTAATGTTGACCGGTATGGTAGACCCGCTGGAATTTCCAAAATTTTCAACCACATTCATAGGAACTTTTTCCCACGGAATCTGAAGCTTATCTGCCAGTTTCTGCAGCATAAATTTATTTGGCTGATGAAACAGATACCAATCGATTTCTTCTTTCGTTTTTCCTGCATAACTTAACAGTTCCTCAATCAGCGGCGGCACTTCTTTCTGAACAAAATTAAAAACTTTTGAGCCATCCATCCAGAGATCATCATAGCTTTTCATGGTACCATCGCCAATGTCAACCAGTTTGGCTGTCTCCTTGCTGCGAGGCATTTTAAAACCTCCTGCATGCATGATCAGTGCTTCTCTCTCTGAACCGTCATTATACAGGTTCATATAAATATCCGGTGCTTTTTCATCCTTTTCAAAGACCGTGATCGCCGTTGCATCCCCCCCAAAACTTGGAGCCGAAAGGGGCTCTTCCCTGTCTTTTCTACACAACACATCGGTATTAAATACCACAACTTTTTTGTCTCCCACTACATCCAACAGCATAAAGGCCTGCAAAGCCCCAATCATAAAGCCAACGCACCCCTGTGGGATATCCATACAGATAACATCCGACGGCAGGTTACACTCTCCATGGATAATATTACTTATGTGGGGGATAAAATAATCCGGTGTCAGTCCGGTAACCACAATGGCTCCAATTTCTTCTCGTTTGATCAGATCATGTTCAAACATATAGTTCAGACCATATATACAGAAATCTGAACTTGTAGAAGTCTTTTTCGCTGCTCTTCGTTTCCCGAATCCCATGATTTTTTTTAATCGTCTTGTCTGAAGAGTGGCAATATCTTTTGTCTCTTCATCATAGTCATATTCATTTTCAGGCATTACCGTAAGCATTCCGGTAATCTTTTTCCCCTTAAATGTAGTAATCATAAGGTGCCTCCATTTTTCTTCACAACCTCAGCAATGGTTTCCACAGACATAAAGTTTTCCGGTACAATATCCAGTCCATCAATGGAAATATTAAATGTCTCATCTAATTCTGCCACCAAAGTAACCAGATCAAAAGAATCCAAATAACCATCCTCTATAAAATCACTGCTGCTTTCAAAATCAAATTCCGGTCTGATCTCTGTCAATATTTTTTTAATCTGCTCCATCGTATCTCTCTCCTTTTTTATATCATAGTCGACAATTTCAGTCGATCAATCTTTCCGTTGGTATTTCTTGGAAGTTCCTCCATCTCATGATACACAGTAGGGATCATATATCTTGGAAATGATCCCGCCAGTGCCTTACGGATTTCCTTCTCTGTTGTGCCCTTGCCTTCATAGAATAAAACAATCTTTTTATTCTCTTTGTCATATACAACACAGCAGTTTGGCACCAGTTTCAAATTGTTTACGATCTCATGCTCAATTTCACCAAGTTCAATCCGGTATCCCTGATGCTTGATCAGGCTGTCTTTCCGTCCCTTAAAATGAATCAGGCCATCCTCTTCAACACTGGCAATATCACCGGTGCGATAAATCCGCTCCGGATATGCGTGATTCAGCGGATTTTGAACAAAGGCTGCATTTGTCTTTTCCGGGTTGTTATAATACCCCATAGCCAGGGAGGTTCCCCGCACACAAATCTCACCTTCTTCTCCCGACCGGCACAGTTGATCTTCATCATTCAGGATCAGAATATCTGTATTATTACATGGGATTCCAATCGGCAGTGGTTCCTCATCATTATACTTTTTATCTACAATATAATAAATACAATCCAGTGTTATTTCTATCGGACCATATAAATTGGCAAACACCGCCTGGGGAAGCATCTTCTTCCAGTAATTAAACTGCTTGGTCGGAAATACTTCTCCTGCAAACCAGACTGTCTTCAGATCCGGCAGCGGAAGTTTTGCCAGCAGATCCATATTGGCGATATTGACCATAATGGTTGGAACCCAGAAAATAAAGTTAACCTGCTTTTTCTGCAGTTCCTCCAGCAGTCTGGCCGGAAATACCCCCAGTGAGCTGTCCAGCAAAACAATGGTAGCTCCCTTAAACATCATCAGACACAATTCAAAATCATAAATGTCAAAAACAATCGGAGACAGAGCACCGATCACTTCATTCCCATCAAAGGAAAAAGTCTCATCCGCCCATGTAACAAAATCAAAAAAACTTTTATAGTTAAGAACCACCCCTTTGGGGGTTCCCGTAGAACCGGATGTATTGATAATACAAAAAGGATCTGTATCAATCAGTTCTTTTCTCCTTTTTTCCAGTTCCGCTGCGTTTATGTTTATGTCGCACAGAACTGTTTCATCCAGATTCAACAGTTTTACATCATACTCCTGCCAGGAAAGCATGTCTTTATATGCATTATTAGTAATAACCATAACCGGCTTTAAAAGTTTTATAATATTTTCCAGTCTGTGTACCGGCGTTTTTACATCCAGATTATTGAAAATATTACAACTGTATGATATACCAAGATCTGCCACAACAGCATCCATGGATTTGGGTAGCAAAACAACAATGGGACGATTTTTTATATCTCCCACCAATTCAATCATATAACTGCCAAGTTTTTGTGCCTGCTCCTGTAACATGGCAAATGTACAATCATCTTCATTATGCCGGATTGCTTTTTTTTCAGGAACTCTTTTTACTGTCTCCTCAAAATAGTCTAATACTGATTTGTACATGATCCTGCCCCCTCATCTTTCCTTTACTGTACTGTTGTTACATTTCCATAAGAGTATTCTTTTACCAGTGGTTTCGAATCATATGGCTCTGCCAGGAAGCAATTTACATCCTTGGTCAGCCACTCAACCTCTTTATCATATGCTGCCTGCTCTGTGAAACAGGCAATGGATGAATTACCCACTTTCTTTTTAATAAATGATCCATCCCGAATCAGTTCTTCTTCAAATGTCGGTGGTACACATGGCAGTACATCTCTATATTTTACATATAAGATATGCTTATCTGGTCTGGAAACACCTTCTGCATCAATAATATGCCCCTCAAATTCCATATCATAACGGTATGGCACCCGGAGCTTTTCCTCAACATAATGCATCTGTGTATGGCACTGTGCCAGCTGGGCACCGAAAAACATGATTCGCGTATTCTCTGTGTTGTGAAAACGATCAAAAAAGCTGCCCTCACCCAGTGACTTGCTGCCACTGACCTCTGCAAGTTCTTTCTTCTCTCCTACCACACATACAGACATCAACGGATCCTCTGAACGCACAGCCTCCGGCAATTTTCTTACATACTCATTGATCATACCCATTTTGCACTTCGTATTTTTGACATCATAGTCTTCCCTGTTGCCATAACTGAATGTAAAAGTAGGAAACACCAGGGTTTTCACTTCCAATTCGCAAATAGCATCATACAAAACTGCCACCAGTTCCTTGCGCTTAAGTTCTCTGGTAGGAAGTCCAAAAGACAGATCTGTGTGAACCAAAAGAACATCACAGTCATCTGCTTTTACATCTCTCATTGCCTGAACCAGTTCTCCATAGGTAACCCAGTTCTTGTCCCTGTCTTGAAATAATTTAAGATCTGCTGCTCTCCTCACTTATAATCTTCCTCCATCCACGAAAAATTTTCTTCCTGTGATAAATTTTGATGCATCACTTAACAAATAAGCGGTCATATTGGCAATGTCAGCTGGCTCTCCTAACGCCATCAACTGCTGCCCCACAATGTTGCTTTCTTCTCCGCTTGTATCTGAAAAAGACTGTGCCATGGGAGTTGCAATGGGGCCGGGTACTACTGCATTGACACGGATCTTCTTATCCGCCAGTTCCACTGCCAGAGAGGACACTGCCATCTCTAGGGCTCCTTTTGTGGCCGCGTAAACACTCATGCATTTTTGCGGATAGTGAGCATTTACAGCAGACATACATACAGCACTGCCGCCATCGGAATTCGTTTTCTTGGCAAAATGTTTCATAAGTTCCATAAAGGAAACATAGTTCACTGCAAACATATCCTGAATCACTGCCGCTGATACCACCTTTAACGGTATAACTTTGGCAATCCCAGCACAGTGAACAAGACCATCTAATTTTTTTCCGGTCTGCTTTATTTGTCTGAATACCTCTGCATATCGGTCAAATTCTCTGAGTTCCAGTGGGATAACCACATGGCCCTCACCACTCAGTTTGTCTCTCGTCTCCTGTAATCGTTCTTCATTTCGTCCCAGCAAAACCACTTCTGCTCCCAGCTGGCTGACTAAAACAGCGGTCTCTCTTCCAATTCCGGAAGATGCCCCTGTGATCAAAATTCTTTTACCGGTTAAGTCCATCGGATTTATCATTTTTATTTCTCCATGTTTTTCATTAAGTCACTCACTTTTACATAAGAACGTATCTCAGATGCATGTGGATATTTCCCAAAATGTTCATCCATCATGGCGATCACGGATAAAACTGCTACCGAATCCCATGTTTCAAAATCTTCCAGCACCATATCCTCTTTTACATCGTCCACATCTACTTCCAAAATATCTGCAATAATTTCAAGTTTTTCTTCTCTAGTCATTTTTAACTCTCCTTTTATTTTCTACACGCCTGCGGATACCGGAATCGCAGCACCTGTAATATATTTTGATCTGTCAGATAATAAAAACTCTGTCAGATAAGCAATCTGAATCGGTTCGATCACACCAAGAGGCATCTGATCGATTCCATTGTTCATTCCAAACCTTCCACCTTCTGCTACCATCGGTGTATCTACATAAGACGGCATAATCGCATTTACTCTTATTTTTCTCTTCAAAAATTCTTTTGACATCACTTCTACCATGGAATTCAATGCCGCCTTTGATGCCGCATAGGACACCTGCCCCATAGCCGGTCTGGTGGCTGCCAAAGACGAAATCGCAACCACAGATGCCTGTTCATTGGAATACCTTTTCCCGCCAAAATATTTTCCCAGTTCAGCAAAAGACATACAATTTACCCGCATGGTTTCTTCTACATTCTGTATCGAAACACTCCTTACCGGCATTGGTTCTGAAATTCCTGCCGAATGAACCATTCCATCCAGTTTCAGACCATTTTCACGGCAGAAGTCAAAAATCCCACGAATTTTTTCCGTATGATTAAGATCACAGACATATGTGTATGCCTTGTCTCCAATCTGTTCTTTTATTTCTCTTAATCTCTCTTCGTTTCTACCAATCAAGATCACAGTAGTTCCCTGCTTTGCCAGATATAATGAGATTTCTTTTCCTATTCCTGAAGAGGCTCCTGTGATCAATATATTTTTCTCTACCATAACTCACCTTCTATCGGTCATTATAACAAAAATCAGTTACTTCAATTGGGTAGATATGATCTGTATCCATATCCAGAACCACATTGGACCAGGCCAGTCCTACGCCGTAACCGCACATGTAAAACCGCACTCTCTTTTTCTTCTTAATTTTCTCTGCATTGTTGCAAATGGTAAACGGAAGAGTAGCAGTAGAAGTATTGCCATATTCTTCATAAGAACGGAGCACCTTGTTCATATCCATGTCGCACTCTCGTGCAATTCCATCCACGATCAGTTTTTGAGCCTGATGCAGTATATAATAATCAATGCTTTCTTCCTGAATATCGAAGTGACTACGCATTTCGCGGATACTTTGACATACTTCGTTTAGCGAAAACAGCAACACTGCATTTCCATCCATAGTCAGGTCGCCATCCAGCCCTACACTGATATACTTATATCTCTCTCCGTCTGTCTTCTGTGCATACAACAGTTTATTGCCTGCTTCTATTTCAATGGCAGTAGCGCTGGCGCCATCTCCAAACAACAACGAATCGGTCGTTGGCACTTCCGGCATTTCACGATAGCGTCCGTCTCCCACGAATAACAAGCCTTTTCCTCCTGTATTTTGCAGCAGGGAAGATATAATCTGCAGGCCACTGACATATCCGGTACAGCCAAGATTTACATCAAATGCCAGACAATCCTGTCCTATATGTAATCTTTTCTGGATTAGCATGGCGGTGGATGGTGTGTGAAAATCGGGAGACTGCGTCACATTTACGATCGCCCGGATTTCATCGCGATCCCAGCCCAGTTCCGTCAGAAGTTTCTCACCACACACACAGCTAAGATCTGCTGCCGACTGTCCTTTTCCCATAACATGTCTGTGTTTGATCCCAGTCAGGGCCACCTGCTTTTTTGCTCTCCGGTTACCTAATGTCTCAGCCACCTGCTCATTGTCGATCACCGTCTTAGGGGCAGCGGATGCAATACCACAAATCTTAATATTTTCAAATTCACCGTACATACTCTATTCTCCTTCATATTACTTTAAGTAGTCGCAAATATCCTGTACCGTTTCAAACTGAAGGATTTGATCACTTGTAAGGTTTGTTCCGTACAATTCGCGGACTTTTGCTGCCAATGCCAGGGTTGACAAAGAATCCCATTCCTCCAAATCCGCCAGAACCATCTCTGGTTTCAATGTATCATCATAATCCATTATATCCTCTAATAATTCCAATTTTTCTTCTAAACTCACTTTTTTGTCCTCCTTAACTCGGTCTGTCTTGATCGGCGTCTCCGCGGAACACATCTAACTGTCCCCACAAAGATGTCGCAAAGTAAATATCTGTATTTTTTTGTTCAAATGGAGCAAAATGATTTGGGATAATTGCTTCCTCCTCTTTGCACCATGAAAAACCTGCTGTAAATAAATATTTCTCCGGAACACCGTAGCAATATATATCCATAAATTCATAGTGATTTTCATCGACAAAACGGTACATCTCCGAAGCCGTATCAATGATTTCCTCATACGGGCCATAAAAATCCACAATCTTGCAGATCTTCGCTCCATCGTACTGTTCTTCTCTCAAAACCATAAAAGACTTTATACTGCCATCTTCATTCTGAATCCCCAGAAACCGATACTCATAAACCGGATGCTGTAAAAAACGATGTTCCACATATCCAAAATCCTTATACGGAACTCTCTTTCGCTGAAAAGAATCGTCATACACTTGTAGCAATTCTTCTCTTGTCTGCAGTTCAACCAGTTTCTTTTTGGATATCCCGGATATTCTTTTTTGCTTCTGTCTCACTTTAGCAATATGATATTCCGGACATTCTCCTAATACATACAAGTGTCCCATGGCATCTACATAGCATCCCAGGTAACGATTGATCTTTACCGCCCGCTTATTTAATCCCGGGCCCACATCGCACCTTGCATTATATATTTTCTGCTTTTTTTCTGCCAGTTCCACTCCCAGTCTGGGATTTCCGGTATGCAGCACTTTCCACATCGTTCCCACTATGTCCGGCTGATCTGTGGAATTATATTTGATCACCGCCAGCATACCATAGATGGTATTTTCTTCATCTACCGCAAGAACTACATTGCATCCTTTTTCGTCCACATACATCCAACGGAAAAAAGCTTCATCTCTTGCCAGAATATGATCTTTCTTCCAATTTTCTGCAATAAATTTCATGATACCGGGTATGTCCTCTACTCTTGCTTTACGAATTTCAAAGTCTGTACTAATAGGTCATTCCTCCACTCATCACGATGCATTCTCCTGTAATATATTTTGCGTTATCCGACAACAAAAACTCAGCCAGATAGGAAACCTGCTCTGTATCAATGATACCAAGAGGCTGCCTTTCCAAAGATCTTTCCATGAAATCTTCCAGTGTATCTTCTCCCCCCAGGAACATCTGGGTCTTAACATTGGCCGGAAGAATTCCGTTTACCCGGATCTTTCTTTTCATAAATTCCTTAGACATAGTCTTCACTGCAGAATTCAACGCAGATTTAGACATAGAATACAAGATCATTCCGGGATCATTCAAGATGGAGCTGATGGACGATATGGCAACAATCCCGGATTCATCGTAAGAGTTTCTTTTGGATGCAAACCTTTTACAAAGTTCCACAAACGAAAATGTATTTACCTGCATCATGTTCATGGCCTCTTCTGAATCAAAAGCTCTCACTCCACTTAATCCGGCAATCCCGGCACAATGAACCAGGCCATTCAGCTTACACTGATTTTCCTTGCAGATTTGAAAAATTTTATTAATGTCGTCTGTTTTTGACAGATCACAGGCTGCTGTTATGGTATTTTCTCCTAACTCTTCCTTAAGTTTCTGCAAAATCTCCTGTCGCCGTCCCACGAGAACTACTCTGGCTCCTTCTCCGGCAAACTGTCTGGCAATGGTCTTTCCAATGCCGGAAGTCGCTCCTGTGATCAATATATTCTTTCCTTTTACTGTGTCTTTATTCACGGTGTGCCCCCTTGCATATCCTATCTGCCGGCATCTTTTTACTCAATAAAAAAGCTATGTCTGCATTATCACAAACATAGCTGATCATCTTTCCTGTTCTGCGCCGTCCTGGCTGAAAAACATACCTTATTCACTGCATCCATGCATGTAAAACTTGCTATCCTTGCAACTGTTTTTTATATCGGCATTATCTGCCTCTTTCTTTAGTGGCAATCTTTTCCTGATCTCGGCAAATTATGCGTCTATTTCCTTACGCACATATTTCCCCCTCAAGATAACACTCATAAATATAATCTCTCGGTTACCTGTAATAATACTCTATCCCTGATGTTTATACTATAAATACATACTTCCCCTTTCCTTTACCACTTACCGCTTTAACAACTTTCATGTCTCTAAGTTTTGTCATGACCGCTCTTGCTGTGGATGGTGAACAATCAAGTATTTCTTTTATTTCTTTTGTGCCAAAAATGTGATTTTTCTCTATTTCATCATACACCTTAAGAATATTTGCCTTCGAAGGTTCATTATATTTCTGCTGCTCAATCGCCGACTTTATCATGTCAATCGCCGATTTTCCATCATCAATCGCCGATTTTTCATCGCCAATCGCCGACTTTCGGGAATCAATTAACGATTTATTGACTGCAACAGCCAACTCTTTTAACGAATCAACGGTATTTTCAACAATAGTTTTTCCTTCTTTCCCCCTACTTAGGAAGGACCGCAAAATCCTCTTCCTTCAGCAGCACATTCTCTGCAATATCATTCGCTGCATACTTACCGATAACCTCTTTCATCCGGTAGGACGGAATCCCTGTTCCCGGCCGTTTGGACCAGATCATATCTTCCTCAATGCGCTGTCCTTTTTTGATCGGGCACTTGGTAACCAGACTGCGGAAAGCCCAGGAACGAACCTCTTCCTCATCCGGATGTACCTTTTTCACTGATCCCAGTGCATCTTCCAGTTTGCGGATGCCGTCCACCAGCTGATGCAGTTCCTGAAAATCTATGGAGACTGCCTGATCCGGTCCCGGTGTTCTCTTATCCAGGATCACGTGCTTTTCTATGATTCTGGCTCCTAATGTCACCGCCCCAAAACTAGTATACAGATCCGGTGTGTGGTCAGAATGTCCGATCACCGCATCCGGAAAATGTTTTTCCATTTTGAGTATAAATTTCAGATTGATGTCCTCATACTTTGGTGGATATTCTGACACGCAGTTGGTAAAAGCTAATGGCGTATCCGTAACAGACAAAACATCATAGGTTCTCTGTATCTCCTCAATAGTACTCATGCCTGTAGATATGATCATTGGCTTTCCAAGCCTCGCGATCCGCACCAAAGTCGGAATATCTGTCATTTCCCCGGAACCAATCTTAAAGGCATCCACTCCCATGGCATCCAGCTCATAGGCGGCCTTCAGACTGAACGGGGTACACAAATACTGTATCCCTATTTTCTCGCAGTATTCCATCAGATCCCGGTGCTGCTTCAAAGTCAGGGCGTGTTTCTTCAAAAAATCATACAGGGGCATATCCTGTTTGGCCGCTACCGGCACATCCCTCAGCATTTCCTCATCCGGCAGGTGATGCTGAAACTTAATGCAGTCTGCCCCCGCCAGTTTTGCCTGGCGGCACATTTCCTTTGCTGCCTCTACATCCCCCATATGATTATCGCAGCCTTCCGCTACGATATAGACCGGATATCCGTTTCCAATTTTTTTCTTTCCAATCTGTATTTCACTCATGCTCTTCTCCCCCTTTGTAATCACTACATCTCAAGAACAAGAATCCTCTTGCCAAGATAATAAGATGCCAGTTCAAAATCCTCCGGTTCATCAATATCCAGACTTCGTTCCCTTGGTATTTCATATCCTGCCGGATTATCATTAAGACTGGTCGTCTTTGTCAGCCGTTCTACCTTGTTGACATACACACTGCCATTGACCCGGTACCACGGTTTCATGTCCTGCCTGCGGACGGTACTTCCCTCTGTTAAAAGCGGCGTCAGTTCTCCGTTTTCATCCATCTGGCGCATCAGAACCGGTGGATCCTGTACCTTTGATACAGAAACCACATCTTTACCGTTTTCCAATGCCTTTTGGATGGCTCCGGTTATGTCCTCTGCCAGTCTCAAAGGACTGGTGGGCTGTAATAAAACAACATATTCATAGTCTTCTTCCAGCCGGTCCAGCACATCCCATACCGCATCGATAGTTTTAGACGTATCGGCTGCCAGTTGGGCCGGCCGCATAAATGGTACTTCGGCACCGTATTTTTCTGCCACCTGAGCAATCTCTTTACTGTCTGTCGAAACTACAACCCGGTCAATCTCCGGGCACTTTAATGCCTCTTCAATGGTATATGCCATCAACGGTTTTCCGTTTAACTCTTTTATATTTTTCCCTGGGATTCCTTTGCTTCCTCCCCGGGCTGGTATGATTGCTAATATCTTCCCCTTCACAGGCCATTCTTCTCCTTATCTATTCCACCATATTTCTTGTTATCTGCGTATCCACGGCAATATCTTCCGCCGCTTTTTTCCCCAGCACATTTTCATATTCTCTGGCAGGTATTTCACCGGTTCCCGGCCGTTTGACCCAGATATTTTCTTTGGTAAACACCTCTCCTTTTTTCACTGGTGCAATGGTTACGACGGTGGCAAAAGCAAAGTCAATAGTCACCTGTTCTTCCGGCAGTGCCCCCTTGGTTCCTCCCCGCATCAACGGCACTTCTTTGGCCGCCTGGAGCAGTTCCCCACAAGCCGCCTCGTCCATCGAACAGATAATGTCCGGACCGGTTCTCGCCATCTCATCTGTAAAATGACGCTCCACCAGATCTGCACCAAGAGCCAGCGCTGCAATACAAGCATTGTTATTCAGCGTGTGGTCAGAGAGACCAACCGGCACATCGGGGAACTCTTTCATCATTTCCTGCATCCCGCCGAGCCGGACCCACTGCGGCTTAGTAGGGTACAGATTCGTCGTATGCATCATCGCATACGGAACACCATACTTCTCCATAATGTTCACCGCTTTTGCTACACTTTTAAGGTCATTCATTCCGGTAGACACGATCATAGGCTTTCCAAACTCAGCAATATGCTCCACAAGCGGATCATTGTTCAATTCTCCGGAGCCAATCTTGTATGCCTTTACCCCCATGCGCTCCAGTCTGTCTGCCGCTGCTCTGGAAAAAGGCGTACTGATAAATTCCATTCCCAGACTTTCTGTATATGCCTTTAACTCTCTTTCTTCCCCTTCATCCAGCGCACACCTGGCCATAATGTCATAGATCGAATCAGAAGAATTGCCGGGAATCACATTCTTTGCCACCCGGCACATCTCATCTTCTACCACATGGGTCTGATGCTTGATCAGCCGTGCCCCGGCCCGGTATGCCGCCGTCACCATCTCTTTGGCAACCGTCAGACTTCCCTCATGATTGATACCGATCTCCGGGATCACCAGTGCCTGTTTTTCGTCTCCAACACATATATCTCCTATGTAAAACTTTTTCTTCACCTTCTTAGCCCCCTTATGTCTACAAAGGTTTTCTGGATATCCAGATTCCATATATCCTGACGGTCTAATACATCAAAAAACAGTTCCGTACTGTTGCCGCCGCCAAATCCTTCCGCCTGGATCCTGTGTTCCCTGATCCGGGACAGTTTATCCAGAATGTCCGGCACATTTTCCTCTGCGTGCTGGATATTTTTTAACTGTTCCATATCATACCGTCCCTGCTGTCTGCTTCCAATGTCGATAGCCGGGATTCCATAGATACCGCTTTCACGAATGCCGGCACTGGAGTTTCCTACGATGACACTGGCATTCTTCAAAAAAGTAAGGAAATACTCAAAACGGATAGATGGAAAAATCCGAAAATGCTTGTTGCCATACAGCCGGCCGATTTCATTCAAAACAATCTCTGTTCCATTATCATTGTTAGGATAAACAACTATGTAATTTCCCCCGGACTGAAGCAACGCCTCCACTACCTGATGAATATGGTCTGCCAGTTCTTCCACTTCCGTAGTCACCGGGTGATACATAAAAATGCCGTAGGAATCGAACTCTATCTCATATCTTTCACAAGCCTGCTCCAGAGAAGGCAGATTTCCTCCCAGCATAATATCAATATCCGGGGATCCTATGACAAAGACCCTCTCCGGCTGTTCCCCCATCTGAAGCAGCCTTTTCCTGGCCTCTTCATTACACACAAAGTGCAGATGAGCAAACTTAGAGATAGCATGCCGGATGGAATCATCAATGGTGCCGGAGATCTCGCCTCCCTCAATGTGTGCCACCAAAATATTATTCAATGCCCCGGTAATGGCACCTGCCAGTGCGTCGATCCGGTCTCCATGTACTACGATCATATCCGGCTGAACTTTTTCTGCGTAACGGGCCAGATTCATCAATACCACCCCCAGGTTATAACTCATGTTGTCGGTCATTACCTGTTCAAAAGCCACATAGGTATTCCTGTATCCATCCTTCTGTACCTCTCTGTAAGTACTGCCATATTTCTGCAGAAGATGCATGCCGGAAACATAGACAAACACCTCATATCCGTCCTGCATCCTCTCCATCCTCTGCATGATAGGCTTGATCTTTCCGTAATCCGCTCTCGTGCCGGTAATAAACAGTATCTTCTTCCTTTGATCCATCTTCTTATCCATACCTTTTCGTATTTGTTCGTTCTCATTTTTCTTCTATCATACCATAAAAAAGACTTTATTTCCAAGAAAAAAAGAGAGAGACCAATGATCTCTCTCTTTTCGTACAAATTCATTATGACGCCGCTTACGCAGCCTCCGAACCAGTAAAGATTACTGTAACAGAGAAAGTACTCCCTGGTTTGCCTGAGCCAGCATAGAAGTAGCTGCCTGCTGCAAGATGCTCTCCTTGGAGAATTTTGTCATTTCGTCTGCCATATCAGTATCACGGATACGAGACTCTGCTGACTGCATGTTCTCTGCTGTGTTGTCGTCCACTTTAACAGTGTACTCAAGACGGTTCTGAACAGCACCAAGTTTGGAACGCTCTGTTGTTACACTCTTGATCATATTATCGATAGTATCGATAACTGCAGAGTTAGCTTTACCATCTCCGCCAGTAACAGTAGGATTAGCCCAAGCTGTTTTAGCGATAGAAACAGAGATACCCTGATTTTTGTTCGCACCTACCTGGAAGTACTGGTTCTTATAGTTACCATCCAACAGTTTTTTCTTGTTGAACTCAATGTCAGTGTTGATACGCTCAAACTCTTTACCGATCTCGTTCAACTCGTCCTGAATCTTCTGGAAATCGTTTTCACTGTCTTTATCCAAAACACCGGAGTTAGATGCCTGAACTACCAGCTCACGAGCTCTCTGAAGAATAGCATGCTGCTGATCCATAGCACCTTCAGCTGTCTGGATCAAAGAAATACCATCCTGTGCGTTGTCAGATGCACGGTTCAAGCCACGAACCTGAGCTCTCATCTTCTCAGAAATAGCAAGTCCTGCTGCATCATCTGCTGCACGGTTGATTCTGTATCCACTGGAAAGTTTCTCAGTAGATTTAGCCAAGTTGTTTCCTACGATTCCTAACTGTCTGTTAGCGTTCATTGATGTAATGTTGTGTTGTACGATCATAATGATTACCTCCTTGTAATTCGCCGCAATTCCCTTTGCGGATTGTTTTTAATTGTTTATAATATCGAGAGAAGTGACACTTCTCACCGCGGGCCCTGCAATGATGTCGGTCCGCTTCCCTCGTTACTATCCTTGTAAGAGATTGTTTCTTTCTCTCTGACATTATATATATCGGAGCCTTTTTTTGTTACTTAACCCCCAGATCAAATTTTTTTTCAGGATTTTTTTTGTCTTGTGTTTCATAGAGCAAAAGATCTGCCGCGTACACATAATCTCCCTGTTCCAGGGCATCAAATAAAGGATTCACTATCTCTGCCGCCTGAGACAGCGCACTAAGCTGTCCTGCCTGTGCCATAAATGCATTCATTCCTTCTTCTGCCTGCTCCCCGTAAAAAAGGTCTGCTATCTCCTGCCAGGTACTCATGCCAAAAATCCCCCTTTCTGCAATTGGTCCTCCACAAAGTCAAGTGCCTTTTCAAACCGTTCTTCCCGCTCTGCATCCACTATCTTCATATAGGACAAGACCATATCCATTACCGGTATCTGCCTGTAATCCTCTTCAAAGAAAGTTTTATGATACCCCCACTGGCGGATCTGCTTTATATCTTCCCCACATCGGTACATCTGCTCTTCCATTTTCATGCCCTCTTCCGGGTAAATCTGATTATCTGCACTTTCCAGCCTGTTTCTAAATGCATGTTTCTTCGACGGCAGGGCATCGCACACCTGCTTCAGCGTTTCCTGGGTGCTGCCCTCCAGATGCACGCCCCCTTCCGTGGCATTGATCACCTTTACCCCCGGATAGCGATCCATCATCTTTTCAAACCATTTTTTAAATTCCATCCAGTCCATGCGGGACCATACTGTCCCACCATAGTATCCTTCTGTCTCGATCTTTTCTACCGGATAGGCTGATTCATCCCTGCCTGCCACATGACTGGCACCGCTGTCTGCAAAAGCCAGATCCTGACCGATCAAGATCAATTTCTTTGCCCCCACTTCTACTGCCGACGCATACATAGCCGTGGAAACTCCCAAATAGTATGGCACCTGTGCCTCCGGAATTCCTGCCCTCTTCTGCATCATCCGGATCTGTTCATGGTCGTATCCCCAAATCTTAGGTGCCTGGTTGGATGCAAGAAACTGCGTTCTGGTATTGGAAGATGCCAGCACCGGAATCTCCTTGCTTCTCGGGTCTGCAAAACAAGCCAGATCCTTTCCCGCATCCACACTAGCCACCAGATCCGGCACAATATCATGTGCTAACATAGTAGGCAGAGCAGCATCCACACACCAGATCAAGGCTCTTTGCTCCACTCTCTTTAATTCTTCTATGTTTTTCTCCAAAGACGGTCCTGCCGACACCAGTATCACCGGGATATCCGGATCCCAGTCTTTTTTCAGTCTCGCCAGAGGAACACCCTGCTCCATGATCCGGAAGTTCTGTATCTGATTGCTGATCATCGCTGCCATAAATCTTTTTAACGGTGCCCGCATAAAGGTAATATCATCACAGACTGTCTGGCAGATCTGCTGCAGCCTGGCAAGTTCATCCTCATACCATCCCATATATCCCGGATGCATACTAAGCATAGTCCGTTCTACCCAGTCATCATCCAGCAGATCCTTTACTTCTTTTTCCATTGCCGGCAGTTCTGCCATACTGAAAATATGTATTCTTTTGTTTTTTACCGCCTTTTTGTACAAATTACTGCTTTTCATGGCCTGATACACTTTATCCTCCGGCTCCAGTACCAAAACCTTTCCCGGCACCTTGTCCACCGCCTCTAACAGGATCTGGCAGTCTCCCATACCAAACAGGATCAGATTTTCCGTCCGGTCAGACAACCATTTCTTTCCCCACACAAAGGCAGCATACCGTCCCGAGTACAGGCTGCCCAGATGTCTGACGCCTCTCTCGCTCCTCAGCACCGGGACCGGGTGACCATCCTTTGCCCGCAAGGTTTCACATTTTATTGTCATGTTTTCCTCCTTAACCAAAACCAGGACAGGCAAAACCTGTCCTGATATCGTATTTATTTTTTCTGATTGAAATAAAAGGACTGCTCCGGTATATGAGTGTTGGTCATATTCCGGTAATATCTGGATGCCGTCTGGCTGTTCATGTGGTATTCACGGATCTTCTTCCGCTCTGCAGACAGATATGCCTTTAACCTCTCGCTGTTCTGATTCTCCAGTGCCTGGATCTTCATGCCATACTCCGAAACAATCACAATGCTTTTTTGCATGCGCTGGATATTTTCTTTATACTGATCCTTGTGGCTGCGGATTTCCGACTCCACTTTAGCAAAAAGTGTATCAAACCCTTCATCCATCTCATTCAGCGCCTCAATCCACCGCCCCTTCTCTTCCAGGATTTCATGAAAACGCTCCTGATCCAGTTCCTCCTGCTTCAAAAGTGCTTCCTGTTCCCTGGTACGTTCCAGTATATCTCTGAGAAGATGCTCTTTCTTCTTCAGCACATCTTCCAGCATTCGTACATAAACACTGTTCTGCCTCTCCATAGCCATCTCCTTTTGCGCAGGCACTATTTAGGCTGTTTGCTGCCATCCGGCGCCGCTTTCATTACTTCCTTCCAGGTGTCCCGCATCTCACGGATATACTTCAGTGCATCCTCTACAACCGCTATATCTTTGCTCATATTGGCCTCTACCAGTCTCCGGTAAATATAATCGTACACACGGTCAAAATCTTCCCATACCGGGTACTTGTGATCCAGCGTCACCCGAAGTTCGGTAATGATGTCCTGAGCCTTTTTCAAATTCACATGTGCTTTTTCCATGTCCTTTTTCTCAATACCGATAATGGCAATATTGCAGAACTTGATCGCTCCGTCATACAACATCAAAGTAAGTTCTGCCGGCGATGCTGTCAATATTGCATTACGCTGATACGCATTAATGGTATCCTGATTCATATATAATCTCCTTATTTAAGCGAATTTTATGCAAATTCCACATCAACTGCTGAACAAACCGGACATAGTACTCTGCTGGGACTGCAATTTGGCAAGAGCCGTCTCCATGGCAGTAAACTTGGAATAATAGGCATCTTCCATTTCTGCCAGTTTGTCCTCCCAGTCTTTGATGTCAGACTCATAATCTTTCACATCGCTCTTCATCTTGATGTCATTGTAGAAACTCATGGAACTGCTGTATTTGCTTCCTGCCATCTTATCACTCATAGTCTGGCGAAGATTACCGAACACACCCGTCAAAGTAGCAATAACTACATCCGGATTTTCTTCCAATGCTTTCTTCAATTTATCGTCTTTCGCAGAGTACACACTGTCATCCGGATCACCATAGATATGAAGGAGTCCTCCATCTGTATAGTCTGTGGATGTCATGATTCCCAGGCTGGACAATGCATAAGTTCCGCCGTCATACTCTACTGTCGTCTGCATGGCACTGCGCATAGCGTTGATAATACTTCCCAGTGTAGAGTCACTGCGAAGAAGGGAATTTTTAATCTTTGTCTCCCATTCTTTTACTTCATCATCTGACATAGCCTCTTTTTCCTGGCTGGTCAGCGGCTCATAGCCTTTCGCCGAGTCAGCATTATACAGCGTATTCATCTCTTTCATGACAGAATTATACTCTTTCAGGAAACTCTTAACAGAGTCATAGATTGCATCTGTATCTGTTGTTACTGAGAAAGTAACCGACTCATTTTCCTTGGTAACACCGGTGAGACTGATCTCCAATCGGTTGGCCGATACGACAGAAGAAGAGGACGTAAGTTCTGCACCATTCAGGATGATCTTACTGTCAGATCCCTCGATCAAAGCCATACCTGTCGGAATGGATGTATTGGTACTGTCATTGGCTCCGCCATTTACTGTCACCTTGCCGTCTGCATCTACGGATATATCTGCCAAACCAAGACTAGTCAGGGCAGAACTGCTCAACGCCTCATTACGGTCTGTAACAGATGCATACTTCTCTGTATAGGCAGCCATTCTCGTTTTTTCACTGTCTTCATCTACACCATCCATACCGGTAAACGCTTTCACGCCGGATGAATAATACTTGCTTACAGCCTTCTCGCTGAAATCTGCCATATCTGCTTCTGTTTTGCCTGAAAAAGCAGCTTCTTCAATCTGCAGTTTCACATCATCCTCCTTCAACTGGGAACTGATGTAAGACACCGTATCCGTGTCCGCCTTTTTGGCAACTGCTTTATCATAGTCTTCCTGTGTCTTGCCTGTCTTCAGATTTCCATCATCATCCAAGTATGTATTCTTCAGACTTTCTCTTGCTTTCTCTTCGTACTCACTGTACTTCTCGCTGTAAAGTTTCGCCTTTACATAGGTCTCTGCTGCTGTATCAGCAGACGCTTTCTTTGTATCATATGAAAGTTTGGCAATGGTATCCAGTGCCTTATTGTAGTCATCTGTGCCTACACCGGAAGTCTGCAAAGCCTGCATGGCCTCATCAAAACTGGCTTTGTTGGTGTTGGACATATTGCTGTACCCTGCCGCTTCGCAAAGCGCACCTCTTGCCGTCACCTCCGCATTGCTAAGTCCGGAAGTAGAAATGGAAAAAGTATTGGCAACGCCACTGTCTTTACTACTGATGAAAATTCTCTTCTGCGCATCATCAAAGCTGGCATTCAAGCCGGCATTCTGCAATGCAGAAGTAAAATCTTTCAGCGTAGTGTCTGCTGTTACAGCAAACTTGGTAGTTGTTCCACCTGTAGTAATACTGATCTCCTTGTTCAACAGAGACGAATCCAGATCTACTAACTTATCCGTAGCAGAGGCATCAATCTTTGCTCCGGTAAGATACTGGGCTGTGGCAATATTTTTTACTTCCATGGTATAACTTCCGTTTACCGCATTAGTCTTGGCAGAAACACTTGCCTTGCTGGTATCGGAAATCGTTGTTTTCTTGGTCTTATAAGCAGTAGATAACTGCATCTTGGTAACAAAATTGTTGTACAGACCTGTCAGTTTCGTATTCAGATCTGCCCACTTTGTCTGAGTCCACTCCAATTTTGTCTTTGCCTTTACCACTTTATTTTTCTTCAGGCTCTGGGCGGACATCAATTCCTTTACAATGGCTTCTGTGTCCATTCCGGAGGACAATCCACTCATACGAATTCCCATATCTGCACCTCCTTATCTTTTTTCATCTACTAAAATTCCGGCCATCTCCCACATTTTCTGAAGCATGTCTAAGGACTTCTCCGGCGGGATCTCCCGGATCACTTCATCCGTATCTTCGTTGATCACTTTGATGGAAACACGATTTGTCTCTTTATGGTAGGAATACTCACAACGAGTATGCTCCATGCGGCGATTAGCACTGCGGACAGCATCATCAATGGTTGCTTCACTTGGCTTGTGCTCTTTTCCGTTCGTATCCGCTTCGCCACTGGCTCCGGAAGCCATCACAGTCCTTGTCATTGCTTCCGCTGTCTCTGAAACGGTCGTCGCTGCTGTGTGTACCGTCTCTGCCGGTGCACTGGTTACTTTGTGACTTTCCGACGCACTATAATTTGCGTTTACATTTGCGATATTTTCCATATCCATATCTAACACCTCCGTGTGTATTAAAAAGAAACATTTTCCCTAATCTATAGTAACTATCGGCTATCCGTTTCCGAAAGTTAACCCCTCTAACTAAATTTGATGTCAGGCATTCTTCCCATTCATCATGTCTCCCAGAGCCTTTGGCCCCGGTGTATTCACAGCTGCCTGATTAGCCTCCTGGATCTGTACGTACAACTCCTTGCGGTAGACCGGCACGCTTTTCGGAGCATCAATACCGAGTTTGATCTGATCCCCCTTGACTTCCAGCACCGTGATCTCTATATTGTCATTGATCACGATGGATTCATTTACCTTTCTTGCTAATGCTAACATATCAACAGCCCTCCTTTTTTTCATTGAGGACATCATACACTTTGTATTTCACTTCATAATCATCATTTTCACAGATGATCTGTGCTCCCTTGCGGGTGTCTGCATTGATGATGATCGGTGCTTTTAAGTTTACAGACATCTGTTTTACATCTTCCGGCACGGTCATGGTGGTCAAAATAACAAGATTCTCTTCTGTCAATTCACCTATATGTTTCAGAAGTTCATCTTCTACAACCGGGTTGTAGTCTTCTTTTACCAGCCATGGCTTGATAACAGGCAGTGCAAAAGACGGTTCCTCTACGCTCTGGAGCCAGGAAATATTGCTGTCTTCTTTATCACAATCGTAAAGAATCGTAAACTTTTTATACTCGCCTAATCCAATCAAGCCGTGTTCAAAAGTGAGAATCTTCTCTTCCGGAAGATCTACCTCTCCGAAAAATCTTGTTTTTACTAACATATGCTACCTCTCCTTGCCTTCTTTTAAATGAAATTCAGTAGTGACTGTCCCAGAATCTTTGAAGTGGCATTTAAGGTTGCCTGGTACAAAAGATCTGCTTCGTTGAAATTAATATAGGCTTTACCCAAATCTGCATTCTCATTATCACTTTTTGCCTCATATGTGTCGGTTCTCTGCTGCTTCAGTTTGTTTTCCGTCATCTGGAGACGGCTGTAACGGGAGCCATGGTCTGCCAGGGCTACATTGATATCATTTTTCTGTCCCTGCAGCATAGTAATCGTGCCTCCCAGTGCTTTCTGAAGCACGGTGTTCTGCAGCTGGATCTGTGTTGTCAGCTGATCTTTCAATTCATTTAAGTCAGCCAGCTTGTCTGTGTCTCCTGCATTGCAGTCATCAATTCTCTTTTTAACTGCTGCCAGGTTCTGCTCCATTACATCCAGATCGTTGCAGATATTTGCCACTTCATCCACATGCCGGTAGATTGATGTGTTTATACTGTTGCATGCCTGTGTATTGACTACCAGGGTCTGGCTGAAGTTAATCTGATAACGGATTGTCTGGGTATCCGTCGTATTATATGTGATGGTCTTGCCTGTTCCGTTGTCCGTAGTTGTACAGTCAAAATAATGCTCCGGCCGGATCTGACCTTTGTTAAACTTCGTCTTCTCATATTCTACCTGGAGATCAGAGCCGCCACGGATCTTATCGTAAATCTTATCTCCAAATACCAGTTCTCCTGTCTCTTCTACAAAGTAGATCTCATCGTCTCCCGGCTGAAGGTGTTCATTAAACACGGTGTCGTCTCCGATTTTTTTATTTACAGCCGTCACCGTCTGTTCGTTACCATCTTTATCTTTGTACCGGATCACTACCCCTGCATCATCGCAATTGTCATAGGATACAAGGATGCGGTGGGTTGTCTGGAACTTGGACGCTTCCTGGGCATAATCCTGGTCCGTCTTGGCATCATCATAAACCGGCTGTCCATAAACATACTCATACTTATTTATGTCATTGATCTCCAGTTTTTCCTGGATATGGTATGTAACATTGGTCTGATTTTCCTCAAACAACAGTGGCACATCCGTTCTGTATCCGGTAAACAGGTAGCGTCCTGCATAATCCTGATTGGCATCCTGCTCAAAAATGTAAGATGCATTTTCCCGTAACTGCTTTACAAGTTTCTCACGGTCTTTGGCATTCACGGTGCCGGTGGCCGCCTCGGTACACACATCTACCATAGTGTCCAGACGCTTATCTATATCCTTTAATACTGTTTCCGTTGCATCCATCCAGGAAGTAGCATCTTCAATATTTTTCAGATACTGGTCAATCTCGGATATAGTCGTCCGATATTTCAGCGCACGGACTGCAATGGTCGGATCGTCCGAAGGACGCTGGATCTTTTTCTGTGTTGTATACTGCTGAAGATACTTATCATAAGCCACTTTATTTTTCTGCATGTTCAGCGTAGAATTGTTTCGCATCATATTATTTGTTACACGCACGGTTATGTCCCCCTTTCAGTCTTACACCATTTCATTGATCAACTTGTCTAATACTTCATTCATAACAGAAATCACTTTATACTGATTCTTCAGCATATTCTGGAATACGATCATATCGGATCCCTCTTCATCCTCATCCACACCGGAAACGGATTTACGGTTGGTATCGATAGAATACAAAAGATTGCTCTCGCTCTTCTCCAGAGTGCTGGCCTTGCTGGCATTTACTCCCAGTGCCGAAGTCATAGACTGTAAAAAGGCATCCGGTTCACCATGGACAAACATTTGGGAATCATCTTTCAGTTTTGACAATTTCTGAATGTTGTCTCCGTTATCATTTCCTACACTGGATCCATTTCCATTGGCCTTGCAGGCAATCTTGTTTGAATCTTCCATCACTTCTTTTGTCACTGTAAAATTCAGCGCTGTCATGTAATAATAAGATCCCTGGTATTTTCCATCTGCATCCGGGTTTCCTACAATCGAGGTAAATCCCTGATCCAGTCCGTTCACGCTTTCATTCATTACATAATTCTTGCCGTTGGCAGGAATAGTGGCATTGAAAAAGTCTATGCCCGCCTCATCATTCAGATCCAGTCCCTGTTTGTGGATCCGGTTAAATTCCTGAGCGTATGTTCTGACAAACTCATTCAACTGTGCCATGTAATAAGGAATTCCCTTGGCATTCACCGAGGTTCCTGCATGAGCCGTATAACTTTTATCCACTGCGATCTGCATCAATTCGTCATTGGTATCTTTCAAGTTAAACTCATAAGTATATTTACCGTCTGCATCTACTTTTACTTCAAAACTGTTGTATGCATAACGACGGTTATTGATGGTGATCTCACCATCGCTGGCCGGAATATTCAAAGTCAGCAGATCATTGCAGTTTGTATTTTCAACGGTTAATTTTTTAGTGCCTGCATCATAAGCAGTAATAGTTCCGTCTACCACTGTAGCATTATTTCCGTCACGCATCTCGAACAACGCCTGCAGTCTTCCTCCCAGACTGGATGCATAAGGTGAAAAACTGGATCCATCTGCCCATGCAACATCATAACATCCTGTAATATCATTTATATTGCTGACCGTATCTTTCTGTTTTACTACCAGTTCATTCACATTGTAGGTATCTACCAACATCTGTCCGCCTACATACACATAGTACTGAGTCTCTCCCACACCGTCTGCCGGTGCTTTTTCCAAGGTTTCCACCGATACAAACTGAGACAGTTCATCGATCATAAGACTTCTCTGGTCTCTCAGGTCATTGGCCGTATTGCCGTATGCTTCGATGGTATTGATCTGCCGCGTCAAAGATGTGATCTTTTTTGCATAAGCATTGATCTGATCTACGCAGGTCTTAATCTCTGTGTTGGCCTCTGCCTGCAGAGACTGGAGTTTCGTAGCCACTCCATTTACATACTCCGTAAAAGTCTGGGCTGTCGTTGTTGCCTGAGTCCGGATGGTGCTGTTGTTTGGATTTCCTACCAGATGACTCAATACATCTGTGAAGGTATCAAACGCATCTGTAAGATTTACTTTATCATCCGATGTCACATTTCCACAGATCTGATCCTGCAGGGCACTGAGATAATACGCTTCTGTTTTATAACGGTTGTAACTTGTATTAGTCAGCTGATACTTGGTATCATAGTATTCATTACGGCTTCTGCTGATATCCGTAACCGTAACACCAAATCCCTGTGCGATCATGGAAGATTTGTTTCCTACCATGGATGTGATGTTGGCCGTCTGTTTGGAATATCCCTTTGTCTCCACATTGGCCACATTATGGAATGTAACCTGCAATGCCTGATTGTATGTCATCATTCCTGATTTTGCAATTTCAAAACTACCAAATGTTGATGCCATGGGATCAACCTCCTAACTTCTCGATAATGTATTCCAGCATTTCCGATATAGTTGTAATATATCGGGAGGATGCATCAAAGCATCGCTGGAATTTGATCAAATCGGACAATTCCTCTTCCGTGGAAACGCCCATTACATTCTGTCTTTCTTCTTCCAGTCCGTTTACGGTGACGGTCTGGTTTTCCACAATTCCTTTCCAGACACTTCCGTTGTTGGCCAGATCACCACAGATCCCCACATAAAAATCCAGTGCACTGTAAGTCGTCAGCGCATTCGGATTCAGGGTACCTAATTTTTCATTGAAGGAATCCGCAATCCCTGCCAGTTCCTGGTTGGCATATCCGCCATATTTTCCACTGGTCTCTGAATACTTGGTAGGAATGGTAGATGAATCCTGCAAAACAGTAGGATTCATCACCAGCTGGCCGATGGTGTACAAGGAATAAGTATCTTCCGGGTCTTCTTCGTTATATTTATAAACTTCTATATCGGATGTTGTTCCGTCTTCTGCCTTGACCGTTACCGTTGTTTTCTCATAACGAGGCATACTTCTTCTTGCGAACAACTCTGTTCCGATGGTGCTGTTTTTATCATCACCGATCAAAGACTTGTCTTCATCCAGCACTTTGATGGTAGTTCCATCTGCCAGTGTCAGTTCTTTATTGGGGCACAGGGCATCATTTACTTTTGTAACAATTCCATGAACCAGCATGTCGATCTGGCTCTGCACCGTCATTACGACAGAACATCCTACCGTATCATTGTAAACTTCCACATCTTTCTGAAACTGCTTATAATCGGCATCATATGCTGCCTGGTCAAAAGTACCGTCAGCCAGCTGATACTTGGCGTCTTCGCTGTCCGGCTTAACCGGGGTATCCGTGTACTTGGCTACAAAACTTCCCCTGGATACCAGGATTCCCTTCAAGGATCCCACATCTGTATCTGTCTTGGACGAATAGGTAAGTTCGCCACGGACATAATACTCTCCGCCGGATGCCCATACCGGTTTTAACAGTCTGGAAGTTTCACTCTCATACGCAGTCTCCAAATAATACTGATTGCTGTCATCCAGCAGATAAGCACCCTCTGAATATATAGTAATGGTCCCATTAGGACTTTCATTAGTCTCAAAATTAATGATGGTGGCAAGTTCATCCAGGCAATGGTTTCTCTTGTCCCTGTAATCGTTGGCCGGCTGTCCTGTGGCCTCATATTTCTGGATCTTTTTGTTATAATCCCGGATCTGGGACACCAGGCTGTTTACCTGGTCTACCTGTCTGGACACCTCATCGTTTAAACTGGTCTGATAGGAACTTAATTCATTCCACAGTACCTGCGCCCTCTGCACAAACTGCTGTGCAATGGAGACGATCTGGTCTTTATTTACGATGCTATCCGGATTCTCTGACAGCGTGCTGAGTGCTGCTTTCAAGTCTGCGATAGATGTACGGAACTCCTCTCCGTGAAGTTCTCCCATCATATCTTCTATTTCATATACGGTCTTTTCATTCTGCTCATAAAAGTTCTGCCGGCCCAGCTGCAGTCTGTATTTCGCATCCAGAAATTCATTTCGGATCTGTCTGGTCTTGACAATAGCTGTTCCGGTACCTACCTGGAGCATATCATCATGCATTCCCAGATTGGTCTGATAAAAAGAATCCGTCACAATGGTCTGCTGTCTTACATAACCGGTGGTCTGTGCATTGGCCAGGTTATGTGAGGTAGTATTCAAAGACGCCTGCGCCGCATGTAATCCCGATACTCCGGCATTAAAACTCGTCATGAGATTTCCCATTGTTTCCTCTCCTTTCTGTTCTTTATCCTAACAAAAGACACGAATGCCCTTTACTGTTTTGCATCAAACATGCCCTGCTGCGGTGCGGTTCCATAAACCTCCGAGGCATCACTTGCATAGTTGCTGCTTCCTGAAGACATCCGTGTACTTCTGATTACATTCATATTAAATTCAACCATTTCCATGGCTTCTCTCAGTAAATTTTCATTGGATTGATTGATATCCTGCAGCTGCATCACTGTTTTCCTTAACCGATCATGCACCATCTGCAGTTTTCTCTGATCCTCCGGCTGTTTTTTCAAAGCATCGGCCAGTGACGCTAATGTCATCTTGTCCGGGTCTTTTCCTAACACCGTGGCAATATCCAGCACAATCCTTTTACGAACATTTTCCAGATGCTGGGTTTTGTCCACCAGTTCGTGTTCCTTTTCTACGATCCGGCGCATCGCTTCCAGATCTGTACCGGCGATTGCTCTTGTCTTTTCCTGCTCAACAGGAATCAACTCCTGGTACAGTTTTTCCTCAGCATCCAGCGTTTCCATCAACTCTTCCATCAAGCTGGCCACGCGAATTCCTCCTGTATCACTATCTGGTCAGAAGATCTGTCATTTTGTCTGCTACATCTTCTACAGACACATGATAGGATCCTGCTTCCATTCTTGCTTTAATATCATTGATTCTATCCATCCGCACATCTGTTCCCTGGGAAACAGCTTCGCCTGCAGCTTTCTTTGCTACCTGATATGCATTGGCATAGCTGGATATTTCCAACGAATCTCTGCTGTCTGAATTTGCTGTATTCGCTTTGCTCTTCGTTTTACTTGTATGATAGAGCTGATTTACCTGAATATAAGCATCAATTCTCATAATAATTCCTCCTTCTGCTGGCGATTTCTGAAGATTTTCACATCCTCTATAATATTTATCGGTAGAAGTGCCGGCAATCTTAGTCTTTTTTTATTTTTTATAAAAGATCTGTTATTCCAGTGTGGCGTTCTGCCCCTTTGCTGCCCTCTTGCGGTTTCTCACTCTGCGGGCGTTCAGTGTCTTTCCATTATATTCAAATGTCTCTGCATCCGCTTCCAGTGCCTTTGCAAAAGCCACCCGGTCTCCTGACTCCAGCGTGATCGCCTTGACACCCCGGCTTGTTTTCTTAAATTCGCTGACTTCTCCCAGCTGGAATCCAAGAGAAAGTCCCTTTTCTGTCAAAATCACTACTTTTTTGCTTCCGGACAGCACCTCACCGGCTGACAGCATCTGCAATGCCGCCACTTCATCTCCCTCATCCAACTTGGTAGCTGCCACCATCTGGCGGTTGGTCTCAAACTCCACGCCGGACACCAGTTTGATAAATCCGGTCTTTGTTACAAACATCAGCATGGACTCAAACAGATCGGCAAAAGAGGTATATAAAATTCCCTCTTCATCGTTCTCCATTTTGCACAGTGAATGGATCAGCGTTCCCTTTTCTTTCATCTTGCAGCGTGGTATCTTGTCCATCTTTACCTGGTGCATTCTTCCTTTATTGGTAAAAACGCAGAGTTTGTCTGTGTTTTCTATCTTCAGCACATGCACATACTCTTTCTTCGTCTCTTCTGCTGCCCTGCCAAAAGCACCAGCGTCCACTGCCTTTGTATACCCAAAACGGTCGATGCACACATACAAGTCTTCGATCACAACCTTTTCCACATAAGCTTTTGCCACATCATCCGTAAGACCGGTGCGTCTTTCTCTGGCAAACATTTTTTTGTACTGTCTCAGTCTTGTCTTGATCACTTTGTAAAGTTCTTTCACATCTGACAGCACTTTTTCATACTCTGCGATATCAGAAAGAAGTCCCTCATTTTCTTCATGAAGTTTCAGAATCTCCAGACCGATCAGCTTGGACAGAGGCATGGCCAGAATAGCATCTGCCTGTGGCTCTGTAAATAAAAGGGTGGCTGCTTCTTTTTCAGAGGCCTGGCTTTTAAAACGGATTCCTTCTGTCACACCCTGGATCAGACACTGTTTTGCCTGTTTCACAGAGGAAGATCCCCTGAGGATCTCAATGATCAGGTCGATCACATCCGTTGCCTTCATCAGACCTTCTACGATCTCCAGCCGTTTTTTTGCTTTTGCCAGAAGGAACTGGTACTCTTTTGTATACAGATCTTCCTGAAACAGCACAAATTCTTCTATCATGGATTTAAGATTAAACACCTTTGGCTGGCTGGTTCCGTCTGACTCCGGTTTGATGGCCAGCAGATTGACACCATAGGTATCTTCCATCTGTGTTTTCTTGTAGAGTCCATTTAAAAGATTGTTTATATCCCTGTCTTTTTTCACTTCCACGACAATGCGGATTCCTTCTTTAGAGGACTCGTCTCTCACATCATAGATTTCATCAAAGACCTTTTCTCTGGCGAGATTCACCAGCGTTTCCACAAGTTTTGCTTTGTTGCCGGATATGGTGTATGGAATCTCGGTAATAATGATATTTTTTCTTCCGTTTTCTCCCTTTTCTATCTCGGTTTTGGCCCGGAGACGGATCCTTCCCTCTCCTCTTTCATAAATATCTCTCATCTGGGATGCATTGACAATAGTTCCCCCGGTAGGAAAATCCGGTGCCGGCACATAATCCATCAATTTATCAATGGAAATCCCCGGCCGGTCCATATAAGCGATCACAGCGTCGATCACCTCTCCCGGGTTGTGAGGAGGGATGTTGGTAGCCATACCTACAGCGATTCCTGTCGTTCCGTTAATGAGAAGGTTGGGCAGCATAGCCGGCAGTACCACCGGCTCCTTTTCGCTATCGTCAAAGTTTGGCATAAAATCTACCAGACCTTTTTCCAGGTTGTCAAGCATCGTCATAGCGGCAGTGGACAGTCTTGCCTCTGTGTATCGCATGGCAGCGGCGCCATCTCCGTCAATGGATCCAAAGTTTCCGTGGCCGTCGACTAACGGTGCGTTCAGCGAATACTCTTCTGTCATGTGTACCAGGGCATCGTAAATGGAACTGTCTCCGTGAGGATGGTATTTACCCATGGTATCACCCACAATACGGGCACTTTTACGATGAGGCTTGTCCGGTGATAGTCCCAGTTCTTTCATGGCATACAAAATACGCCTCTGCACGGGCTTTAATCCATCCCGCACATCCGGCAGAGCTCTGTCTACGATTACGCTCATGGCGTAATCACGGTAGGAATTTTTCATTTCTTCCGCAAAATCCAGCTGAATTACATTTTCCTGTGTTATTTTCATCTGATCCATGAATTCTTCCTCCTTTTAAATATCCAGATTGGCGTACTTTGCCTCATCCATAATAAACTGTCGTCTCGGTGGCACATTGCTTCCCATCAGCACATCTGTTACCTCATCTGCCTCTACGGTATCATTGATCGTCACCTGAGCCAGGATCCGGCTATCCGGATCCAGCGTTGTCTCCCACAACTGGGTGTCGTCCATCTCTCCCAGACCTTTGTACCGCTGGAGTTCCGTGATCTTCTGTCCGGTTTTACGGAATTTTTCCAATTCAAAATCATTAAAAAGGTACTCAGATACTTTTTCTTTTTTTCTGCCCTTCTGCTTGTCATAAGACACCCGGTACAGCGGCGGCAGTCCCCGGTATACTTTTCCCTGATAGATCAGCTCCGGCATAAAACGGTAGAAAAAGGTTAAAAGCAGGGTGCTGATATGAGCTCCGTCTACGTCGGCATCTGTCAGAATAATGATCTTGTCATAACGGAGTTTGCTGATGTCAAAATTTTCCCCGATACCACAGCCAAACGCAGCGATCATGGTCTTGATTTCGTTATTCATGAGTATTTTTTCCAGTGGGGCTTTTTCCACATTCAGGATCTTGCCCCGCAGTGGCAGCACCGCCTGGGTTCTCCGGTTTCTGGCAGTCTTCACTGTACCGCCGGCTGAATCTCCCTCCACGATATAAATCTCACACTCTGCAGCCTTCTTTGAGGAACATGCTGCCAGTTTACTCTTGGTATCTACATCCAGCAGCTGTTTCATCACCCCTTTGCGGGCTTTGTCGCTGGCTGTTCTTGCCTTGAAGGACTTATGTATATTTTCCAGAATCCGTTTCAGCACTTCTACATTTTTGTCAAAATATCGCTGTGCTTCTATATTTACCACTTCATCTACAGCTGTTTTGGCATCTGTGTTGCCTAATTTATTTTTGGTCTGGCTCTCAAACTGAGGATCCGGGTGCTTGATGGACACGATAGCCACCAGTCCGTTACGAATGTCTTTACCATCAAAATTATCCTCGTTGTTCTTGAGAAAATTCAGTTCTCTGGCGTACTGGTTCATGATACGGGTCAGTGCCGTCTTAAATCCGGTCACCAGCGTCCCCCCGTCTGCCACATTGATACGGTTACAGTATGCATTGATCTGTTCCCCGTAATTCTGGGTGTACTGGAATGCCACTTCCACTTCGATATCTCCACTTTTCCCTTCAATATAAACAACATCCTTATGAAGAGGCACCGCATCCCGGTTGATATAACGGACATAACTCTGGATTCCAAACTCTTCTAAATAAGTCTCTTCCTCTCCTGTGTGTTCATCCTTGAACACGATCTTCAGATTTTTATTTAAATAAGCGATTTCTTTGAGTTTTTTTCGTATGGTTTCCGGTTTGAATTCTACGGTTTCAAAAATAGAATCATCCGGGTAAAAAGTGACTTTCGTGCCGGTATTGCTTTTAGCGCATTTCCCAACCACCGGAAGCGTCCCATGCTCCAGTTCCGTGATAGGATGTCCTCCATTTTCATAGGCATCTTGATAAATTTTCCCATCACGGCGCACTTCTACCGTCAGTTTTTTGGAAAGAGCATTCACTACAGAGGCTCCTACACCGTGAAGACCACCCGATACTTTGTACACATCACTGTTGAATTTTCCACCAGCGTGAAGAATGGTGTACACCACCCGCACGGTAGGGATTTTCTTGGCAGGATGAAGATCCACCGGCACACCGCGGCCGTTATCTTCTACCACGACACCACCGTCTTTTTTCAGTGTCAGGTGCAATTCTGTACAAAAGCCGGCCAGATGCTCATCAATTCCATTGTCCAGGATTTCCCATATCATATGGTGGAGTCCTCTGGTGCCAGTACTTCCTATATACATACCGGGACGCTTGCGAACTGCTTCCAGCCCTTCCAGAATTACAATATCACTACCATTATAACTGCTCATATACTCAAACCTCACTTACCAATTCACAAATCTAGTGCTTCTTATCTCCTGCTGCACGCAAGAATACAGAATCGAGCATAACACAAACATTTGTTTTGTGTCAAGAAAAGTTTCCAATTGACAGCCTTGACGAAAAAATTTATACTATGGAAAGAACGCAAAGAAATATTGGAGGTAACGCACAAATGGAAAAGAAACCCATTCTAACCTTAGAGCAGGTTAAAGAAATCGAAAAAACATATCCAACGCCTTTTCATATTTATGACGAAAAAGGCATCCGCGAGAATGCAAGAGCTTTGAAAAAAGCTTTTTCCTGGAATAAAGGATATCGCGAATATTTTGCTGTAAAGGCAACCCCGAACCCGTTTATTCTGAAAATTCTGCAGGAGGAAGGATGCGGTGTGGATTGTTCTTCCCTGACAGAACTGATGCTGTCAGAAGCCCTTGGCTTTACGAAGAGTGATATCATGTTCTCTTCCAATGTAACTCCTTTAGTTGAATATCAAAAAGCCAGCGACCTGGGCGCTTACATCAATCTGGATGACTACACCCACATTGATTATCTGAATGAGAATGTTGGTATCCCTGAGACCATCTTCTGCCGCTACAATCCGGGCGGAGTTTTTGAACTTGGTACCGATATCATGGACAACCCCGGTGATGCCAAATACGGTTTTACCAAAGAGCAGATGATCGACGGTTTCAAAAAACTTCAGAAATTAGGTGCCAAAACCTTTGGTATCCACGCTTTTATTGCCAGCAATACCGTAAGTAATGAATATTATCCAACACTGGCAGGTATTTTATTCCGTCTGGCAGTGGAACTCAAAGAAAAAACCGGTGCCAATATTAAATATATCAACCTGTCCGGCGGTGTCGGAATCCCATACACACCAGACAAAGAGCCAAATGATATTGCCGTGATCGGCGAAGGCGTCCGCAAACAGTTTGAAGAGATCCTTGTTCCTGCCGGAATGGGTGACATCTCTATCTTTACTGAACTGGGCCGCTTCATGCTGGGACCATATGGCAACCTGGTAACAAAATGTATCCATCAGAAGCACATTTATAAAGAGTATATTGGGCTCAATACCTGTGCCTGCGATCTGATGCGTCCTGCTATTTACGGTGCTTACCACCACATCACCGTCCTTGGTAAGGAAAACGAGCCTTGCGATCACAAATATGATGTAACCGGATCTCTGTGTGAGAACAATGACAAATTTGCCGTAGACCGCATGCTTCCAAAAATTGATATCGGTGATTACCTGGTGATCCACGATACCGGTGCCCACGGATATGCTATGGGATACAATTACAACGGAAAACTGAAATCTCCGGAACTTCTTCTGAAAGAAGACGGCAGTGTCCAGATGATCCGCCGTGGCGAAACACCAAAAGATTATTTCTCCACCTTTGATTTCTGTGACATTTTGAAGGATATGAAATATTAATACATTCACCACATTGTGATAGTTATAAAATAAAAGGAAGTTCTTTCGTGTCGAGACAAGAAACGCTTTGCGTTAAAGTCTCTCACGAATAGAACTTCCTTTTTTATTTAATATCATACTGCGGTGACACTATCACACCACAAAGGCTTACTCTTCCATCTCCTTTGGCAGGATCAGATTCATCAGTAACGCTACTACAAATACCACTGCCACACAGTTCTCAGCAAACACGGTCTGCACGATCTTTGGAAATACAGCAAACACTTCCGGCACCTGTGTAAATCCGATTCCAACACTTAAAGATAATGCCGCAATGGTAATATTTCTATGGGAAAATCCACATTTACTAACCATCTGAAGTCCACTGACAACGATGGTTCCAAACATCATGATGGTACAGCCGCCTAACACAGCATTTGGCAAGGTTGCCAAAACAGCACCAAAGATCGGAAAGATTCCAGCCAGAATCATGATCACTGCTCCGGTTCCGATGGTAAAGCGGTTAACTACTTTGGTCATGGCAACCAGTCCTACATTCTGGCTGAAGGATGTAATAGGCAGACATCCAAACAAGGATGAAATACTACTGATAAATCCATCACAGGCAATGGATCCTGCGGTCTCTTTTGCTGTTACATCTCTTCCCAGACCAGAGGATGCAAGAGCTGAAGTATCTCCGATAGTTTCTGTTGCCGACACAAGGAAGATCAGCGTTACAGACACAATGGCATTGATATTAAATTCCATCTTGAACGGCATAAACTGCGGAAACGAAATGATTGCTGTGCTGGACAAAGATGAGAAATCCACCATCCCCATGGGAATTGCTACAATATAACCAACTACCAGTCCAAACAGAACAGATAACTGTTTCCAGTAAGATTTTGCAAAAAGGTTGAACAAAATACAGCAAAGCAGCGTAATACTACCTAAGATCCAGTTTTTTACTGATCCAAAATCTTCCGCTCCCGTACCGCCTCCAAAGGAGGAAGCACCTACTGACAGCAGCGAGAAACCAATGGCTGTCACTACAGAGGCAGACACGATCGGCGTGATGATCTTCGTCCAGTATTTTGCCAGGAGTCCCAGGCATCCCTCGATGATACCGCCGATGAGCACCGCTCCCATAATGGTGCCATAGCCATAGGTGGCTCCGATGTAACTGAAAATTGATACAAAGGTAAAACTGATTCCCATAACGATAGGCAGTCCGGAACCAATCCGCCACACAGGAAACAACTGGATCAAAGTACCGATTCCTGCGATCAGCATGGCACACTGGATCAAAGTCGCTTTTTCCTGCTCTGAAATGTTGCAAACACCTGCCACGATCAGAATCGGTGCAATGTTGGCTACAAACATCGCCAGTATGTGCTGCAATCCAAACGGTATTGCCTTGGCTACCGGCACTTTTCCATTTAATTTATAAATGTTGTCCATAGAGGCTGCTGCCCCTTCTTTTTTCTTCTTGTTCATTGATATTTTCTCCTATTTTCCATATTCTACTCTTGTCGAAATACAATTTCTCCTGTTTCTGCATTCATGGAATCTACAATAGCCAGAGACTCCAGTGAATAACCAAGATTTCTTATGAGACTTCCGCCTACCTGAAATCCTTTTTCTACCGCAATACCAATTCCTTCTACTGAAGCTCCTGCCTGGGCAATAATAGAAATAAGTCCCTGAAGAGCGGCACCGTTTGCAAGGAAATCATCAATGATCAACACATGATCCTCCGGCGAAAGGAATTTCTTAGATACAATAACCTGGTTTTTGCATTTATGAGTAAAAGATTCCACCTCTGCAATGTACATCTCGCCTTCCAGGTTGATACTTTTAGATTTTTTGGCAAAAACAACCGGTACATGAAAATGCTTCGCAACAATACAGGCAATTCCAATGCCGGATGCTTCAATAGTAAGAATTTTATTTATCTTTTTGTCTTTAAATCTTCTGGCCCATTCTTCTCCCATCTGGTCAAAGAGTTCAATATCCATCTGATGGTTCAAAAAGCTGTCTACCTTCAGCACATTCCCCTCTTTTACAATGCCATCTCTCGTGATTCGTTCTTCTAAAAAATTCATGGTTTCCTCCTTTGGATATATAAAAAGCAATATAACAAAGATTATACATAGTCTCCCCCTAAAAAGCAATGTTTTTCATATTCGATTAATCCCTGCTTGCCTGATCTTCCTTTTTCCTCTACAATAGAAGTATCATGATACTTGGAGGTTATGTTTATGAATACAACACAATTAGAAGAAAGGTTCGAAAAAATCGGCATCGTGCCGGTGGTCGTCCTGGATGATGCAAAAGACGCCCTTCCTCTGGCAAAAGCGCTTTGTGACGGCGGTCTTCCCTGCGCTGAGATTACTTTCCGTACAGCAGCCGCAGCGGACTCTATCCGGGCCATTACAAAAGAATATCCGGATATGCTGGTAGGCGCCGGCACCATACTGACTATAAAACAGGTACAGGACGCCGTAGAAGCCGGTGCTTCTTTCATCGTATGTCCCGGCTTCGATCCGGAAATAGTAGACTATTGTCTAAGCCGGGATATCCCTGTGATTCCAGGCTGCATTACTCCTTCAGAAGTATCCCAGGCAGTGAAACGAGGCCTTTCCACTGTTAAATTTTTCCCTGCCGAGGCAGCCGGCGGACTTCCTATGATCCAGGCTATGTCCGCTCCGTTCTCCCAGATCCGCTTCATGCCAACCGGCGGAATAAATGCTGACAATGCAGGGGATTATCTGGCTTCCCCCAAGGTTCTCTGCTGTGGCGGCAGCTGGATGGTAAAAAAGAACCTGATCCAGGGAAAGGACTTTGATAAAATTGAACAGCTGGTAAGAGAAGCCGCTGCCATTCGAAAGGAGGTTTTCCCATGGGCTTAGCCATTGCTTGTGCAACCAACAACCGTATCGTTCTCAAATGCGATGATTCTCCTCTGATCGGTGCTTCCGATCAGGAGACAGGATCTAAGATCAAATCTTTTGATGACACTATCTTACTGGCCTACACCGGAGACAAAGCTTTCTGTGAGCAAGCTGTTACTGCCTTTGAGCGCCTGTATATGTTATCCTCGATTTCTCCGGTTCCATTGCCGGAACTGGTAGAAATGTTCCGTAACAAAATGGTACTGGCCAACCAGGACGCTCACCGCAACTGTTCTTTTCTCATTGCCGGGAAAAAAGATGAAATGTTTTTGATCTTTGGCATGTCTTCTTCCAACCAGTTTGAAATCAACATGCAGTTTACCACACCGGAGTTCGATGAAACAGATATTGAATGTTTTGTGATTGGTGATCCAATGGCCCACGCTGTTACCACTTTTGAACAGTTTTTCCGCCAGCAGGATCCGGGACAGACCATCGAGTCCGTTATGAACCAGTACATTTTGTATGTCTCTTCCGTAGAGGACAATGTATCTGACATCATTCACACGCAGAAAATACGGTGATTCTCATCATATAGCCAATAATCATGACCACCAGCTCAGCTGGTGGTTTCCTCTGCGGCTATAAGCCTGTGGTACTAGCCGGCTCTAAAGAGCCATTGAAGATTCGCCATGCGCATAGTTACCACAGGCAAGCCCTAAAGGGCTTTAGCTTATGCCTTGTTTACTGGCTCACCCGTAAACGGGTCTATGTACTCTTTCAGTGACATCTGATCATATTCCAGATCTTGTTGCATCTGATTCCTTACATATTCTTCAATTTTCTTTGCATTTTTGCCTACTGTATCGACATAATACCCTCTGCACCAGAAATGTCTGTTTCCATACTTGTACTTCAAATTTGCATGTCTATCAAATATCATCAAAGAACTTTTTCCTTTCAAATATCCCATTATTTCTGACACACTGTATTTTGGTGGTATACTGACAAACATATGAACATGATCTGGCATACACTCCGCTGCTATTATTTCAACGCCCTTTCTTTTGCACAATTCGCTTAATATATGACCTATATCTGCTCTTTATTTGCTTGTATATAATCTTCCTTCTAAACTTGGGTGCAAATACGACACTATTCTTAATCACACAGACTTATATGAATATAAGCACGGGAAAATGTTAATGCATTTACACTTTTGCTTTGAAGGTGTTCCTACAGAACAAACTCCTGCGGCAATGCTAAAATACTACCGACAGCGAAAGTATTTAACCACACAACAGTTAGCCGAGAGTGTAGGAATTGCACCCGCAACAGTGTTAATATATGAGCGTGAACGATTTCCGATACCATATCAAACAACCGTTGCTATGGCTGAAATCCTTGAAATCGATAGAAATATGCTCTTCGATGAATTTGCTCAATTTATGGATTATCCATACAGTGATAGACTTCGTGAAGTCAGAAAAGCGCACAGATTAAATCAAGCAACTTTTGCTGAAAAAGCAAGTATTAGTTTGAGCATCTATTCTAAGTGGGAGGGCGGTTCACGACAGCCGTCAAGAAAAATGTATCGGCAATTGGTAAATACATATCCCGAAATAAACATATGAAAATACAGCGTATCTGTGATATAGCAGGTACGCTGTATTTTTTATCGGCACATTAGTGTTATTACCTGTCTTTCTGTAAAATAAAAGTACAATAAAACACAGGAGGAAAATACTATGGAAAAGTCATTATTTGAACAAATGGGTGGCACTTATACGCAAGTCGGAGATTATCTGCTACCAAATCTCATCTTACCCGAACAACAAGGTCAGCCGATCGGAGTATGGGGACAGCGACACGCAAGATATTTAAAGCAGCACCATAAAATTATTTATATGAACCTGTTGACAAGCGGGAAACTAAACGACTATCTTGTCGATATTGAAAATCAGGCTGAAAATATGTTTCTTCAAATCGTAAAGCAACTAGCAAAAAGCGAAAATATAACAGAAGAACTTAAGGCGAAAAATCCAATGCTTTGGTGTTCACAACTCAATAATATTCGAGAAAGAGCTACCGAAATAGTTAATGCTGAAATAATCTATGTATAAAGAAGAAAGAATCAGTTGCAAAACATCACAACTGATTCTTTCTTCTTATGGTAATAAATTCAATCCCAATTCCTTCAAAAACTCATTATGCCGATCCTTTGCCACATTAATGTCATTCTCAATTTTTTCAAGCTCCTGCCGTACTTCTTCAATATCAACAATTTCTTCTTCGGGCGCAGTGCTGACATAACGAGAAATATTTAGGTTATATCCATTTTTCTCGATTTCCTCCATAGAAACTCGGCGGGAATATTTTTTGTCATCTTCTTTTCGGTATTGGTATGTTTCAATGATCTTATCAATATGCTCTGGTAAAAGCGTATTTTGACGTTTCCCTTTTTCAAAATACTCACTTGCATTGATAATCAGCACATCATCATATTTCTTGCATTTTTTAAGAACCAGAATACACACTGGAATACCCGTAGAGAAAAACAAATTTGCCGGCAAACCAATGATAGCATCAATATTTCCATCTTTGAGAAGTTTTGTTCTGATTTTTTCCTCAGCGCCACCACGGAACAATACTCCATGCGGCAAAATAATTGCCATTGTTCCATCATCACTTAAAAAGTGGAAACCATGCAATAAAAAGGCGAAGTCTGCCGCTGACTTTGGAGCAAGTCCGTAATTCTTGAATCGAAAATCTTCTGCCATTTCTTCTTTGGGTTGCCATCTATAACTAAAAGGCGGATTGGCTACCACTGCTTCAAACTGCATTTTTTTCGCAGGATTCATCTCATTTAAGATATTCCAATCATTTAATAAGGAATCTCCGTGATGAATCTGAAATTCAGAATCCTTTACACCATGAAGTAACATATTCATACGAGCAAGGTTGTAAGTAGTAATATTTTTTTCCTGCCCATAGATCTGACCAATACCATTTGTACCAAATTGCTTTCGTACATTGATTAACAAAGAACCTGAACCGCAAGCAAAGTCAAGCACATTTTTTAGTTTGCTCTTTTTTCCGGTGCTTGGATCTTGACTATCAAGAGATACAATTCGGGAAAGGATAGTTGAAACCTGCTGCGGGGTATAGAATTCACCCGCTTTTTTACCAGAACCAGCAGCAAACTGGCCAATCAAATATTCGTAGGCGTCACCCAGAATATCTGTTTCATTTGGAAATTCGGCAAGTCCTTTTGCGATTTCTGTAATAATTGAACATAGTAAGCTATTGCGTTCACCATAATTTTTCCCGAGCTTATCGGAATCTAGATTAACTTCTGAAAACAATCCACGAAATCTGCTTTCAAACGACTCATTCTCAATATATTTAAAGCCACTCTGCAAAGTTTTCAGCAATTGACTATTTTGTGTTCTTGCCAATTCATATATATTACTCCACAAATATGCCGGTTTTATCACATAATGAATTTTACGGCGCATTTGTTTTTCAAGCATATCAACTTGATCCAAATTGCGAATATACCAGACTGCAAGCGGGATTACATTGTGGCTATAGAGCATCTTATTATTATCATCCACAAAATCTTGTCTTGCTTTTTCAATTTTTTGATGGTCTTTTTCGTCTTCATGTAACCCTAATTTTTCAGGAGAAAGCGATCTACTGTATCGGGTAATAACGGATTTAAGCTCGCCAATATAGGTATCAAGATCCTCTGCATTTTTTTGAATTTCAAGCTCACTTTTCTGATAATCACTTCCCAATTCCTTTTTTACTGCCTCTTCATAATTATCGGATAGGTAGCGCAAAAAGAGAAAAGACAGCATATAATCTCTAAAATCATCGGCGTTCATTGCGCCACGCAGTTTATCAGCAATCGCCCATAATGTTGAGCCTAACTGTTTTTGTTGTGTGTCATTCATCAGTTATCCTCCTGTGCTTGCTCTGTATCAAATATATTTTGATTAAATTTGTAATCTTCCAAAAAATCATTCAGTATTCTTTTAAAATGTTCTTTGTTTTCTTCGACCATTTCTTTTGGATCGAAAATCGAATAGTTACCATGGCTTAACAGATTTATTATTCTTCTATACACGACGGAATCCTCATCTTCTTTTCTTAAGCACGATGAAAAATCCTTATATCCGTGGAAAGATGCCGTCTTTTCCAAAATGTTCCGAAGAATATTGAAGTGATAAGTATAGAGTTCTCCTGAATCAGCAGCCTTCTTTAATTCCTTCAGCAAAGCAACATGATGAAAAAAGGGAGTCTTACTTGTATCCTTTAATATGTAACCAGTTCCTGATAGCTTTTGAAAAAACAGTCTTTCCCCCTTTGCAATTTCATTGCACAAAACATTATAAAATAACGCATGATGTGTTGATACGATTACTTTTATATCTGCGCCACTCATTAAAGTTGCTAAATGACTTGCCACAGCAATTGCATTATTATCATCCAGAGACGAAATTGGGTCATCAATATAAATGTACTGAACCCAACCATAGGATTCCACTCTATCCACAACTAACTGCATAATAGCCAAGAAAAAACACCAGATAAATATATTCTCTTCACCACGGGAAACTTTAATATTGTCAACTCTTTGACTGACTCCGTCGATTGCAACATTCCTATAAAAGCTAATTTTATATTCATCATAATCAATGGTGAAATCAAAATCGGCATAACGATGTAAAAAGGGACGAATTCTGCTTTCCATTTCCAAGTCTCTCAGGCCTGAAAAGAACCGAGAGTGTCTATTTAATTTCAAAAATCGCTCAGTATCATTTTCCAAATCATTATCCCAGTAAAAGAGATCTTCTGTAAAAGCATTATAATATAATGTGTCTGCCGTTTTTTCTCCCGTTTCTTCATTCAGCGTCTGCCCTAATGTCTTAAATTCGGCAGACAACCTTGTTTTGCCGGTACCATTATAGGCAAATAGTAAAACATATTTTTTATCTTCTAGTAGCATTCTTAAATATTGGGCGATTTCTTGCAGGTTGTCGAATACTTGCTTATCTGAAATCCGTTTAAGCACATAATCTAAATTGTTGCGAATTGGCTCAGCAATACCATCTTTTAAAGAATACTCCGTTTCTCCTTTTGGCTTTTTATAATTTTCTTTAATCAAATCGGTGTATTTAGTTAAATCATATTTTTTCAAATCGTTAAGAAGACCGTTATATTCCTGTTTAGACAGCTTTTCCGGTACATTTATACTCATACATCTACCTCCTCAAGAGAAGGAAACAAGCCCTGCAACAATCCTTTTTTATGTGTTTCTAACCTCTCTATTTTCTTTAATTGCTCTGTAATCATAGTGTCTATTTCTGATAAACAGTCAGCAATTTTTTGTTGCTCTCTTTTTTCTTTTGGTTTCAACAAAGGGCAAGCCAATACATCACTTTTCTTTAAATTTGTTTGTTTAACTCCATCATCAAAATCCAAAAAATATTTGTTCCTATTCACATAATAAAACAAAAATAACGAATCAATATCATATGGTCTCAATCTACAAATTCGTTGATTTACAGTATATTTATCGTTTTCGTCAACGAAATAACATTTTGCAAGAGCTCTCCCATTAGGTACATCACTAAGTACCATTAATATGTCTCCTCTTTTAGCGAGCAAATTAGCTGTATTTGAATGTTTTGTTACTTCTCCATCGGTTGCGATAAATTTTGAATTTACAACAATATACTTTCCATATTCTTCTATATAATTCTCGTGAGCTTTTCCGTTTTCGTAAAAAGCTACTTTAGTGAGAGTTACTTGTTCCCAATTTCCACAATGTTTGAACTCAGGAAATCTCCATTCAGGCAGGGTTTTCCCTTCCGCAGGGAACAGCTTTTGCATCAAGCCTTTTTTGTATTTTTCTAATACTTTCAGTTTTCTGTTTTCTGCGTCAATCAGATCATCAGTGGAGGATAAACAATCAGCAATATTTTGTTGTTCCTTAACATCTTTGGGAACATAAACAAATAATTTTTGATATGTTGAAATATAATATCTTTTATGTTCTTTGGCTTCAAAATTTATTGTGTTCATTAATTCGAAAACAAATTTAAGTACATTATTTCCTTTTGGTTTTAAAATTTTAATAGCCGATGATTTAACTTTAAATGGGAAATCTACATACTTCTTTTCTGTAGTAAAGTCATCAAAAATAATTACTGGAACACGACTATAAATATTATTTTTCTCATCTGTATAACCTAATATAAAACTTTTATTAGCGGTTAACACAGGAATACCTTCATTTTTATAATTATCGCTTTCTACAATATATAAATCAGGTCTTTCATAATCAAGCAGGCTGCTTAACTCTGTGCTTATCCACTGTTCTGAGTTCACATACTTAGGAAACCTAAACTTCGGCACTATTTCTTTCTTCTTATTCATACGCACTCAACCCCACAATTTCACGACCATCTGCCAGTCTCTTTAACAACGGAATCAAATCAGCCACCAAATCCAGTTCTTTTTGCGTTCTTTCTCGCCAGCTTAGATCAAGCGGCGCCAAAAGATCGCCGAGTTTTTCTCCGTCAAAAATCATTCGGTCAATGATTTCCTGAATAAACGTTTGCAAACTTTGGATTTCAATGCCGTGTTTTTTCGCAATGATATTGATTTCCTGATTGTTTTTCTGCTCTCTGAATTTCTGATACCCTGCTTTGATTTCCTTTTCATCCAAAGCCACGCCAACTTGAAGCGAATCGATATATTCGATAATATCTTCTCTTTCATCAAGCAAATTGGAAGTAGCCGAAAGCATGCCGATGAGTTGTTCTTTACTCATTTTTTGCTTTTTCGGCTCGGTCTGGGTGTATTTCGCAATCAATGCCATGATATAGTCGTAGTCGATAATTGCAGACGAAAACAGAACAAACTCAAAATCGAGCTGTTCAACTTCAGGATTTTTATCCTCGTTCTCTTTTCCTTGCTCAGCTTTCAGCCTTTGTGCCACATCAATATAAGCACCACGGAACGCACGCAGGGTATCCTCCGGCAACAGCTCCTCGATTTTTTCTGCGTCTTTTTCTTCAATTTCCGTGTACTGCTCCAACTGCGTTTTCAAACACTGTACTTCCTTGAATTTATTGATAAATTCACATCTTGCGGCATCACCTTTCAAGTTGTTTACCTCTTCCGGTTTGCACTCCAATCCCTGAGATTCCATAAACTTTTCTAATGCACTTACTGCCTTATCCAGTTTCTCAACAACCTTTGGCGCTGGGTCAACAAGCCATATTTCTTTTGCTCGGTTACTGTTATTTTCACCGGAAAACAGAGCAATAGCTTTATCTACTTCATCAGACTGGCTTCTGAAATCAAGAATATTACCATAAGGTTTTGTATCATTTAAAACTCGATTTGTTCTGGAAAATGCCTGAATCAAGCCATGATATTTTAAGTTTTTATCTACATACAAAGTATTCAGATACTTAGAATCAAAACCGGTCAGCAGCATATCCACAACAATGGTAATGTCAATTTTGTCTTTATGAGGATAATCTATGTTAGTATATTTCTGGTCTTTAATTCTTTGCTGTACATCCTGATAATACACATCAAAATTGTTGATGTCATGGCTGGTTCCATACTGTTCATTATAGTCTTTGATAATACTGGTCAACGCTTGTTTCTTTTTATCAGGTTCTTTTTTGTTGTCTTCTTTTTCCTGTGGAAGATCCTCTTGAATTTGCTGAACATCTTTATTACCTTCCGCCGGCGGCGAAAATACGCAGGCAATATTCAATGGCGTAAATTCACTGTCGTCAGCATCAATACAATTTTGTTGTGCTTCTTTGAACAAGTTGTAATATTCAATAGCATCATTGATGGATGATGTAGCTAAAATAGCGTTGTATCTTCTGTTATTTGTTATAGCATCATGTTTTGACAGAATAGTTTGTACTACAGCCTTTTTTTGTTGTTCCTCATTGATTCTTGAAGCATCTCTGTCATTTTCTGGCTTGAAGTAGTCAATATGGAATCGCAATACATTTCTGTCATCGATGGCATGAGTAATCGTATAAGCATGCAGCTCTTTTTCAAAAATATCCTTCGTGGTTGTATAAGAACCGATTGTTCCATCAATTTGCTTGTAAGTTGCATTTTCTTCAAAAATAGGTGTGCCAGTAAACCCAAACAGCTGAGCCTTTGGGAAAAAGTTTTTGATTGCTTTATGGTTTTCTCCAAACTGTGAACGATGGCATTCATCAAAGATAATTGCAATTCTGCTATCTTTTAAAGGCGCCAATCTCTCTTTATATGTGAGCTCACCTTTTTTCTTTTTCTCTTTACTCCGCTTATTATCGTCGTCAAGCGCCAAACCTAACTTTTGAATGGTTGTTACAATGACTTTATCTCGATAGTCCTCCGAAACAAGTCTTTTTACCAAAGTTTCCGTATTAGTGTTTTCTTCCACACATCCCTCTTGGAACTTATTGAATTCCTCTCTGGTTTGTCGGTCAAGATCCTTTCTGTCTACCACAAAAAGACATTTTGCTATGTTGCGATTATCTTTTAACAAGGTAGATGCCTTAAAAGAGGTGAGGGTTTTACCACTTCCTGTTGTATGCCAAATATAGCCATTTCCTCTGTTTTGCTCAATGCAATCCACAATGGCTTTAACCGCATAAATTTGATATGGTCTCATAATCATCATTTTCTGTTCACTTGCTACTAAGACCATATATTTGCTAATCAGCTCACCCAAAGCACATTTACGCAACACAGCCTCAGAAAAATCGTGCAAATGGGTAATTTTTTTATTATCTTTATCGGCAAATTGATATACGGGCAAAAAGCGTTCATCAGCACAAAAAGCAAAATGCTCTTTGTTGTTGTTGGCAAAATAGTAGGTATTACTTTCATTGCTGACAATAAAAAGTTGCATGAAACAGAGCAAAGAATTTGTATATCCATTTCCGGGATCATTTTTATAATCAACAATCTGCTCCATTGCTCTTTTAGGAGTAATTTGGAGCGACTTTAATTCAACCTGTACAACAGGAATGCCATTGATAAGAATAATAACATCGTATCTATGGTGACTATTATCTGTATTAATACGAAGCTGATTAATCACCTCATACTCGTTTTTGCACCAATCATTCGTATTTACAAGGGTGTACTGTAGGGGTGTATCATCATCCCTTTTAAATGTGTTCGTTTCTCTCAAGATTTTTGCCGCTGAAAACACATCCGGTGTAATGATGCTTTCTTTCAATCTTGCAAATTCAGAATCACTTAATCTAACCCTATTAAGTTCTTGAAAATGCTTTCTAAAATTTTCCTCTAAAGAGGCTTTATCTTTAATATCTTCTCGATATATATACTTTAACTCTTTAAGTTTTTCAATAAAACTCAGTTCAATTTGTTTTTCATTCTTCATATTGCGACACCTTTCACTTAGTTGTTTTCTCTAATAAATCTATCAATTCCTGATCTAAATTATTTTTCCTGCAAAGTTCTGCCAAAGCGTGTCTTGCAATCTGATTGGGTTTTGATTTATTGTTTTCCCATCTATTAACTGAAGTGAATCCCATATGTAATTCTCTTGCTAATCCTTCTTGAGATAAACTCAGTTGGGAACGAATATTTTTTATAACTTCAGAAATTTCCATAGTACAGTTCTCCCTATTCGTTTAAACTTATACATGGTATATTATATCATAAGCTATAGCGAATTGTAAATATCTTATAACCGTTTGAATGTTTTCGTATATAATCTAGGAACAAAACAAGTTTTCTATGTCGTTTAATTAATAGAGAGCATACTCTCTGGAAAGGAGACACAAAACATGCCTATATTACTAAAAAGAAAAAACGGCGAAATCACGCCGTTTCGCAATGCAGAATATATTTCTGCGTTCTATTTCATCCCCAAAAGCATTTTGGATAAGTGCGGAGAAGAAATAAACAGTATTCCAAGAAATCCAAGAAAATTGCTTCAAGATCGTCGTGCCATAGAAATAATAGAAAGTGATTTATTTAAGCTGGTAATCATCGACGCTTACGCCTTTATGGTGTGGCCTTTTATGGGGCTTGGAGCAAAAAGGGAGATTTATTCAGGATATGAGCCGTCTTGGAGATATGCGCACGCAGCTTCTATTTGGATTAAAGGAATGGAAGACGAAGGGGTTATCCCTAAGTCACAGGAGATATTAAAAAGCAGCAATGTATACGAAGACCTCGGATATATATCCGAAGAAGAAATCTCAGAAACATTCACTTGGCTCGTTCCTAAAATAATGGCAAAACACAATATGAATGAGATCATTGCTGTGGCGGCAGAATATCGCTGCTTTGAAGATTTTGATTATCGAAAGAGCCGACAAAAAATTGATTTTTACCGCAAGTGGTATCATACTCGTGCAAAAATATCCGTTGAATCTCTTGATGAAATAAAAGAAAAATATGCAGAGAATACAGACGGAATGGAGTGGGATATTCCTGATGACAATGTTAATGTTGAGAGTATGGTTTTAGAACCGCTTGCAGTCAGCAAATTTTTAGACACGCTTTCTGAAACAGACAGGAAAATACTCACAATGCGAATGGATGATGTTACACTCGAAAAAATCGCAGAAGAATTAGGTTTCAAAACTCACAGTGCTATTCACAAAAGAATCCGAAAGATTGGCTTGGCTTACGAAAATTTCAGCGGTGAAGATTTAGGATTCAGCAATAAGAAAATTATCTGACAACACCTATTGATGTATAAATCGGTAGGTGTTCTTTTTATACGCAAAAGCACAAAGGAGGTCTTTTGGGTGCAGTACAATCTGATAAAATCGCAGCAAATCAAAATTAAGAACACCCTATGTATGCAATGCGGACACCAAAGCTGTTTGATGATAAGTAGTGGTGTCTGCCCTGTTTTTTCGGGAAGCAAACAAGAAATCATTAATATCAAGGAGGACAATCACAATGAAAAAATATAAAGAAACATATATCATCGGTATTGACCACGGCTATGGAAATATGAAAACGGCTAATTGCTATTTCCAGACAGGTATGACCGTATATGAAAAAGAACCAATTTTCAAAGATAATCTGCTGGTTTAGAATAACAAGTATTATCTTATCGGCTCAGAACATAAGGAGTTTTCAGCAGATAAAATGCTGGATGAAGATTATTATGTTCTGACGCTTGCGGCAATCGCACGAGAGCTGAATATTGCAAAAATCTATTCTGCTGATGTATTGATTGCCGCCGGGCTTCCGCTGACTTGGGTAAGCGAACAAAGGCTGCTGTCCTTTGAGAAATACGCAAAGGACGCACAGCCGGATGTATTGGTAACGCTGATACAATCCTTTGTGGAGCGTATCTATATCGTTGATGAAAATGACGAGCGTTACTGTCATATCTTTATTAAAGGTTGCACCAAAGAGGACTATGATGAGTTCTTCCGGGCAACCGGTTACATATCTGGTACGAGAGAAACAGGTATTATCACATCCAAACTGTATTTGTGTGATTCAGATGAGTGTTGCAAAAACTATATGATATTTGCATGTCCATTTTGTGTGTGATAAACTATTATTGTCCATTTGGACTCCTCCTTGTTGTAATGATTTGGTTGGCGAACCTTATATTCATTATAACATGGAGGTTTTTTACTTGAAGCTAAAGCTGTTTGGGAACACACCTGCATAGCAGGTGGTTTATTTTTATTGCCAATACAAAAAAAGGTGCCGGAACGGATATGTCCCGGCACCACTTTGTCTACTATTTTATGCCATTTATTTCGCATATTTTCCATATTATTTGAGTTTCAGACCAAATAGATATCATATTGGGTATCACATGGTATCATGAAACTTTACAACCCAAATGTCCGATACAGCCACGCTTTACTATCGACTAACATATGCAAAATTCTAACTATGTAAATGGTGTCCTTTTCAATGACATAATAAATCTTGTAATTTCGATAATAATCTTTTCGGACACCCAATCCAGCAAGCAACTCATCTTCATCCAACTCATTTCTCTCTGGAAAGTCTGCCAGAGAATTTATCTTTGCACGAATCCCTCTTACTGTTCTTTCGGCCGCAGACGGATTTTTCAATTTATGGGCAATATAATCGCCAGCATTTTCTATATCCTCCTCTGCCAACTCCGTAATTCTAATTTGATATCGCCTCATCTCTGTATTTCTTCTCCAATCTGTCACACACCCTATTAAAGTCTTTTGTTTTTCCCTCTTTTATCTGTTCCAAGCCTACCATTACAAGCTCTCGAACTTCTTTTTTCTGTTCTTCCAAAGCTCTTTGGTAATCTTCTTTCAGTACCACAGCCATTAAATCATCCCTTTCTTTTTTTCAGTATTTCATCAATAAAAACTTAACTCTCACTGCTTATATAATACCTTAGTCAACTGACATTTGCAACAACTTCTCAAGTCCCAGACCCAGTCTTCACTTCTTTCCCATCCGGCTTCGTCTTGGCAAACACAATAAAAAAGATCGCCATCAGCAACGCCACAGCAAATATCATCCATGGGATCAACACATGCAGACCTCGTCCTGCAAATGTGTCATAATATCCTTTCAGATATACTATCACGATAACCGCCGGCAGCACATAGGCCATGTAATTCTGCAGCCATCCCGGGATCTTCATGCCCTCTCCGTCATTGACTTCCTGTATAAATTTTTGCCATCCCCAGCCATTTTTTCTGGTACAAAACAGCACAAACACCATACTTCCCAGTGGAAGCAGATTGTAAGAAACCAGAAAATCTTCCAGATCCATAATGCTGGAATCCAGTCCCAGCGGGTGTATGCCAGACCATATATTATAGCCAAACACCGCCGGCAGTGACAACAGCGGGATCACTACCAGATTGAGGCACACCGCCTTTTTTCTGGAATATCCAAACAGGTCAATATAAAACGAAATAATTTCCTCAAACACAGCAATGATGGTGGAAAGTGCCGCAAAGGACATAAATATAAAAAAGGCTGTTCCCCACACTCGCCCGCCTGCCATGTTAGAAAAAACATTGGGCAGTGTCTTAAACAATAAGGATGGGCCGGCGTCCGGCTGTACACCATAGGCAAAGCAGGCAGGTATAATGATCAGACCCGCCATGATCGCTACAAAGGTATCCAGGAAAACAATATTAGCAGCCTCGCCGCCAATGCTTCTCTCCCTCTTCAGATAACTGCCGAAAATCTCCATGGCTCCTATGCCCACACTCAGCGTAAAGAATGCATGGGTCATGGCATCGAAAATAACAGTGCCCAGTCCTCGTTCTCTTATGGCATCCAGGTTCGGCACCAGATAAAATTTCACACCTTCCATAGCGCCATCCAGGCGTACCGAATTTACTGCCAGCACAACGATCAAAAGAAACAGTGCCAACATCATTACCTTGGTAATACGCTCCACTCCGTTCTGCACTCCCATAGCACAGACGATCAATGAAACCACAATAGCCACCATCATCCAGAATGCCATGGTTCCCGGGCTTTGCAGCATCTGGTCATACGCTCCGCTGATCTTGTCCTTCGACAATCCGGACAACTGCCCTGTGGCCATTTTATAAGCATAATACAGCATCCAGCCACCAACCATGGTATAAAACATCATAAGAATATAACTGCCACCGATGGCGCCCCACTTAAACCTGTGCCATCGTCCACCTTTTGGCTCCAGTTTATCAAAACACATGCCGGTTCCTACACCGCTGGCACGGCCCACCGCAAACTCGCACATGATAATAGGAAATCCCAGCAGCAGCAAAAAGAACAGGTAAATGATAATAAACGCTGCTCCTCCATTTTCACCGCATATATAAGGGAATTTCCACACATTACCAAGGCCTACGGCACATCCTGCCGACACCAGAATAAACCCAAGACGGGTTCCAAACTTTTCTCGTTCTTTCATTTTAATTCTCCTAATCCGTAATAAAAAGACTATAACACAATTATACCTTTTTATCTACCGGTGTTTGCATTTTTTTATGCAGCCACTCCGCCATTTTCTTCCATACCTTTCCGTTTCATCCACCAAAAAGCAGTGAGGCAGATCACGATAGAAAGAACAGATCCTGCCGGTGCCGCCAGTCCCATGGGGAACAAAGTCGCAGCAAAACATACCGATGCCAGATAGGATCCCGGAATCCTCACAAGTAGGATAGAGGCCATATTGTGTATAAAACCGATATAGGATTTTCCATAGGCACAGAAATAACCACTGAAGCAGAAATGAGCCCCGGCAAAAATGCTGTCCCATATATAACCCTTTATATACTGGCAGCCCAGCCGTATCACGGTCTCGTCTCCTATAAAAATTCCTACCAGTGCCGGCGCACAAAGTTCCACCAAAACAGAGATCAACACGCCGTATAAACTGGTGATCAAGATTCCATACTTTAGTGTCTTATAAGCCCTCTCTCCTTTGCCTGCTCCGATATTCTGGGCAGACAACGCCGATACCGTTGCCAGCATGGAAGATGGTATGATAAACAAGGCACTAATGATTTTTTCAACTACTCCTACAGCTGCTGCATCATCCAGCCCTCTGTGATTGGCGATCACCGTGATCACAATAAAAGCCACCTGAATACATCCGTCCTGAACGGCTACCGGCACTCCTACCTTTAAAAGTTCTCCCATTACCTTCCGCCGCGGGACAAAATCCTGCCGTTTTAATGAGATCCCGGTCTTACGTCCTTTCATATAAAACAACGCCACCACCACACTCACTGTCTGAGCCAGAGTAGTTCCCAGTGCCGCACCGGCCGGTCCCATCTGCATCCTGCCCATAAACACATAGTCCAGTATTACATTGACCACGCAGGCAACACCAACGAAAAACATAGGACTTTTTGAATCTCCCATGCCCCGGAAAATAGAACTGATAATATTATATGCCACAATAAACGGAATGCCGATAAAGCAAATGATCAAATAAGAAACCGTACCCTCTACTGCTTCTGCCGGCGTACCGATCAGTAACACAACCGGCCTTGCCACACACAGCAGTACCGCTGTGATTACAACGGATAATCCCATAAAAAGAGTCACCGTATTTCCAATGGCTGCCGCCGCATCCCGGAGTTTTCCTCCCCCTACTGCCTTGCCGATCATGACAGTAGCTCCCATGGCCAGTCCCACAATAATAACCGTAAGCATATACATAACCTGGCTTCCGTTGGTAACCGCTGTCGTTCCATCAACACCGCCAAACATACCGATCATATACAGATCGGCCATTCCGTATAACTGCTGCAAAAAATACGACAATAAATAAGGCAGTGCAAAATACATAATATTTTTTAATACACTGCCCTGTGTTAAATTCTTTTCCATGTTTATTCTTCCTGTGTTCCTGCCACACTGGCCAGCGTTTCCTCCACAGATACGATCTGAGGGCCGCTCTCCACCAGTTCCTGGGAATCTGCCGCCTCCATCGGGTCCACTTTCTCCTTATCTTCTTCCTCTTCCCAAAGGGATTTGTATTTTTTTCTTTCCTTTGATTTTGCCAGAGCGCCGATATTTTTAGCCATCTGATACAAATGACTGTCAAATTCCATGAGTTTTCTCTCATCTCCTGCCGGCACCTGGTCTCCATGCATAATGCGTCTGGCCACGATCATCACCTTCCGCATTTCATCTCCCTCTTCTTTCGCCGCTTCTGTCTGCTGCTTGGTGATCTCATGATTGTACTTGGAATCCCATCGCTGCATAAGACGGTCCATATACTCTTTGTACTCTTTATACTTGTCATGCACCGCCTCATAACTTAACTCCAGACGGACTGCCTCGTCTTCATAAATCGTCTTCCCATCCGGCGTTTTGTCTATTTTTTCCTGTAATTCGTTTTTCTTCACTGCCAGCTCAAACTGCTTTCTGTTGTACTGTTTTAACTGGCCGCTGTAAAGCCTCCTTGCATCTCCTACATTCATTTCTCTCACTCCTTTAAAGAAACTTTTTTCATTACTTCCTGATAAAAATCAACTGCCTTCTCTACTTCCTCCTGTGTGGGATGTCCCTTGGCGACCCCACCGATCAGTTTAAACGGTCCAAATGTATCATAGCCTTTGCATCCATAGGTTCCGAGGATATGTACTGCCTTTTCCTGCACTGCCTGTAAGATTGAATCATAAGATGGTTTTCCACCGTAAGTGCAGATAAAAAAAGTATTCTTGTACTCCGGCATGTTCACCGATGCAAAATTTAATACCGACTGGTGAAATTTAGAATAATAAATCCCCGACGCAAATCCGATCACATCATAATCTTTCAGATCTATCTCCTTGGTTTTTGCCGCATCGATCAAAGTCACACCCTCCGCCTGGGCCGCAATGGCTTCCACCAGTTTTTTCGTATTCCCATGATGAACGGATGCATATACTATGGCTGTTTTCATTGTTTCTCGTCTCCTTGCTGCATATTACCCTCCCTAACTGCGCCGTATCCCATTCCAATGGTAATTGGATGTGATATAATCCACCCCGAAGGACAGCATTTTCTCATAATCTTCCGGGCGGTTTACCGTCCATACATTTACTTTCAGGCCTTTTTCATGGAGCCTTAACACCGTTCCTCTTGTTATCAGCGTAAACCGGGCATCCAGACCAAATCCATACTGGCCAAGCCAGTCCTCCAGTTCCATGCTGACCGGAAGCCGTTTCGTAGCCGCCGTGGCACCATATACATATTGCAGATGCTCTGGCAGAATATGTAACTCTTCCTTCAGCCGCACCAGCACCTGGGGATGAAGGCTGATAAAAACCGTGCGGTCATACAGACCATATTTCTTTACCAGATCTACAATCTCTCTTAACTGCGCTGTGGTATAATCCATCTTCAGTTCGATCACCGGATGGGTGGTCTCTTCCCTGGCCAGAATGGATAAATACCCGGTAAATAAGACCATGTGCTGTGGCGGGTGTTTGACCGCCTGGGAGCCACGGATCATAGGATATTTTCTTATCTCTTCATATGTTTTCTCCGTGATCTTCCATGGCTGGCCGTACATCCGCTCCATCTGATTGTCATGAGACACCACATACTGTCCGTCCCTGGTTCTCCATATGTCACATTCTATGCCGTAAAAATCTCCCTCTGCCGCCATGGCAAAGGCCACCCGGGAATTTTCCGGAGCCTGAGAGGAAAAGCCTCTGTGTGCCACGCCTTTTACTGCTGTACCATGCTTCATCTTTTATCCCCCTCATCTGCTATGGTATCTCCCTGCCTTTCTCCACCGGCAGGTCATCAAAATTCCTACCTTTATTTTATACCTCTGGCAGACTCTGAGTCAAGAGAAGTACTCAAAAATCCCCCTAAGCAGCTCCGGGCTTCCGCCCTGCCTGCCTAAGGGGACCTTTTTTTGTGCCACGGCCACGATGCCGCCGGCACACTTATCCATTCAATTATTCTTCCGTCTCTTCTTCCTCTTCTTCATCGGAAGCTTCGTTACGGCTTACTATAATGCTGACGATCGGCGTATCCAATTCTGTCTGGATATCTAGTTTGTCATTCTTGGCAATGTCAAGATCGGATACTTTGATGGTGTCTCCCAGCCTCAAAGTTCCACAATCAATCTCAATCTTTTCTACCAGATCTTCCGGCAATGCCTTATAAGCGATTTCCTCCAGAAACTGCTCCAGCACTCCATCTACCACTTTCTCTTTATTGTGAAGAATAATCTCCGCAACGGAATGAACTTTTTCACCTTTTACTAATGCCTGGAAATCCATCTCTAGAATCTGTCTGCTGCTCGCATTGTAATCCATCTCTTTGATCAGCACATCATAGGTTTTGCCCTCCAGTTCCAGATACAGCTGGCTTCCTTTCATGCACTCTCTCTGGATCCTCTCTGCTTCTTTCTTCTCAATCTGCAGCGGAATCGATCCTTCAATCTCTTTTCCAAAAAGGTTACCTGTTACATAACCCTCTCTTCTCAGCTTCTTAGCCTTGGTTTCCATGTTTCTTCTTTGTACTCTTAAAGTAGTCATTTGTCTTTTCCTCCATTCATACAAATTGATAACATAGGGAAGTTTGCGGAATGTCGATTATTCAATTGGCGTTTCGTTTCTCTTGTTATATATGTCTTATTACAGTTTTTGTTATAGCACTGTTTTCACCATTCGTCAAGAGGGAAAATGAACAAATCATTGCACCCTTTTCCACTTTAATGTATAATGAACTAAGAATAGATAACAAAAGATAGGGGGTGAAGCCATGGCTAAAATCAACCATGATAAATTCATTACCGATATGATCCGTTACGCCTCTTCGGCGGAATCTCCGGAACATATTCTGGCACAACTTTTGCAATACATTGGCGAAAACCTGAATTCAGACCGCGCCTACATTTTTGAGGCCAATCTGGACGGCACCTTTGACAACACCTATGAATGGTGCAGAGAGGGAGTCTCCCCTCAGATAGACAATCTGAAGAATGTCCCCTATGAAGGGGTTTTAGATACCTGGTTTTTGGAATACGAAAAAAGACGCAATATCTTGATTTATGATATAGAAGAATACAAGAGCATCAGCGAAAATATGTATCATGTATTAAAACCGCAGGGCATCCATACACTGGTTACCGGCCCCATTGAAATCAATGGTAAATACATTGGTTTATATGGTGTGGACAATCCTCCGAAAGAGTTTATCAAAAATATTTCCGTCCTCATTGAAATGATGGAGTTTGTCATTTCCATGATAATCCGTCTCAGAGATTATTCCAACGCCCTTGAGGAAAGCGCCATCCGAGACCAGCTTACCCACTGCCAGAACCGCACAGCCCTTCACTGGGCATATGATGATGACATGGACATGAATCAGTCCATCGCTGTTATCATGTGTGATCTCAACGGCCTAAAAAAAATAAACGACTCCCTGGGACACCCTGCCGGAGACAAATACATCTGCGACGCCGCTGAAATCCTTGTATCCTGCTTCGATGACCAGAATGTTTACCGGGTAGGCGGGGACGAATTCATTATTGTGCTGCAGGGGATTACAAAAGCAGACCTTACCATCCGCACCGACCGTCTGCAGCTATACGCGGATCTAAAAAAAATCAGTCTGTCCTTTGGCGTTTCTTACCGCACCAACTCCAAAGAACACTTTGAAACACTGTTGCGGGAAGCAGACAAAAAAATGTATGTCCAAAAGAAACACTATTACGAAAATTTATCATTATCAAGGGAGTAATCATGTCAATCCAGTTATCCGATCATTTTACTTATAAAAAACTGCTTCGGTTTGTTTTTCCCTCTATCATTATGATGATCTTTACATCCATCTACAGCATCGTAGATGGACTCTTTGTGTCCAATTATGTAGGAAAAACAGCCTTTGCCTCCGTAAACCTGATCATGCCTCTGATCATGGGCGTATCTGCCCTGGGCTTCATGATAGGTACCGGTGGCAGTGCCCTGGTGGCTAAAACACTGGGAGAGGGCGAACCGAAAAAAGCAAACGAATATTTTTCCCTTCTTGTGTATGTTACCTTCCTTGGAGGCATCCTGCTTTCCTTACTGGGAATCTTTCTGGCCCCCCAGGTAGCTTCTCTTTTAGGTGCCAGCGGTGAACTATTATCCAACAGCGTATTGTATGCAAGACTGACCTTCCTGTCTATGCCTGCCTTTATGCTGCAAAATGTATTCCAGAGTTTCTTTGTCACGGCCAGCAAACCAAAACTGGGTCTTTATGTGATCTTATCTGCCGGACTGACAAACATTGTCCTGGACTTTTTGCTGGTTGGTGTCTGGCACTTTGGTCTGGCCGGTGCCGCTTTGGCTACCATCTGCGGTGAATGTATCGGAGGGCTGTTCCCTGTGGTTTATTTTCTGCGGCCTAACAGCAGTCTTCTCCGGCTTGGAAAAACCCACCTGAAACTGTCAGTTCTTGGGAAAACCTGCCTGAACGGTTCCTCCGAACTGATGACCAACCTTTCCAGTTCCATTGTAAATTCACTGTTCAATGTACAGTTGCTGCGCCTGGCCGGTGAAAATGGTGTCGCCGCCTACGGTGCCATCATGTATGTAAGTTTTATCTTTGCCGCTATTTTTATCGGCTACTCCATGGGAAGTGCCCCATTGGTCAGCTATCATTACGGTGCAGACAATCACATCGAACTGAAAAACCTGTTCAAAAAAAGCCTTACACTCATCGGCATCTGGGCTTTGATCCTCTTTACTCTGGCCCGTTTGTCTGCCACCCCTTTGACTACTTTGTTTGTAGGCTATGACCAGACATTACTGAACCTTACCAGACAGGGCTTTATCCTCTATGGATTTGTTTATCTGGTAAACGGATTTAATATTTACGGTTCCTCTTTTTTCACCGCACTGAACAACGGTCCGGTGTCCGCTTTGATTTCTTTTCTGCGTACCCTGGTATTTCAGACCCTATGCGTTATGGTACTGCCGATTTTCTTTGGTCTGACAGGCGTATGGCTGTCGGTGACCATTGCAGAAATACTGACCTTATGTGTCACCGTATTTTTCTTTCTTACCATGCGAAAAAAATATCACTACTGATCGTCAGTCAAAACCAACGATCAGTCCCTTTCTCTCTACATAATAACTGCAGACTCCGGCTGCCGGCATAATCAGGATCTCTGCCTGGGGCCATTGTTTAAGTATCATTTCTTTTAATTTCTTCGCCAGCGTCTGGTTTTCACAATGGCTGATCAGCACCTTGCCACCCTGAAAATCCAATTCTTCCATGCGTTCCAGAAATGCTGCCAGCATTTTTCCACTGCCTCGTACCTTTCCCTGAACCAGAATCTCTCCCTGGGGACTGGCTTCACCTATGCCGCACAGCCCAAGTTTTCCAGCCACAAAACCAGCCACCTTACTGACCCTTCCGTTCTTGATCAGATTGTTAAAAGAACTTAATCCATACATCGTGTGGATCTTTTGCTTATAATCTTCCAATTCCATTACAGCATCGGCGAAAGAAACACCTTCTTCCATCAGTTCCGCCGCACGGATAGCCAGCAGCGACGGTCCGGGTCCGGCAGAACCGGAGTCAAGAATATGGATTTTTTTCTCTGGATCTTCTTCCTGGACCATAGCTGCTGCCACCTGGGCACTGTTGTAACTGCCGGACACCTTGGATGACAGGGTAATGGCAAAAATATGATCTCCCTGGTCAAAGGCCTCTTTCCAGGCCGCCGGAGACGGACAGGCTGTGTGGGTATGGATATCCTGCTTCTCGATCCGGTGCAGCATATCCCCTACATTAAACCTGGGATTGTCCATATATTCTATATTTTCTACAAAGATAGAAAACGGTATTTTCGTTATTTTTATCTTCTTATCTCCCAATTTGATTCCTCGCAGATCACATCCGGAATCTGCCACAATATTCCATTCCATACACAATCTCCTCTCTGTTTTACTATTAGGATAACCAAATACCCTGACAGTTATTTCAGATTTTTTATTTATATGCCCATGCCTCAAACTGCTTACGCACCTTGTAAAATACTGCCCTGCAAGCCTCTTTCTTTCATTCTGTCTGATCCGCCATCTCCTGCAGCGCAGCTATCACTTTATTGTAACACTCTTCTACTTTGTGGTACATTTCCTGGCATCCTTCTATCTCTCTGCCACAAAGCTGTTCTGTCAGTTCAGAACTTACTTCATAGAGATTGTCAAAACCTAGATTGACACATACTCCTTTTAATGTGCGGGCTCCACGAAAAGCTTTTTCTCCGTCTTTTTCGGCCAATCCGTCCGTCAGCTGTTTGAAACTGTCATCCTGCAAAAATTTTAATGCAAAACACTCCACTAACATATCACTCCCCAGACGGTTCAGGGCATCTTCATAATTGGCCCCGGCCTTGTCATAACATTCTTTGATATTCATTTTCATATTCTCCATTCTCTATAAGCAAGCCCACGGTCTTTATACTTTCTTTCATTATACAACAGACAAATCCCGTCTGTCCACATTTTTACCAGCAAAGAACCTCATACCCCGTTTCTGTTACCAGTACCATGATCTCCCACTGAGCTGAAGGCTTACGGTCTTTTGTATAAACTTCCCAGCCATTAGCTTCATCCGTAAAGATTTCCTGGCCCCCCATATTCACCATAGGTTCAATGGTAAATATCATGCCCGGTGCCATCAGCATTTCTTCCCCTCTTCTGGAAGTATAACTGACCCATGGATCCTCGTGAAACTCAAGTCCCACACCATGTCCGCCGATTTCTCTGACTACAGTGTATCCATTTGCCGTGGCGTGCTCCTGTACTGCCTGTCCCATATCGCCTAAAAAGCCCCATGGTTTTACCTGTTCCAGACCCTTTTCCACACACTCTTTCGTTACTTCTACCAGTTTTTTCTTCTCCGGGCTTACTTCTCCTATGCAAAACATTCTAGAAGAATCCGAAAAATAACCATCCAGGATCGTAGAACAGTCGATATTGATTATATCGCCTTCCTGCAAAACCACATTTTCAGACGGGAATCCATGACACACTTGGTCATTTACCGAGGTGCACACACTGTAAGGGAATCCCTGGTAATTTAAAGGTGCCGGGATTCCTCCCCGCTCTGTGGTCATACGGTATACAATATCATCGATTTCTTTTGTATTCATTCCCGGTTTTACTACCGTTTCCAGATAGTCAAGAATGGCTATATTGATCTTGCAGCTCTCCTTGATCTTTTCGATCTGCGCCGGTGTTTTGATAATACTTCTTGGAGGCACAGAGCATCCTTTCTCCCGGTACGAATTTACCTTTGCGTCAAAATCGGCATGACAGGTTTTGTATTTGCGCCCGCTTCCACACCAGCAAGGCTGATTTCTTCCAATTTCTTTTTCCATGTTTTTCATTCCTTTCTTCTATCTCTCATCTAGACCTTTTCGTGTAATGTTTCTCTTTCCATAACTCTCAAAAAAAATAATACATTGTCCACTGTTCCTTGTCAATCACTACAACTTTTGTTATATTTTTAGGACTATGAAAACGAAATCATACTCCTCCTGGAGCAAAGCAAAAAAATCAAAGCCAAATAAAAAGAAGTTTCATTCTGCCAGAGGCTTTAACGCAGCGCGTTTTCAGTCTCCGGCGGAAGAAACTTCTTTTTTTACATTACTACAGTCATCTGTGGCAGCTTTCGCCCGGCCTCAAATACCTGTCTGTAAATCCTTGTACATTTCCGGTACTTGTCAAACAAAGCTTCCTTCTCCCCTGCATTGCAGTATACTTTCCAGGAACCGCAGCTTTGACAATTCTTTCCTTTGTTGTCGATAAACCCTTTCACATCCTCCAGCGGATACCCCAAAAAGATGCCGATCTCATGAGGAAAACATTTGTATCCGTGAAGCCTCTTTTTTAGATGTAACAGGCTTTTCTCCAGAGAAAAATCTTCATAGCCATAGTTTTTCAGCAGTTCCTGCACATCTCTCTGGGACAGGGATGCCTCAATCTGCTTTTTCCGATACACATATACAAGGACAGTGCTTTCTTTCCACAGCAGTGCCTGCACCCATACACCTCTTGGATTCAGCATTCCATTAAGCCAATCCAGTTCTTTTTTTATCTCCTCTTTTCCTTCATAGAAAAAGTTAAAAAGTCCCGCTGCCTTCATACCGGCCAATGTAGGTGCACAATGCTGTATCACGCTCTGTTCTATCCCCATATCCAGCTCCTTTACAGAGCTGCTAACTGCTGTCCCAGTGCCTCACAGTCAGACAAGGCGGATTCGTCCGGCACCTCATGGCACATCAGACCTTCGCCATTTAAGACGGTGGCACCGGCACCGCTCATGCGTTCAACCCAGTCACGCATCCACTCGCCATCTCCCCAGCCGTAGGAACCAAACAATGCGATAGTTTTGCCTGCTGCAAAGGCCTCTACCTCTTCTACAAAAGGTTCCATCTCCGTCTCTTCCAGCACCTCCGCTCCCATAGCCGGGCAGCCAAGGGCAAATCCCTTTGCTGCTTTCAGTGCTTCGATGTCAGCATTTCCTACATAGACAACCTCTGCTTCTTTTCCTGCATCTGTAACGCCCTTTCCAATGGCATCTGCCATTGCCTGTGTGTTTCCTGTCTGTGACAAATAAACTACATATACTTTATCCATGATCGTCCTCCTAAATAAAAATAATCTTACAGTAGTTAGTCTATCCTAACTGCTGTAAGATTATCACAAATTTATAAAAGAATCAATGGGTCTAAATCGTCCTATTTTCTCAATAACATCTTAGTCCTCAAAAGGAATTACGGCTCCGTCATATTTATCGTTGATAAATTTCTTGATATCATCGGATTTCAAAACCTTAACCAAAGCCTTGATGCCGTCACTGTTTTCATTTCCTTCTTTCACGCCAATGATGTTTACATAAGTTTTTGCCGCTTCAGAATCTGCTTTTTCATAAGCAATGGAATCCTTGCTGACACTGTAGCCTGCTTCCAGTGCATAGTTACCATTCAATACAACAAAAGCAACTTCATCTTTTACTTTAGCAACCTGGGCTGCTTCCAGTTCCTGGAATTTCAGTTTCTTAGGATTTTCTTTAATGTCATTGATGGTTGCTGTCAGACCTGCACCGTCTTTCAGTGTCAAAAGACCGTTGTCCTGAAGAAGAAGCAGGGCACGAGCTTCATTGGTTGTATCGTTCGGAATGGCAATTGTATCACCTTCTGCCAGATCATCCAGTTTTTTCTTTGTTCCCGGATAAATACCAAATGGCTCATAGTGGATGCCGCCTGCATTTACGATATGTGTTCCGTTTTCTTTGTTGAACTGCTCCATGTAAGGTACATGCTCCATGTAATTGGCATCAAATTCGCCACTTTCTACTACATTGTTTGGCTGTACATAATCATCAAATACCGTTACTTTCAATTCGTAACCCCGTTTCTCCAGGATTTTAGCTGCCTCAGCCAGAATTTCGGAGTGCGGAGTCTGAGATGCCGCTACCGTAATAGTCTTTTTCTGTGTATTGTCCTGGCTGCTGCTCTGATTGGATGAAGATGTACTGCTTCCGCATCCTGTTACCAGTCCTGCTGTCAAAATAGTTGCTAATGCTAATGATAATAATTTCTTTTTCATAGTTTCTTATACCTCTTTCTTTTTTTATTTTATTTTACGCCGGTCCAGTTTGGCAGAGATCAGCATACCAATCCCCTGCAGAATCTGAACCAAAACAATCAATATCACAATGGTTACAATCATAATATCCGGCTGATAGCGGTAATATCCGTATCGTATAGCTATGTCACCCAGACCGCCGCCGCCGACTACACCGGCCATAGCAGAATATCCAAGAATAGTTCCCAAGGCAATAGTAACACCTACGATCAAGGATGTTCTTGCCTCTACCAAAAGCACTCTCCCTATAATCGTGAAAGTGCCGGCTCCCATACTCTGGGCTGCCTCAATCACACCTTTGTCCACTTCTTTCAGAGAGGACTCGATCATGCGGGCAATAAATGGTGCCGCTGCGATCACCAGCGGAACCACCGTTGCTGCCGATCCATAACTTTGGCCTACGATAAACCGGGTTACCGGAATCACCAGGATCAAAAGGATCAAAAACGGAATGCTTCGGATCACATTGGTGATCACATCTAAAATCCGGTACACAACCCGGTTGGGATGGATGCCTCCCTTGTCCGTCACTGCCAGGGCAATGCCAAGAGGCAGACCTAAGACATATCCCATCAAAGTTGACATCAATGTCATAAACAGGGTCTCACGGATTCCCTTCCATATCATATCAATGACTACCTGATCAAATTGAAACATGTTCATCCACCTCCCCTACAGTCAGTTTTCTGTCTCGTAAATAAGCACTCATCTGTTCTGCTATCTCCGGCTGATCCGGCAGCTGCAGGATCATCTCCCCGGTAGCCGTTCCCTGAATGTCTTTTGTATCTGCATACAGGATATTCACAGGCTGTTTAAAATGCAGGATCATGTTTCCGATCACCGGTTCAAAAGATGAATTTTCACTGAACACAACTCGAATCAGATGCTTTCCTTTCATCTCTTTTGTTTCACCTTCATCTCCAAACAGCATCTTTTTAGCAACGGCTGATTCCGGATTGGCAAAGATCTTTGTTACCGCCCCTACTTCCGCCAGTTTTCCTTTTTCCAGGATTGCTACTTTGTTACAGATTTTCTGGACTACGGACATTTCGTGAGTAATAATCACGATGGTGATGCCGTATTCTTTGTTGATGGTCTGCAAAAGTTCCAGAATGGACTGGGTCGTCTGGGGATCCAGTGCACTGGTTGCCTCATCACAAAGCAGGATGTCCGGGTTGTTGGTCAGGGCTCTGGCGATGGCCACTCTCTGCTTCTGTCCTCCTGACAGTTGGGCCGGATACGATTTTGCCTTATCGGATAATCCTACGATCTCCAGAAGTTCTCTGGCTCTTTCTTTTGCCTGTTTCTTTTTCACACCGGCAATCTCCAATGGAAAACAGATATTGTCCAATACATTTTTCTGCATCAGAAGATTGAAATGCTGGAAGATCATGGATATTTTCTGTCTCTCTTTGCGAAGTGTACGGCCTTTCATCTTGGAAAGTTCCCTTCCCTGAATCTCTACCGTTCCTTCTGTGGGTTTTTCCAGATTGTTCAAACATCGTACCAGAGTACTTTTTCCGGCACCGGACATTCCGATGATTCCAAAAATGTCTCCTTGTCCGATCTCCAAGTCAATCTGATCCAAAGCTCTGACACCGTTGCCATATTCTTTCACAAGATTTTTCACAGCAATCAATGTTTCACTCATTTGACAATCCCCCTTTCTCTTTCCCTGTTCTCATAAATTCATATTGGTTTTGTATGAATTGGTTGTTATCATACTAGAGTTGCCGGCTTTTGTCAACGCTTTCAACTATAGTTATTTTATAGTATTTGCTATAGGAAAAAGTTATATACGCCTTTTTATCAATAATTCCAGCCTAAAACAGGCAAAAAAAAATAGCAGCCTCAGCTGCCATTTTTCATCTTTTTTCTTCCCCACAGAGCTAACACCACCGCCAGCAGTATACCCGCCAGACTCATAAGGAGTCCCTGCCACATATAAGGATACTTCATTACCACCGTCGTTGTTCCCGCCTCTACCTTCAGCAGGTGGTGGCTGCTTTTTATCGTCTGTTCACTGGAAAAAATATCCTGATACGCCAGAGTTGTATTCACATCGTTTTGATCTGTCCGGATCCGGATCTCTCTTTTATACACAATGATAGAAAGGGGCACGATCTGTCTGTCCGGCAGTGATTTTACTTTTTCTGCCATCAATTTCTGCAGATACTCCCCTACCGACACATCTCCGGTAAGGAAATAGTGATTGGTGAGATTCAAACCGACAAACACGATATTTTCATCTCCTGCCGTGCCGGCAAAATCCACCTTCATCCCTGCATCATAAAGATATCCATAAGACTGATCCAGTCCGTTAAAATACACGGTCTTCCAGTCTGTATTTTCTCTGTCAAATAGTTCGGTGTCTACCTCGCCCCCTTCGGTATACAATACCGGGTATCCATTTTCAAAAAAGATACTGTGACAGGTAACGCCTAAAAACTCCTGGATCTGGGTCTGCTCATTTACCGGTACTCCATCTCCGTTTATGATGACCCGTATACCGGCAGATGCCAGCTGTCTTACCAGTGCCTCTGCCTGACTCTTGCTATGATAAGAAAAACCGGCCAGATATACAATCTGATAAGAAGACAAATCTCCATAAGAATACTCATCTATATACTTTGAATCTCCGATCTCCATATCCGGATACTCGTAAGTAATGAGAGCTGCAGAACTTCCGATGGCAATTCCGTCGTACTTTGTCACCGTACCGAAGTTCCCGGAAACTTCCCTGTGATACAGCAGATAACTGTCATTTTGCGAATCCAGTTCATAGGAAAGTTCCTCTGCCGCTTTGGTCACAGACTCTATATCTTTTTCCTTATTCTTCAACTCCTGGATCTGGACCAGCACCGTATCATTTCCCATCTCTAGGGCACGGTCAAAGACATATGGGTAAAATCCGCGCTCCACTGCCTCATTTAATGACACGATGTTTTCTGCCGTGGCCGCCGACTGCCAGCCGGCACCAAAAGTTTCCTGTGTTTTTTCCTCTCCGGCATCACCGATCAGATAGTGGGCCATGGCGCCCAGACTGCTTCCATCCAATAATGCCATTCTCTGTTTTGTAATGCTCTTGGCCCGCTTGATCAGCGTTCCTTCCATAGTCTGTTCCATCCGTTTATTGGCATCGTCTCCCTCTGTGCCCTGATACACCAGGCTTAAAGATGGGATACAATCCAAAGTCAGAAGGACACAGCAGAGGATCACGATCCACCGCCGCAGTTCCTTCCACATAAGAAAACTGTACAATATAAGACACAGTGCAATGGAGATAAAACGGAGCATCCAGAGATACTGGCTTCCCGGAAGTTTGCAGAGTACACCGTAAGCGGATGTGGTGGTACACAAAAAGATACATACCCCCGCCCCAAATCCTGCCATACTTTTCCGTTTGCTTCCAATAAAACCAAACACAGCCAGCAAAAAGGCCGCCAGTCCGAAGTAAAATTCCACATTGCCCCGGGTGAGACGGCGCAGTGGATTCAGGGAGATAAAGGCATCCTGGAAAAAGCCTTTCATGACCTGGGAACTATCTGTGGAGGTAATACCTCCCTTTAAAGAAGCAAAGAGCCAGACTCCCATAATAAGAAAGGATGCCAGCATACTCAGAAGAACCGGCAGGTACATTCCTTTTTCATGGGTTACTAAGCGGTACACAAGCATAAACAACAGCACCGCCAGAAAGATCATGCCGGCGTATCCCACATGACACAGTGCAATCCCGGTAAATACAAGGATGATCCACTTCAGCCGCCGGAAATCTTTATCTTTCATGGTCTCATACACAAGATACATAAATACAGGCAGAAGCACCATGGACAAAGATCTTGGCAGATTTCCCTCTACAAATAAAGCAAACAGATTGTTGGGAAGGAAAAACCATAATGCACCCATAAATGCTCCCAGTACAGGGCGGTTGTTATGGATTCCCAGGCAGAGCCACACAAGGGCTCCTGTAAAGAAGATCATAGCCACATACAGAAGGTATCCCTGCAGCGCACTTCCTCCCACAAACATCTGGCACAGCGCCAGCACATATACCGGAAGAGGTGCCCAGTAGCGCATCATCTGAACTCCGTTATACCAGAAACGGTCGTACAAAGGATATATATCCCCCTGACCGATAGACTGATACAAAGAATCCCCTTTGTATACATGGCACATGGTGTCCGCACCAGTGGGATAATTGCCCCCCATTTTAATGCAGACGGCAATTCCCACTGCTATGGCTGCATATAAAAGAACGGCAATCACAACTCCAATTTTTTTCTTCAATGTACTCTCTCCTTAATCCAGAATACGATCTAACAATTCATCTACCACTTTTCCCATTTGTTCTTTGGAACTGCGGGCAATGCTGTCCAGATACTCGTCATCCCGCTCAAAACTAATGACATAACTTCTGGTAGGAGTCTCGCTGCTTTCCATCTTAACCAACTGTCCTCCCAGTTTTTCCACAATTCTACGAATGTCGTACACAAAGTAATCCGACATATTTTCCAGGGTAGGGATGGTCTCATCAAAGGGCGGGATCTGATTGATGATCCGGTTTTGATACTGGTTAAAATACTCATCTATGGCCTTCTCATAGGCATCAAACTGGATAAACTTTTCGTCTTTCATCAGGATATCCACCATAAATTCCCATGTATGGGGATGAGTCTCCCCTTCTTTTCCATTTATGATAATATAATGATTGGCATTCAGGTAAAATTTGAACTTGTACTCTCGAAATATCTTACTGCTCATTTTGTCCCTCCATTTTTTCTGCCGACTGCTTCATAAATTCATTGAAAAACTCCGGCAAAGACATATCTTTGCTTTCATAACTTTCTGCCAGACAGATCTTAAACTGTACCGTATAACCAGGGATCACTTTCAAAACCCGAAGCGCTTCTTCTTCTGAATACTGCACCATCATAAGGACCAGATTCTTTTTGCCCCAGGCAAATCGGAGATTCTTTTCATCCAGCAATAACTGTGCTTTTTCTAAGAAAGTATCCCTGTCTTCTCTGGCTGTAAACGTAAGCGAGGCAAAGACTACTTTTTTCACTTCCCGTCTGGCCAGTTTGTCCACAAAGAGCGGCATCATAGACTGATGAAACACATTCCAGCGGCTGTGATATGCATCCATTCCGGCAATTACCGCCTCCTGTTTGGCAATGATCCGGTTCAGGGAGGTAATGCGTTCTTTCTGTTTTCCTGCCGACTGATCTTTGCGCACCATAAGGCCGGTATAGATCAAGCCGACTAAAAGGAGCACTCCCAGCAGACTGAGTCCCCATATATAAATACTGATCTTTGCCGATAGGAATACATTGTTGTCCAGTATTACCGTATCGTTGGTCAAAAGACAGATCTTGTACCTGGCACCATTGTACTCAAATACCACACCGGAAGCCACATACTTGTCCCCTTCCATCTCTATGACTTCATGTGCTACATGGTTTAATCCCAGATTGCTGAGGAAATGAGACGCACTGTCCGATGTAAAAAAACTTTCACTGGTAAGGCCTTTGTACCGGTTCGTCTCCATTACATCTTTTACAAATAACAGGGCCTGCTCCTTGGACAGAGTCCAGTATTTCCGGTCAGAAGTGTCCAAAGACCCCAGGATCTTGTGAACGATCTCATCATCACTGCGGTTTTCCAGCATATTAATCTGGTCTAATACAAGCTGCACATAGGCATCCTGCTGCTGTGCATAAATCGAAAGAATACTGCTTTCATAATTATCCGCCTGCCATTTTCCCATGCAGGCCATAACGGCTACAAAAATAAGGATCAGCGTAGCCGCCGCAAAAGTTATCTTATTTTTCTTCAATCTTTTCACCCTCGTTGTTTACATATCTGCGGATTTTACGGATCACTCCCATGACACCCAGCCAGTCTTTGGTAAGGGTCTTTTTAAATGTCTGCTTCTCCTGGGTAAAGTCTTTTGTTTTCCATGCGCTGTCCGTCTGGATACTATTGACCACTCCGGCAAAACGGATAAAGAACACAAGAAGATTAAACAAAGGCATAAGGGGCAGCACATACCATTGTTTGGCATAATAACGCCGGATGTCTTTGAATTTTTTCAAAAATCCTATGGTAGACAGGTAATAAAAAATACCGATCACTACATACATGCCGTACAATACCAGCGTGGATATTCCGATCTGCTTAAAGGAATAATTCATCAAAAGCAGACACACCAGTGCCAGATACCAAATCATTCTTGGAAAGGCAAATGTGTGGTCGTACACCAGGGTACGGACTCCTACATTGGTAAACATATTTCTGGCCTTTAATTTATTTTTCAAAAAAAGATGTGAAACTTCCAGACTTCCTCTCTGCCACCGTTGTCTCTGGGTGTACAGTTTATTCATATTTTCAATGGGATCTACAAAAAAGATAGCGTCCTCACATACACCCACTTTAATATTCAGCAGATATTTCATCTGAAATGTGATCTGGGTATCTTCGCAGATGGTGTCAGTGTTATACAGCTGGGATTTAAGCACAGCCGATTTGCGGAAAGCGGAAAAAGCACCGGAAAGAGTATAGACTGCATTTAACTCCGAGGCATAGTTTCTTCCTGCCAAAAATGCCTGAGCATACTCTACAAACTCCAGTTTGCGCAAAAGTCTTGGAAATAACAGCGGATATTTTTGTACCAGTCTCGGTTCCGTCAAGATCACACCGGTCATACACTCGATGGTCTGGTCATTTTCAAAACGGTATACCATATTTTTCAATGCCGATTTTTCCAATACACCGTCGCTGTCAATATGGACAATGTATTTTCCCTCGCTGTTAAACAACGCCAGATTCAATGCCTTTGACTTTCCCTGCTTGGCATTCAGCCACTGCATGCGAAGGCCCGGATACTTCCTCTGGCACTGGCAGAACACCTGAAAACTATCATCCTGCCCCTGATTATTAACCAAAAAGATACGGATACGGTCACTTGGATAATCACTTTCATCAATAGATCGAAGACATGGCTCCAGCGTATCCATAGAATTATAGATGGGTATGATCAATGAAATCTCCGGGTCGATTCCCGGCTTTTCCATCGGTTTCTTTTGAATATGTTTTTTTATGAGAACCAGCACACTGCCTAGGGATGGTATGATCTCCATGATCACCGGGATAATGATCCATGCCGCCCAGAACAGAAAGGAATTACAAAAATCACTTATCCATTCCATAGGAAAAACCACCCACTTTCTGTCTTATGATCTGTGTTTTGGTAAACACGAAGAAATAAAGCAGAATCGATAGTCCATAGAACAAAATCCTGCCTATAAAAGTGTGCGCCACATAATAAGCGGACATACCAAAATAATGTATGACGACACAGATCGCAATGATCCGGAGTGCATTGGCCAGTATGATATATGCCGTTCCAAGCACCGACAGGATCCCTCTCTCATATTTGGTATAAGCACGGAAAAACAATAAAAGAGACAAATATGCCATGATCTCCAAAATACCGGAACACTCAAAATCAATCTGAAGTGTAATGGCTCCTGCATCTGAATTCACAAAAATAACTCCGTATTTAAAATACGAAGTGAACATACCCGTTATTTTCCCGAAGCAACCAGCAATCGCAGCCACGGTCTGAGCCAGTGGCTGCGTACAATAAGGTCGTATAAAAAGGATCATAAATACAAAGATTCCACAACTTCCCCAGATAAATTCCCATGCCGGAAGCTGACTTTTATGAATTACCCGCAATATATAAATCCAGACTACAAATGCGATCAAACCAAGAATTGGTGTCATGCGTTTTTCACCCGTATCTTTCTTTTTCTATAAAATAATACGGCAAGAACTGTCATGGCGCAAAGGGAAATTCCCATGGCCGCTCCTGTAGATGTACCGGCGGTTGTCACCCACTCTGTGCCGATATTGATATACTGAGCCTGCACTACTTTCATGTCTTTTGTATCCATTTGGAAGTGTTTTGCCAGTTTTTTCATATCGATCTCATATTCCATTTCATCTGAGATCGGCTTTCCCTCTGCATCCTGACGGACGGTAAGATACATTCTTCCGTAGATTGGTACATCTTTGTCATGAATATTTTTAGCAGAGGAACCGGAACTTAAATCCCACAGATAATACTCATGCTCTCCTGCATCCAGGTTCTCAACCTGACAGTCTTTTTCAATATTACCCTTGGCGTCCACCTTTACAAGGCGGAAACTAATGGATGTTTTATCCTTCTCGTTAATACGGATGGTAAACGGCTGAAACTCTCTCTCATTCATGTGCAGTGTAGATAACACATGTCCGTGCAAAGTAGTATTGTCCAGATACAACGCCGCCTCAGCATCATTTCCCACACCACCGCTGGTAGAATACTGAACCAACTGGTGCGGATAATAATCCCAGTCCGTATAATTTCCATCATACTCGATCCCCTGGAATTTTTTTTCTTCTTTCTCATCTTTGAGATTGGCGATATCTTTTACCAGTCTGTCTTCACTCATATAGTAGCCAAAAGAAACCGTCTCTTTGTACTGGCGGATGGCACTGCTGGGGATGGCAATCTCATACTGCTTATTGGAGTAAGAAACCTTTGCCCCATCAATGCCGTCAATCTTATCTTTATAAAGTTTAAAAACTGTATGTCTTCCCAAATCTGTATAGATGGTAAACTTACCATTGCTCTTTTCTCCTGCTGTCGTAGCAGAACCGGTTTCTTTCTCTTTCAGATAGATATAGAAATAATCACCGTCCCACACACAGGCTATCTCTTTGAGCCACTTATCATCTACAGATGTGCGGCTGACAGCGTCCCAGTCTCCAACAGAACCATCAATCGTAATACCGTGATAAGCTGCTGTAGTAGGTGTCGGTGTAGCTGCCGCTTGTATCTTCTTGATATCCTTGCTCTTTACCGATGAGCCACAATAAGTAATGACATAATCATCTTCGGTAAAATACGACTGTGGTACGGAAAACTCAATCTCGTATTTGTCAGCCTCTTTACTTGGCTGGTAAGCCTGCTTCGTTCCGTTGATATCTCCGTAATAAGCATTCTTTAACTGCGTCATCATATAAGTGAACCGGATCTGTGTATTGCTTCCGCCAACTCCACTGCCGTAAGCAATAGAAAAATGTGTATCGGTAATAGGCAGACCATACTCATTTCCGCCATTTTGCTGCACATAAAAATATACATTTTTATCATCCCGGAGCACCGCCCACTTGGCGATCTTGCCGTTGTCAGAAGACTGCATATCCACACCGGACCAGTCCGACGGATCTCCATCTACTTTTATCTGCGCTGCACTGGCTGGAACTGAAACTGCCAGGATCACAGCCACCAGGGCCATTGCCTGTACCATTCTCTTTATTATTTTCTGCATATTTTTCACTTCCTCACTGGTATCTGTTCCACTTTTTCCTATTTCAAGTCACATATCGTCTAATTCACAAGTTTATTATAGCAAAATGTAAGTCTGCGTCAATGGATTTTATAGAACTTTAATGGTCTTTTTCCGTACATAATAAAAACATACCACCTGCATCAAAATGGTAAACAGCCAGGATCCCGGATAGGAAATAAACAAAAAGAACAGGGAACGGTGGTATGGGAACAAAAGATAGATCCATACGATCCGGGTCCCCACTGTACCGATCACAGACAGGATCATAGGTGCCGCCGAGCACCCCACGCCCCGCAGCGCCCCAGGGATCAAATCCATGATACCGCACAAAAAATACGGTATAGTAGTGATCGAAAGAATCTCCATTCCACTTCCTATTACCTGTGAATTGTCGGTGTAAATCTGTAAAATCTGAGGTCCGAAAAAGTATGCGGCACAGCCAAGCACCAATGCCACCCCTACCGACAAGATCATACAGTCTGCCAATACCCTGTCCATTCTCTTATACTTCCCTGCCCCGTAATTCTGGCTGGTAAAACTCATGCAGGCCTGGGTTACGGCATTGACGGACACATACAAAAATCCCAGCAGATTGTTGGCCGCCGTATATCCTGCCATAGCAATAGAGCCAAAAGAATTGACAGAAGACTGCAGCAGTGCATTGGAAAAATTGATCACCATGCTCTGGATTCCTGCCGGGACTCCTACACGGAAAATCTGCCATAGATATTTTTTCTGCATCTTTAACTCGGAAAAATGCAGTTGATAACAAGTTTCGGAGCGGTGCAGGCACCGCAGTACAAGTACACAGGAAACAAACTGGGAGATCACGGTTCCTATTCCGACTCCCGCCACTCCCATATGAAGAGCGATCACAAAAAACAAGTTCAGACCTGCATTGATGCATCCTGAAATTACAAGGAAAATCAGGGGTCTACGAGTGTCTCCTACTGCTCTCAGTATAGCGGCGCCGTAGTTGTAAAGCATAAAAAAAGGCATGCCCAGAAAATAAATGCGCATGTAAAGCACCGACTGTCCGATGACATCCTCCGGGGTCCCCATGACCTCCAGTGCCGGCCCGGCAAAAAGCACACCTATGATCCCCATGGCCACACCGCTGACCAGTGCCATTGCAATGGATGTGTGTACCACTTCCGACATTTCTTTTTCCTTGCCGGCGGCGTACAGTCTGGCTGCCAGCACATTACTTCCCAGTGAAATACCAATGAACAAATTGGTAAAAACATTGATGAGTGCTGTGGTAGACCCTACCGCCGCCAGTGCCTGGCTGCCGCTGAACCTTCCTACCACGATAATATCCACTGCATTAAACATCAACTGCAAGATGCCAGACAACATCAATGGAAGAGCAAAAGTAATCAGCTTATCCATAATTGTTCCCTGGCACATATCTATCTCATATTTATTCTTTTGCAAATTTCGCGCCTCCTGTATTGCTTCCTTATCGAGTTTTTGCACCTTTCTCTATTTTCGTTACAAAAGCAAGAGAATGCTCAACTGCCTGATCACATTGTTCCCCTGAAAAGCCATGACCGGCACCAGGCAATTCCAAATACTCTGCATTCTCAAATACATCCATCGCTCGTTTTGAATAATCAGGATGAACAATCGGATCCGCACTGCCATGGATCAAAAGTACTGGTCCCCGATATCTGCTGATAACATCATATATATCTATATTTTTTGCAATGTCATCAAAACGCTCATTTAACTGCAACCCAAAGCATGTCTTTTCCCCTGCTTCATATCTTTTCTTCGCATCTTCCGGTAACACAAAGGCTGGATACCACAAAACCAGCCCCTGAATTTTTTCCGGCATCTCTGCAGCTATGCAGGACGATACAAAACCTCCCATACTCTCTCCCTGCAAATAAAGTCTGGAAGAATCCACATTAGGCATTTTAGATATTTCGTTTATGATCGCGCGAAGATCTTCTTTTTCCGTCTCCACCGTCATTTCCTGTATACTGCCATCACTTTCTGACTCAGGTCCTCCTCCGCAGAAATCAAAAAACACACAGTTAAAGCCAGCCTTATCGAATCCTTCTCCATGTGGCAGTATCTCCCGGGAATTCCCGCCAAATCCATGAGCAAAAATAATAGTCGGGCAAGCATTGTCTTTAGACGCCTCTATCATACGCACTGCTATTTTTTTTCCATCATTTCTCGTAACAAAAAAATTTTTATTCATATTCTTCCGCCTCGCAAAATTTTCAATTTGTTTTATCATATCATTTTGCTCAGTTAGAATCAATGCGTATCTAAAAAGTTTTCTACTCCTCTTTCACCAGAAGTTTCAATTCCGTCTCTCCTTCAGTGATTTCTTCCCATTTTATAAATCTTTTGCCTTATATATTACATAGCCTTCATAGTAGTAACTATGATCAATTCCTTCCCGAAAGGGATGTGCTATATTCATCTCTACATATTTTTCAATGATCTCGTCAAAGGTTGACTGCGGCATCTTCTCTACATTTTCCAGTGCCGCCTGTAAATACATGACCGGAGCAAACCGAAAATTCCCTTTCGCAATATTAACAGTCCGCACTTTTCCGGCAAAATCATATATCTCATCAAATAAATATTTGTGAATTGCTGCCAGCATTCTAAAACTGCCGGCTTCATACGGATCTAAATATCCGTTTTCAAATAATTCAACTGCCTTTTTTTTACTTATTTTTTCTTCCACTCTGGCAAGTTCCGTAGAATCACTAATATTTAATTTATTCTCTAATGCCATACCCTTTCCTTTCCGGATGCGCCAATACACATCCTGTCTCTCTCATTGTACCATGGCCCTCTCCTTTTTCCAACAAAAAAAATCCCCGCCGGTCTTCTTTTCAAAAGGACCTGCCGGGGGATTTTTCATGTATCTTTTTTACTCTTCTTATTCGTAGCGCAGGGCTTCGATTGGGTTCATTCTGGCTGCCTTGTTGGCCGGATAGTATCCGAAAAAAATACCGATCACCATGGAGAATACAACGGATCCGATCATAGCTGTTACCGGTGCTGTAGCTGAATAACCAAGAATCGAAGCTGCTACCGCGCCCAGGATCAGCCCCAGGATGATCCCCAGGATACCGCCAATGAGACACAAGATCATGGATTCTATAATAAACTGCAGACGGATGGAACTGTTTTTGGCACCTAATGCCTTTCTGGTTCCGATCTCTCTGGTCCGCTCTGTAATGGACACCAGCATGATATTCATGACACCGATTCCCCCTACCAAAAGGGAAATGCCTGCGATAAAAGCAATGGCGATGGACACTGTGCCGATCATTTCATTCATGGAACTTGTCATGGAACTCATCGTAGAAGAACTAATCTCATAGTCCTCATTCTGAGCATAGTCGTTTAAGTTCATGTAATTTTCTACGGATTCTGCAAAGTCCGTTACACTGCTGACGGTAGAGGCTGTCACAATGGTAAACTGCTCATAGCCATCGTCTGTGTGGAACTTTTCTTTGCTGCTTGTGATGGGAAGATAAGCTGTGGTAGTTACATCCTCATCGGAATCCGAGGAAAAAGAATCCGCATCTTCGTTATATTCATACACGCCTACAATGTAAAAACTATAATATACATTGTCGATATCCACATTGATCTTCTGGCCAAGTGCCGCATCATTGTCTCCGTCAAACATGTTTTCCACTACCTTGTTAGAGACCATGATGACACTTTTTTTGCCGTCCACATCCTGATCTGTAAGGTATCGTCCGGCCAAAAGTGTTATATCATTGGCATCAAAATAGCCTGTATTGATACCGGTAAGACTTACATTGGCACTGTTTTCTCCTGACTTCACTGTTCCGCTTCCCGCACTCTCCGACAGAGAAATAGAATCGATCTGGGATGAAAACTGTTTTTTCACCTGCTCGATCATATCATCTGTGATACGGTCTTCTTCATCCAGACTTACCTGCTTATTGGACTTGCCAAATTTCATTCCATTGCTTCTTGTTTCCTGCTGCTCGGATTTTTGCTTAACTCCCACTGTCACATTGTTGGCACCCATCTCTGCAAATGTGTCCGTAATAGATGTAGTTAGAGACGAACTGACCGTCATGATGGCAATGACGGAACCAATACCGATAATGATACCTAACATAGTCAGCAGGGAGCGAAGCTTATTGCTGAGCAGTCCATTCAATGCCAGTTTTATATTTTCAAAAATCAACATACTCTGCTGCCTCCCCTCTCTGCTACGATCTCACCATCTTTTAAGGTCAGGATCCGTTCTGTCTCTTCTGCCAGTTCCTGAGAGTGGGTGATCAATACAATGGTTTTCCCCTGCTCTTTGTGAAGCTTGTGAAAAATATCCATGATCTTTCTTCCGGTCTTTGAATCCAGTGCACCGGTAGGCTCATCTGCCAAGATAATGGAAGGGTTGTTGGCCATAGCCCTTGCAATGGCCACTCGCTGCTTTTGTCCACCGGACAATTCATCGGAGCGGTGATCCATCCGCCCCCTCATTCCTACCATCTCAAGAAGCTCTTTGGCCCGTCTGGTCCGCTCCTTTTTAGGTACCGCCCCATACAGCATAGGTAGTTCCACATTGGCCAGTGCCGTGGTCCGGGCAATCAGATTATAAGTCTGAAAAACAAAGCCGATCTGTTGGTTCCGGATCTCTGACAATTCTTTATCTTTGGCTTTTGCCACATCAATACCGGTAAGAATATAGTCTCCCATGGTAGGGCGGTCCAGAGCACCGATAATATTCATCAGCGTGGATTTACCGGATCCGGATTCGCCTACGATGGATACAAACTCGCCTTTCTTTACCGTCAGATCAATTCCGTGGAGAATTTCCAGTTCATTGGGTTTTCCTTCATAAAACCGCTTTACGATCTTTTTTAATTCGATCATTGATCTTCGATTTTCCATAAGGCACCTCCTACATTCTCGGGCCGCCACCACCTGGGCCGCCGCCACTTGGAGTGCCTCCGCCCATATTGCCGCCTCCGCCTCCAAGCATACCGGATAAGCCGGAGGAATCAGAAGAATCCTTGGAACTTGAGGAAGAAGTAGAGTCAGATGGTATGATCACTTTCAGTCCTTCACTGAGACCATCACCGGATACTGCTACATAATAGTCACTTTCCATTCCTTTTGTGACAGTAACCTCTTTTTTAGAGGTTCCATCCTGTACATAGATTACACTGTCACCGGAGTTATTGGTATGAATGGCATCATACGGTACCGCATAGACATCTTTCGCTTCTTTCAGGATAATACTGCATTTGGCGGTCATGCCTACTCTCAGTTTGTCATTGCTGTCTTTTACCTTAATGGTTACCTCATAGCCGGAACTACTGGAAGATGAGGAAGAGCTTCCGCCTACCGCACTGCTCTGGGCTGTCGCTCCATTGCCGGAAGAAGAAGATGAGGAAGATAAACTGCTGCCTGTTGTCAGTGCCACATAAGTAATCTCTCCCTGTATCTCTGTATCATCGGTGGCATCCGTCAGGATCACTACTTTCTGGCCTTTCTTTACATTGGCAATATCATACTCACTGACAGTGGTAGATACCTGGAATTTGCTGCAGTCACTGATCTCGAACATGTCACCGCCACTGTATGTGTCGCCGGCCTCTACCCCGACTGCGGTAATGGTTCCGCTGATCGGTGCTGTAATAACACAGTTTTCCAGCGCTTCTGTAGCATCATCCACGGACTTCTGAGCCTCTTTTAAACTCTTTTTATTGCTGTTTTCTGTGGTTGTCACTGATTCTTTTGCATTCTCGATGCTTTCTTTATTCTGCTTATTGCTGCTGGTCTGCTGGGAGACAGCCTGCTCATAAGCGGATTTTGCCTGCTGCAAAGTCTGGTTTGCTTTTGTTTTTTCCTGCTGATTCTTTGCCTGGCTTACTGCTTTTTTTGCTGCTTCGTATGTTTTCTTTGCGGAAGCCACTTCTTTCTGAAGTTTCTTTTTCTGTGTCGTATATGTCTCTTTCGCATCCCTTAATTTACGCTTTGCTGATTTTAACTGGGATGCATTCTGGGTAATGGTATCAGAAAGACTTTCTTTGGCATCACTTAATGTTGTCTGCAATTCGCTTTCATCAAAGGTAACCAGGCTCTGTCCTTTTTTCACGGTATCCCCTTCGGATACCAGGACTTTTTTGATCTTAACATTGGATACGCTGGCACTGACCGTTTTTGCATTGGCACTTTCTAATGTACCAGTTGCACTGATGGAGCTGGTCAGATCCATTTTAGATAATTGTATGGTGTTTTGCTTTGCCTGCATTTTCTGCGTTGATTCCTTCCCCTTTAGCAATGTTTTCGGAAGGATCACCGCTGCGGCGATGGCTGCCACCACAACCACGGAAAGGATGATCGTCCCCTTTTTGTGTTTTTTGAACCACTTTTTCATAGTTACCTCCAATCTTGAATCTCTGTTTGTTTGTATTTAGATTAGAGGAAAAATATGTAAAAGATGTGAATGAACTTTGAGGATTTATTCACAAAAAGAACATAGGAGCTACACACCTAACAGGTGCTGCAGCTCCTCCAATGTCTCTATTTCATTCATAGCCCGCCGCAATGCGCCGGAATGTGGATATCCGCCAGTATAACTGGCAACATGGGTACGCATCTCCATCATGCCTCGTTTTTCACCCTTCCATTCCACCTGCATCCTGGCATGTCTCATTATGGTCTGACATACCACTTCAAAAGGCGGTCTCTCTTCCAGGACTCCTGTCTCAAAATAGGTCTTCATCTGATGGAAAATCCAGGGATTTCCCCTGGCAGCCCGGCCGATCATAACTCCATCGCATCCGGTTTCTTTCATCATTCTCTCTGCATCCAGTGGCGTGCGGATGTCTCCGTTGCCGATCACCGGGATTGATACCGCATCTTTCACTCTGGCGATGATATCCCAATCTGCCTGTCCACTGTAATACTCTTCTCTGGTCCTTCCATGGACAGCCAGGGCACTAACCCCTACACTTTCCAGTGCTTTTGCCATTTCTACTGCCTGGGTCTCCCCCTTGGCAAATCCTTTCCGGATCTTTACGGTAACCGGTTTGTCAATAGCTTTCACTGTTTTTTCCATAATCTTTGCCGCCAGAGGAATATTTTTCAAAAGAGCGGATCCCTCTCCGTTATTCACTACTTTGGGTACCGGGCATCCCATATTAAAATCCAGAATATCAAAATTTCTCTCTTCGATCCTCTTTGCCATTTCACTGACAATATCCGGATCCGAACCAAAAAGCTGCAAAGATACAGGTCGTTCTTCTTCCTGTATCTTTAAAAGATCTTCTGTATTTTTATTGTTATAATAGATTCCCTTGGCACTGACCATCTCTGTACAGATCAGATCGGCTCCCTGTTCCTTGCAGAGTAGGCGGAACGGCAGATCCGTCACCCCCGCCATGGGGGCCAGAACCACTCTTCCGGGTAATGTTACTTTTCCAATGGAAAAACCGTTACTATAATCACTCATGTTCGCTAGCCTTTGTCTTTTCATAAATAATACGGATTCCCTGCAGGGTCAGTTCCGGATCGTAAACATTGATCTTATCTGTTCCCTCGGAAATGATCCGTCCAAGTCCTCCGGTTGCCACTACACGGATCCCCTCAAAGCCGGATTCCTCCTTAAACTTGTCGATAATATACTCTGCCTGGCCAATGGTTCCGTATACAAGTCCTGCCTGCATACTGGTAGTGGTAGTTTTCGCCAGGATAGAATCTGGTTTTATGATTTCGATCTCAGGCAGTTTGGCTGCATTGCTCCAAAGCGCTTTGGCACTAATGCGGATCCCCGGTGCCGTCACACCGGCAATAAAGGCTCCTGCCTCGGTTACCAGGTCATAAGTGGTGGCTGTTCCGTAATCAATAACGATCACCGGACCACCATACAGATAATAGGCTGCCACCGCATCTACCACACGGTCCGCACCAATCTCTGCCGGATTGGTGGTAGCAATACGGATTCCTGTTTTGGTTCCCTGTCCTACGATCATCGGTTCACAATGAAGATACTTCTTGATTCCGCTTGTAAGGGAATACATGATCTTTGGTACTACCGAACAGATCACTACATCTTCCACATCCTCTGCCGATACATGCTGATGGGACAGCTGCTCCATGATCTGCACGCCAAACTCGTCTGAAGTCCTTGGCAGACTGGTAGTAAGCCGGAACTGGTGCAGGATCCGTTTGCCATCCAGCAGTCCAAAAGTAAGATTGGTATTTCCTATATCAATTGCTAGTATCATTTGTTTCCTCCAATACGGCTTTCTTTTTCTCTTCATCCTGCAGCATAAAAATGTGGTAAAATGTCTCCAGGTTTTCGAGTAATTCCGCATATTTTCCGCGATATTGTTTGATCTTTAAATGACTTCCGATCTCATCATAGGCAAAATCATTTTCTTTTGCCGTGGTAGACATATACAGGGTGCCGTCTTCATCAAATTCCATGGTAAACACCCCGCCTACATCTGCCGTCAGCGTCACCGCCATGATCTTCAGTTCTTCCTGAATTGCCGTAGGCAGTGCCTGATATCTTGGATTAAAATAATATTTTTGCTCGTATGCACTGCAGGCACACAAAATCTGTTCTTCGTTCACAACAGCCTCCTGTCAGGATCAATCTCTTTCATTCATTGGTACATATGGCTTATGTTTTGCCACTGCCTTATAAGCAGGACGGATGATCTTGCCGGCATTTACCAGTTCTTCCAGACGATGTGCACTCCATCCGGCGATTCGTCCGATGGCAAACAACGGTGTATACAGCTCCAACGGAAGTTCCAGCATACTGTATACAAACCCACTGTAAAAATCAATATTGGCACTGACACCTTTGTAAATATGTCTTTCCTCTGCAATCACCTTTGGCGCCAGAGTCTCAACCATTTTATAGAGAGCAAATTCTTTTTCTTTGCCCTTTTCTACAGCCAGTTTTTCTACAAACTTGCGCAGAGTACGGGCTCTTGGGTCAGAAATAGAATATACCGCATGTCCCATACCATAGATAAGGCCTGCCTTGTCAAAGGCATTGTGGTTTAACAAAGCTGTCAGATAACTGCGGACAGCGTCCTCATCTTCCCAGTCTTTTACATGCTCTTTCATGTCTTCAAACATCATAGATACCTTTTTGTTGGCACCTCCGTGTCTTGGTCCTTTCAGAGAACCTAACGAAGCAGAGATTGCTGCATAAGTATCGGTTCCGGAAGAGGTTACTACATGATCGGTAAAGGTAGAGTTATTTCCACCACCGTGTTCAGCATGAAGAACCAGGGCTACATCCAGGACCTTTGCCTCCAGTTTTGTGAACTGGCTGTCCGGCCGCAACATATGAAGAATATTTTCCGCTGTGGAATATTCCGGTTTTGGCGGATGCAGAAAGAAACTGGATCCACCGTGGAAATAACGCACCGTCTGATACCCGTAAACAGAAAACATGGGGAACAGGGCTACTAACTGCAGACACTGTCTCAGTACATTTTCTGTGGATGTGTCATCTGCCCGGTCATCATAAGAATACAGTGTCAGTACACTTCTCGCCAGTGTATTCATCAGATCCACACTAGGGGCTTTCATGATTATATCCCGCACAAAACTGGTTGGGAGGCTCTGGCGGTAGTACGCCAGAAGATCCTTCAACTCATTTAATTCTTTTTCATTTGGAAGTTTACCAAACAAAAGAAGATATACTACTTCCTCATATCCAAATCGTTTTTCGGCCAAAAAACCGCCTACAATCTCTTCTATATCAATTCCCTGATAATACAGTTTACCATCACAAGGCACCCACTCGTCGTCTTCCATTTTTCTTGAGCGGATCTCGGAGATCTCAGTCAGACCAGTCAGTACTCCCTGTCCGTTCAGATCCCTCAGTCCTCGTTTTACTTCATATTTACCAAAAAGGGTAGAGTCAATGGTACTGCTTTCCTCGCAGACTGACGCCATTTTAGCGATCCAGTCACTGCCATATTCAGCATTCAGATTATCCATATTGGCTCCTTTCTCTAACTATCCTATAATTATCAGTTTCCTATCCGATCAGTGTTGCATACATAACCGCTTTAATGGTGTGCATACGGTTCTCTGCCTCACGGAACACAACATCCGCATATTTTTCAAACACTTCATCGGTTACTTCCATTTCTGTCAGACCGTATTTTTCGTAGATCTCTTTTCCGATCACAGTTTTCAGGTCATGGAAAGCCGGGAGGCAGTGCATAAATACAGCACTGTCCTTGGCGTTGTCCATTGCCTTCTGATTGATCTGGTATGGGCTCAGTGCTTTAATACGCTCTGCCCACACTTCATCCGGTTCACCCATGGATACCCACACATCTGTGTACAATACATCGGCATCTTTTGTGCCCTCTTCTACACTTTCTGTCAATGTGATGCTGCCGCCGCTTTCCTTTGCATACTCTTCACACTGGGCAACCAGTTCCTTGTTTGGGAAATATTCTTTTGGCGCACAGGCAGTAAAATGCATTCCCATTTTCGTGCAGGCGATCATCAAGGAATTTCCCATGTTATAACGGGCATCTCCCATATAAGTAAGGTGGATCCCTTTCAAAGAGCCAAACTGCTCTTCAATAGTAAGAAGATCTGCCAACATCTGAGTCGGATGATACTCATTGGTCAGTCCGTTCCATACAGGAACGCCGGCATACTGAGCCAGTTCTTCCACGATCTCCTGGCCGTATCCACGATACTCAATTCCATCAAACATACGGCCTAATACTCTGGCTGTATCGGCAATGCTTTCCTTTTTTCCGATCTGTGATCCCTTTGGATCCAGATACGTAACACCCATTCCCAGGTCGTGGGCTGCAACTTCAAAAGAACAGCGGGTTCTTGTACTTGTCTTTTCAAAGATCAGCGCAATGTTCTTTCCTTCTAATGGTTTCTCAACCACGCCTTCTTTTTTCTTTTTCTTCAAATCCTTTGCCAGATCCAGCATGTAGCGGATCTCCTCCGGTGTAAAATCCTTTAATGTCAAAAAATGTCTGCCTTTTAAGCTCATTTGTCAGTCCTCCTTTGCTGTCTCTACCAGAGATTTTGCCAGGCCGGCAATTCCCTGTATCTCCGATGGTATAATGATCTTGGTTGCCTTTCCGTCCGCTGCTTTTTCAAAGGCCTCCAGGCTCTTCAATGTCAGTACCGGACTGGTTGGCGTTGCCTCATTCAGGTACTGGATACCCTGTGCCGTCGCTTTCTGTACGGCTTCAATGGCCTGAGCCTTACCTTCTGCCTCCCGGATCATGGCTTCTTTCTTTGCCTCTGCCCGGAGGATGGCTGCCTCTTTTTCTGCTTCTGCTTCCAAAATGGCTGATTCTTTTTTACCTTCTGCTACCAATACGGTAGATTTTTTCTCTCCTTCTGCCCGGAGAATGGACTCTCGTCTCTCTCGCTCTGCCTTCATCTGCTTCTCCATGGAATCCTGGATTTCCCTTGGCGGAATGATATTCTTTAACTCAACCCGGTTTACTTTGATGCCCCATGGATCGGTAGCAATATCCAGATTGGAACGCATATGGGTATTGATAGTCTCACGGGATGTCAAAGTCTGATCCAGTTCCAGATCACCAATAATATTTCTAAGAGTCGTGGCTGTAAGATTTTCAATGGCCATGATCGGCGCCTCGACTCCATAAGTGAAAAGCTTTGGATCTGTAATCTGGAAAAATACAACGGTATCGATCTGCATAGTTACATTATCCTTTGTGATCACCGGCTGTGGAGCAAAATCCATAACCTGCTCTTTCAGATTCACTTTTCTGGCTACTTTATCAATAATAGGGACTTTAAAATGAATTCCTACATTCCAGGTTGCCTGATATCCACCCAGTCTCTCTACAATGTATGCGTGTGCCTGTGGTACGATCTTGATGCAGGATGCCAAAAGCCACAACACAATAAATAAAATGACACAAATAATAATGATCGTTGATTCTGTTCCCATATAAACCTCCATTCCGAAACCGCTTTCGCCGGTCTCTGCCTACTTTGTTACCATTAGTTTCACACCGGAAATGCTCTGCACTGTCACTATGGAATCCTTGGCCATCACTGCGTCGTCCACACTTCTTGCCATCCATTCCACACCTCGGTACATCACCTTACCGGTTCCCTCGCTGTTGTTTATTTCTTCCAGCACTCTTACTTTCTGACCGGCAATCTCATCCAGATTGGTTTTCATTTTGCCACTATCCATTACTTTCATAGCAAATGGTCTTACTAAAAGCATAACCAATACGGACACGGCTGCAAACAACACGATCTGAAGCCACACCGGTGCCGAAAATCCCGATGCAACTGCTGCCGCCACGGCTCCTATACTGAACCAGATGGTCGTGAGACCCATTGTAAATATCTCAATTACAAGCATAACGGCTACCACAATCAGCCATAATACCGTCATTGTCATAACTGTATCCCTCCTTTTAGTCTATTCCGTGCTAATCTCTATCATACTAAAAAAGCGGATACTTTGCAAGAGCATCCGCAAAAAGGAGCCGTTGATCCGGCATCCCCGATCTATATTTCATTTATCTTTTCCGGTGTATTTCATACATGAACAAGGCTGCTGACACCGCCGCATTGAGAGATTCCAGTTCTCCCTCCATGGGGATTTTTACCAGAGCGTCCGTCTTATTTGCCGTCTCCTCTGTGATCCCTCTTGCCTCATTGCCAATCACAATGGCAGCCTTCCCATTGTAATCCGGCTCTGTGTAATCCCTGTCTCCCTTTAAATGAGCTGCATAAGTAGTAAATCCTTCCTTCTTCAGTTCATCTATCTCATCTGTCAGGTTGTCACAGAGATAAAAAGGCACTCTGAATAGTGCCCCCATAGTAGAACGCACTACTTTCGGATTAAAAAGATCCACACAGTTTTTTGTCAGAACCAGTGCCGTCATGCCGGCACCTTCTGCCGTCCGCATCATAGTTCCCAGGTTTCCCGGATCCTGCACATCCTCCAGGCAGAGCAAACATCCGTTTTCTGTATTCAAAAGAGCCTGTCGGTCGTAATGAGGCATTTTTACCAGGGCAATGATCCCCTGCGGTGTAATGGTGTCTGACAACTGGATAAACAGTTTGGAAGCCACGTATTCTACATGAGTGGAATCAATATTATGGGCTACTTTTGACCATACTTCTCCTTCCACTTCCCGCAGTTCATCCTGCCAGGTATCCATAAAGCGTTCCGATACATACAGTGTCGTAACCACACCTCTGGCCAGTGCTTCGCCTACCGTTTTCCATCCCTCTGCCACAAAAGCCTGCTCCTGTCTTCGGTACTTGGCATTTTTATTTAACTTCATGATTTTCTTGATCTGCGGATTGCTTATACTCTCTATCATATTAAGCCTCGTTTCCTTCATTTTTCTTAAAATATTTTTTGAATGCTACTATAAATAATACGATGGCCAGTATAGTAGCCAGATAGTCGGTAACCGGCTGTGCCATCACAAGCATTTTGGCATTTCCAAAACAGGTATTAAAAAGGTACAGGACCGGGATGTACAAAAGTCCCTGTCTGCTGATAGACAAGATCAAAGATGGCAGTGCCGCTCCCAGTGACTGGATGGCATTGATCATAACGAACAAAATTCCCAGCACCGGACCGGATATGATCAGTGTTCTGGCAAACTGCATTCCATAATCAAAGGCCTCTTTATCTTCCAGAAAAGCCTTGACCATCGGTCCTGCCCCCAGGTAACAGAGGATCGTCATAACCAGGCTGAGGCACAGAGCAAAGATAAGAGAAAAACGAAGGATCCCTTTGTATCTTTTCCGGTTTCCTGCTCCGTAGTTGTAACCAAGAAGCGGCTGGATGCCGGTACCAAGACCGATCAAAAGCATAACGGCCACCATATTTACCTTCATTGCCACACCCAGACCGGCTACAGACATATCACCATACTCTTTCATCAGATTATTGATCAGCACATTGGACACACTCATCAACATACTATTAAGAGACGCCGGTATACCGATTGCCAGCACGCCGGTAGCAATCTGGTGTTTCGCCTGATATTCCCGGATGCTGATAGTAAGCTCAGATTTACCCCCCATGAAATGACTAATATAAAACACGGCACTGACCACATTGCCCAGTACGGTAGCAATAGCAGCACCTGCTACATTCCATCCGAAGGTCAGGATCATAATAGGGTCTAACACAATGTTTGTAAGGTTTCCGAGGATCATTCCCATCATCGCCTTATTGGCACTGCCTTCTGCACGGATCACATTACTGAATACATTGCCGATGATCAAAAACGGTACACCGAATGCTACAATGACCAGATACTGTCTTACATATTCAATGGTACTTTCAGTAGCACCTACCAGCCATGAAATAGGTTCATTGAAGATCAGAATAGCAAGCATTCCCACAACACCTACGCCTAATCCGGTCCAAAAGCAGAAAGAACAGGCTTTCCTTGCTTCCGCCTTTCGTCCCTGTCCCAACAGACGGGAGATCAGGGAAGTTCCACCGATACCAAACAGCATACCAATCGCCATAAACAGTAAAAAGGCCGGTGTTGCCTGGGATACGGCCGCCACCATCAATGCATTTTTTGTCTGTCCTATAAAAAAAGTATCCGCCAGATTATATACTAAAACCATAAGCATACTGACAATGGACGGAATGATATTTAAGAAGACCGCCTTGGGAATCGGCGCATTTTCAAATATTTCTGTAGATTTTTTCTTCACTTTCGTTTCCTCCGTTCCGTAAAATAAACAAGCAAAAAAAGGCGCTGATATTACTCACCTCTTTTTAATACGAAATTATACCCATTTTTCAAACAATGTGCAAGCACTTTTTTAAAAACCCTTGATACCCTCGGATTCATCATCGCTTTTTTCAATCTTTTTGATGACAACATAGTAGCCCACTTTGTCATTGACTTTCACATAAACCCGGTCCCCCGTCTTATGCTTCATCAAAGCCTTTCCCATGGGGGATTCGATGCTGATCATCTGCTTCAGGGCATCAGAACGGATGGTGGTTACGATCTTATATACCTCTTCTGCGTCATCGTCTTCAAAATAAACCGTTACCGAATCGTTCATGCCAACTTCTTCTTCCGATGAATCATCTTCCACAATGGTGGCGGTCTTGATCATTTTCTCAAGATAGCGAATCCGGCTCTCATTTTCATTTTTAAACTTTTTGGCAGCCTTATACTCAAAATTCTCGCTGAGGTCTCCCTGGGCTCTGGCTTCTTTCACATCTTCCAGTGCCTGTCTGCGGACTACCAGTTTGCGGTGTTCAATCTCCTGCTCCATTTTTTCAATATCTTTTTTCGTCAACCGGTCAAACATACTTACGCTTCCTTTCTTGTTTCCAGAAAAAACCAATAACGGCATAATTCCGGATCTTCCGATTTTTCTTTCTCCGGTTCCAGACTCTCGATCAGACGCCTGGATGCCAGATTATCCCTTTTGCATACAATCAGCACCTTTTCCATCCCGGCAAAGGAAGCCACGGACAAAAGCTGGGAAAGCAGGATCTTTCCATAGCCCTGCCTCTGCCTTGCAGGGCGGATGCTGTAACCAATATGACCTGCCTGCTCGTACAGGTAAAGATTCAATCCAAGACGGATGTTACCCATGCCCACGATTTCCCCCTTGCCATCCTTCAGTAAAAAGGTACGGTTGGGAACCGCCGCCATCGCCGTTTCCAGTTCTGTGCTGTCACTGGTGCCGTGAAGGAGCTGGTGATGAGTTTCAAACTCTTCCTTGTATGCCTGGATGGCAGGCATGTCTTCTCTCTGTGGTGCCACAAAGGACCACTGCATTTCCTTATCGTTCATACCACTGTTTCAACTGTTTCAGATCGTCAATCTGCTCCTGTATTCTTCTTCCGTTGTCCGTCTCTTTTACCAGAATACGGTTTTCTTCCGTATCTACGATCATGGACTCGGAATCAATATCTTTATTTTCTCTCAATGCCTTGTATACGCTTTCAAACGGATGATGGGCCTTGATCCTCACACCATGGGAATTGTAGATCAACGTATAGCCGGCAATTCCTGTTTTCTCATGGTAGTCCTTGCAGAAACCGCCATCAATCACCATCAACTTTCCATTAGCACGGATAGGCTGTTCTCCCTCCATGGTCTTAACCGGTGTATGTCCATTGACAATATGAGAAGTCTCGGAATGCAGTCCAAACTCACCTAAGATCATGTTACATACTTCTTCCTGATGGTAAAACTTATAGTACGGATTACTCTCCTCCCGCCAGGTTCTCTCATCATCCAGAAACATCCGCTCAAAAGTACGGATATTGCGGCCGCACAGCGGAGACTTTCGTCCACTCCACAAAAACCACATAAAGTCTACAGCTTCCGGTGTTTTCTTCAAAAAAGCTTCTCGGGCCATGGAATCTGCATAATCCAGATATGCCTTTCCCTGGTACACTTTTCCGTCAAATTCCATCCGGTCAAACTTGCCATGTGCATCAAATGGGATGCATCCGTGATACAAAAGATTTCCATTAAAGACCCGGTACATACTGCCTTTTTCGTAAAGGAACTTCACATGTTTCTGAAGCTGGGCACTATTTAAAAAGGCCGCTCTCAGTTCCTTCATGACAGCTTTTTCTTCTTCCGTCAAGGTATAAGGATCTTTTGGATCCACCGTCGGGAAATCGTTGTCATTTAATGAATATTTAATTCCTTCCCAGATCACATGACCGGTCTTTACATCCATTTTGTCCAATAAAAGCCTGTCATTCATGCCGTACTCCGGGTGAGCCTTGATCAGCTGTCCCTCTAATTTGAGCATAATGACAGAGATTGCCTTGGCTGCTGCCTCCATGGGATCCTGCTTGTCATACATATTTTCTGCAAACAGAGTCAGGCTTCTCATACTGATGCCGTAGCCGCTCTCCAACACCTCAGTATTGTTGTGCCGCAGGTTATTCCGGATAACATTGGCAATACAGGCACCGTTGCCGCAGGCCGCTCCCATCCATAAAATATCATGGTTTCCCCACTCAATATCCAGTGAATGGTGATTGATCAGAAGTTCCATGATCTTGTGTGGATATGGTCCACGGTCAAAAATATCTCCTACAATATGTAAATGGTCTACCGCCAGTCTCTTGATCAGTTCTGCCAGAGACATAATAAACCCGTCGGCACTTTCTACCTCGATAATGGTGTCCAGTATTTTCTGATGGTACAAAACCTGATTATCATCTTCGTCTTTCTGCACATGGAGAAGTTCATCAATAATATAAGAAAAATCTCCCGGCATCGCCTTACGGACTTTGGATCTTGTGTACTTGGATGACATTCTTTTTGCCAGTTCAATGAGCCGGTTCAGATTTTCTCTGTACCACTCCTCCGTCAGTTTCCCTGCAGATTTTAACATATCCATTTTCTCTCTGGGATAATAGATCAGCGTACACAGTTCCTGGCACTGTTCCTTCGTAAATTCCTCCCCAAAATAGCGCATTACTTTTTCTCTTATGACACCGGAGCAGTTATTCAAAATATGGCAAAACGCCTCATACTCTCCGTGGATATCGCTCATAAAATGCTCTGTTCCCTTAGGCAGGTTCAAAATAGCGCTTAAATTTATGATCTCCCGGATCACAGCCTCCTTGGCCGGATACTTTTCCGATAATAATTTCAAATATTTGTCTGATTTTTTATTCATAGGCATTCCCTTCCTCACGCGATATATATTATTGTAGCATAAACTGACGGAAAAAGCACGAAAAAAAGCAGATAATCACGGCACTTTCGTGGGGTATTATCTGCTTTTTCGGTTCCTTGAGATATTTTCTCTCTAAGAATGTGTCAGTTCAGAAAGAACCAGTTGTTATTTCATGGACTCTTCCTGTTTTTTGATCATCTGTCGAACCATCTCGCCGCCTACAGAACCAGCTTCACGAGAAGTAAGGTCTCCGTTATAACCATTCTTTAAGTTTACTCCCAGCTCGTTTGCTACTTCCATTTTGAAACGATCCATTGCCTCTTTTGCCTGTGGTACTTCCATCTTAGATGTGTTTTTACTTGCCATCTTTGTCACCTCCGTGATTTTTTATTTATAGTGAAGATCCGAGAACTTTTCGTTCCCTTATCTTGATATTAGTATGACCACGAAAGCGAAAATTATTTTACCATTTTCTGGTTTTTTTACCGGCGTTCCATATCCATTTTTATCTGCTCCAGATAGTGCAGAAAAGTACCGGAATAAGGCGAAATTTCATAAGAAGGATCCAGTTCATCCAAATGAAAACTTTTAAGTCCGCCCTGTTCCATCCGCTGCCAGAACTTCGTAAGAGTCCGGCAGGGAAGATACATATAGAGATCTCTGCTTTTAAAATATATGATAAGAAAAGCAACACCATCCTGCTCTTCAAATTCCTGCATAAACCGGATCTGATGAGGGTGGACATTGGCCAGGGGAAAACGCTCGCTGGCACATTCTTTGGCATCAAAACAAACAGGGATCCCCTGCACTACCCCTATGTAATCCACCGTACTTTTCTGGTCAAAATAAGCCAGCGTGATATGTCTGGTGGCCTGATCGATACGGATTGGCTTAATAGGTGTTGGCACTTTCTGGATCAATGCCAGTTTCTGGTCCCTGTATTTTTCATTGGTCAGATTGATCATTTCCTCCAGAAATGATCCCCTGAGGCCTCTTGAGTTCCATGTTCCCATTTATGCCACCTTTACTCCCGGCCCTGGTAAACGATAGATTTTTTGATTTCTTCTGCTTTTTCTTTTCCCTGAAGAAGTTCCAGCAGGCAGAAACCAAATTCTGCTGCCGTTCCCAGTCCGCGGCTGGTTACGATATTGCCATCCACACAGACCGGATCTTTGCTGACTTTCGCCCCTGTGAGATATACTTCATGATCCGGGTAGGAGCAGGCTTTTTTTCCTTCTAACAGTCCATATTTTCCAAAGACGCCCGGCGCTGCACAGATTGCAGCCAGGATCTTGCCCGCTTCCTGCATGGCAAGAAGCACTTTCTTTACTGCCACACTTTCTTTCAGATAATTAGTTCCCGGCATACCCCCGGGAAGAATAACAGCATCGTAAGTAAGCAGATCTGCCTCTCCCATGACCATATCCATCTGGACACCGATTCCCTGGGCACTGGTTACCATCTCATTTTCATCAATGGATGCCATAGACACTTCTACACCGCCCCGGCGCAAAAGATCTACTACCATCAGTGCTTCTACGGTTTCAAATCCCTCTGCAAATAACATCAATGCTTTTTTCATGACTTTGTCCTCCAATTCTTAGAAATGTATATTTAATTTTTGTAAGATCTTTTTAAGTTCCTCCGGCAGTTCCGCCCGGAATGTTCTGTCACTGAGTGCTTCCAGCTCTCCCTCCATCTGCGGAAAATGCAGTTCATAGGCATGCAGAAACTGGTGTCCAAGCCCTGCCACCGCCGGTCCTCCATATTTTCTGTCTCCTGCTACCGGATGGCCGATACTGCCAAGATGAGCCCGGATCTGATGGGTCTTTCCCGTTACCAATTTGACTTTCAGCAAAGTATAGTCTCCGTTATCCTTCACCGGCTCATACCAGGTCTCAATAGCCTGGGCCTCACTGCTTCGGGGTGTCTGGCTGATGGTTACTTTATTTTTCGACTCATCTTTTTCCAGATATCCATATATCTTTGACGACTCTTTCATCACGCCCTTTACCAGCGTGAGATAATATTTATCTAAAGAACGGTCTTTTAAAAGTTCCGACATTTTCTGGGCTCCGTGCAGAGACTTGCCTGCCACTACCAGACCACTGGTGTTTCGGTCCAGCCGGTTGCACACCCCCGGTGTAAAAAGGCTGTCCGGCTGCCATTCTCCCTTTGCCTGTAAGTATCCAAGAAAATATTCTACAAGTGTAACATCCTGTTTATCCGCCTGTTGAGACAACATGCCAGCCGGTTTGCTGATCAGTGCTACATCCTCATCTTCATATATGATCTCCAAAGGGATCACCGGATATTTTTTATTCTGGTTCCGGCCCCGGAATTTTGCCAGTGTCTCATCCGACAGATACAAAGTAACCACATCTCCCTCTTTCAGGAGTTCTTTTCCATCGGCTTTTTTCCCGTTCAATTTGATATTTTTCTTTCGGAGCATCTTATAAATAAATCCTCCGGTGGCTTCTTTCAGATATTTTTTCAAATATTTATCCAGTCGCTGTCCACTGTCAGTTTTTTCTATAGCACACTCTTTCACAGAATCGGTTCTCTCCTTCTTATACTGCCAGTGATCTCAGATATTCTCTGACTTTTTCATCTCGGGCTTCATTGCTCTTTGTTGTTTCTGCTTTTTGTAAAAAGCGGATCAGTTCGTCCTCATTATGAAATAACTTGACTTTGTAGCCACCGGTTTTCTGGGCAATCTCATTCAAATATTTCTTCAGATAATGCGTATCCTGTCTGGATGGTGCCGTCACTGCCAAAAGCATTTCATTCCGGATCAAAAGGAAGTCCAGATGCATCACTTTGTCTACCGATGAGAACACATAATCCGTCAGCACAATACAACCGCCTGCTGCCCGGACCACCTTGTCATACCGCTGTCTGGACACACCTTTTTTTCCTGCCAGGACTACGAGATTTACCACTCTCTTTGCTGCCGGCAGCACCATAAGGATAGCCACTACCGTAAACACATTGGCACGGTTATGGTTCAGCATATAACCTGCCAGAAATATAGCCACACCAATGACAATGCAGGCTGCCAGCCACATCCACGAAATCTTTTTTCTATCTTTAATATATCCATATTGACATTTATCGATCATTTTGTTTCATTCCTTTCTGTTTCTCCGGGTGTAGTTGCATTTTCCCATTGAATCACATATAATGTTTTAATGCTACCATTGATTTTATTGTTTGTCAACGAAAGGGATAACCATGCGTTTTATTAAGCTTTTAAAATACTTTTTTCATAAAATTTACCGTAACCTCTACACCTTTGCCAGGTGGGGCGTTCTCTCTCTGGCTGCCGGTCTGGTAGTCGGCGGCTTCAGTTCTTTGTTTGCCAGATGTCTGCGTTTTGTTACGGATTTCCGGACATCCCACACTTTTATGATCCTGTTTCTGCCTCTGGCCGGTCTCCTCATTGTCTTTTTGTATCGTATTTTTCAATATAAAAATGACAAAGGAACCAACATGGTCCTGTCCATGATCCACGCAGAGACAGAACTTCCTTTTAAAATGGCGCCACTGATCTTTATTTCCACTTTGATCACTCATCTGTTCGGCGGTTCTGCCGGCCGTGAAGGTGCTGCCCTGCAGTTAGGAGGCAGCATCGGCAACCAGCTGGGACGATGGTTCCGTCTGTCGGAACAGGATCGGCGGATCCTGGTTATGTGCGGTATGAGTGCCGCTTTTTCCGCCATCTTCGGAACTCCGATTGCCGCCGTTGTTTTTTCCATGGAGATCGTCAGTGTGGGCGTGATGTATTACGCCGCTTTGGTGCCTTGTGTGTTCTCTTCCCTGATCGCATCCAAAGTAGCCGGCCATATGGGGATCGGCCCCAATGTGTTCCATCTGTCGGACATTCCGGATTTTCACCTGATCCCCAGCATCCAGATCATACTGCTGGCGATGCTTTGTGCCGGATTGAGCGTGTTGTTCTGCATCATCCTTCATTCTCTGGGTGATTTTTACCGGAGCAAATTAAAAAATCCCTATATCCGTATCGTCTGCTCTTCCCTGGTGATCATCCTGCTGACGATCCTGCTGCACACTTCGGATTACATGGGTGCCGGTGTACCGGTAATTGCCCGGGCCATTGAGGGAACTGTACGGCCGGATGCTTTTTTCTGGAAGATCATTTTTACAGCCCTGACACTGGAGGCAGGCTTTAAGGGGGGCGAGATCGTTCCCTCCTTCTTCGTCGGTGCTACATTCGGCTGTTTGTTTGGACAGCTGCTGGGACTGTCTCCTTCCCTGTGTGCCGCTGTAGGAATGGTTTCTGTGTTCTGCGGCGTTACCAACTGTCCTATCTCATCGCTGCTGATCGCCTTTGAACTGTTTGGTTATGTAGCCGTTCCTTACTTTATGATCGCTATCAGTGTCAGTTATCTGCTGTCCGGTTATTACGGTCTGTACCACGACCAGACCATTGTGTATTCCAAATATAAACCACAGTTTGTCAATCGAAAGACACGGGAATAAAATAAGTCCCTGTGGAACCTGTAACACCTTTTGTTACTCTGTTTCCACAGGGACATTTTTTTATTTTACATCGATCTTTTTCATTTCTTTTCGATTTACAAGGTCATAAATACATGGTACCACAAACAAAGTAAGGATGGTTCCGTAGATCAGACCACCGATGGTTACGATCGCCATTGGTCTTGTCATATCTGTTCCCATACTGCCGCCTACTACCATTGGTACTAATCCAAGCACGGTTGTAATAGCGGTCATAAGGATCGGACGCAGACGGGTAACACCTGCCCTTGCGATGGCCTCTTTTTTCTCCACTCCTTCCAGACGAAGCTGGTTGATATAGTCTACCAGCACAATACCATTGTTTACGATGATACCGGCCAGCATGACGAAACCTATCATGGCGATTACACTGACATCGCTTCCAGATATCCACAATCCCAGGAAACCTCCGGTAAAGGCAAGCGGGATTGTAAACAAAATGATAAATGGCGAAAGCAGGGACTGGAACTGTGCCACCATGATCAGATACATAAGGACAATACCAAGGGCCATCATCAACATGACCTGTCCCATAGCCTCTGTAGTGGATTCATTTTCACCGTCTAATTCCAGGCCATATCCGGCAGGAGTTTTATAAGAATCCATGATCTTTTTCGCCTGCTCGCTGACATCACTGACAATGTAGCCGTCTTCTATGGCTGCCTGTACCGTCACATACCGGGTCATGGACTCACGGCTGATGGTATTCGGCGAGTCTGCGTTTTTAAATGTGGCAATCTTGCTTAACGCCACTTTCTTCTTTTTCTGGGTAGCACTGTCTGTATACTCGATCTTCATCTTCTTCAGATCCGATCTCGTCATCTCTTTATCGGCCTCACTGGACACATAGACACCCAGATCTTCTGTATCCGTTGACAGTGTCGTGGCAGAACTTGCTTCTTTTAACTTGCCATAGATCTCTTGGTAAACCTGAGCTACCGTAAGACCGTATTTCATAGCCTTTGCCTTATCTACCGATATGCGGTATTCTTTGCCGGCATCTTCCAGGCCGTTGGAAATATCTTTGAGCCCCTTTACGGTCTTGAGCTGCTTCATCAGGTCTTCCGAAATCGTCTGCAATTTATCCAGGTCTTTTCCTTTTATATTGATCTTTACACCGCTTCCGGTAAGAGAACTCATATCCATGGCTGAAGCGTTTACTTCTACCTCACAATCCAGGTCTTTTGTCTTGTCCCGGATTGCCTTTGTCACTTCATCGTTGCTCATGTTCCGGTCATCATTGAGGATCAGATACATGGTAACTGTATCGGTGCTTCCTCCACCTGTCAGCATGGACATAGAGGAGCCGCTTCCGGTATACGCACCAACTGTTTTTACATCTTTCACTTCTTTGATGCGCTTAATGGCTGCATCAGATATTTTCCGGATTTCATCCAGATTTTTTCCATCGGATGTAAGACTGACGGTCATCTGGGTACTTTCCATATCCGGCATCATGGAGAATCCGTTTTTCATTGCCAGTGCAGCAAACAGTACCAAAAGTACTACCGAGCCGATCAATACAGCAGCTTTCCATTTCAGAACCGTTCCGATGATCTTGAGGTATCCGTTCTGCATTGCTCTCACGATCCGGGAACCATCAGTCTTTGCCTGCTTACGCAGCATGCCGGATGACATAGCCGGCACCAAAGTCAGTGCGATGATCAGGCTGGCTCCCAGTGTATAGGCAAGTGTCAGTGCCAGGTCAACAAATAACTGTTTTGTAACACCTTCTGTAAAAATGATCGGTGCAAAGACGCAGACAGTAGTCAATGTAGAAGCTACGATGGCTCCTCCTACCTGTCTGGCACCGTCTACCGCCGCCTGTCTGGTAGACACTCCTTCACTCTTGAGACGGTAGATATTCTCGATCACTACTACCGAGTTATCTACCAGCATTCCCACTCCTAACGCCAGTCCGGAGAGGGAGATAATATTCAAAGTCACACCGCTGAAATACATAGCCACAATGGCCGCCACCACACTCAGTGGAATAGAGCAGGCAACGATCAGTGTCGGCCGCAGATCCCGCAGGAAGAACAACAGGATAAAAATAGCCAGGATACCGCCTACGATCAGGTTCTGGACTACCGCATCTACCACCAGGTCAATGTAAACACCCTGGTTCATAAGAATGGATGACCGGAATCCTTCATTATTCTGCTCTAACTGTGTCAGTTTTTCCTGAAGGCCTTTGGTCACATCTCCTGTAGAAAAACCAGACTGCTTCTGAATGGTCACAAGCACTGCCGGGTTGCCGTCTACTACAGTGTAGACATCCTCAGAGTTGTCTGTTTCTGCCACATCCGCCACATCTTTTAAACGGATTGGATCCAGGCCGTCCAACCCCATGTCGCAGATCACCAGGTTACCGATATCCTTGATCTTATCGGTTTTGTCGCCGACTCTCACCAGATAGGAAGCATCCCCTTCTGTGATGTAGCCGGATGGCATGTCAAAATTCTCGGCTTTTAATATGTTCTCAACCATTTCCTTCGTAATGATCTTGTTAAGATCCGAATTTTCCTTGGTTGTCTTCTTTGTATCTTTCAGCGTTTTTTTGGCGTCCTTCATCTTATCTTCGCCATTTTCCAACTTGGTTTTGGCAACGCTCATCTGGATACCCGCCAGGATTTTTTTCTTATTTAACTGCTCCATTGCCTCGCTGGTAGAAATCTTGCCACTTTCCAGCTTGGTCTTGGCATCATTGAGTTTTTTCAGTCCATCTTTAATCTTTTTCTGGGCCGCTTTAACTTTCTTCTGATTTGCTTTTAATGTTTTTTCATTCTTTTCCAGTTCTGTCAGGCCACTCTGGGCTTTCGTAAGGTTTGCCTGCATTTCCTTGATCTTGGTTGGCAGTGCTGCCTCGGTGATACCCTGTTTGGTCAGATTATCACGGATGACTTTCAACTGCGCCTGAACCGAAGTCAGACCGGATTTCATTTCCTCCGTGGCCATATCTCCGGCCGCCTCGATCTGAGTTTTCAGGGCAGCCTCCTGTTTTTCCAGTGCTGCCAGAGATCTCTGCATCTGCTCCATGCCGGTCAATGCCGTTTTTAATGTCTTGATACTGGCATTTACCTTGGCCTTGTTGGCTGCGATGGTAGCAAGACCGGAATTTACCTGCTTGCCGGATGTATTCAGCGTCTTCTGCTGTTCTTTCACCTGGGCGATCTGACTGTTAATGGTGTCTAAACCTGTCTTGATCTTCTCGGTGGCACCATTTAACTTCGTCTCTCCCTTGGCAATCTGTGACGCCGCACTGTCTGTTTTACTGTCCAGAGTGCTTTTTCCGTCCTGGATCTTTTGCTGGCCATCTGCCAGTTTCTTTTCCGGATCTTCAAATTTCCCTTCAATGGCTTTCTGTACCAGTTTGTTTATTTTATCAATCTTGTCCTGCTGCAAGATCACTGATACTTTCTTCTCCACGGCTCCCGACTCTTTTACCGAGGCAACGCCGTCTACACTTTCCAGTTCCGGTATGATATCCTGCTCTGCCTTTTTTGTTACTTCCGTCGTTTTGGCATCTTTAAAATCCAACGCCGCTACCATAACCGGCATCATATCAGGATTCAGTTTCATAATAGTAGGGCTGCCGATTCCATCGTCCCACCGGGCAGTAGCCATATCCAGGCTTTCACGCATATCTACAACTGTAGTGCCCATGTCTGTGCCTTCATTAAACTCCATGATCACTACTGACATGTTGTTAATAGACATAGACTGTACTTTCTTCACATTGTTGATACTGGACATAGACTGCTCAATCGGTTCTGTAACAGCCCGTTCTACTTCTTCCGGACTGGCTCCTGCATAAGTCGTCATGACTATAGCATAGGGAAACTCCATATCCGGCAAAAAATCGGTACTCATATTTTGAAAAGACAAAGCACCCAGCACAATGACGATTGCTACCGCCACCAGCACCGTATACGGTTTTTTTACACTGAATTTTGATAACATGTGACTCTCCAATCTAAAATAGATAACATTGTTAAGTAATCGTCCACATTGTAACACCAGCCCTGTGTACTGTCAACTTGTTTTTGTCCTTTCTTCTATCTTAACAAAGATGCACTGCCGCAGCATTCATGTTTTCCGTCGTCTTATACAGCAAATGACCATTTTCTACTTTCACTTCCGGTGCCACATAGGCGTAGGAGGACAAAATCTGCTGTCCGCAGCCCTCTGGCAGTTTTACATCAATGTACTCCGGCAGTTCACCATGGAAACAATGGATCACAACCAGTGCCTGGCCTTTTTCTCCTACTCTTACTACCACCTGGTATCCTTCAGGATGACGGTCACTGGTAAGTTTCTCGCTTACATGATAAGTTCTTCCTTTCTTAATGATATGGGATATTTCTTTATAAAATGCAATACCCCGGTCAATCACATCCCACTGTTCTTCCGTAAGATGAGTCACATCGCCGGACAGGCACATTCTTCCCAGGAAAGTATTAGTAATAGAATAGCCAATGCGCTTTAAGGAGTCTTTCTCCCGGATCACGGCCCAGATCTGGCTTTGGCGTGGCAGTACAGCCCGGTGAAGATTGGCTGCAATAATCGGGATTTCCTCTGTCTCATGAGCATCTGAGAACGATGCCATAGAACAAAGACTCATCATCAGCGGCTCCAGTTTATGGCCGCCGGATGCACAGTTTTCCAATATGATCCCCGGCACTTCTTCTTTTACTCTGCGGACAAAATCAACACTGGCCTCCATATTCCGGCGCAGTCCCTCTCCCAGGGATTCACAGCCGTCACAGCCGATTCCGATAGTGTCGTTGTAATCCATCTTCATATATTCAAAGCCATATTTCTGCAATGTACCGATGACTTTTTCTCCCAGATAATCCTGCACCCACGGGTCTGTCATATCCCAGAAGCGTCTGGTATAAGTAGACAACGGCATACCATCCCGTTTCAATAAATGGTCTGTATTTTCAAAGGCTCTGGCTCTTGGTCCCACATTATCTATCTCAAACCAGATCCCCGGCTTCATGCCCTTTTCCCGGATCCGTTCTACTGTTTTTTCCAGTCCCTGGGGAAACAGTGACGGTGAAACATTATAGTCTCCCATACTGACATCCCACGGCACACCGTCTTCTTTGAACCAGCCGCAGTCAATGACAAAATACTCAAATCCCTTGTCTTTAATGGCTTCCAAAATTTCCGAGATATTCTCATCTGACGGATTGCCCCAGGTGGTGCAGTACTCATTAAACACAATCGGAAGAGACTGTTCGGATTCCGGCACATTTTCCATATATTTTTCTCCGGCAGACACCAGGCGGTGGCACATAAAATCTACATCTCCCTGACACACGGAAAGGATCGCCTTTGGCGTCTCAAAACTTTCTCCCGGCTGTATCTCTTTCATCCAGTGGCCAAATTCGCGGTCCGCCAGGCCTCCGGTGATGTGCAGTCCGTCATCCTGTCTGTATACTTCCATCTGCCAGGATGCCTCATGAGCCAGTTGGGCACCCCACACGATGTGATTGACAGAATCTTCTACTGCCACAAATGGGAAATATTTCATAACCGGCATAGACCCTCTCTGTCCAAAACGCTCCACACCCACAGACCAGTTGGACCAGCTTGGCTCTAACTGCAGATCCTCTACTGTCTCTGTTACCAGACGACCCTCATGGCTCCACTTGCTGCGCAGTCTGTGTACCAACAGTGCATCGGTGCCAATTCCTTCCAGAAACGGAGAAATGTCTCCCATCTCAAAACTGGAAAGCATTTCCAGGCTGACTTTTTCCTCTGCCTTGTTGGTAAAAATATTTTTCATCTCAAAACTGTCTTCCCCGTGATAATAGGTAATGACATTTTCCAGTTCATATCCTCTGGCATCCTCAAAATAGGTATGGATCTCCTTGCCACACTCTGTAGCCACTTCCCTTTGGGACTTGTAGTCCATCCGGTTCGCCGACTCGCCATTTCGCATGGTCTGTCCGTTCCCATAGCAGTTGGGATACATATCCCCTGCGATCTTGACCTGAGCCAGACTGTTGATCCGGTAAAACTTCCGGTCTAATACCCGGTCTTTCTGCATAGACCAGGGAATCATATAAAATCCTACTCTGTGAAACTCTGTCTCTTCTTCAAATACAAGCAACATATCCCCCAGATGGTAGGATGAAATCTCTCTGATAGCCATAAAAAATACCTCCATTTCGTAGTTAATGCCTTTACGCATCATTCTACCAAATGGAGGTATGAATGTCTACCTGTCGCAGACCAAATTATAGGTTTCTATGATTATTTGTTCAGCACATTCATCAGTGGCTTTTTCACTACCAGGATCACCGGAATGGCAATGACAGCACCTGTCACGATCTGGATCACATTCCCCGGAACAGACTGGAGTGGTACCAGAAAACTGCCGGTAATAAAGATTTCACCGATGTAATAACCGGCCAGTTTGATAGCCAGTGCTGCTACCGTTGCCAGCAGCAATTTCGGGAAGGTAGGTTTTTTATTTACGATCATTCCAAAGACCAATCCCATCAGGCCTACCACAATCAGAGAAATCGGTGCATAAATCTGCCATGGTGTCACCAGATCTGACAACGCCATTCCCAGACCGCCGCAAAGGGCTCCAACTTTTTTTCCGAAGAAAGCAGCTGCAAAAAACAATGGTACATTACCTAAGTGTACCAATCCTCCCTGTGCGGGAATGATCTGCACCTGCACAAACATAGTCATAACAAATACCAGCGCTGTAAACACTCCGGTCAACGCCACATCCAGAACGGAAAAACGACTTTCCGCTGTTTTTACCTGTAACTCGCTCATTCTTAAACTACCTCGTTTCTGTTTTTCTTTTGCTTCCTGTAAGCATTAGCGATATGTTACAACGGATCTGGTTTGTTTGGAATCGCCAGTTTCATTCTTTTTTACCATGCCAGTTTTATAGAAGATTCTTTCTCAGCCATGCCCCATCCTGAGCACTAAGATAAGCCGGTGCAATGTCAAAGACGGTCTTACATCCGGTCTGTCCCTCTTTCTGAAGACGGTAAGCTGCTCTGGCATATGCCACGATCACACAGGATGTAAACTCCGGATTGGAATCCAGTTTCAAACTGTACTCGATCACATGGCTGTTCTCCCGATTCCAGCCTGTTTTACCGGAACGAATCACAAAACCGCCGTGTGGAATGCCACTGTGCTCTGCCTTTAACTCTTCTTCACTGATAAAATGAACGGTTGTATCATAATCAGCAAAATAGTTTGGCATCGTCTTAATGGTCTCTTCTACCTTCTTTGGATCAGCTCCCTCTTCCAACACTACAAAACATTCTCTGGTATGCTTCTGTCTGGTAGTAAGGTCTGGATTTTCACCGTTTCTCACAGACTCCAGCACAGACTCCACCGGTATAGTATACTGCTTGCCGTCTTTTACTCCTTCTACCCGGCGGATTGCATCCGAGTGTCCCTGGCTGACGCCTTTGCCCCAGAATGTATAATCTTTGCCCTCCGGAAGGATCGCATTGGCATACATCCGGTTCAATGAGAACATACCCGGATCCCAGCCAACCGAAATAATGCCTACATGTCCATTCTTTTTGGCTGCCTCATCCACATTGGCAAAATGCTCCGGGATTCTTGCGTGGGTATCAAAACTATCCACTACATTAAACATCTGTGCATACTTTGGTGTCTGCTCCGGCAGATCGGTAGCACTGCCACCGCAGAGAATCATTACATCAATTTTATCTTTCCACTGTTCTACTTCATCCACAGAGCAGACCTTGGCCCCCTCTGTCAGGATCGTAACTCTTTCCGGTGCTCTTCTTGTAAATACAGCTGCCAGCTCCATGTCCGGATTCTGCTTAATGGCGCACTCTACGCCGCGTCCCAGGTTTCCATATCCCATAATACCAATCTTCATTTTTTAGTCCTCCATTTCATTAAAAAACATCAAGTTTATTGTACTTTTCTTTCGAAACCATGTCAACTACTCTTCATCAATAATACGGCTGACCCAGATACCCTTTTGGATCATGACCAGTCCTACCCCAATCTTCAGAAGATCCGCCGCCTGTACGATGGCGTATACCACCAGAATAGGAAGATTGGTAAAATAACATAAAGACGCCGCCAGTGACACACTGACCACCCAGGAATAAACACTGTCAAAGAAAAAAGTTATCACCGTTTTTCCACCGGACCGGAGGGTAAAGTACAACGCATTTAGCACACCCTGTACCGGGAAAAACACCGCTGTGATGACGATAAACCATTTTCCGTAATTTCTTACTACATCTGTAGTATCATATAATTTCGGGAAAATTCCTGATACTGACACCAGGATCAAAGTGAGGAACACACACAGCGCTCCTGAAAACACCATGAGATGTCTGGCATTTTTCTTCGCCTCTTCAAACTTTCCTGCCCCCAGTGTCTGGCCGGACAAAATTCCTACCGCCGATCCCAGGGATACAAATACTACATTCAGCAGGTTACAGATAGCATTGGATATGTTTAAACCGGCTACTACTTCCAGCCCCCGGATGGAATAACACTGGGTCAGCACCGCAATACCCGCAGCCCAAAGCAGTTCATTAAAGAAAATAGGGAGTCCTTTCCGTATAATCTTTCCTGCTGCATTTACAGGCACTCTTAATGTTTTATATACTCCCTGTAAAAAGACATGCTTGTCACTTCTTTTATGTGCCCAGATCACCACTACCAACAGTTCTGTGATGCGGGCCATCACTGTGGCAATGGCTGCTCCACGCACTCCCAGTGCCGGCATGCCAAGTTTGCCATAGATCAGAATATAGTTCATAACAATATCCACAACCACCGAAATCACACCGGCCACCATAGGCTTGAAACTGTCTCCTGTTTCACGCAGGGAACTGGCGTATACCTGGGTAATAGCAAAAGGTATGATAGTAAGAAGCATGATCTGCAAGTACTGCATGCCAAACTCCAAGGTGCCTGCACTGTCCATACCTGCACTTTCTCCCCGAAGGTACAGCTGGATCAGCGGGGTAGCAAGAGCAGATAGCACAATGCCACCTAAAATAGCGCAAAAAGCACCGATCCATAGTTTGAGCCGGAAGGTGTTGCGCACTCCCTCCATATCACCTTTTCCGTAGTACTGGGCTCCATAGATTCCCGGCCCGGATAATCCACCAAAGACCGCCAGACTCAGCACAAAAAACAGCTGTCCTACGATAGACACTCCTGTCATGGCCTCTGTTCCCAGACTTCCTACCATGACATTGTCCACCAGGCTGACCATATTGGTAATACCATTCTGGATCATCATAGGAACCGCCAGGGTAAGTGCTCTTTTGTATATTTTTTTATTCATCATTTTTCTGCATTTCCTTTCACTTTCAAAATAACAAACTTACTTATATCATATTACTTAAACAAGTTCAACAAAAAAACTTTCTCCTGCCGTAAAAAAGAGAAAGTACCGAAATTCAATAATCTCGATACTCTCTCTGATTTTTTTAATAAACTATGCTCTATTTAGCATAGTCGACTACTCTGGATTCGCGAATCACATTTACCTTGATCTGACCAGGGTACTGCAATTCCGCTTCGATCTGCTTGGACAGATCTCTGGCAAGTAATACCATCTCATCATCATTGATCTGATCCGGTGTTACCATCACTCGAACCTCTCTACCTGCCTGAATAGCAAAAGACTTATCGACTCCTTTAAAGCCGTTAGCAATATCTTCTAATTGCTTTAATCGATTCGTATATGTTTCTAGAGTCTCTCTACGTGCTCCCGGACGAGCTGCTGAAATCGCATCAGCCGCCTGAACAAGTACTGCAATCATACTTTCGGCACCTACATCTCCATGGTGTGCCTCCACTGCATTGATAACAAGAGCGGACTCCTTAAACTTACGACATAATTCAGCTCCTAACTGAATGTGAGAACCTTCCATATCGTGGTCTACGGATTTACCGATGTCATGAAGCAGTCCGGCTCTCTTGGCCAGACGGACATCTTCTCCCACTTCACCAGCCAGCAGGCCGGTAAGGTGTGCCACTTCAATAGAATGCTGCAATGCATTCTGTCCATAACTGGTACGGAACTTCATCCGTCCCAGCAGTCGGATCAATTCTGGATGGATGCCGTGAACACCCACTTCCAGTGCAGCTGCTTCTCCTTCCTCGCGGATCATGGTCTCAACCTCTTTGCGGGCTTTCTCAACCATCTCCTCAATCCTGGCCGGATGGATTCTTCCGTCCACGATCAGTTTTTCCAATGCAATTCTGGCAATCTCTCTTCGAATCGGATCAAATCCTGATAAAATAACTGCTTCAGGTGTATCATCAATAATCAAATCAATACCTGTCAGGTTCTCAAGAGTACGGATATTTCGTCCCTCTCTACCAATGATTCTTCCCTTCATCTCATCACTTGGAAGCGGCACAACGGAAATCGTTGTCTCGGATACATGGTCTGCCGCACATTTCTGAATGGCATTTACCACGATCTCTTTGGCCTTCTTGTCAGCCTCATCTTTGGCCTGACGCTCCAAGTCCTTTACCAAAACTGCAGTCTCATGTTTTACATCCTCTTCTACAGTCTTTAATAAGTATTCCTTTGCTTGTTCAGTAGTGAGATTAGAAATCTTTTCAAGTTCACGCAAATGACTCTGACGCAGTTCCTCTACACGCTGCTTCTCTTTCTCAAAGTTTGCTTCCTTAGAACTTAATTTTGATTCCCTTTTCTCGAGTGCATCCAGTTTTTTGTCTAAAGTCTCTTCTTTACTCAACACACGTTTCTCATAGCGTTGAACCTCAGCTCTGCGTTCCTTGGTCTCTTTATCGAGATCATTTTTGGCCTTCATGTTCTCCTCTTTGGCCTCCAGCAGTGCCTCGCGCTTCTTTGTCTCAGCTGTCTTCAGTGCATCATCAATGATCTCGCGTGCCTTCTCCTCTGCACTTCCAACCTTTGCCTCGCTTACCTTAATATGGTAATTGATCGCGGTCTTCCACGCAATGAGAGCAGCTACACCGATCAACACAACAACTGCTACAGCGGCTATAATTACATGTGATAACTGTAACTCTAGCACCAGGTGCACCTCCTTATTCTGTTTACCTTATCACACGAAAAATTCGTATAATAACGGCACGTACTATTTTACACAGAAATAAGGAAAATGTCAAGTTAGTCATGGCTAAAAATATCAATCTTCCCGACTTTTTTTATGCTGTTTTTCTTATGCCTCACCGGATGTATTTTCCTGCTTTTTCGCGGTAAATAATTTTTTCAGACAACTGAATGCTACCAGTACACCTAAGATCATCAGCAAAATTGCCACTACAAACTGCAGTCCGTCTACCAGCAGGGTTGCCTGACCACCTACTATATTGCCGATGAGAGCGATGGTTTTTTGTACCAGTGCAGTAAAAGTAACTGCCAGCATAACAAACATAGGAACATACAAAGTCCATCCGGTCCGTCCGGTTGTCTTTAAAAATACTGCCAGTGCGATCAGTACCAGTGCCGCCAACAGCTGGTTTGCAGAGCCAAACAATGGCCATACATTGTTGTAACCGCCCAGTGTCAGTAAGAATCCAAAGAAAAGTGTTACCACGGTCGCAAAATATTTATTAGTCAGAACACGCTGCCATGCAGGCATTTTTTCCGGATCTGTTGTATCTCCCAGGAACAGTTCCTGAAATGACATTCTTCCGATTCTCGCTACTGAATCCAGAGAGGTGAGAGCCAGGGCGGATACACACATAGTCATAAATACTGTTGCAACCTGTACCGGCAACCCCAGTGTTTCCAAAAATCCTGCTACACCACTGGAGAAAATAGCAAATGGTGTTCCATCCGGTTTGGTTCCGTTCACAGCAACTGCACCTACAACTACCAGTGCTACGATTCCTAACAGGGATTCTACTACCATGGCACCATATCCTACCATCGGCATATCTTTTTCATTGCTAATGGTTTTAGAAGAGGTACCGGAAGATACCAGACTATGGAAACCGGAAACGGCACCGCAGGCAATGGTTACAAACAAGGTTGGGAACAAATAACTGTCTCCTACATGGAAACCACTGAATGCATTTAACTGCATGGTTGGATGTGCGGCTACCACTCCGATGACCGCACCTGCTACCATACCTAAGAGCATAAATGTGGTCATGTAATCTCTTGGCTGCATCAACAGCCACATTGGCATAACCGATGCCAGGAATAAATATGCCATTACAATGTAGATCCAGGCTGTCTTGGTTGCATAGATCGGAAGATGCATACCAACGGCAAACATCAAAACCAAAAGTCCGATGGCAACAACGGCACGAACCAGTTCATTCATTTTACCTACATGCTTCTGGATCAAACCAAAGACGATGGCAACAACGATAAACAGCATGGAAATGGATGCAGCCGCTCCATCGGCATAACTGGTCTCTGCCGTCATGCCTGCTACTCCTTTTGCCACGAAGGTTCCGGCAACCATATCCGTAAAGGCTGCGATAACCAGAAGTGTAAAAAGCCAGCAAAAAAGCATAAATAACTTCCGTCCGGTCTTACCGATGTACTTCTCAATGATCATTCCCATTGATTTTCCTTCGTTCTTAACTGATGCATACAAAGCGCCAAAATCCTGTACAGCTCCAAAGAACAATCCTCCTACTACCAGCCAGAGAAGTACCGGCACCCATCCAAAGACAGAAGCAAGGATTGGTCCCGTTACCGGGCCGGCACCTGCGATGGATGAAAACTGATGGGCAAATACTGTAAATTTGGAAGATGGTACATAATCTTCTCCATCTTCATGGGTATAAGCAGGTGTCTTGGCTTTGGGATCCAGACCCCATTTTTTAGCCAGCCACCGTCCATACAGCAGATACCCTGCTCCTAATGCTACAATTCCAATTAAAACAATCACTAATCCATTCATTTTTTCTGCGCCTGTTGGCGTCCCCTTTCTCAAGATTCACAAAGGACAAATTTACATCGCTGAAACATCAAAAAAGCCTTCGTCTCTATACATCCACCTGGATGTGCAAAGACGAAGGCTCATGCCTGCGCGTTACCACTTTACTTGCCGTATATACTGCGACCTCTCGCTCCCGTCACCATAAGATCTTATAGAAACAGGCTTCCTGCTAACGGCGGAAAAACCGGTGATACCTAATGTCTCTGTCCGAGAATTCAGCACACTGCTCACAGAGGATGGACATCTGTCAGGATACACCGTCTCACACCAGCCGACGGCTCTCTGAACGTAAGAACTGACGATGTTCTTGTTCTGCTCAATGCATTTGTTCTTTGTTACCTAAGAACATAGCACTATGATTTTCACTTGTCAAGAGTTTTTTTCTACTTTTTCCATTTCCTGTATCCCCCGGGCCAGGGAGGACAGTTCGTAAGCCTCTTCAAACAGGCATTCTTCAGCCAGAAAGCACAGGTTATCCTGTGAATGTTCCACTTCTTTGGCATAGATCCGTGCCATATAGGAAAAATCTTCCAGATCATACATTCCTTGTTTTCCTGCGAAAGAAAAACACTCCATGTCCAGGATCATTTCATAACTGGTTACGATAAATTTCACTTCATTGAGAAAATCCATGCCATCCACACAGCGTGCCAGACACATATATACCAGATAAACTGCCAGTTTTTCCAGCCACAGCTCGCCCTGCCCATTTTTAAGATAAGTACGGAACTTCTTCCAGTCCTCTTCATAAACCAGGGCTCCATTTTCAGGCTGCATATATCTTTCATACATGCCGCTTAACACCTTCTCCCAGCGTTCATTTATGCTGTCTAACTGGGAGTATGATTTCATTCTGCATTCCATAAGCCGGGCGGCACTCTCCTGTGACGGCTGTATGGTCTCCCTCTGCCATTCACCCATGTCCGCCCAGGTGCCGTCATTTATGTGCTGCTGCACAAACTGAGCATAGGAAAGCATAGACAAAATTCTTTTTTCAATGGGCTCTGATCGATCCTGCAGCATATCCATAACACGGTCTCTGACCGTCTTTATAAACTCCGCCTCCTGCACCTCTTCCGTGGTTTCTTCGTAGGAAATCTCCCCTTCTTCCTGCGTTTCTATCAGTTTTACCGGCTCCTTCTGTCCAAACACCAGCCTGCCTGCTTCCGGGCAGCTGATACTGACAGCAATTTCTTTTGCCCCTCCATACTCCAGATAGTTTCTGGGGGTGTGGGTACATACATAAGACAGGGCATCCTCTCCCAGTTCCCGGTAAATGTCACACAAGTTTTTCTCATTCAAAAAGGGACAGCGGCCATCCGGGCACAGTCTGAATCCATGGGCTTCATAGACTTCGTCCTCGTCCAGTTCATACTCCTTGATCTCACGGCGCAGCCGCTCCCCCATGGGCCCTGTAACCTTCTGATATGCTTCGTAAGTTTCTTCATCCAGGTCGATTTCCCAGCCGGCACAGCAGGTGTCTTCACAGGCCCCTGCGATACAGGCAAATTTTTCATAATAATCCGGATACCGTACAATCATTGTTCTTTTTCCTTTCCTTTATCCTGCGATATGAAGTACATGGATCAGAAAGATCCACGCCAGTCCATAATAAGTAACCACCGCCACCAGATCGTTGACTGTGGTGATCAAGGGACCGGATGCCACAGCCGGATCCACCTTTATCTTGTGGAAAAACATAGGCACCAGAGTTCCTACCAGACTGGATATGACCATTGCCACCAGCAGTGAAATTCCCACGCATCCCGAGATCAAAAAGGCTGACTGCATCGTCGTCCCTTTGAAAAATCCAATGTAGATCCCCAGGCATACGAAAGCCAGGACTCCCAGCAGAAGCCCGTTGCTAAATCCTACTTTCATCTCTTTTACTACCAGCATAAATTTGTCCTTTGCACTCAGACGCTCGTCCATTAAAACACGGATGGTCACCGCCAGTGACTGGGTTCCCACATTTCCGGCCATGTCTAAGATCAGCGACTGGAAACAGATCACGATAGGCAGTACCGCTACCACGCTTTCAAAAGCTCCTACTACCGTGGACACTGCCATTCCCAAAAACAGCAGTATGATCAGCCACGGAAGCCGTTTGGACATACTTTCCCTGGTGGTTTCCTTTAGATCCTCTTCCGCTGTCAAACCGGCTAACTTCGCATAATCTTCACCCATCTCATCATCTACTACTTCGATAACATCCTGGGCTGTGATAATACCAAGTATTTCTTTCTCATTATTTAATACCGGAAGGGAATCCTCTGCATAGTCTTTGATATTTTCAATGCTGTCTGAAATTTTATCATGATCCATCAAATATGGATAAGATTCACTGATCAGAGCCGAAAGTTCATCATTTTCTCTGGCAATGATCAGGTCTTTCAGGTCAATGGCCCCGTAAAATTTTCCATCGTCATCCGTTACATACAAGGTGGAAATATTGTCATTTTCTCCTGCCTGCTGTATCAGTTCCCGCATGGCCTGCCGTATATTTAAAGACCGGTTGATGCAGATGTAATTGGTGGTCATCAGGCTGCCGATCTCGTCTTCGTCATAGGAGTTGATCAGATTGATGTCCGCCTTTACATCTTCATTTAGAATGGGACGCAGTTTCTCCTTTACATCCTCGTCGATTTCTTCCAGCAGATCCACCGCATCATCGGAATCCATCTCATTGATCACAGCCGCCAGTTTTTCAATCTCGATCTCCGAGATATATTTTTCCGGCTCATCTAAGAAAGTGATGATCTCAGACAGCCACTCTGTATCCAGCAGGTGGTAAAAAGCAATCCGCTCGTTTTTGTCAAGATTTTCCAGTGCCTGGGCTATGTCATTGTCGTGGTAATCCTGCAGTTTTTCTGTCAGTTTCTCTTTGGACAGACCGCTGCGGATCAGATCCACGATCTCTTTTATAAATTTGGACTCGTTTGTATTTGTTGGCATATTTTACGCCTCCTCTCTCTACAACCCACGAAGAATATTCAAATAGTCCTGGCGTTGATCTACGACAGCATATACAATCACTTGCTTATTTTCCTCATAAATTTTGTAAAATACCAGGTCTTTTTCTAAAATAAGCACTCTATACCCCTGTCTCTTAAGAACAAGATATCTTGGCTCAGTTCCAATGTATGGATCCTCTGCCAATTCAAGAATTCGTTTTTCAATCTCATTAAGCTTCTCAAGGGCTGCTGTATTTCCAAAATTTTGAGCGATATACAAGACTATTTTTCTGATACCTGCGTCAGCTATATCAGTCCTTATTACTGTATACTTCATAATCACCCCTCCTGAAGCATTTTCCTTAAATCATCAAATGTCTCAGTTATCGGAGCAACCCTGCCATTTTTTACATCATCTTCGGCTTCGGCTAATACTTCTAATAATTCTATTCTTGCTTTCATGTTTTTATATTCCTCATAAGAAAGCGCAACTGTATCCCCTCTACCATTTACTGTAATAATCACCGCTTCTTTATTTTCCTTACATAGTTTTGATATTTCAGAATAATGATTTCGCAAATCAGCAGATGGTCTTATTGTTTCTTGTAATGTCAATATATCAGTCACCTCCATATATAGCATATGCAAATTATATCATCTTTTGTATATATATTCAATAATTTTTCTCTTGGCTTTCGTAAAGTGCGCCGTAAAGTGAATTTCCAAATTCAAGTTTGCCGAAATATCTTTCTAACTTTCCCCATTTTACAGGTTTTCTAGCCTATTCATTAGTGAAATGATATGTATTTTCCCTTATTTTTGCCCTTATGAGATAATCACAAGGGAAATAAGGGAAAGTTTTATTTAGTCGTTTCCTGCCACTTTATCAAGTAACCTTGCGGATTCCCGCTTGGCTTTTCTTGTGGAGTGAGCATAGACATTCATTGTGGTACTGACATCTGAGTGCCCTAACAGTTCCTGCACATATGCCAGACGCAAAGATAAAAATTTACGGACGCTTATGAAATATGCATCTATGTTTCATGTTGAAAAAATATTAAGACCATATTTGGAGGTGTTACTTTAGATGATAACCACAGCAAGGCAATTAAATGATCTGATTCGGAATCTATCAAAGAAAAAATCTGCTGATGCACAAATTTTGATGCGGAATTATATGATGGAACGTTTTTTGGAACGAATTTCTTTGTCAGAGTATAAAGACAAATTTATATTAAACCTGAATCCGTGAACCTTGTTTCAAAATGAAAAGGCACACAGGAAATGTTTGCCATATTTGTTATTGTATACTAAATTTTGAAAATGCTGCATAATTTTGCGTTCAAAAAAAGACTGCACCATTTGTGTGCAGCTGCCATTGCCATATTCAGCTACCTGTTGTCAGGTGATGAATGCAAAGCTGTCATAAAGACGCTTGAAAGTAAATCTCCAGCGATTACTCCTTCCAATGGACAGCACCAGACGGCCGGCATGTTCTGTCAGATGTCCCGCAAACTGCATAAGATTACTGATCACCGTACGTATTCTTCGGCGATGTATTTTCTTCCGGCCGGGAGCATCCTTCTTTTTCAGCGATTCCTGCCCTATGATTCGAAGGATATTATATGCGATCATTGTCAGCTCCAGCACCAGTTTGTTGCTCTCAAACTTTCCCGACGGGAGTCTTTCAACATCCATGTCCGTCTTGATTTCACTGTGATACTGCTCACTTTCTCCGTGGGCATGGTTAAAGATCAATGACTGTTTCGTCTGGCAGGGAAGTGTTTGTCCAGTATGTGCCCAGTTCTATATCGGGTACGATAAAATACTGCCCATAT